>WNFU01008518.1_pt1 | contig 11833 bp, 8 predicted proteins | sample 5400121 | NCBI WGS metagenome assembly WNFU01 (sample SAMN13153360, study PRJNA577476) | soil metagenome | isolation source: 100 cm soil or saprolite under grassland replicate 1 | place: USA:California | collected 2016-06-15 | reverse complement strand
AGAGGCTCTGCACCGTGAACGCCACGACGACCGTGCCGCTGACGCGCGGGCGCGAGAGCGCGGCGGAGGCGAGCGCGGCGCAGGCGGCACGCCGGCCGGCATTGGGCGCCGCGAGCAAGCCGCCGCGATCGCCGTAGCGGTGCGGCCGTTTCGTGAAGGACACGGGTGTGAGCATCGCGATACCCAGTCCGAGCACCTGGTCACGTGACGAGGCGCCGACGTCGACGTACGCATTGTCGACCGTGAACGGAGGCTCGTCGCGGTTGGGCCGGCCCCGCGTCAGGTGCGTCGAGCGCACGGCGACGACGCCGGGGACCGCGCCGCGGCGGCCGAACAATGTGACGCGGTGGCCTTCGATCTGCTGATCGAACAGGGGATACAGGCGAGCGCCGCCGCCGACGCGACGAAGCGTGATGTAGCCGTCGTCGGTGATGTTGCCGACCGCGTAGCCGATTTCGTCGAGATTGCAGTAGACGAGCCGCTTTGGTCCGCCGCGACCGAGCGTGACCGTCACGTTGCCTATACGATCCCGTGTGCTTCCCGGCAGAAGGGCCAGCAACGAATCAGTCATGCCTTGTTCGTAGCCGGTTATCGCTGTCATCCCTGAGAAGCGGACTGCGAGATTGTCTGCGGACTGACCCGAAACAACCGAGTTGGCGGTCAAGAGTAGGGCGGTCAAGAAGCAAATGCGGCGGTCAAACTGCAAGGCGGCGGTCATGACCGCTCGACCGCCGCCGTTGTCTCTTGACCGCCGCAGTTGCCGTTTTACCGCCAGTTTCCAAATCATCCAATCCTCCGGGCAAGTTCTAAGATCACTCTTGGCAGCAACCGATGTTCCGCTTCCAGGACGCGGGCCGCAAGTGTGTCGGGAGTGTCTCCAGCTTCGATCGGCACTTTCTCCTGCGCTATGATAGCACCACGGTCAAACTCCTCATCCACGAAATGCACCGTCGCGCCCGATTCTTTGGCACCACTCGCGAGCACCGCCTCATGCACCCGGCGCCCATACATGCCCGCGCCCCCGAAGTCGGGCAGGAGGGCGGGGTGGATGTTGATGATCCGGCCGCGAAAACGCGCGACGACCGACGCGTGGACGAGTTTGAGGTACCCCGCCAGCACCACCAATTGCGCGCCGGTCAGGGCGGACAGCACCTCGGCGGGGTCGCCGGCGTCGCGCAGCACCGTGGTGGGCACGCCGGCCCGGCGCGCCCGCTCCAGCGCGCCGGCGTCGGGACGGCTCGAGATCACGCGTGCAATGCGGGCGATGGGAGAATCGTGCAGGGTGTCGAGGAGGGCCTGCAGGTTCGTGCCGCCGCCCGACACGAGCACGGCGACACGAACCGGTTCCAACCGTTCAATCACTGATTACGACGGCACGCCGCTACTGATTTGGGCTTGGATCCGCTCGTGACACTCAGGGTGAACGCGCCGGTCACGTAGTGCTCGCCCCCCGCGGTGTTCACGACGATCTCGTACTCGCCGGCCTGCGGGAACGTCGCCGTGAGCCGGGCGTGGCAGTTGCCGCCCGAATCGTCATCCTGGAAGTCGCGGCCGGAGCTGATGCCGGGGCCGCGCAGGAACAGGTACGAGTCGAACGTGTCCGACTCGAGATCGATCGTGATCGTCTGGTTCGCGCGGCCCTGAATCGTCCACGCCTGCGCGTACGTGCTGTCGCTGTCGAGCGCGATGTCGTTGCGACTGAGGCGGCCCTGCTGCGTCTGGCCCACGTCGATGGCGTGCGTTGTGCTGCCCGAGCTGCTGCTGCTGGCGGTATTGGCGCTCTGGCAATCGGCTGTGGCGGCGCTGCCGTCCTGCACCGGCTTCGTGCCCTCCGTAATCGACAATGAGAAGTGACCGGTCTGCCGCTCCGGCGCGTTCGTCGTGTTCACGAGTATGCGGTAGGGGCCGGTGCTCGGGAATGAGCGCGACACCCGCGAGTAGCAGCCCGGCCCGCCGTCGTCATTGATGATCGAGGAGCTGAGGTCCGGCCCACGCACGATCAGCACCGGATCGAACTCGTCCGACGAGAGATCGATCGTGACCGCGCGTCCCGCCGGGGCGGTGAACTGGTAGTACTTGAAGTAGCTGTTGTCGGGGTACAGCGAGTCGCTGCTCGTCAGCGTGCCGTTGATCGTTTCGCCTACGCGGATCGTCGTCGCGGGCGACCGCGAGCCCGCGACCTGCGTGCCCCCCGCCGAGCAGTCGTTCTCGCTGCGGCCCTGCACATGCTGGGTACCCTCGCTGATCGCGAGCGTGAAGCGCCCGGTCTGCCGGTGCGGCGAGGCGGTGGTGTTCACGAGAATGCGATAGGGGCCCCGCGCCAAAAACGCCTGCGACACGCGGGACGCGCAGCCCGGCCCACCGTCGTCATTGACGATCGACTGCGCCAGGCCTTCGCCGCGCACGATCAGCACCGGATCGAAATCGCTCGAGGAGAGATCGATCGTAATCTCGCGGCCCGGCGTGGTCGTGAACTGATACATCCTGTAGTACGTCGTGTCGGGATACAGCGAATCCGTTCCAGACAGGCTCGCCGTAATCGTCTGTCCGACGCTGATCTGCGGCAGGCTCACCGGACTGCCCATCGACGCTCGCGCCGAGCTGCCGGCCGTATTGACGATGTTCTTCGAGCTGAGCAGCGCCTGGCCCTCGGCCACCGCGACCTGATCGTTGTTGAGGTTGCGGATCGCGTCCGTGGCGGTCGCGAAATTCAGCGACTGGCCGGCTTCGATCGTGCTGCGAACGATGCCGATCACCTGGCCGCGCGCGTTCAACACCGGCGCGCCGCTCGAGCCGTGCGAAATCGCCGCCGAGATCTGAAGCAGCTTGGTTCCGTTGACGACGCGCGACGCAGAGATGATCCCGCGCGAGACCGTGCCGGGCAACTGGCCCAGCGGATTCGAGATCACCGTCACATCATCCCCGTCCTTCATGCTCTCGCTCGCCCCCCAGCGCAGCGTCACCGGCGGACGGCCCGACACCATCAGCATCGCGACGTCCTTCGCGGTATCCGCCGCGGCCACCGAGCAGCGCTGCTGCTGGCCGTCGCTCATTTCGATGCGGCAGCCGGCGGCATCCTCGAGCACATGCGCCGCGGTGACGACGTACCCCTCGGTCACGAAGAACCCCGTACCGCTCGCCATGAGCCGGCCGCTCGCATCGAGCGCCTGGATCGTCACGACGGCCTTCCGCGCCACCGGGATGTCGATTCCCGCAGCTGCGGGGGCGGGGCGCGCGGTCGGTTTCTGGGACATGAGAGGTGAGGCAAGAACGGCGAGGGCGGCGAGAGGTGTCAGGGTGCGTCCGCGCATGCGCGACTCCTTCAGTAGGGCGGGGTGCGGGCTAATCTGGGGAATTGAGTGTTCGAACACAAATTCACACGCTAAGAACGTGCTGAACCGCTTCCCCCAGGTCAGCGACGACCATCACACCGAGCGCCCGCGCCTGCCCCTGATGCAAATTGCCTTCCCCCGTGGCGACCAGAATCGCGTTGCCCCCCAAGGAACGCGCCGGCTGCACGTCCGACAGCCGGTCGCCGATCCACCAGGACTGCGAAAAGTCGATGTCGAACGCCGCCTGCGCTTCCTGGAACAGCTTGAGGCCTGGTTTGCGGCAGTCGCAGGAGGCTCCGCCGGGGCCAGGGAATTGTGGGTGGTGCGGGCAGAAGTACGCGGCGTCGATGCGCGCGCGCTGCGCGGCGAGCAATTCGCCGAGCCGCCGTTGCACGGCTTCGTAGTCGGCGACCGTGTAGAGGCCCCGTGCGATACCCGATTGATTGGAGACGACGACGACGCGGTAGCCGGCGTCATTCAGCCGCCGAATCCCCTCGGCCGCGCCCGGCAGCAGCTTGACCTTCTCGGGCTCGTGCAGAAATCCCGGATCGTCGACGATGGTGCCGTCGCGGTCGAGGAAGACGGCGCTAACCACGCACCGCCGCGATCACGGTCTCGACTTGCTCGGGAAAGATCGTGCGGGCATCGAGCAGCACCCGGCTCTCTGCGACGCGAGCGATAACTGGAGGATCGAAGGAGCGCAGCTGCGCGAGAAAGCTGTCAGGTGCCGGGTGTCTGATCCCGACGAGCCAGGTCTTCAGCTTGGCGCCGGGGAATGATCCTCCACCGACCTCGGAGTCGCCTTCGATGAGCTCGGCACTCGCTCCCACGCCTTGCAGTAACGCATTCGCACGCCGTTTCACGCCTTCAGGATCTTCCGTGAGCATCCGGAGCACGGGGATCTCTCGGCGCGCCGTCTCGTGGTCGCGGTAAAGCGCCAGCGTTGCTTCCAGTGCAGCCAGAGTGAGCTTGTCGGCGCGCACCGTGCGTGCGATGGGATCGGCGCGACACGCGGCAATCGCGGCTTCGCTGCCGACGAGAATGCCGGCCTGGGGTCCGCCCAGCAGCTTGTCGCCGCTGAAGACGGCGAGATCGGCGCCGCTCGCCACGGCCTCGGGAACCGTGGGCTCGCCGCTCAAGCCCCACCTTGAAAGATTCATCAGCAGCCCGCTGCCCAAATCGTACACGCAGGCGATCCCGCGACCGTGAGCCATCTCGGCGAGCTCGACGACGGCCACGTCGGCGGTGAAGCCGGTGACCTGGAAGTTCGAGCGATGGACCTTGAGGAGCACTCTGCTATCAGCCGTCAGCGCTCTGTCATAATCGTTTGGATGGGTTCGATTCGTTGTCCCAACCTCAACGACTCTCGCGCCTGACCGGGCCATGATGTCGGGGATCCGGAACGAGCCGCCGATCTCGACCAGCTCGCCGCGCGACACGATCGCGTCGCCGCCGCGGGCGAGCGCGCTCAGCGCAAGGAGTAGAGCGCCGGCGGCGTTGTTCACCACCATCGCGTCCGCCGCGCCGGTCAGCTCGACCAGCAGATCGCGGCAGATCGCGTGACGTGAGCCGCGCGTGCCGCGGCCGAGGTCGTATTCGACCGCGGAGTAGCCCTGGGCGACGCGCGTGATCGCCGCGATGGCCGCGGCGGCGAGCGGCGCCCGGCCGAGGTTGGTGTGGAGCACGACACCCGTCGCGTTGATCACCGGGGCGAGCGACGGCACCGCGAGCCGCACTACGGCGGCGCGAACCGCCGCGTCCCAGCCCTCGGCGGGCGCCGTGCCGCCGTTTACCCGCGCCTCGTCGACCGCCGCGCGGGCCGCTTTCACGACGAGCGCGCGCGGATGCGCCGCAAGCAGCTGTGTGACGGCTGGTGCGGCCAGGAGCGCGTCGATAGATGGCAATTGCCGGCGAGGATCTGTGGTCATGGCGGGGTGCGCGGTGCGCGGTGCGTGGAGTCTCCCGGAGTGCGTTGGGTCGAGTCGCGGGCGACGGGTTTCGGCACCGTGAAGCCGACCTCGCCATCGCCCTTCTTGCCGATCAGGTTCGTCGCCCCCGTGATGCGAACGACGTAGCGGATCTCCGGCCGCAGCGGGTGCACCAGTCGGATCACGATCTTGTCGGACGGAATCGGCCGCTGCGCGAGCAGCTGCTTCACGAGCGTCGAGTCTACGTAGACCTTCGGCGGCGTTCGACTCGGCGCTCCGCGCGGGGCCGGGGCCGGGGGCGGGGGCGGGGGCGGCGGCGGCGCCGCTGCAGGGACCGGGGTTCCCGGGGGCACGGTCGGATGAATGTTGGGACGGCCCGACGTGTCGTGCACCATCTGTGCACGTCGGGTCGTGTCGCGCGCGGCCGCCGCGGCCGAATCCGCTTTCTGGCGTGCGGCGGCGGCGGCGGTGGCGAGCGAATCGAACTGCTTTGGCGTGAGAATCTGCGCGATCGGGACCGGCGCGGAATCGGGCAGCTCGAGCACGCGCACGTGTGCCGTATCGAGCGGCGCGGCGGGGTCGAGCGCCTGGCTGAACTCGACGCGCACCGAAATGGAATCGACGTAGGTCGCGGTGCGCGGACGCGGTGGGACGGTGTCGTGCGGGAACGCGAACAGCGCGACGTTGCTGCTCGAGTCGAGTGTCACCAGGACGGAGTCATACGCCTCGCGCAGGCCGCGGCGCCGGTCGTTGTTGTCATCCGCCGTCGCATACACGATGTAACGCCCCGGTTGCAGGTTCGTGAGGTTGAACTGGCCGCCCGAGTCGGCCATGGTCAAGTACCCGACGCTGTCCGGGAGCGGCACCGCTTCGATCAGCGCGCGCACCAGAATCGTCTGCTCGATCCACTTCAACGCGATCCCGCCGATCCGCGCGTGCCCGATCTCGGGACCCGTCGAGAACAACACCGTCTTGCCCGAGTCGCTCCGATTGCGGCGCAGGTCCATGATGCCGGGCAGAATCTCGAGCCGGTAGACGCGGCGCTTCCAGCCTTCTTTCGGTTTGACCGAGATGCTGCTGCGGTGCCAATCTACTTTCACCGGGCCTCGGACGGGTGACAGCAGGATCTGCTTCGCGAGGCCCGACACCGCGCCGCTGCCCCCACCACTGCTGGCCATTTCGTCGATCACGTCGTCGTATTGGATCACGACGCTGCTCTTCCAGTCGGGGACGACGGCGCCCGATTCGGGCTTCACCTGGACGATCTTCGGGGGCTCCTTGTCGGGCGGCCCCCCGGGCGGGGTGCCGACACTTGCGCAAGCGAGCAGCAGCGCGGCGCCCGCGGCGCCGCCGGCTAGGAGCAGCCGAGCGATTTGAGCTTGCCGGCCAGGACGTCGCGCTGATCGCGCCATGCCTTTTCCTTTTCGCGCTCCTTGGCCACAACGTCCTGTGGCGCCCGAGACACGAAGCTCTGGTTGGTCAGCCGGGCGGCCAGGCCCTCGAGCTTCTTTTCCAATCGATCCTTTTCTTCCGAGAGCCTGCGACATTCGTTGCGAACATCGACGGCCCCTTCCAGTGCCACAACGACTTCACTGCCGTCGCCGAACACCGCGTGCGCTCCCACGCCTTGAGGCACCCCGTCGAGCGCGAGGCTCTCGAGCTGGGCCAGCCGCACGATCGTGTCGCGCTCGCCCTCGAATGTTTCGGCCCGGTCGTTGCCGCGCGCCACGATCGTCAGCCGCAACTTGGTTTTCGGCGACACGCGATACTCCGCCCGGATCGAGCGGACCTGCTCGATCACGGTCTTCACGCGCGCAAAGTCCTGGTCGGCCCGCGGATCTTCGAACTCCGCCCGCGGCGCCGGCCACTGCGCCGTCACGAGCAGCTCGTTCGCCTTCCGGCCGGGCAGCTTCTGCCAGAGCTCCTCAGTAATGAAAGGGACGATGGGGTGGAGCAGGCGCAACGACAGGTCGAAGCAGTACGCCAGCACCGCTTTGGCTGCCGGATCCTCGAGCCTGGGTTTCACCGCCTCCACGTACCAGTCGGCCAGCTCATTCCAGACAAACTCGAAGCAGCGCTTGGCCGCCTCGTCGAGCCGGAACTGCTCGAGCGACGCGGTCGCTTCGCGGATCACGGCCTGGGCCCGCGACAGGATCCAGCGGTCGGCCAGGGTGAGCGCGCGGCGATCGACGGCGTCGATCACCGGCACGCTCTTGGGCAGCTGGCCGAGGACGAACTGCGCGATGTTCCACAGCTTGTTGGCGAAGTTGCGGCCCGGCGCAAACGTCGTCTCCAGGTCGTTGGGATCGAGGAGGAGGTCCGCGCCCAGCGCGGTGTTGGCCACGCAGGTCCAGCGCAGCGCGTCGGCGCCGAACTTCTCCACCACGACGAGCGGATCGATGCCGTTGCCGAGGGATTTCGACATCTTGCGATGCTTCGTGTCGCGCGCGATGCCGTGCAGGTACACCGTCGTGAACGGCTTCTTGCCCATGAAGTGGTAGCCCGACATCAGCATGCGCGCGACCCAGAAGAACAGGATGTCGGGCCCGGTCACGAGGGTGTGACCGGGATAGAAGCGCTCGAGATCGGGGGTTTTCTCGGGCCAGCCGAATGTGGCAAAGGGCCACAGCCACGACGAGAACCAGGTGTCGAGCACGTCGGGATCCTGCGTGGGCGTAGCGCCGCATTTGGGACACTTCTCCGGGTCCTCGCGATCCGCCCAGACATGCCCGTTCGCGCAGGTGAACACCGGAATGCGATGTCCCCACCACAGCTGCCGCGAGATGTTCCAGTCCCGGATGTTGTTCATCCAGTTCTCGAACGTCGCGTTCCAGCGCTCCGGCACGATGTGGAACTCGCCCGCCGCATAGCCCTGCATGACGCGCTCGGCGAGCGGCTTCATTTTCACGAACCACTGGTCGGAGAGGCGCGGCTCGACGACGGTGTCGCACCGATAGCACCGCCGCACGGAATGGTTGTGCTGCTCGACCTTCTCTAACAGGGCGGTCGTTTTGAGGCGCTCGATGATCTTCTTGCGGGCCTCGAGTCGATCGAGCCCGACGAACTCTGGCGGAACTCTTACGGCGGTCGGGCGGTCGGGGCGGTCACGACCGACTTTACCGCCGCCCTTGTTTTTGACCGCCGCCGTTGCTTCTTGACCGCCCTCCTCACCAAGCGTCCCGTCCTCTCGGATAACGAGCGGCATCTCGCTGGCAGGCCACACCCGCCGGGCGATGTCAAAGTCGTTTGCATCGTGGGCCGGAGTGACTTTCAACATTCCCGTACCGAAGGTCTGTTCCGCCGCATCGTCGGTCGCGATCGGAATGGCGACGTCCGAAAGCGGGATCTTCACCCGCTTCCCCTTGAGGCTCTTGTAGCGGCCGTCCTTGGGATTGAACACGAGCCCGATGTCGCCGAACATCGTCTCCGGCCTGGTCGTTGCGACCGTCACGAAACCAGAGCCGTCCTCGAGCGGATACTTGATGTGATACAGGTTGCCCTGCGTCTCATGGTGCTCCGCCTCTTCATCTGATAGCGCGGTGAGGCAATGCGGGCACCAGTGGATCACGCGGTGGCCGCGGTAGATCAGCCCCTCGTCCCACAGGCGCACGAACACCTCCCGCACCGCGCGCGAGTACCCTTCGTCGAGCGTGAACCGCAGTCGCGACCAGTCGCACGAGCTGCCGATCACCTTGAGCTGCTCGATGATCGTGTTGCCCGTCTTCTTGACGAAGCACCAGACTTCCTCGACGAACTGCTCGCGGCCCAGGTCGAACCGGGTTTTGCCATCTTTCGCGAGACGCTTCTCGACTACGTTCTGCGTCGCGATCCCGGCGTGATCGGTCCCCGGCAACCACTCGGCGGCGCGGCCGCGCATCCGCTCGAAGCGGATCAGCACATCCTGGATGATGTTGTTGAGGCCGTGCCCGACGTGGAGCACGGCGGTGACGTTCGGGGGAGGGATGACGATGACGTACGGCTCGCCATGCGAGCGCGGCGCGAAGACTCCCCGGTCGAGCCAGCGGCGATAGAGGCCGGCCTCGACGGTCTGGGGATCGTACTGTGGTGGAAGCTCGAAACGCGGCGCAGGCATTCCTTAATATAGAAGCGGCCGCTAGAATACCCTCCCATGGCCGATGAATCAAATGTGTTACCGCCGAGCCGCATCGTGCGCTGGATGCTCCTGGGCGGCGTAATCCTGTTCGCCGTGGCGCTGTATTTCCGCTCCGGGCGGACGCTGCCGCCGGTGAGCGCGCCCGCCGCCTCCGAGCCGTCGCCTCCGACCCGCTGAAGCGCCCTCCCCCTCCAGTGGCTGCTACCGAGATTCGCGTCACGCTCCCCGACGGGAGCCGGAAAGCCCTGCCGGCCGGCTCGACCGGCGCCGACCTGGCCAAGGCGATCGGGCCGGGGCTCGCCAAGGCCGCGCTCGCGGTGCGGGTGGACGGGCAGGTCTGGGATCTCGCGCGCCCGCTCCCGGACGGGGCCACTGTCTCGATCCTCACGGACAAGGATCCTCAGGCGCTCGACGTGCTGCGCCATTCCTCGGCGCACGTGCTGGCGACGGCGGTGCGCCAGCTGTTCCCGCACGCCAAGATCGGCTTCGGGCCGGCCATCGAGGACGGGTTCTACTACGACTTCGAGGTGGAACGGCCCTTTGGGCCGGAGGACATCGAGGCGATCGAAAAGAAGATGGTGGAGGTTGTGAAGGCCGACTATCCCTTCGTGCGGGAAGAAGTCTCCCGCGCCGAGGCCAAGAAACGGTTCAGCGAGGATCCGCTGAAGCTCGAGCGCATCGAGGACCTCGGGCAGAATGAGGTGATATCGGTCTATACCGATGGACCGTTTGTCGACTTGTGTCGTGGGCCTCACGTGCCAAGTACCGGGTGGGTGAGGAACTTCAAGTTGCTGCACGCCGCCGGCGCCTATTGGCGCGGCGACGAGCGCCGCCAGATGCTGCAGCGCATTTACGGCACGGCATGGTTCACGAAGCAGGACCTCGATCAGTACCTGCACCGGCTGGAGGAAGCGCGCAAGCGCGACCACCGCGTGATCGGGAAGCAGCTCGACCTCTACTCGATCCAGGAGGACGTCGGGCCGGGGCTGATCCTGTGGCACCCCAAGGGCGCGATGCTGAACTTCCAGCTGCGCCGCTTTATCGAGGACGTCGTGCTCGAGCGCGGCTACCAGCTGGTGTACACCCCCAACGTGACGCGCGAGCAGCTGTTCCTGCGCTCCGGTCACCTGCCGCTGTACGCCGAAAACCAGTTTCCCGCGATGGCGGCGGGGGAGGGCGAGGCGGAGACGGTGCGCTATCGGGTGAAGCCGATGAACTGCCCGATGCACATCCTGGTGTACGCCTCGCAGCAGCGCAGCTACCGCGATCTGCCGCTCCGTCTGGCGGAGATCGCCAACGTGTATCGCAACGAGCGCTCGGGGACGCTGCACGGCATGCTGCGGGTGCGCGGCCTCTCGATGGACGACGCGCACATCTTCCTGCGCGAGGACCAGATCGAGGAGGAGATCTTCGCGCTGCTCGACATCGTGGAGCTGGTGCTGGGGAAGACGTTCGGGTTGCAGTACCGGCTCGATCTGGCGACGCGGCCCGCCAAGAAGCTGGGTACGGATGCAATGTGGGATATTGCTGAGAAGGCGCTTGAGGGCGCGCTCAGGCGCCGGGGCATCACCTACCGGCTCGACCAGGCCGGCGGCGCGTTCTACGGCCCGAAGATCGACGTGAAGTTCAACGACGCGATCGGGCGCGAGTGGCAGGGCGCGACGATCCAGCTTGACTATGAGCTGCCCGAGCGCTTCCAGCTCGAGTACACCGGCACCGACAACAAACCACACCGCCCCGTGATGATCCACCGCGCCATCTACGGAACGCTGGAACGATTCGTCGGGTTTTTGATCGAGCACTTCGCCGGCGCGTTTCCGCTGTGGCTGTCGCCCGAGCAGGTCCGGGTGCTCCCGATCGCCGACGGGCAGCTCGGGGCCGCGCGCCAGGTCGCGGCGCAGCTGTTCGCCGCCGGGGTGCGGGTGCACCTGGACGACCGCAGCGACACGCTGAACTACAAGATTCGCGACGCCGAGACCCACAAGGTGCCGTACATGGCGGTGGTGGGGCAGCGGGAGGCCGAGGCTGGGACCGTGGCGGTGCGCGCGCGCGGCGCCGCGAACAAGCAGGTGGTGCTGCCGCTGAAGGAATTCGTGGCGAAACTCAAGGAAGAGGTTCACACGCGGGCGTTGAAGCCGCTAGTTTGAAGTCATGGGCAACGACCTGACCACGCCCGTCATTCTGTCGGCCTGCCGCACTCCAGTCGGCAAGTATCTCGGCGGCTTGTCGCCGTTTCCCGCTCCGAAGCTCGGCGCCCTCGTGATCCGTGAAGCGGTCCGCCGGGCCGGCGTCGAGGCGGCCGCGGTCGAGGAAGCGATCATGGGGCACGTGCTGCAGGGAGGCACGGGCCAGGCGCCGGCGCGCCAAGCGGCGATCCACGGTGGGCTTCCGGGCACGGTCCCCGCGCTCACGGTGAACAAAGTGTGCGGCTCGGGGCTCAAGGCGGTGATGCTCGCCGC
>WNFU01018327.1_pt1 | contig 11836 bp, 10 predicted proteins | sample 5400121 | NCBI WGS metagenome assembly WNFU01 (sample SAMN13153360, study PRJNA577476) | soil metagenome | isolation source: 100 cm soil or saprolite under grassland replicate 1 | place: USA:California | collected 2016-06-15 | reverse complement strand
TGGCGAGCGCTGAGGGCTCGGCGGCCTGTTGAGTCTGAGGGGCGGGGACGGCGGGCGGGGCGTTCAGTGAGCCCGGCTCAGAGAGGTCCCCGAGCACGAATGGCGCCGCCGCCGCGAGCGCGAGGCGCTCGGCGAACGCACGGCGCGTGATGGCCGGAGGGTCCCGCGAGACGTTAGCGTTGGGCATGCGCGCTAAAGTATCCCCCGCCCCAACGAGCCGCGAGCCGCCGCCGCGCCTGCTGTTCGGACCCGGGCCCTCGAACGTCGAGCCCGCCGTGACGCGGGCGCTCGCCGCGCCGCTCGTCGGCCACCTCGATCCCTACTTCCTCGAGGTGATGGACGAGACGATGCACGACCTGCGCGCCGTGTTCCGGACTGCGAGCCATCATACGATCCCGATGTCCGGCACGGGGAGCGCCGGCCTCGAGACGATCATGCTGAATCTGCTCGAGCCCGGGGACGAGGCGATCGTGGGGGTGATCGGATACTTCGGCCAGCGGCTCGCGGAGATGGCGGGGCGCGCCGGCGCCGTCGTCCGCACCATCGAGGCGCCGTTGGGCGAGGTGATCACCCCCGAACGCGTCGCGGCCGAGCTCGAACGCAAACCCGCGAAGCTCGTGGCGCTGGTGCACGCCGAGACGTCGACGGGAGCCTGGCAGCCGGTCGAAGAGATCGCGCGCAGCACCCGCGCCCACGGCGCGCTCCTCGCCCTCGATTGCGTGACGTCGCTGGGCGGCGTGCCGGTCGCCGTGGACGACTGGGGCGTGGACGCCGCCGGCTCGTGCTCCCAGAAGTGCCTCGGCGCCCCGCCGGGGCTCGGCCCCATCACGCTCGGGCCCCGGGCCATCGCGGCGGTGCGTCGGCGGCGCGCCAAGCCGCCCACCTGGTATTTCGACGTGAATCTGGTTTTCCAGTACTGGGGCGAAGCCGATGGCGCCAAGGAGCGCGTGTTTCACCATACCGCGCCGGTGGCGATGCTGTACGCGTTCCGCGAAGCACTGCGGCTGGTGGTCGCCGAAGGACTCGAGGCTCGCTGGGCCCGCCACCGCCTGGCGCACGAGCATTTCGCGCGCGGCCTCGAACGCCTGGGACTGGAGCTGTTCACGCCGGCGGCGCACCGTCTGCCGCAACTCAACGTCGTCCGCATTCCTGACGGCGTGGACGATGCCCGCGTGCGCCGCGCGCTGCTCGATCGTGGCATCGAGATCGCGGGCGGCTTCGGGCCGCTCAAAGGCAAGACCTGGCGGGTGGGGCTGATGGGGGTGAACGCCGACCCCCAACGTGTCGACATCCTGCTCGGCGCGCTGGAAGAGGTCCTTGCTGCACTTCGTTGAGGCATCGCCACAGGCTCGACCGAACCGGAATGCAGCTTACGGCCATACGGCAATACGGCAATACGGCCATACGGGAATACCGTCCTGGCATAGTGTATGCGTTAGAACCAGGCGGAAGCTCAGTAAGAGCTTGGGAGGTTCAAAGCCGGCATGGCGAGTCGTGGAGACCCGCGCCGGTCCGCCGAGAAAGGTGCGCACCGCTCTCGGAAGCCTCCCTCGACTTTGCAGCACTGCCCATAGGGGCATCGGGGTGGCTCCCTGGCTGCGGTTCGTGCGCCGGCAATGGTGCTGGCGGCGATCCCCCACACCCCGGTGCCCCGTCTACTTGCGTTGTCCCCTTACGCCTCCTCTCCACGTCCTCCCTCCATACGTCCTGGGTCGTTTACGTCGTTTGTGATCGCCGTCACGAAATTTCCGGTAGCTCGCGCATAGTACGAAAACAGGGGAGTCCCTATCCTGCGGGGCGTCGGGTGCGCGCCCTCACCCGAGCGTGGGTACTGCAACTCCCGTCTCACCCGTCGCCCGGAGTGTCTTGATCATGAAACGCCTGCGCCTCTTTTTTGCCGCCGTCCTGCTCGTGGGTCTGGCGGCGACGGGCTTGAGCTGCATCCCTGACCGCGCCACCGCCCCCGCGGTCCCCCCACCCGACGCCAGTCTCCTCGGCAGCTTGTTGCAGGCGACCGGCCTCCTGCAATGCTCGCCCCTCCCCTACGCGAGTACGACGAAAGTCATCGGGCCGGCGGGGGGCGTGATCCAGGTGGGGCCGCACACGCTGGTGATTCCGCCGGGCGCCCTCTCGCAGAACGTGACGATAACGGCGGTAGCGCCGTCGGCGAACGTGAACTCCGTGCGCTTCACGCCGCAGGGCCTGCGGTTCTCGGTCTCCGCGGCGCTGACGATGAGCTACGCGAACTGCAACCTGCTCGGCAAGATTCTGCCGAAGGAGATCGCGTACACCGACGACAACCTGAACATCTTGTCGTACCTGATCTCGCTCGACAACCTGCTCTCCAAGAAGGTCACCGGAAAGCTCGACCACTTCTCCCGCTACGCGGTGGCCTGGTAGCGGGCGTGCTGCCGCCGCGCCGCACGCTGTTGCCGGTGTCCGGGGAACCGCGCCCCGACGGGACGCGGCGCGCCCGCGAGCTGCTGAGCGACGCGCGCGCCCAGGAGCGCGCGGGATGCGTCGCCGAAGCGATGGAGTGTTACCTGGCGTCGATCGCCGTGGCGGACCAGTGCGGCGAGCGCGCGGTGCACGCCGAGGCGCTGCGGCGGCTGGGCGTGCTGCACCATCACCGCGGCGAGTCGCCCGCGGCGCGCGACGCCTGCCGCAAGAGCTATGACGTCGCGGTCGCCAGCGGCGACGACGTTCTCGCCGCCGAGGCGGTGAACGTGCTCGCCGGATTCGATTTCGAAGACGGCGACATCGACACGGCCCGGCAGGGGTTCCACCGGGCGCTGGAGCTGGGTGGCACGAGCTCCCCGCTGCGGGCGCGCATCGAGCAGAATCTCGGCATCCTCGCGACGATCCAGGGCCAACACGACCAGGCGATGGGACACTACCAGCGCTCGCTGGAGGCCTACGAGAGCGCCCGCGACCAGGAAGGCCTGGCGATCGCCTATCACAACCTTGGGATGATCAGCGCCGACCGGCATCTGTGGGAAGACGCGGACCGCTACTTCCGCCAGAGCCGCGAGCTCGCCGAAGTGATCGGGGACGTGCACCTCCAGGGGCTGTGCCTGCTGAACCACGCCGAGGTGCATCTCGCCCGCCAGCATTTCGAGCAGGCGCGCCAGAACGCGGAAGCGGCCCTGGCGATCTTCGACCAGCTGGGGACCCGGCGCGACAAGTCGGATGCGTACCGGGTTATCGGGATGGTGTATCGAGAGACGGGCCGCGTGGCGCTCGCCGAATCGCGGCTGCGGGCCGCGATCGAGATGGCCGTCGGCACCGGCACGCTGCTCAGCGAAGCCGAAGCCTCCCGCGAGCTGGCCCTGCTCTACCAGACCGCGGGGCGCAACCAGGAAGCCCTGACCCTCCTGCACTCGGCCCACCGCGGGTTCCGCCGCCTCGACGCCGGCGCCGACCTGGTTGACGTCGGGGGCAAGGTCGCCCAGCTTGAAGAGACGTACCTGGCCGTGGTCCGTGACTGGGGCCAGTCGATCGAGTCGAGCGACAGCTACACCTTTGGCCACTGCGAGCGGGTCGCCCGCTACGCCCTGGCGGTCGCCGGACAGCTCGGCTTCGACGAAGAAGCGCGCACCACCGTGCGGCTCGGCGCCTACCTGCACGACGTCGGGAAGGTCCGCGTCCCGCACGAGATCCTGAACAAGCCCGGGCGGCTGACGCGCGACGAGTTCGAGGTCATCAAGAGGCACCCGGTGTGGGGCGTGGAGCTCTTGGCCACGGTCGAGTTTCCATGGGACATCAAGCCGATCATCCGATGGCACCACGAGAAGTACGACGGCAGCGGCTATCCCGATCAGCTCCGCGGCGAGGAGATTCCGGTCGCGGCGCAGATCATCGGTATCGTGGACGTCTACGATGCCCTGACGACGACGCGGAGCTATCGGCCCGCCCTCACCCGCGAGCAGGCCCTCACCCAGATCGAGTCCGAGCGCCGCCAGTGGCGCCCGGACGTGTACGCCGCCTTCATGAGCTCCGTCGGGGCCGCCACGACGCCGTCCGTCCAGGCCGCCTGATGCGCTGCGTGCTGCCCGTGGGCGCCGCCCTGACGCTGGCGCTCGCCGGCTGCGCGCGCCCCGGCAACTGCCGCGGGGATTACTGCGGCACCCTCGTCTTCGTCGCCTTCAGCCAACCCGACTTGCTGCTGCCGCCGGTCACGCAGCAGGCGGTCGCCCGCGACATCCACGACCAGATCTTTCTGAAGCTCGCCGACCTGGGGCCCGAGATGAACTCCCTGAGCGACCGGGATTTCGAGCCCCAGCTCGCCGAGCGCTGGGAGTGGCAGGATTCCCTCACGCTCATCTTCGACCTGTCGCCGCGCGCCCGCTGGCAGGACGGGCCGCCGGTCACGGCGCGCGACGTGGCGTTCACCTTCGACGCCTACACCGATCCCCGGGTCGACGCCCCCGCCCGTGAATCGCTGCGCGACATCCGGTCGGTGACGCCGCTCGCGGGGGACTCGCTGGCCGTGGTGTTCCGGTTCCGCCGCCGCTACCCCGAGATGTTCATCGATGCCGTGTATCACATGCGCATCCTGCCGGCGCATCTGCTCGCGAGCCTCCCTCGCGACCAGTGGGCGCACGCCCCGTTCGGCCGCGCGCCCGTGGGCGACGGGCCGTATCGCTTCGTGGCGTGGCGGCCCGGCGAGAGTGTCGAGCTCGCCGCCGACTCCACGTTTTTCCTCGGCCGCCCCCACATCCGGCGCCTGATTTGGCGCTTCACGCCCGATCCGCCGACGGCGCTGACGCAGCTCATCGCCGGGGAAGCCGACGCGCTCGAGTTCCTGGGCCCCGCCGCCAACGTGGAGCGGGCGCGCGGCGCCCGTCAGCTGGCGCTCTACCCGTACCGCGGCACGGCCTACGGCTACCTCGCCTTCAACATGACCGCCAACGGCGCCGCCACCCGGCCGCATCCCATCTTCGGTGACCGCGACGTGCGCCGGGCCCTCTCCCTCGCCGTGGATCGTGAGGGGCTGCGGGAGAGCGTCTTCCATGACCTCGCGCTCGTACCGCCGGGGCCGGTACCGCAGGCGTGGCCGGTGTGGCAGGGGAAGGACGACACGACGCTCCGCGCCCTGCCCTACGACACCGCCCGGGCCGCGGCCCTGCTGGCCCGTCGCGGCTGGCGCGACAGCGACGGCGACGGCATCCGGGATCGGGCCGGCGTGAAGCTGGCCTTTCACATCCTCGTGCCGACGACGAGCGCGGTCCGCCGTCAGTACGCCCGCCTGCTCCAGGAGCAGTTCCGGGCCATCGGGGCGCAGGTGGAGCTGGACGAGGTCGAGAACGCGGTGATGCAACAGCTCGCCACCGCGGGCAAGTTCGACGCGGTGATGGCGACGTGGGCCACCGACCCCACGCCCTCGGCGAACCTCGCGGACACATGGACCAAGGCGGGATTCGGCAAGGCGAATTACGGACGCTACGTCAACCCGGAATTCGACCGTGCACTGGCCCGCGCGACGAACACCACCGGCGGGCCCGCGGCGACGCTTGCCGCGTGGCGCGACGCGCTGCGTGTGCTCGACGACGACGCCCCCGGCATCTGGCTGTTCGCGCCGACCAGCATGGCGGCCGTGCACCGGCGCGTGGCCGACGTGCGCATCCGGCCCGACTCGTGGTGGGCGCTCGTCCGCACGTGGCGCATCCCGTCCGATCAGATGATTGCGCGGGACCGAATCACGACGAACAGCGTTGAGGAAAGGCGTTGAGAAGAGACGTTGAGGGAAGACGTTGAGGGACGGCGTGTAGGGTTTTCGTACCCTCCGTGACGCCTCCCCTCCACGTTTCTCCTCCACGCTTTTCCTAGACGCCTTCACTCCACGCCTCTAGTATTCGTCTCATGTCGACCTTCTCGCTCCCCCGCGCGTCCATGCCCGCCCACCTGCGCCTCGCGCAAGGCGACGTCCAGGCGGGGGAGGTGTACCTGATGTCGCGCGTGTCCCAGCACGCCGGTCCCGAGACGGCGCTCGAGATGCTCAACCGCGCCGAGGGCTTCTTCGCCTTCCGGCCCAGCGGCAACGGGAAGGGAGCAGCGCAGCCGGTGTTGCTGGTCAGCAAGGCGCAGACTATCTCGCTCAGCGTCGCCAAGAGTGATCTCATCGACGACCCCGCCCGCCGCACCGCGGCGCGCCTGGTCGCGGTCGAGGTGGTGCTCGCCGACGGCTCCACGCTGCACGGCTGGGCGCACGTCGAGCTGCCCGAGCAGCACTCGCGGCTGCTCGATTACCTGAACGCGACGCCCGAGCCGTTCTTCGCCGTCACGGCCGAGGACGGCACGCATTACCTGAACCGCGCGCACGTGCTGTACGCGCGTCCCAAGGATTAGCCGATGGCCGCCCGGCTCGACCCGTTCCTCGACGTCTTCCTGCGCGAGGGGGCCGAGCAGCTGTACCTGCTGCCCGACGAGCCCGTGACCATGGTGAAGGGCGGGAAACCGCGGAAGGTGAGCAAGCAGCCGCTCACCGACGCGCACATCTACGCCCTGCTCGCCGAAATCGCGCCCTCCGATTCCGCCGACAAGATCGACCAGAAGCACGAGACGGAATTCGAGTACGCCGCCGGCCGCGGCCTGCTCAAGATCCGCATCGTGCCCGACCACGCCCCCCCCGCTGCCGGGGAGGTGACGGCGGTCCGCCCTGCCCCCGCGATGCGTCCGGCGCCGCCCCCGTTCGCGGAGCCCGCGGCCGCTCCGCCCCGACCCCCACGTCCCTCGGCGATCGCGGCGGCGCCCATGGTGGAGTCGCCGCTGGCGCCTCCGGCGGCGGGCGCTGCCGGCGCGTTGCCGGGAGAGTTCGCCGACTCGCAATACCAGGCCGCCGAGCAGCGGCTCGGCGAGCTGCTCAGGTCGTTGGTCAAGTCGGGGAGCTCGGACCTGCATCTGCGGGTCGGCGAGCCCCCGATCTTCCGCACCGGCGGCGACCTGGTGCGCATTCGCGGCAACGCGCTCACCCCGGCGGAGCTCGACCTCCTGGTGCTCTCGATCATGCCGGAGCTGAACCGCGGCGAATGGAAGGAGACGGGGGATACCGATTTCGCCTACGAGATCACCGGGCTCGCCCGCTTCCGCGTCAATGCGGCGCGCGACCGCCGGGGCCCGGTGGCGGTGTTCCGCGTCATCCCGGCCAAGGTCGTGACGGTCGAAGAAATGGGTCTCACGAAGGAAGTGCAGGCGCTGTGCTACCTGACCAAAGGACTGGTGCTGGTGACCGGCCCCACGGGCTCGGGAAAGTCCACGACGCTGTGCGCGCTCATCGACCTCGTCAACCGCGAGCGCTCGGACCACATCATCACGATCGAAGATCCGATCGAGTTCGTGCACGAGAACAAGAAGTGCCTCATCACCCAGCGCCAGGTCCACATACACACCGAGAGTTTCAAGTCGGCGCTGCGCGCCGCGCTGCGCGAGGACCCGGACATCGTGCTCGTGGGCGAGCTGCGCGATCTCGAGACGATCGCCATCGCCATCGAGACGGCCGAGACCGGGCATCTCGTCTTCGGCACCCTGCACACGACGACGGCGGCCTCGACCGTGGATCGGATGATCGACCAGTTCCCGGCCGACCGGCAGGCGCAGATCCGCGTGATGCTCTCCGAGTCGCTGAAGGGCGTCATCGCCCAGACGCTGTGCAAGAAGAAGGGCGGCGGCCGCGTGGCCGCGCGGGAGATCCTGCTCAGCACGCCCGCGGTCTCCAACCTGATCCGCGAGGCGAAGACGTTCCAGATCCCGTCGATCATCCAGACCAAGAAGCTGGGCATGCACACCCTGAACGACGCCTTGTTCGATCTGGTCGAGAAGGGCGTCGTCGAGCCGGACGAAGCCTACATGAAATCCGTCGAGAAAGCGGGTCTCGTCGCCCAGTTCAGGGCGAAGGGGATCAAGATCACGATCGGGGGGGAAGGCTGACTCAACTGGTCAGGGCGGCGGGAGCCTGACCCGCCGCGGTACCACGATGCTCCACAGCTGTCGTGTCCAGAGCCTCTTGCCGGTCCGCGCGCCGGTCGCCGTGAGCGTGGCGGTCGCCATGTAAGACAGCGTGAATTTGCGACCACCGAGGATGGCAACGAATGGATACCGCGGGTTCGAGATGGGTTTCTCTCCCTCCCCCCGCTCGGTGGGAGAGAGTGAAGCCACGCCGCTCGTCAGGTCGACATCTGCAACCCCGGCGAAATAGTAGGGCCGTATCGTGGCTCCACTCGGCCCCCAGGGTGCCAGCGTCGGGCGGCCCCAACCCCAATCCGGGACCGGGATGGGCTGCGATGCCTGCACCTCAGCACCGCTCACCGGATCGAGCTGGGCCACTTGGAACACGTTCGCGAGCGTATCGCGCTGCGCGAGGACGATCACCCGACCCCTCCAGCTCCCCACCGGTCTTGCTGGGCTCGACGTGCGCCACTTCACCGTCCCGTCGGCGAGGGCCAACGCCATCGTCGCGCCGCCATCGGTCTGGACGTAGGCCACGTGTCCACCTGGATCCGCCACGCCGGCGGGGAATGGGACAAACGGGGTGGCAGGAGCCACACCCACCGACCAATCCTGCGCCGGTCCCCCGCCTGACATGACCCAGCCAGTCGCCGCGAGCTGCGGCGTGCCGGGGAGGGTGTACGCGGCCACACTGTCGAAATACGCGACCACCAAATCGCCGTGGACAAGTCCGGCGATCCCCCTGTACCTCTCGACCGGCAGCTCGCACAGCGGAGTGAGCGCCCCGTCGGGGGAGATCTTCCCCACCCGCTTGTCGTCGACGAGCAACACGGAGCCGTCACTCAGCAGCATGATCTGCACCCGCAGGCTCCCCGGAGGCGACGTGAGGTGCCAGCCCTCCTGACCCGCGGCGAACCCGGTCACGGTGAGCATGAACGGCGTTGGGCGGCAGGACGGGGAGTTGGGGGGGCAATGCATGGGCATGGGCGCAACAACTGCGTTCACGGCACGCCCGTCGTCGAACACGACCTCTCCGCCCGTGACGGCCATCGAGTCACGGAACGGCACCCGGGGCTCGAGGATTCCTTGGCCGCTGCTGTCCACCACGATCATCGAGGGTTTCCCGATTTCGCCCAGGGATGGGAGCATGTAGAGGCGATCTCCGTCCGCGGCCATCCTCGCCACCGGTCCGTCAATGTGCGTCTTCCACAGGCGTCTGCCGTTCGCATCGATGGCCGTCAGCCACGCGTCCGTCGCGCTCGCGGCGGTCGCCGTTACCAGCGCACGACCCACTCGCGCCGCGGTGCTGGTCTCCAGCTCGGTGGTCCTGGCAACGCCCGCTCTTCGCAGCTCGGTGGACAGATCGGCTTGGAGATCGCGGGACCAGACGATCCGGCCGTCCGACGTCCGACGACCCTCGACCGTCGATCCGAAGACGACGACCAGCAGGTCATCGCCCATCAGGGCAGCGTTCAAGAGCCCCGGCCATCTGGTCCTGCTGAGCCGCCGGCGCCAGCGGATCTTGCCGTCGCGCACCGCGACGAGCTCCGGGGTACGCGCCTGTTCCCACCAGAAAAAGTCACCCGCCGAGTCGCTCACGAATGGTGGAGCGACAAAAGCGGTCGTCGGCGGGGGCTGGTAGATCCAGCTCTGAGGACAGGGTGGGCCCGGCTCGGTAGGTGCTTGCGCGTCGACGATCGGCGCCCACAACCAACAGGCAGCGGTGAGCGCGCCGAGGCACAGGGGGGATCGCACGAGAGAGCCACCGGTCGGAATTGAACCGACGACCGCTCGATTACGAATCGAGAGCTCTACCGCTGAGCTACGGTGGCGCGACTGGTAACATAGCGATGCCCATCCTAAAGCGGTACTCAGATCCCAGTCGGCAGTCATCAGCAGAGTTCCCAGACGCCGAGCGGACAGTGGTTCCAAGTCGGGAGTGCAAGCCCCGCAGCGTCGCGTTACGATTGGCTCGAAGAACAGGTGGAGACAAGGCCAACATGGACATCAAGCGAAGCGGCTCACAACCCTCCGGCAAAGGACCCGCCGAGTGGTTCACCGGCACGGTACGCATCGACCCACTGTTTCAGGCCCCCGATCCGGCGCGCGTTGCCGGCGCCAGTGTCACGTTCGAGCCCGGTGCCCGGACCGCCTGGCACACGCACCCGCTCGGCCAGACGCTGATCGTGACGGCCGGCTGCGGCCGCGCGCAACGCTGGGGAGGGCCGATCGACGAAATTCGGCCGGGCGACGTGGTCTGGATTCCGCCGGGCGAGAAGCACTGGCACGGTGCCACGGCCACGACCGCCATGACGCACATCGCCATCCAGGAACAGCTCAATGGCAAGGCCGTGGACTGGATGGAGAAGGTCAGTGACGAGCACTACCAGGCCGGAGCTAAGGCATAATGCGCGCCGCTGTCCTGTACGGCGCCGGAGACGTTCGCATCGAGAACGTTCCCGACGCCCGCCTGATCGAACCAACCGACGCGCTCGTCACCGTCAGCCGCGCCTGCATCTGCGGGAGCGACCTCTGGCCGTACAAGCTGACGGAGCCGGGCGAGACCGGCCGTCGCATGGGCCACGAGGCGATCGGCGTGGTCGCGGCCGTCGGCGCCGACGTCCACACCCTCAAGGTCGGCGCCGTTGTCGTGATGCCATTCGCCTTTTCCGACGGCACCTGTGTCTTTTGCCACGAGGGCCTGCACACGTCGTGCGTCCACGGCGGGTTCTTCGGGACGGTTGACGTGCCCGGCGCGCAGGCCGAAGCGCTGCGCGTCCCCCAGGCAGACGGCACGCTCGTCGTCCTGCCGGTCGGCACCGACGACACGCTGATGCCATCGCTGCTCACACTTTCGGACGTGATGGGGACGGGCCATCACGCGGCCCGTGCCGCGAGGGTCGGTCAAGGCAAGAACGTGGCCGTCCTCGGTGACGGCGCCGTCGGCCTGTGCGGTGTCATCGCCGCGCGCCGCCTCGGCGCCGAGCGGATCATCATCCTGGGCCGCCGTCCCGATCGCATCGCGCTCGCGAAGTCGTTCGGCGCGACGGACGTCATCAGCGAGCGTGGGGAAGAAGCGGTCGCACGGGTGCGCAAGCTCACCGGCGGCTTCGGCGTCCACTGCGTCCTGGAGTGTGTCGGCACCGACCAGGCGATGCTCACCGCGATCGGCATCGCCCGTGCGGGCGGCGCCGTGGGCCGCGTCGGTGTCCCCCACTACGGGGCGATCCCCGCCTCGCAGCCGGCGTTCTACAGCAACCTCACCGTCAGCGGCGGCCCGGCCCCGGTCCGCGCATATATCGAGGAGTTGCTCCCGGACGTCCTCGAGGGCAGGATCGAACCCGGCCGCGTCTTCGACCGGGTCATCGGCCTCGACGAGGTTCCCGAGGGCTACCGGGCGATGAACGAGCGCGAGGCGATCAAGGTCATGGTGAAGCCCTGAAGGAGCGACCAATGCAAAAGCGCAGACTGGGAAACAGCAGTCTGGAAGTTTCGGCGCTCGGGCTCGGGTGCCCCGAGCAGCTGGAGAAACGGACCGGTCTCTGACATGCGCATCGGCATCCTGGGTTCTGGATTGATGGGCGGCAAGCTCGGAACGATCTGGGCGCGCGCCGGGCATGAGGTCGTGTTCAGCTACGCGCGCAGCGAGCAGAAGCTGAAGCGGCTCGCTCGGGAGGCGCGGGGAAATGCGCGGGCGGGCACGCCGGGTGAAGCCGCGCGCGACGCGGAGGCGGTGTTGCTGGCCGTGCACTGGTCCCGAGTCGACGACGTGTTGCAACAAGCAGGCGATGATCTCGCTCATCCGCACGGCCGTCGAGCGTGGCGTCACATTCTTCGATACCGCGGAAATTTACGGTCCGTACACCAACGAAGAGCTCGTCGGTGAGGCGTT
>WNFU01008515.1_pt1 | contig 11836 bp, 11 predicted proteins | sample 5400121 | NCBI WGS metagenome assembly WNFU01 (sample SAMN13153360, study PRJNA577476) | soil metagenome | isolation source: 100 cm soil or saprolite under grassland replicate 1 | place: USA:California | collected 2016-06-15 | reverse complement strand
TCACCATCTTCGCGGCGCGCCGGGTCTTGCCCCCCGACTTGATCACGCCCGCGAAGGCGTCGAAGCCGCGCATGAACGACACCGGCCCGGACGCCTCGCCGCCGCCGGAGAGCAGCTCCTTCGAGGAGCGGATCTTCGACAGGTTCGAGCCGGCGCCGGACCCGTACTTGAAGAGCATGCCCTCGGTGTGGGCGAGCTTCAGGATCGAGTCCATCGAGTCGCCGACCGCGTTGATGAAGCACGCGGAGCACTGCGGGTGCTCCTCGACCCCGACGTTGAACCAGACGGGCGAGTTGAAGCTCATCTTCTGCCGGTAGACGAGGTGCGAGAGCTCCGCCTCGAAGGTGGCGGCGTCCTCCTCGGTCGCGAAGTAGCCGTCCTTTCGCCCCCACGCGCCGATCGTCTGCACGACCCGCGACACGAGCTGCTTCACCGAGCGCTCGCGGGTGGGCGCGCCGAGCGGGCCGCGGAAGTACTTCGACGCGACGACGTTCGTCGCGAGCAGGGACCAGGTCTTCGGGACCTCGACGTCCTTCTGCTCGAAGATGAGCGCGCCGCCCTCGCCCATGATCTGGGCGGTGCGCGTCTCCCAGGCGACCTCCTCCGCCGGATCGACCCCCTTCGTCGTGAAGAAGCGCTGCATCGCGAGACCGCGCCGCGCCTTCTTCTGGACCTTCGAGCCCTTCGCCTTCTGCCCCGAGACTTCGCGCTCCATCATCCGGACATCCCTCCGCCCGAGGGCGCGCCGGCCCTCGGACAAACACCTGCCCCATCGGCGGGGATGCGTACGCATCTCCGCCGTCCGAACCGCCCCTGGCCGGCCCGCGTGTGTGAACCAGGGCTTATCGCGATGTCTTTGGCGTGCTGTTCTCTGCCTGCCCGCCGCCGCCGCCCGACCTCCAAGCCCCGCCCGCACTCGACAGAGCACCGGCTGGGCACTCTAGCAGCCGAGCCCTCGCTGTCAATCGCATTACCACAACATATGGTGCACTACGTCTAGTTGCCCACAACATGGTGGGTTTTTCCGGCCGTCGACCCCTCGTTGACAGCTCGGCGATCGAGGCGAACGATATCGCGCGGTGGTCTGACACCGGCGGAGGGCCCGCTCGCGCGCGAGGTCGTTCTCACCGCGCGTGAGCGGGGCGGTGCGCGGCGCGGGGGCGAGCGTAGCCCCGGCGTACCGCGCGTGTTAAAAGCCGTCCGCCCCATGGCCGAATCGAACGCGCACATCCGCAACTTCTCCATCATCGCTCACATCGATCACGGGAAGTCGACGCTCGCGGACCGTCTCCTCGAGAAGACCGGCACCGTCACGAAGCGCGACGCGCAGGCGCAGTTCCTCGACAACATGGATCTCGAGCGCGAGCGCGGGATCACCATCAAGGCCCAGACCGTGCGGATGAGCTACCGGGCCCGCGACGGGAAGGATTACGTCCTCAATCTCATCGACACGCCGGGGCACGTGGACTTCGCCTACGAGGTCTCCCGCTCCCTCGCCGCGTGCGAGGGAGCGGTCCTCGTCGTGGACGCGAGCCAGGGTGTCGAGGCGCAGACGCTCGCGAACGTTTACCAGGCCCTCGATCACGACCTCGAGATCATCCCGGTCATCAACAAGATCGACCTGCCTTCGGCGGACGTGGAGGGGGTCCGGCGCGAGATCGAGGAGGTCATCGGGCTCGACGCGAAGGACGCCGTGCCGACCTCCGCCAAGGAGGGCATCGGGATCGCCGAGATCCTCGAGCAGATCGTCCAGAAGGTGCCGCCGCCGGAGGGAGATCCCGACGCGCCCCTCAAGGCCATCATCTTCGACTCCTGGTACGACACGTACCGCGGCGTCGTCATGCTGGTGCGCATCTTCGAGGGCACCCTCGCGACGAAGCAGAAGATCCAGCTGTGGTCGAACAAGCGCGAGTTCGAGGTGCAGGAGCTCGGCGTGTTCGCCCCGTTCTCGCGGCCGGTGGCGAAGCTCATGGCGGGCGAGGTCGGCGTCGTCGTCGCGAACGTGAAGGACGTCCACGACGCGAAGGTCGGCGACACGATCACCGAGGTGGGCAAGCCCACCGCCGAGCCGTTCCCCGACTTCAAGGTCATGAAGCCGATGGTCTTCTCGGGCGTCTTCCCCATCGACGCGGCCGACTACGACAACCTGCGCGACGCGCTCACGAAGCTCCGCCTCAACGACTCCGCCTTCACGTTCGAGCCGGAGACCTCGCAGGCGCTCGGCTTCGGCTTCCGCTGCGGGTACCTCGGCCTGCTGCACATGGAGATCGTGCAGGAGCGGCTCGAGCGCGAGTACGCGCTCGCCCTCATCACCACCGCGCCCTCCGTCGTGTACCGGGTCACCGACACGCAGGGGAACGTCGTGGAGATCGACAGCCCGGCGAAGCTGCCGCCGATCCAGAAGATCGCGAAGCTCGAGGAGCCCATCCTCGTCTGCCACATCCACGGCCGCACCGACGACGTGGGCGCGATCCTGAAGCTCTGCCAGGACCGCCGCGGCGTCCAGCGCGATCTCAAGTACATCGGCACGCGGCGCATCCAGATCACCTACGACATCCCGCTCGCGGAGGTGGTCTTCGACTTCTTCGACAAGCTGAAGTCGATCTCGCGCGGGTACGCCAGCCTCGACTACGAGCTCAAGGGGTACGAGGAGGCCGACCTCGTGAAGCTCGACTTCCTGCTCAACGGCGAGCCGGTGGACGCGCTCAGCATCATCGTGCACCGCGACCACGCCTACCAGCGCGGCCGCGAGCTGTGCGCGCGCCTCAAGGCGGTCATCCCGAAGCAGATGTACGAGGTCGCGATCCAGGCCGCGATCGGCGCGAAGATCATCTCGCGCGAGACCGTGAAGGCGTTCCGCAAGAACGTCCTCGCGAAGTGCTACGGTGGCGACATCTCGCGCAAGCGCAAGCTCCTCGAGAAGCAGAAGGAGGGGAAGAAGCGCATGAAGCAGGTCGGATCGGTCGAGATCCCGCAGGAGGCGTTCCTGGCGGTCCTCAAGGTCGAGGAGTAGTGGCCGACCCGGTCCGCAAGCTCGAGCGGGCCCGGAGGGACGCCCGCCGCTTCGCGGCGGAGGCGCGCCGGCTCGCCGCCCGCGGCAGGAAGCGCAAGCGGCTCACCAAGAAGGCGCGCGAGGAGATCGCGGGCGCCTGCGACGAGGTCGAGGCCGCCGCGGGGGACGGCGATCCGGAGCGGCTCTCGGTCGCCCTCCGCGCGCTCGACGTGGCGTGGGACGAGCACCTCGCGAAGCTCGGGAAGACGCCCTGGCGCGAGTACGCGGAGGCGGTGGTCGCCGCGATGGTCCTCGCCCTCGCGGTGCGCGCCTTCGTCGTCGAGGGCTACCGGATCCCGTCCGGCTCGATGGCGCCGACGCTCCTCGCGGGCGACCACGTCCTCGTCTCGAAGGTCCCCTACGGCGTCCGGATCCCGTTCACGCGGCTGCGCGTCGGCGGCGCGCCTCCGCGGCGCGGCGACGTGATCGTCTTCGAGGGGCCGCGCACGCCCGGCGTGGACGTCGTGAAGCGCGTCGTGGGCGTCGCGGGCGACGTCGTCGAGCTGCGCGAGCAGATCCTGTACGTGAACGGGGTCCCGCAGCCGCGCACGCCGGCGGGCGAGATCGCTTACGAGGAACGGAGCGAGGAGACCGGCGTGCCGTTCCTCGACACCTGCCGCCGCTACCGCGAGGCGCTCGCGAGGGGCGCGCTCGCTTCGCGCGGCGACGGCGAGGCCGGCGCGCTCGAGGCGAGCTGGCAGGCGGCCGCCTCTGGGGGAGTCGCGACCTACGACGTCATCCAGTGCCGGCGCGCGCGGCTCGCCTCGCGCGAGGGGCCGTACCAGGTCGTCGCACCCGACCACGTGTTCGTGCTCGGAGACAACCGCGACCGTTCGTCCGACAGCCGCGCCGCCGGGGGATGGCAAGTCCCGCTGGAACGCCTGAAGGGACGCGTGTTCCTCGTCTTCTTCAGCTGGGGTGCGGGGGGCTCGTTCGCGCGCGTCGGCGGCGGTCCACGTTTCGAGCGGCTTTTCAAACCGGTCGAGTAGCGCTAAAAGCTCCACCCTGAATGAGCGGTCGAGCGTCCTCCCCGTGGCCGCGGCGCGTCGAGCGCGGCGGGATCTCCTGGGTCACCCTCCTCCTCCTCGTCCTCGTCCTCGGCGGCGGCTACCTGGGGTGGGTCTGGGTCCCGCTCAAGTTCGACGACTACACGGTGCAGCAGGTCGTCCGGGACTACATGAACCAGGCGATCAAGAACCCGGACGACGAGGGCCTCCGCCGGAACATGGTCCTCAAGATCCGGTCCCTCGCGCAGGTCGACGGCGTCGATCAGATCGGCCGGCCGGTGCGCGTCCCGGCGATCCCGCTCGAGGAGCGGGACGTCACCTGGGAGCGGAACACCTCGGCGCAACCGGCCACGCTGCGGATCGCCTTCGATTACGAGCGTCAGGTGGTCTACCCGCTCGTCGATCGGGTCGGGGTGAAGGTGTTCGAGGTCGACCTCACGCAGGATCTCTCGCGTGCGGACTGGGGACCGGCCCGCTGAGGCCAAGAGGGGGAGAGCGCATGAACGCGCAGGACATCGACCGGGCGGTGCGTCGCCTCGGGCGCGAGATCGCCGAGCGCGCGAAGTCGGGCGGCGCGGGCCGCGACCTCGCCATCGTCGGGATCCGCCGGGGTGGCGTCCACCTCGCCCAGCGCCTCCGCACCGAGCTCGCGGCCGCGCTCGGCGCCGAGCCGCCGTTCGGGACGCTCGACATCGCGCTCTACCGCGACGACCTCTCGGAGCAGGGCGCGGCGCCGGTGATCGGCCCGACGGACGTGGCCTTCCCGGTGGAGGGAAAGACCATCGTGCTCGTCGACGACGTGCTCTACACCGGCAGGACCGTGCGCGCCGCGCTCGACGAGCTCGTCGACTTCGGGCGGCCTCGGCGCGTCTGGCTCGCCGTCCTCGTGGACCGGGGCGGGCGCGAGCTGCCGATCGCGGCGGACTTCGCCGGGGCGCGCATCGACGTCCCGCAGGATCAGGACGTGCAGGTCCGGCTGCGCGAGGCGGGCGCCCCGGAGGACGCGGTCGTGGTCAAGCCGAGGAGGGCGACGTGATCGGCCGACACAAGCACTGCATCGCGCTGGAGGAGTACTCGCGGGAGGAGATCCTCGAGGTGCTCGACCTCGCGGTCTCGATGAAGGAGGTCATGCAGCGGCCCATCAAGAAGGTGCCGTCGCTCCGCGGGAAGAGCATCGTGAACCTCTTCTTCGAGGCCTCGACGCGCACGCGCAGCTCCTTCGAGATCGCCGCGAAGGTGCTCTCGGCGGACGCGCTCAGCTGGACGTCCGCCGCGTCGTCGGTGACGAAGGGCGAGACGCTCGTCGACACCGCCCGGAACCTCGAGGCGATGAAGCCGGACGTGCTCGTCATCCGCCACGCCTCGGGCGGCGCGCCGCGCCTCGTCGCGGAGCGCGTCGGCTGCTCGGTCGTCTCGGCGGGCGACGGGGCGCATGAGCACCCCACCCAGGGGCTCCTCGACTGCTTCACCCTGCGCGAGAAGCTCGGCACGCTCGAGGGGAAGACCGTCGCCATCGTCGGCGACATCAGCCACTCGCGCGTCGCGCGCTCCGACCTGCACGCGATGCCGAAGCTCGGGGCGAAGGTGCGGCTCTGCGGGCCGCCGACGATGATCCCGGCCGGCATCGAGAAGCTCGGCGCCACCGTGCACTACGATCTGCGCGAGGCGGTGGACGGCGCCGACGCGGTGGTGATGCTCCGGATCCAGCACGAGCGGATCGGGGATCCGCTCATCCCCAACACGCGCGAGTACTCGAAGTACTGGGGCCTCGGCGTGAAGAAGGCCGAGGAGTGGCTGAAGCCGTCGTGCGTCATCCTGCACCCGGGCCCGATCAACCGCGGCGTCGAGCTCGCGCCCGAGGTGGCCGACGGCCCGCGGAGCCTCATCCTCGACCAGGTGCAGAATGGGGTCGCGGTCCGGATGGCGGTGCTGTACCTGCTTGCCGGCGGCAAGCACGCCGAGGGCGTCGAGGGGAAGGCATGAGCACGATCTTCATCGAGGGCGGCCGGGTCATCGACCCGGCGAACGGCGTCGACGGCGTGCGCACGGTCGTCGTCCGCGACGGGAAGCTCGCGGAGGTCGCCGAGCGGCTCGAGCGGCCGCGCGACGCGCGGGCGATCGACGCGCGCGGCAAGTGGGTGACGCCCGGCTTCGTCGACCTGCACGTCCACCTGCGCGAGCCCGGCCAGGAGTACAAGGAGACGGTCGAGACCGGCGCCCGGGCCGCGGTGGCGGGCGGCTTCACGACCATCTGCGCGATGCCGAACACGAACCCGGTGAACGACGACGCGTCGGTCACCGAGCTCGTCCTCGCGCGGGCTGCGGCGGCGGGGCTCGCACGCGTCCTCCCGCTCGGCTGCATCTCCCGCAACCAGGCGGGCGAGGAGCTCGCCGAGTACGGCGAGCTCCGGGCCGCCGGGTGCGTTGCGGTCACGGACGACGGCAAGCCGGTCGTGTCGTCCTCGCTCATGCGACGGGCGCTCGAGTACGCGAAGGCGTTCGGGCTCACGGTCGCGGTCCACGAGGAGGACCCGCTCCTCGTCGGCAAAGGGGTCATGCATGAGGGGCCGACGGCGACCCGCCTCGGCCTCAAGGGCATCCCGGGCGCGGCGGAGGACGTGATGGTCCTGCGCGATCTCGCGCTCCTCGAGCTGACGGGCGGACGGCTGCACGTCCAGCACGTCTCGACACGCGGCGCGGTCCGCGCCATCCGCGAGGCGAAGAAGCGCGGCCTCGCCGTCACGGCCGAGGTCACGCCGCACCACCTCTCGCTCACCGACGAGGACGTCGCAGCCTCCGGCTACTCGACGGACTTCAAGATGAACCCGCCGCTCCGCTCGGCCGACGACGTCGCCGCCGTGCGCGAGGGGCTCGCCGACGGTACGATCGACGCGATCGCGACGGACCACGCGCCGCATTCCCTCGTCGAGAAGGACCTCGAGTTCGACGCCGCGATGAACGGCGTCGTCGGCCTCGAGACCGCCTACGGCGTCTGCATGGACCTCGTCCGGCGGGGCGGGCTCCCGGAGCGCCGGCTCGTCGAGGCGCTGACGGCCGGCCCGGCTGCCGCGTTCCGCCTCGCGGCGGGGACGTTGACGCGCGGCGCCACGGCCGACGTCTCGGTGCTCGATCCCGCCGCGGAGTGGGTCGTGGACCCCGCGCGGCTCAGGTCGAAGGGCCGCAACACCCCGTGGAAGGGGAAGCGGCTCGTCGGACGTTGCATGTACACCATCGTGGGCGGCCGGATCGTCCACGAGGAGGGCAGGGCGGAGCGATGACGAAGCGGGCAATCCTGGCGTTGGCGGACGGCACCACGTTCGAGGGCTTCTCGTTCGGCGCGGCCGGCGAGTCGCGCGGCGAGGTCGTGTTCAACACGTCGATGACCGGGTACCAGGAGATCCTCACGGATCCCTCCTACGTCGACCAGATGATCTGCATGACGTACCCGGAGCAGGGGAACTATGGCGTCACGCGGGCCGACGAGGAGTCGGCTCGTCCGCACGCGACCGGGTTCATCGTCCGCCACCACGCGGAGGAGCCGTCCAGCTTCCGCGCGGAGCGGAGCCTCGACGCCTACCTCAAGGAGCACGGGATCGTCGGCATCTGGGGGATCGACACGCGCCGGCTGACGAAGCACCTGCGGACGGCCGGCGCGCAGATGGGCGTCGTCTCCACCGAGGGGAGCGCCGCGGCGCTCGTCGCGCGGGCGAAGGCGCTCCCGGGCATGGAGGGGCAGGACCTCGCGACGCGGATCTCGACGAAGACCCGCTACGAGTGGCGCGAGAAGGGCGCCGACCTGTGGACCGACGCGGAGCGCACCGAGGAGAAGGCGCCGCGCTTCCACGTCGTCGCGTACGACTGGGGGCTCAAGCGCGCCATGATCCGGCTGCTCGCGGAGACGGGCTGCCGCGTCACCGTCGTCCCGTCGCAGACGACCGCCGCCGAGACGCTCGCGCTCCGGCCCGACGGCGTCTTCCTCACGAACGGCCCGGGCGATCCCGCCGCGGTCGTCGGCGCCCGCGACACCGTCGCGGGCCTCCTCGGCAAGGTGCCCGTGTTCGGAATCTGCCTCGGCCACCAGATCCTCGCGCTCGCGATCGGCGCGCGCACCTACAAGCTCAAGTTCGGCCACCGCGGCGCGAACCAGCCGGTGAAGGAGCTCGCGACCGGCAAGGTGGACATCACCGCGCAGAACCACGGGTTCGCGGTGGACGACGAGAGCCTCGGCAAGCGGGCGCGCGTGACGCACGTGAACCTGAACGACGGCACCGTGGAAGGAATCGAGGTCCTCGACGTGCCCGCGTACAGCGTCCAGTACCACCCCGAGTCGTCGCCGGGGCCCCACGACGCCCGCCACCTCTTCCGGCGCTTCGTCTCGATGATGGAGCGGCAGCGATGATGCTGCAGCAGCTCCACGAGAGGCTCCTCTCGTGGGCCACGACCGCGCCGCGCGACCAGGACCTGCTTCGCGCGAAGCGGGAGCACTTCGAGCGCTACGGCGAGCCGCACGAGGAGGACCGGTCGTACGAGGTCCGCCTGAACGGCATGCTCGACGCCTACCTGTACGACTTCCGGCCGGCGGGCGGGCTCGGGACGACGCTCGAGCGGTTCCTCGACGCGGAGGCCCCCTCGCTCGCGCCCGACGAGCTCGCCGCGTACCGCGCGCTCGCAGAGAACGTCCACGGCCTGTTCGAGGTCCGCAAGATCAAGGAAGGGCGGCTGCGGCTGCGCGACGTGTTCAGCGGCCGCGACCACGACGTCACCGAGCGGCGGCAGGTCGCCGGCCTCGAGAAGGACGACCTCCTCGAGGCCCGGCTCCTCCCGTTCGAGGGGGCGCTCCTCTTCTCGGGCGCGTTCCTCTACCACCCGCGCGAGGCTCGCAAGATGATCCTCTCCGAGGTGAAGCGGACGAAGAAGGCGACGCCGAAGGGGACCGAGCTCGACGTGAAGCCGTTCCTCGCGCGAATCTCCCGCATGGCGCTCAAGATGGAGCGCTACCGCAACGTCCGGCTCGAGTCGATCTACGACTTCTCGCCGGAGGCGCGCACCTGGACGCCGCGGCCGCCGGCGGTCAAGGGCGGCGGGTAGACGGCTACAGCCGGCGCTCGCCGGCCTTCACCTTCGCGTGCGCGCGGGCGAGCTCCTCGGGCGAGATCCCGGCCTTCTCGAGCACGCGGCGCGTCGTGATGATCGGCACCTTCGCCGCCATCGCGAGCGCGACCGACTCCGACGGGCGCGCGCGGAGCTCGACGCGCCGTCCCCCCTGCGCGAGCCGAACGCGCGCCCCCGCGTGCGTCTCCTCGGCGCGATCGATCTCGACCTCCGACACGCGCCCGCCGAGCGCCTCGATCGCCCGGCCGAGCAACCCGCCGCCGTGCGCGTCCGGCCGCGCCTCGGCGAGGCCGCCCGGGACGATGAGCGGCAGGAGCGTCCGCGCGCCCTTCTCCCGCAACACGACGACGGCGGCGGACCCCTCCGGCATCGGGAGGATCCCCGCGACCTCGAGCTCGACCCGGACGGTGTCCTCGCCGCCCGCCGCGTCCCCGGGCGCCCGTGCGGGCGACGCGGCGAGCGCGAGCAGGCCCGCGAACGCGGCGGCGGGGAGCGCGAGGAGGCCGGCGTGCGCCATGGCCTCAATCTGGGGCTGCCGCCCGAGGCGCGCCGCGGGGGGGGCGGCGGCGCGACCCGTCGCTGCGGGGGGCTTCTCGCGCGGGGCGCCCGGCGCCATGCTCGAGCGTGGACTTCTCGCTGCTCGAGTCGGTCCCCGACGCGATGGTGGTGGCGGACGAGCTCGGTATCATCGTGCACGTCAACGGGGGGGCCGAGCGGTTGTTCGGCTGGCCGCGAAGCGAGCTCGTCGGGCAGCCCGTGGAGGTCCTGCTCCCCGCGCGCTTCCGTGGCGTGCACCAGGTGCATCGCTCCGGGTACCACGCCGCGCCGCGCACGCGCCCGATGGGGCTCGGGCTCGACCTCGCCGGGCTCTGCAGGGACGGCGGCGAGTTCGCGGCGGAGATCAGCCTCGCGCCGCTCGTCGTCGACGGCCGGCCCTGCGTCATGGCGGCGGTGCGCGACGTCACCGAGCGCAAGCGCATCGAGGAGCGCGCCCGGCTCTGGCGCAAGGCGAAGGAGGAGGTGCGCGAGCGGGACGAGTTCCTCTCGATCGCCTCCCACGAGCTGCGGACGCCCGTCGCCGCGCTCCAGCTGCAGCTCCAGATCCTCCAGCGCGCCCGCTCGCTCGAGACGCTCCCGCGCACGCTCGACGCGAAGCTCGAGGCGCTCGAACGGCAGACGCGCCGCATCGGCGTGCTCGTGGGCGAGCTGCTCGACGTCTCGCGCATGCGGCTCGGGCGGCTCGAGCTCGTCCGCGAGCCCGTCGACCTCTCCGAGGTCGCCCGCGACACCGTCGCCCACATCCGCGACGAGGTCGAGCGCTCGGGCTCGCGCATCGTGCTCGACCTCGCGCCCACCCCCGGCCAATTCGATCGGTCGCGCATCGAACAGGTGATCACGAACCTGCTCGCGAACGCCGCCAAGTTCGGGCAGGGGAAGCCGGTCACGCTCCACGTCGCGCCCGAGGACGAGCGGGCGCGGCTGCGGGTCGTCGACCGCGGCATCGGGATCCCGCCGGAGGACCAGGCGCGCGTCTTCGATCGCTTCGAGCGGGCCGTGCCGTCCCAGCACTTCGGCGGCCTCGGGCTCGGCCTGTACATCGCCCGCCAGATCGTCGAGGCGCATGGCGGCGAGATCCGGGTCGAGAGCGTGCCGGGGGCGGGGACGACGTTCACGGTCCTCCTCCCGCGCGAGGCGCCGCCGGAGGGGGTGCGGCCCCCCGAGCCGCTCCGGCGCGGGGCTTGACCCGCGCGCCGGCCGGGCGCGACGCTGCGCGCCGTGAAGCTCCTCGTCGTCAACGCGGACGACCTCGGCTACGACCCGGAGATCGACCGGGGCATCCTCGAGGCGCACGCGCTCGGCATCGTCTCGTCCGCGACCGCCATGGTCGAGACGCCGTTCGCGGCCGCAGCGCTTCGCGCGGCGCCGCCGTCCCTCGGCGTCGGGCTCCACGCGGTGCTCGATCCGGCGCTCGGGCGCGCCGCCGCGGAGGCGGTGCTGCGCCGGCAGCTCGCGGCGTTCGAGACCCTCCGCGGCGCCCCCCCGACCCACCTCGACAGCCACAAGCACGCACACGCCGCCCCCGAGGTCCTCGCGGCGTTTGCGGCGGTCGCCTCCGAGCGAGGCCTCCCGGTCCGGGCGATCGACGCCGCGATGCGCGCGGCGCTCCGCGCGAAGGGCGCCGCGACCGCCGACGCCTTCCTCGGGGACGCTGCGCGGCGCCCGGCGTGGACGGCCGAGGCGCTCCTTGGAGCGCTCGCCGGGGTCGGGGAGGGCGTGACCGAGCTCATGGCCCACCCGGGCCACGCGCCGTCCCACGCGCGGACGAGCTTCGGCGTCGAGCGGGAGGAGGAGCTGAGCGCGCTGTGTGACCCGGCCGCGAGGGTCCTCCTAGGGCGCAAGGGGATCCGGCTCTGCAGCTATGCCGAGGTCCGGCGGCACCTCACGCCGAGCGGCCGCCCGATGGGGCGCGGCGCCAAGGAATCGTAGACCGATCCAGTCGTCGAAATCCCTGTCATTTCGCGGCTCAACCATCTTGACACACCCCGAGCGGTCGCAGCATGGTGCGGGTCCGCGCAATCGGTCGCGCGTCGCGCCGCAAGCGTTCGGGGCGCCTGCTCATCCACGGAGAAGGGAAAGGCTCAATGCGACTGTTCTCTGACTCGAT
>WNFU01026725.1_pt1 | contig 11837 bp, 15 predicted proteins | sample 5400121 | NCBI WGS metagenome assembly WNFU01 (sample SAMN13153360, study PRJNA577476) | soil metagenome | isolation source: 100 cm soil or saprolite under grassland replicate 1 | place: USA:California | collected 2016-06-15 | reverse complement strand
TCACCGCCCGCCGCGACGACCTCGCCCTGCTGATGACCCTGGAGATGGGCAAGCCGATCGCCGAGTCCAAGGCCGAGGTCGCCTACGCGGCCGAGTTCTTCCGCTGGTTCTCCGAGGAGGCCGTGCGCATCGACGGCCGCTACGCGGTGGCGCCCAACGGCGTCGGGCGGCTGCTGACCATGAAGCAGCCGGTGGGGCCGTGCCTGCTGATCACGCCGTGGAACTTCCCGATGGCGATGGGCACGCGCAAGATCGGCCCCGCCGTGGCGGCGGGCTGCACGATGGTGGTCAAGCCGGCCAGCCAGACGCCGCTGTCGATGCTCGCGCTGGCCAAGATCCTCGAGGAGGTCGGCCTTCCCGGCGGAGTGCTCAACGTGGTGACGACCTCCTCCTCCGGGAAGACCATGGAGCCGCTGATCAGGGACCCGCGGCTCCGCAAGCTGTCGTTCACCGGCTCCACGGAGGTCGGCCGCAAGCTGGTGGGGCAGGCCTCCGACCAGCTCCTGCGGGTGTCCATGGAGCTGGGCGGCAACGCGCCGTTCATCATCTTCGAGGACGCCGACCTGGAAGCGGCGGTCGAGGGCGCGATGATCGCCAAGATGCGCAACATCGGCGAGGCCTGCACCGCCGCCAACCGTTTCCACGTGGCCGGGGCGCTGGCCGACAAGTTCGCCGCCAGGCTGGCGGACCGCATGGGCGCGATGAAGGTGGGCCGCGGCACCGACGACGGCGTGCAGGTCGGCCCGCTGATCGACCAGGCCGCCCGCGAGAAGGTCGACGAGCTGGTCGGCGACGCGGTCTCCCGCGGGGCGCGCGCCCTGGTGGGCGCGAGGGCTGGCGACGGCCGCGGCTACTTCTACGAGCCGACCGTGCTCGCCGACGTCTCCAGGGACGCGCGCGTGCTCAAGGAGGAGATCTTCGGGCCGGTGGCGCCGGTCGCCGCCTTCGACTCCGAGCAGGAGGCGGTCGCGGCCGCCAACGACACCGAGTATGGTCTGGTTGCCTACGTCTACACGCGCGACCTCAAGCGCGCGTTCCGGGTTGTCGAAGGTCTCGAGACCGGCATGGTGGGACTCAACCAGGGAATCGTGAGCAATCCGGCCGCCCCGTTCGGCGGGGTGAAGGCGTCCGGCTTCGGTCGCGAGGGCGGCCGCGAGGGCATCGACGAGTACCTGGAGATCAAGTACGTGGCGATGAGCCTCTGACGCGAGGGGGTCCGGGGGGCCACGCAGAGCCGAGCGTTAGCCCCCCGGTGGAAAGGGGGATGGCTTGGCGGTCGCGCGCGGTCGGTTGGGCTCGCGCCTTCGGGGGCGACCCACCAGCCCTTCGGCGATCGGGGCCGAGGGTGCCGGCGCGAACCGCTGGGCCTGGCGCCTGGCCGCCTCGGTGCTGGGCGTGCCACTGGCGCTGGCGTTCCCGAGACCGGCACTGTGGTGGCTCGGGTTCATCGCGCTGGCACCGCTGATCCTGCTGGTCCGTGCCGCGCCGAGCGCCCGCGAGGCGGGCATCCGGGCCTGGCTCGGCGGCTCCCTGTTCTTTCTGAGCGTGGACTCCTGGCTGCTGCCGGAGGCAAAGATCCTGGCGATCCCCGCCGCGCTGCTGCTGGGAGCGCTGTGGCTGCCGTGGGGACGGCTCGCCTGGCGGCTGCTGGGCACCAGGACGGCGCCATGGGACGTGCAGGCGCCGCTGGAGGGGCGGCGGGTGGCGGCGGCCATGGTGCTGCTGCCGAGCGTCTTCGTGCTCGGCGAGGTGGTCCGCTCCTGGGACGCGCTCGGCGGCCCCTGGGCGCTGCTCGGCGCCAGCCAGTGGAACGATCTCCCCATCCTGGCGCTGGCCTCGCTTGGCGGCGTCTGGCTGGTGAGCCTGGTGCTGATGGCGGTCAACGTCGGCGTGGCGGTCGCGGCCGGCCCGCGCGTGCCCGCGACGGTGCGGGCCGGCGCCGCGCTGGCCACCTGCGCCCTGCTGCTCGGCTCGCTCGCCTGGTCGGCGGTGCGGCCGGCGCCGGCCTCCGGCGGCGGGACGCTGCGGGTCGGCCTGGTGCAGCCGGGCAAGATCGACCCGGTGGGGCCGCGCTTCGCCGCCAGCGAGTCGGCCAGCCTTGGCCTGGCGGGCAGCCACCCGAACCTGATCGTCTGGTCGGAGTCCAGCGTCGGCCGCGACCCGGTGACCAACCCCGGCGACATCGCCGCGCTCCGCCGGGTGGTCCAGGCGACCGGCGCGGACGTGCTGGCCAACGTCGACGCCAGGCGCCGGACCGGCGGTATCTACAAGAGCTCGCTGCTGGTCGGGCCGAACGGACCGATCGCCAGCTACGACAAGATCCGGCTGGTGCCCTTCGGCGAGTACATCCCCTCGCGGCCGCTGCTCGGCTGGGTCGCCCGCTTCACGCAGGCCGCCGCGCAGAACCGCCACCACGGCAGCCGGCTGGTGCTGATGCGCTCGGGCTCGGTGGTGTTCGGGCCGCTGATCTGCTTCGAGTCGGCGTTCCCCGACATGTCCCGGAACCTGGCCAGGATGGGTGCCGACCTGATCGTGGTGCAGAGCGCCACCACCACCTTCCAGAGCACCTGGGGGCCGCAGCAGCACGGCGCGCTCGCGGCCGTCCGCGCGGTCGAGTCGGGCCGCCCGGTCGTGCAGGCCTCGATCGCCGGCCCCTCGGTGGCGTTCGACCCGCAGGGCCGCCAGCTCGCCTGGGAGCCGACCACCTGGCGCGGGGCGGTCGTGGTCCCGGTGCCCCTCTCCCACGACGACACCGTCTTCGACCGCTTCGGCAACTGGGTGCCGCTGGCCTGCGTCATCGCCCTGGTCGTGGCCGGCGCGGCCGCGCTGCGCCGCCGCAGGGCGCTCTAGTCGACCACCAGGACTTCGAGGCTGCGGGGGCCGTGGACGCCCTCGAAGCGGCGGAGCTCCAGGTCGGAGGTGGCCGACGGGCCGGACACGAAGGTGATCGGGCGGCGCTCGCGGGCGGCCGCGTCCAGCGCGGCGATCGCGTCGGGGACCGTGCCCACGATCTGGGAGGCCTCCACGACGCACAGATGGTAGTCGGGCAGCAGGGTGATCGCCCGGCGCCCCTGGCGCGCGCCGCCGTCCAGCACGATCGTGCCCGTCTCGGCGATCCCGAGCACGCAGCCGGTGAGCACGCCGTCGGCCGCGTCGAGGACGTCGTTGGCCAGCTCGCCGTCAACCAGCAGCTCGGCGCCTGCCGGCCGCCACTCGGCCGGCAGGTCCGGCGGGACGATGACCCGCCGCGCCCCTCGCGCCCGCAGCGCCTCGGCGACCGCCGCCGGCAGGTCCGCCCGCGCCACCAGGCGCACGTTCCCCCGGTCGTCGGCCACCCGCTCGGCGAAGCGGGCCACCCGCCGCTCCGGGCCGCCGTCGTCGGCGGCGCGGCGCTCGCGCGCCGCCGGCAGGTCCTCAGGACACTCGGTGACGGGGACGTCCCGCAGCGCCTCCTGGACCAGCGCCAGCACTTCCTCCCTTGCCGTCGCCATCAGCTCCTCCGGTCGCCGCACCCAACGTGGGCCTCATGTCTCTAGTCGGCCACCCGGCCCCAGAGGTGGACCAGAACCTCCGAAATGGTTGCGCTCGGCCGGGCTGACGTCATGGCAGGCGTCGCAGCGGCCCGAGGCGTACGGCTCCGGAGTCTTCGCCACCACGCAGTCCCCCGTCAACTACGCCAACCTCGTCAACCACGCGTAGATTGCAACAAGGTACGTAGGTATTGACACATGGATTTATCTCGCATACGAGGCAACGGGGCTGCCTCCGGCCCTTCGCGAGCGTGACCTCAGCTGGCCGTGCCGGGCCAGGAGAGGGTGACCACCGGGCGGTCCAGCGGCCCCAGGCGCCAGCCGGCGGCCTCGTGGACGGCGATGGGCGCCAGTGCCTCGGCGATCTCGGGGTCCCGGTCGGCCGGCAGGCACAGCCGCCGGCGCAGGAAGGCGACCAGGTCGCCCTGGCGCTCGAAGCTGCCGGCGCTGGCGGTGGTCCAGTCCTGGCGCTCGACCTGGATGCCCAGCAAGGCGAGGGCGGCGACCGCGTCGTCGGCGGTCGGCCCCCGCGGGCGGTCCAGGCCGTGGAAGCGCCGCCACAGCGGCCGCATCGGCGCCAGCGGGTGCGCCCGCGTGATCTGGGCGACCACCCGGCGACGCGCGTGGCCGGTGAGCGCCAGCGCGAACGGGCCGAGGTCCTGGACGTTGTAGAGCACGTCGTTGCAGACCACCACGTCGGCCGGGTCGACCTTGGCGGCCACGTCGGGCCAGCGGCCGAGCACCGCGGCGGCCTCGACCCCGGCCTCGGCCGCGGCGGCGAGGAACGCCTCGGTCATCCCCTCGGACTCGTCGACCGCCACGATCCGCCGCGCGGCGCCGGCCAGGGGCAGGCTGGCCGCTCCCCCGCCGGCGCCCACGTCCAGCACGGTCCCGCCCCCGCCGAGGAAGCGCAGCGCCTCCCGGTTGGACGGGGTTGGCGCGGCGGTGCGGGCCTGGGCGGCCCTGGAGCGGAACATGCCCACCGGGAAGCCCCAGGGCGACTCCGGCGCACGCTCGATGATCTCCTCGGGGATCGCCCAGGCCTCCAGCTGCTCCCGCCAGCGGTCCAGCGCGCTCCCGCTCGCCTCCTCCATCCCGGCCATCCTGGCGCCTCCCCTCCCGTGCGTCTGCGTGCCGGCCTCCCAGGGTGCTCCCGATCCGGCGGCCGGCGCGTCTTGTTCCAGCATCTTCGGGCAAACCCGCACGCCGGCGCTTATCATCGAACGCAGGAAACTCGGACCGGGGGGGTCCGACGTTTGAGTCCGGTAGCGTTCGTTGCCGCCCGGCGATGGGTGAGCGTGGTCACGGCGATGCTGATCGGTGCGATCGGCGGCAGCATCGTGGGCCTGGCGACCTCGCCGCGGCAGGCGGCTGAAGCCACCCAGCAGACGACGACCACCACCACCCTCCCGCAGCGCCAGCAGATCTCCCCGGCCAGCTCGACCGCGCCGACGACCACGCGCTCGCACAGGACGGTGATCGTGCCGCGGACCACCCGCGCGACCAGCGGCTCCGCGGTCAGCTCTCCCTGAGCGTGCGGTCCAGGAGCTTCACGCAGGCGTACACGGTCTCCAGGCGTGGCAGCTCCAGGCCGGCCAGGTGGCCGATCTCGACGACGGCGCCGACCAGCGCGTCGACCTCCAGCGGACGCCCGGACTCGACGTCCTGGAGCATCGAGGTCTTGTGCTCGCCGACCCGGGCGGCGCCTTCCAGCCGCTGCTCGACCGTCAGGTCCAGCTCCACGCCCACGGCCGCGGCCACGCGCACGGCCTCGCGCATCAGCGCCAGCGCGACCGCCCGCGTCCCGGGATCGGTGGCGATCGCCACCAGCGACGCGCGGGTGAGCGCGCTCAGCGGGTTGAAGACCGCGTTGCCGATGAGCTTGAGCCAGATCTCCTTGCGGATGTCGGCCCGGACCGGGCACTTGAGGCCCGAGGAAGCCAGCGCGCCGGAGATGGCCCGGCAGCGCTCGCTGCGGGTGGAGTCCAGCTCGCCGATGGTGAAGCGGGTGCCCTCGACGTGCTCGACCACGCCCGGCCCCACGATCCGAGTGGCGGGGTAGGTGACCGCGCCGACCACGCGGGCGGGGTCGATGTGCCGGCCGATCACCCCGCCGGGATCGACCGTCTCCAGCCTGGTGCCGTCGAGCGGGCCACCGTGTCGCTGGAAATACCACCACGGGATGCCGTTCTGGAGGGTCACCAGCGTCCCGTCGGCCCCGAGCGCGGCGCCGAGCGCCGGCGCCATGGGGGCGATCGCGTGCGCCTTGACCGCCAGGAAGGCCGCCTCCGCCCCGGCCACCGCGCCGAGATCGTCGGTGCAGCGCGGCCGCACCGTGAACTCGCCCTCGGCGGTGCGCACGCGCAGGCCGTGGCGGCGCATGGCCTCCAGGTGCACGCCGCGGGCCACCAGGGTGACCTCGTGGCCGGCCCGCGCCAGGAAGCCGCCGAGGAAGCCCCCGGTGGCGCCGGCGCCGACGACGACCAACCTCACCGGCCGGCCCCGATCACCTCGGCGACCCTGCGGCGCTGGACCTTGCCGGTGGCGGTGAGCGGGATCGCCTCGACGACGTGCAGCTTGCGCGGGACCTTGAAGGCGGCCAGGTGCTCCCGGCAGTGGGCCAGCAGGTCCCGCTCGCTGGCGTCGGCGCGCAGCACGACCGCGGCGGCGACCTCTTCGCCGAGGGTGGGGTGCGGGGCCCCGAAGGCGACCGCCTCGGCGACCGCAGGATGGCGCAGCAGCACCTCGTCGATCTCCCTCGGCGAGATCTTCTCGCCGCCCCGGTTGATCAGCTCCTTGATACGCCCGATCAGGGTCAGGTAGCCGCGCTCGTCGAGCACCCCCTGGTCGCCGGTGAGGAACCAGCCGTCAACGAACGACTCGGCGTTGGCCTGCGGGTTGGCGGCGTAGCCGTCGATCACGTTGGGGCCCCTGATCGCCACCTGGCCGGCCGTCCCGGCCGCAGGCGAGGTGCCGGAGGCGTCCAGCACCGCCACCTCGACCCCGGTGCCAAGGCCCACCGAGCCCGGCTCGCGCGGCGCCGGCGGCAGCGGGTTGGAGGCGATCTGGTGGCAGGCCTCGGTCATCCCGTAGGCCTCCAGCACCGGGGCGTCCAGCCGCCGCTCGATGTCGGCCATCAGCTCCGGCGGCAGCGCGGAGCTGCACGAGCGGACGAACCGCAGCGACTCGATCCCGGCGGGCCGCTCGTCCCGGGCGCGGGACAGCACCATGCGGTGGATGGTCGGCACCGCCGAGTACCAGGTCGGCCGCTGCTCGCGCACCACCGGCCAGAAGCCGAGCGGGTTGAACGGCGAGGGCACCACCACGGTGCCGCCGGTCGCCAGCGTCGACAGCGCCGACGCCAGCAGCCCGTGCACGTGGAACAGCGGCATGGCGCACAGCGACACGTCCTCGGGGCCGAGCTGGTAGGTCGCCGCGATGTTGGCGACCGAGGCCACCAGGTTGCGGTGGCGCAGCGGCACCCGTTTGGGCCGCCCGGTGGTACCGCTGGTGTGCAGCATCAGCGCAACGTCCTCGCCGACGGGCTCCTCCGGCTCGGCGGTGGTGGCCGGGCGGCCCGGGGCCTCGACCCGCAGCCTGCCGTCGGCGTCGATCGACGCTTCCACGAGCACCGCGCCATCGGGCCGCGCGGCCCGCGCGGCCGCGGCGCCGCCCGGCGGCACGATCAGCGCGCCGGCGTCCACGTCGTCGAGGTAGAAGCGGAGCTCGGCCTCGGTGTACGCGGGGTTGAGCGGGGCCGCCGCGCCAACCGCCGCGACCGCCAGGAACAGCACGATCGCCTCGGGACCGTTCTCGAACACCATCCCGATCGCCTGGTCACGCCGCAGGCCCAGCGCGGCCAGGGCCTCGGCGCCGCGGCTGACCTCCTCTCGCAGCTCCCGATAGGTCAGCCGCGGGCCGCCGGGCACCACCACCGCCGGCGCGCCCGCCTCCCCGCGGCCGAGCATGTCCCAAAGCACGTCGGATCCTCCTAAGACGCTTGGCGTCGCTACCTAGAGTAGTCGGCTTGGCGGCGCTGATCGGGCCGGGTGGGAATCGGACGAGGCGCCGGCGAGTTCTCACTCGACGCAGCCTCTCCCGCCCCAGTGAGGTCCCCCAGATGCGGCGACGCCACACCCTCACGGTGGTCGCGCTGCTCGTCACGGCCCTGCTCGGCCTGGCGGGCTGCGGCGCTCCGGCCAAGTCATCCCAGCCAGCCCTGAGCAGGACCACCCGGGCCGCCGGGGACCAGCCGGCGCACGAGCACGACCACGGACAGGCCCCGGCGAGCCCGCCGGTCGCGCCGCGCAACGGCGTGCTGGACATGCGCGTCGACAAGCTCGGGCCCCAGGACGTCGTGTTCCAGTGGAAGCCGGGCAACCTCCTGCTCGAGCCGGGCCAGAAGGTCACCCTGGAGGTGGCCAACAACGACTACATGCAGCACAACCTGCAATTCAAGGCGGCCAGGGTGAACCAGAACCTGCCGGTCGGCAAGGTGACCACCATCAGGTTCACGGCCCCGCAGGCGGGGACCTACGCGTTCTGGTGCAAGTACCACCTGCAGATGATGCAGGGCAAGGTCACGGTCCAGTCATGAGGACGCGCGGCTGCTCACCATGGCCCTGCTGCTCGTCGGCCTGATCGGCACCTTCCCACCCGTCTACCAGGCCTTCCGGTAGCCGGATGGTGCGCCCTTACAGCGGCAGGGCCAGCCACCCGACCAGCCCCGCCAGCATGCCCCCGGTGATCGAGCCGGCCCGCGGCGAGGGGGGGACCTGCCGCGGGCCGCGGAACCGCCGCAACGTCATCGCCTGGCGTGAACGGGCCGCCTGCGGCGCTGACCGGCCGCCAGCAGCATCGAGCCGGCAATGACCACGCTCAGACTGAGCAGCAGCAGTCCCCTGGAACGGTTGCTGCCGGTGGAGGGCAACGTGTTGCCGTCGCCGCTGTCCTTGGCGAGCTGGCCGCGGATCGCGCCCTTGGGGAACTCGGTGTCGTGGACGTTGACGTAGTAGGCGCTGGGGTTGTTGGCGATCGCCTTGGCGAGCGTCGCGCTGACCTCGGTGCAACCCGACTTGCGGGTCGTGCTGAGCGGCGTGGCGGACTTGAAGAACGGCACCACGATCGCCCCGGCCTTGCCCTCGGGCGCCAGGTGGACGTGCGAGGCGGTCGCCTTGATCCCGGTCCACCTCACGTCGAAGCAGACCTGGCTGTCGCTCACCTTGACGCTGGCCGTGCCGCTGGCGGTCGAGTCGCCGGGAGGCACCTCGACCTCGCCGGTCAGCCGGGTGCGCAGCATGGTCCAGCTCGTCGCGCCGTTCCTGGCGAGGTTGGAGCTGTCGGCCGGCGGCTGGGTGGTCGCGTCCGACCCGGACCCCCCGTAGACGTCCTCGCCGTAGCCGTCGCTGGACTGCTGGGCGAACGCGGACGGCGCGACCAACAGGGCGGCGATGGCGGCGGCCGCGATGGTCGCGATCACTGCCTTCGTCTTCCGTGTCATGGACTGGCTCCTCTCAGCGATGCTGGGAGCGTCGGTCATGCATCGGTGCTGCGCCCGCATTGCCTGCAGCGACAGGGCGCCGCGATGGCGCGCACCGCGGATGCGTGACCGGCGCTCCATAGGGGCTTCAGCGGCGGGTACGCAGCCGCATGAAGAGGACACGGACGCAGTCGACCGGGCCGCCCTGCTGGGCGAAGCCGCGCACTGCCACGTAGTGCGCCCCGCTGGCGTCGTCGACGCAGACGCGGTAGCGGCCGGCGACGGTGATCGGCGGGCCGACGCCACTGATCACGTTGGTGGTCCCTTCCTGCTCCAGCACCACGAACGAATCACACCTGGTATCGAGCTGGCCGTTCTCCGGGATCCGCTGGATGCAGGCGTGGTTGTGGCCCTGCAGGTTGCCCTGGTCGTTCAGGCGCTGCGGGTCGACGCCGTACTGGGTCTTGGGGTCGTTGAAGAACCCCGGCTGGAAGTTCTCGACCACGGCGCGGATCTGGATCTCCTGGTTCAGCGGCAGGATGCGGCCGCTGCCCGGCCGCTGGATGACGACCTGCGGCGTGTTCGCCGGGATCTCCCCGTAGGGCACCGGGTTGAAGATGCCGCCCTTCTGGGTGCCGTCGTGCAGCGGCAGGTTGTTGACGTTGCCGGTCGAGGCGGTGGTGGTGCCCGGCGCCTGCTGCGCGCTGGACGTCGACCGGTCGAGGGCGATGAAGGTGGCGCTGAACAGCGCCACGCTGAGCCCCAGCGCCAACAGCAACCGGGACCCTCCCGGTGGCTTGGAAAGGATCACTTCAGCTCCCTCCTGCGGACCTTGCCAGCGGCTGGGGCGGCGAACTTCACCAGGGTCTGGCCGCCGCTGGGGACGATCTTCGAGATGGAACCTCCCTCGAGCGTGAAGCTGTGCTGTGTCTGATCGCCGTTGACGACCTCGAGCTCGATCGTCGCCCCGTGGGCGACGACGTAATTGCCCGGAGCCCAGGCCGGGTCCTGCGCTCGCAGCACCGCGGGGACGCCGCTTTTCAGGGGGGTCGGGGCCGGCTTCGACTGCGGCTGGATCAATTGCCCGCTGGCCTTTCCTGGACCGTACCCACCACCGTTGTCGCTGGTGGGGAGCGTGCACCCCGACAGGGCGAGCACGAGGCCGGCAAGCGTCGGGAGGAGCAGGGCGCGGCGACGCCGCAGCATTTGGATGCTCCTTTGCTGGGGGACGGAGCGAATTCAGTAGGGAACTCACGCCCGGAGTGCGTGATTCCCGGTTCGTGGGGTCATGCGGGAACTTTCTCGAGGATCTGGCGCAGACGGGCACGGCCGCGATACAGCCGGGACAGCACGGTGCCGCGCGGCGTGCCCATCACCTCCGCGGCTTCTTCGCAGGACAGGCCCTGCAGCTCGACCAGCACGATGGCGGTCCGGAAGGTCTCCGGGAGCTGGGCGAGCGCGCGGCGGAGCTCGTCGCGGTCGAGCTGGCGCAGCACCTCCTCCTCTGGGTCGGGCATCTGGCCGGGGACCAGGGCGAGCTGGTCGAAGTCGTCGTCGTCGTCCACGGTTCGCCAGGTCATCCGCTTGCGCTGGCGGTAGTCACGGCAGAACACGTTGTGGGCGATCTGGAGCAGCCATGCGCGGCAGTTGGTCCCGCTCTGGAACGAGGAGAACGAGCGAAAGGCGCGCAGGTAGGTCTCCTGGGTGAGGTCCTGGGCCGTCGTCGGGTCACCCGTGATCCGCAGGTTCGCGCGGTAGACGACGTCGTGGTGCGGGAGCGCCGTCTCCTCGAAGCGGTCACGGAGCGTACCCACGGTCATGACGATCACCTCTTCGTCGGGACATATTTTGGTCGCGTTGGTGCGTGGTGCTTCGGGTGATTCGTTCAGGTAATTCCTAGGGGGTCCAGGCACGGTGCATGTAGTCATTGGGGGCGGCGATGTTCACCAGCGGCGATGTTCACCAGCGCGCCGAGCGACGACGCGATGACCGCCGTGGCGAACGCGATGACGAACAGATTGGTCAGCGTCTTTCGAACCTGAAAGTCGGCGACCAGCCGCTTGCCGTAGCACAGGGCGACGAACGCGACCGCCGTGGCCAGGAAGGGCGTGATCCAGCCGACGTGAACTTTCCACTCCATCGCGAAGCTCTCCCAGAACCTCAGATCGGGAGTTCGCAAGAGGTATTGCCGCGGGTACAGCGCCAGGTCCGCGCCGGGCGGCGGGGAGGATCGACTCGGCCATGAAGAACAGTTGGCGGGCGGTGAGCAGCCGGCCCATCAGGATCACCAGCGTCAGCGTCACGCCGATCGCGCCGATCCCCACCGCGATGGTGATCCTGATGGCATGAAGCAGGGTGGTGGTCTTGCGCCTGGAGACCCTGGCCGAGCGGAACTGCTCATGACCGTGCAGCGCGACGACGTTCTCCTCGTCTTCGAACTGGTCGTACGCGCCGAGCTCCTCGATGACCTCGGGGCGGTCCTCGACCACCGGGTCGTCGTCGAAGACCGGACGATCGTCGACACCGAAGTCGACCTCGACGTCGCGGCTCAGGAGCGGATCTTCCTGACACCAGACCTTGTCGAGGTCGTCGAGGTTGTCGTGGATGTTGGTCATGAAGAGTCACTGCCTCCCTGAGCGGACGCTGTCCATCGCGCGATGACCGCACAGCGGCTCGCTCGAGAACTTGCGGGGGTCAGTCGGGGAAGTCGAGCAGCGAATCGAGCTCGATCATGTGGTCGCCTCGCTCGAAAATCCTGCAGCCGCGGCTGCACGTCGACGGGGGGACACGACCCCACCGAACGGAGCACAGGGTATGCTCGGCGGGGA
>WNFU01014382.1_pt1 | contig 11838 bp, 11 predicted proteins | sample 5400121 | NCBI WGS metagenome assembly WNFU01 (sample SAMN13153360, study PRJNA577476) | soil metagenome | isolation source: 100 cm soil or saprolite under grassland replicate 1 | place: USA:California | collected 2016-06-15 | reverse complement strand
ACCCGTTGCTGATAAGATAAACCCATCATGCCATTCAGGATCATCGATTAAGAAGGATCGAAAAACGAGATAGCGTTCATGCTGTTCAGGGCTGTCTGCATTCGCCTGATAGGTTTCTTTATCCTGAAAAATTGCTACTAAATAGAACTCATCCGAATCATTTTCCATTTGAAAATAATAATCTGCCACCCAGCCTGCGATGACCGCATCACCGAAGCTATCCATGGTTTTGACAAATTCATCTCTCATGCCAGGTTTAATGCGGAAGCGTGCGATCGTTCCATACATGTGAGCCTCCTTTTTACTTGAATTATATCGCCGTCAATTTTTACGTATGGTGAATCAAAAGAGACGACCTACTTAGGTCGTCTCTTTATTGATTTCATTCTGATTATGCTGGGAGTAGCTTTTCCAGCCTGCGAATGACTATGACCACTTTGCCTTTAATTTCCAGTGGCTCGCTCTTCTTGATAAAGATCGGTTTCATGGTTGGATTGGCGGGCTGAAGGCGATAGCGATCCTTTTCCTTGAAGAAATACTTCAGCGTCGCTTCGTTATCGCGCGGCAGCCAGACGGCGACCATTTCACCATTGCGGGCATCGGTGGCTGGCTTGAGAACAACGATGTCTCCGTCGTTGATCATCGCATCGATCATGGATTCTCCCTTGACTTCGAGAGCGAACAAACCATCACCTTTTTCCTTCGAGGGGAGAAGACTCCGTGCAATATCCACTGCGTTTGCTTCGCTATCGGTCATATAACTGATGTTTGGATCAAGTTCAGGGAGGGGCAGACCGGCAGCAATAGGACCCAGGATCGGGATGCGAAGGGTGTCCGCATATCCATTTCCAGCGAGGCGTACCCCGCGTGAAATTTTACGGTCGCGCTCGATTAATCCCTTTTTCTCAAGTTGATCAAGATAATAATTCACAACAGAAGTGGATGTGATACCGGTTTTCTCACCGATCTCACGAATGGAAGGGGGATACTTGTTCTCACGCTGGTAGACCTGCAGGAATTCAAGAATCCGTTGGTGACGCTCTCCAAGACCTTTGCTTTTACGAACCATCATCATAGCTGCCTCCCGAGCATTCTTCGCTCATTTGTGCTATGAATGATAACCGAACGTCTGTTCTGTGTCAAGTGTCTAGAGATCGAGTTTCTTCTTTAAACCCACGTGCGACGGCGCATCCAGATGTACATACCTATGGGTAGCAGTACATTAATTGCTAAAACCACATCGAATACAGGATTTGCTGTCCAGCTATTCAACGTTCCATGTGACTCGAAGAAATTCATCCCAAAAAAGCCGGTCACAAATGTAAGTGGCATGAAGAGAGTGGTGATAATGGTCAGCGTTTTCATAACTTCATTCATGCGATTATTAATCACTGACAAATAAGTATCCAGTGCCCCGCCTACCAGGTCGCGCAGGCTTTCGTTCAAATCATGCAAGCGGACTAGATGGTCATAGATATCGCGGAAGAAGATACGATCCTTGGGGTCAATAACTTTGTAATCGTCGCGGGCGAGTTTATTTAGCACCTCGCGTTGGGGGAGCAGGATCCGTCTCATCGCCAGCAAAACACGCTTTAACCCAAACAGCCTTTCGAGAGTCCGAGGCGATGGTCGGTCAAAGATCTGATCCTCGATCTGGTCGATGGCTGCATCAATTTTTTCAACAACAGGCATATAGCCTGCCACGAGATTGTCCGCGATTCTATAAAGAAGATGGTCAGCTCCAGCCTGCAAGTTGCGTTCATCGCGGTGACAAACATCCCAAGTCTCATCCACAGCAGAGACCGGATAATCGTGGTGAGTAACTACATAATTTTTCCCCAGGAAAATATCCAATTCATCTACTTCGGTATTCCATGCCTCTCCGTTCTCTTCAGCGTTCATATAATTGAGCACGATATAGAGATAATCATCCCAGTCGTCAAGCTTGGGAACGTGAGTTTCCTGTAATGCGTCGTTAATTGCCAGGTAATGAAATTGGAAACCCTGCAAGATGGGGCGGCAGGTTTCAGGGGGCTCACTAACAAAATCCACCCACAAAAGTCCCTGCTGGTTTTGTATTAGTTCAGGAAATTCTTGGGGAGGAATATCTTTTCGGATTGGTTGCCCAGGAACATAGTAAAGTGAATGGATCATAACCACCTTAAATTAGGAATTTTTATTCAGAATTACTTTTATTGAAGTTTTATTCAATATTTTTGAATTATCTGGAAATGCACTTAATAAAATTGATAAATGCCTTGACAAAATAAAGATTTTGCCTATAATATTTTTAGAAATTGACCACACCCATAAAGTTTGGTCACCTAAAGTAATTAATAATTTGATTATAAGCCTTCTCAGGCTTGTATGATTGATTTTCAGGAGATTTTTTATGTACGCTGCACCGACACGTTGTCCAGTTTGTCGCTCAGAATTGACCGTCACCCGTTTGCATTGCCCAGCCTGTGACACCTCCATTGAAGGGCAATTTACCGGTGGTCCGTTCGCTCATTTGACCGCGGAACACCTGGATTTTATTGTGACCTTCGTCCGATGCGAGGGCAAGATCAATCGTATGGAACAGGAACTCGATCTTTCCTACCCGACAATTCGGAACCGTTTGCATGAAGTGATTCGTGCCCTTGGCTTTGAGCCCGGCAAAGACGAAGTCATGGAAATCAGTCCTGAAAGACGCAGCACTGTTTTAGAAGATTTGGAGTTGGGAAAGATCTCAGCCGATGAAGCCATGCGCTTGCTACGTGGTGAAGAGGAGTAGAAAATGTCCAAGATCATTTCTGCTGGAAAGACTCCAAAAATTAAAATCGATTCCATCGATGGCGATCTCAGCATCGTGGGTTGGGATGGTGAGGACGTTCTGATTAAGACTGATGAAGATGAACTTTCCCTGAAGCAAAACGGTGAGGAGATCCTTTTTTCCTGTACTGACGATGTTTCCCTTCGTATTCCTAAAGATTCATCCCTTTCCATTCAGAGGATCGGTGGCGACGCGGCTCTGCGCGGCGTGACGGGAAATGTTGAGATCAAGGAAATTGATAACGATCTTTCCATCCGCGACGTGGGTTCAATCTCGATTGGCAGCGTTGCATCTGACTTCAGCCTACGTGGCGCAAAAGGGCATCTCTACATAAAGAATGTCGGTGGAGATGTTTCCATTCGTGATGTGGAAGGAAATGTCACGCTTGAATCGGTGGCGGATGATCTTGCGTTACGCGGGGCACGCGGCAATATCAAGGTCAATGTTGGCGAAGATGTCGTTGTATATCTTGAGCCAAAAGTGGATGGCGCCTATTCCATTACAGCCGGCGATGATATTTTGCTGGTCTTAAAACCCAACGCCAATGTGACATTGACCATGAATGGCGATGAGATCGATGTGGATTGGCCCGGCGTTGAAAATCAGGGAGATATTACAGAACGAGTTCTTGTATTGGGTGATGGTTCTGCAAAGATTATGTTGAGCGCCGGTGGCGATATCCGCGTGACCAATGACGCGAATGCAGGAAACTCCGCTGAGGAATTTGGGAATTTCGCTGGGATGAATTTTGACTGGTCGGGCTTTGGCGAACGGATCTCTCGCCAAGTGGAGCAAGCGACTTCCCGTGCAGCAAAACGCGCTGAAGAAGCTGCCCGCCGCGTGGAACGACATGCTGAGCGCCATGCCCGTCGCTGGAGAGGAAACGTGAGCACTGGTCCTTGGGAGGAAGAGCGGATGGCAATTTTGAAGATGTTGGCAGAAAAGAAAATTACTGCAGAGCAGGCAGAACAGTTGCTTAATGCTTTGGAAGGAGGCAAGTAATGTCCTCTGAAGAACGCAAGAAGATTTTGCAAATGGTGCAAGATGGCAAGATTTCTGCCGAGCAAGCCGCGAGTTTGATGCGCGCAATGGACGCTGACGCGGATACTGCAGAGGCTGAGGTCGAATTCGTTGAAGCGGGAGCAGGCTCCGGCTATGAAAGAGATGAGGTTGCTGAATTTGAAGAGGTGAAGTCGCGGGCGCGTCGCTTTGCGATGATCCCATTATGGATTGGTGTCTTCATCGCCGTGTTGAGCGCATGGGGAATCTATTCTGTTCAGCAGAGTGCGGGCGTAAATTTCTGGTTCTTTTGTTTATTGGTTCCGTTATTGTTTGGCGTGTTATTGATCGCGCTTGGGGCGGGTGGAGAAAGTTCGAAATGGTTATATGTGAACGTGGATCGCAGGAACGCACACGATTGGCCACAGAATATCACGCTTGGATTCCCGTTGCCGTTAGGGTTGACCGCCTGGTTCCTGCGAAATTTTGGACAGTATATTAATGGTATGCAAAAAACAAATGTGGATGAGATCATCCAGATCTTGGACGCCACCGGTAAATCTGGTGCACCTCTCATCATCAATGCAAATGACAATGGAGATGGCGAACATGTGCAAGTTTACATCGGGTAAGGAGGTGTAGGATGGCTAGCTCTGAAGAACGAATGAAGATTTTGAAAATGATCGAAGAGGGAAAGCTGAGTGCGGAAGAAGGAACAAAATTGCTTATGGCGTTAAGTGACAAACGGATGTCTGCTCCTCCGCGCACCCCTGGGATGCCAGGTGGTCCGCGCTGGTTGCGCATCCGTGTGACCGATGTGCGCTCGGGCCGCTCGAAGGCCTCCGTGCAAATCCCGCTCGCTCTGGTGGACGCCGGGATGAAGATCGGTGCACATTTTGCACCTGAGGTGCAGGGCGTGGACATGTCGAATGTAATGGAAGCAGTACGCTCGGGGATAGTGGGCAAAATTATTGACGTAACTGATGAAGAGGACGGGGAGCACGTAGAGATTTATGTGGAGTGAGTGCCAAGCAGCCTGACTTGCATAAATTGACCACGTGTGAGGAAGTCAAACAATCCCGCCTTGCGCGGGGTTGTTTGACTCTGGAGGATGTGTTATCTTGCCTGAAATTTATTAAAGCTTTAGAGGAAGAGAATGCAGAACACAAATCGTCCCACGGGAATGTTCGGTTTCACAATCGTTTGGCTCGGACAGATTATCTCTGTGCTTGCCACCAACATGAGCGCCTTCGCGCTCACAATCTGGGTCTTTCAAAAAACAGGCAGTGCCACCGCACTTGGATTGGTGCAGGTGTTCTTCATCACACCGCTGTTGATCATTACTCCGTTTGCGGGCGTAATGGTGGATCGCCACAACCGCAAATTAATGATGATGGTCAGCGATTTAATGGCTGGGATGGCAACGATTGCCATTCTCCTTTTGCAGGGGTTCGGCGTTTTGCAGGTCTGGCATCTTTATATAGCCGCGATCTTTCAAGGATTAGGGAACGCGTTCCAATGGCCGGCTTATTCCGCGGCAATCAGCACAATGATCCCAAAAGAGAAATATGGGCGCGCGAACGGCATGATGTCATTGATCGATATGGGACCAGGTATCCTGGCTCCGATGCTGGCAGGCGCGCTTCTACCCATCATTGGTTTGATCGGAATTTTATCTATTGACGTTGCTACGTTTGTGTTAGCCATTCTTGTCTTATTATTCGTTCACATCCCTCAACCGCGACGCACAGAAGAAGGTGCGCAAGCCCAAGGTAATATTTTCAAAGAAGCCGCGTTTGGTTTTCGCTATATTTTTGCCCGTCCGAGCTTGCTGGGATTGCAACTAGTCTTCTTCTTTGGCAATCTGTGCGCGGGCATTGCCTATACTGTCCTCGCGCCGATGATATTGCTGCGCACCGGCAATGACAGTGCCAGTCTGGGGCTGGTTCAATCCGCGGGAGCCATCGGTGGCGTGCTGGGAGGCGTCGCTATGAGCGCATGGGGCGGCTTCAAACGCCGCGTCCATGGTGTGCTGGCCGGCTGGGCAGTATCGAGTTTCTTCTTTGCATTAATGGGTCTGACTAAATGGATTCCCCTGTGGATTGCGACAAATGCGCTATCTTCGATTTTGGTCCCGTTGATCAATGGCTCGAACCAGGCGATCTGGCAATCGAAGGTTGCGCCGGATGTGCAGGGACGCGTCTTTTCCGCGCGCACCTTGATCGCATGGATGACCAACCCAATTTCCCCTTTGATCGGCGGCACGTTGGCGGATTATGTCCTCGAACCGGCCATGCGCACATCCAGTGGCCTTTCTTCCCTATTTGAATGGCTCGTTCCCGCGGGACCCGGGGCTGGGATGGGACTTCTGATCTTTTTCAGCTGCCTGGGCGGGATTCTGGCGGGGCTGATCGGTTATTTTATTTATCCTATCCGGTATGCCGAAGATATCCTGCCGGATCACGATATGATCGCAACTCCGGAATCTGCCTAATTATTTTTCCCAATGGATTGAAATGACTTTACAAGAAAACAGCCAGTGCTAAGGGTTGTCTACTCCTAGCCGCTGTGATATGCTCATTCGTACGAGCGATGTGGAAATTGAATTTTCCTTTGCAGCGTCCGAGTGGCATGAGAGGACTTTTTATCATCTGGCTGGGCCAGATGGTTTCTGGTATTGCCTCAAGCATCACAGCCGTTGCTTTGCCAATCTGGATATTTAGTATCACGGATAGTGGGGCAGCAGTTGGTTTTTTGGAATTCTTCTATTTTGGTTCTTATCTTTTGGCTACATTGTTTGCGGGGATACTTATCGATCGTTTTGACCGAAAATTGATGATGCTGGCCTACGATTTTTTATCGCTGGCTGGGTTGGCGGTCTTGCTCGTGCTTCAAAGCGCAGGGCTATTGCAGGTGTGGCATTTGTATATCGCAGCGACCCTGCAGGGAATTGGCTCTGCATTTCAGTCACCGTCTTATGCAGCAGCCATTACAATGATGGTTTCCCGAAGGCAATACATCCGTGCCAACAGCCTGATCTCATTACTTTACGATATGCCTGGGATATTTGGTCCACTATTGGCTGGCATGATGTATATGGCGCTTGGTCTAAGTGGAATCCTTGCCATCAATGTGCTTGCATTCGTGATCTCCATTGGCGTACTGCTTTTTGTGGATGTTCCGGCGCCATCTCATACATTGGAAGGTGAGTTATCGCATAACAAGTTTTTAAACGAAGCCATTTACGGGATCAAATATATCTTTCAACGTCCCAGCTTGCTGGGACTGCAATTGATCTTTTCTACCGGCAATTTATTTTCCGGGATTGCGTTGTCAGTGGCAGCGCTCTACCCGATGATATTGTTGCGCACTGGTAATAATACAGAGGTCCTGGGAACAGTCCAAGCGGCTGGCGCGTTCGCGTCCGTATTGACAGGCATTCTTTTGACAACCTGGGGAGGGATTAAGCGCCCAGCCCGAATCATTATCCTGGGCTGGCTGCTTTCCAGCCTCTTTAGTATGACGTTGCTAGGCATTGGTCAGGCTTTGACCATCTGGCTGATTGCCATTGTTATCGATTCGGTTTTTGATCCCATCGTCAATGTTTCCATGGAGGCTTTTCTGCAAACGAAAGTGCCACCCGATTTGCAGGGACGCGTTTTCTCTGCCAGCGATTTTATTGCACAGGCGATGATCCCATTTACTCCCTTGCTGGCTGGTTACTTTGGAGATCAGGTTTTCGAACCGGCAATGCGTACGGGAGGAGCACTCGTAGATACGTTTGGCTGGTTGGTAGGGACAGGCCCGGGTTCCGGCTTTGGCTTATTGATCCTTCTCTGTGGAGTCGGCGGGACCCTAGTCGGGCTTTCTGGCTACTTGATTCCCTCCATTCGCAATATTGATCAATTGTTACCAGATTTTCGGCGCATGCCTCCTATTGGAATGATCAAACGCTTTCCCTCTGTGAGGACAAGGAAAAATACGCGCAAGACTAAAAAGACTATTCACAGGGTGGTAAGAACGCGTACGTCACCGTCACGCGAATAATTCAAAGAAATGTTACCTGATGTGAACCATTGAATCAAAAACAACTCATCCAGTAAGTCTTGGATGGGTTGTTTTTCCAACACTTGAAATCTTTTTTAACGTACTAAATCTTCCATCAACTCCATGGGGACGACCGCCGCGCCGACAATGCCGGGACCGGTGTGAACACCAAGCACGGGTGAAATACGATTTACTTCAAGTTTGGCAACGTTCAATTTTGCCTTCAACTCATTTGCCAGTCCTTCTGCCTTTTCCGCGAAGCGACCATGTAAGATAGTTACCCAGACTGGCGTGTGTGCATATTTGTTGAAAAGGTATTCCGTAATCGCGTTCATAGATTTACTGAGTGTACGTCCTGTTGTGACCGTACTATATTTGCCGTCGCTATCCACACGGATCACAGGTTTAAGATTGAGCAGTGCCCCTGCAATGGCTTTGACACGTCCAATGCGCCCACCGCGTGCCAGATACTCAAGTGTATCGAGTGTGTAAATGACCTCAGTCTTTTCACGGATTTTTTCAAGCCGCTCCTGAATGGCGTGGAATGCCCAATTTGCCCTGGACCCCAGCGCGGCCGCCATGACTTGGAAGCGTTCCCCTCCTGAGAGAGTGAGTGTGTCCCAGTAAGTCACCTGCGCCTCGGGTTTCACCTGTTCTCCGCCAGCACGGGCCGAATTGATTGTGCCACTCAAACCAGATGAAATATGAATCGAAAGAATATCTCGCTCCATCTGTGCAATCTTACGATACAACTCTGCAAAGATACCACTGGAGGGCTGTGCCGTTGTTGGAATAGCGGGACGCATGGCTTCCAAACGGTTATAAAATTCATCTGCTGATATTTCAGTTGCGTTGACTTCCCCCTCAGGGAATTGGATGAACAACGGTGCCTGGGTCACACTCAGTTCTTCAAGTTCTTCGGCAGTCATATCCGCCGCGCAGTCCGTTACGATTTTCATGTTACTCCTTTGATGTTCTACCGCTTGTTTCACGCATAACATGCGTAAGTAAACTTTTTGAACTGCCTTGTAAGCCAGAATCAGAACCCGAAGTTTACACACGCATTCTGGGTATGCGTGCGGCACTCTGTAATTGTTTTTAATTGTGAATGGTTGGACTGTCAAGTGTGTGGTGTTAGATATAATTGCATCATGCCTGAACAACAGTATCCCGAATATGTTCAAAAAATGATGGAAGAAGCCGAGCATTTGCTCACGGATGAAGATGATCCTGATCCTTGTGGCGCGGCAGCAGTGTGTTTTGACATTCTCGCCTTATTTTCCGAACATCAGGACGCGCAGAAGCTCATTCAGCGCGCATATCGTGATGGCAATTTGATCCGCGACAACCGCCGCGCCTTGAGCCGCCTCATTGACGAATGGGATGACCGTCCATGGCAGGAACGTCGCAGGCTGGCTTTGTCGTTTGGGTATGTTTCGCGCTGGGAGGATAAATATCGCGATGATTTGGAAGGTTTTGAAGATGAAGATGCAGATCCTCAAGATGTAAAAACGTATCTCCATACAGGACACCTCCAATTGCTAGAGGACTATCTTGGCGGTCAGGTCAAAGGCGCAGAGGGCGCATGGCAAATCTTTCAGGAAGCGATCCGTTTATCCAAAGATCCACACGCGACGATGTTTTGGGTGGGGAAGGAATATGCGCAGCAAGGATATTTTGCCGAGTCTGTGGATATATTGGAAGAATTATTGAGAAAATATCCCGATGATCAGTCTGCGCGGCGTCTATGGGTGGAAGTGCGCTGGTGGCGCGATCACCAGAATCAGATTCCCTGGATTCCACCAGCAGGCGATGGGAGTCGCTTTCGTCGTATGATGATGGAAACTGATCCGGATGGGTTAGCCGCGAGCGAGTCATCTGAAAGTGTTTTGAATCAGTATCGCCCACCTGATTCAGACGATTTACCACCAAATATGAAACCTCTTGACTATTTGCCATCTATTCTCGATGAGAGGACAAGTGCGTTGGGCGTTCCAATTGATGATTCTATAGATAGTCCGGTGGATTGGAGTTATCTCGACGCAATCGAACGCCGCGAAATTGATGTAAGCAAATTTCCAAGGTGGGCGCGTGAATTTCTGGATGATATTGATGACCCCGAGCAACGCAAGTTCACTGAGGAAATGTTGTTAGAACAGTTCTCGAATAAATCTTTATATGATGATGCCTATTTTGAAGAAGAGGAAGATAGTGATAATGATGAATAGGAAGAAAGATGGCGCGTAGGATAAGCCATCTTTCTTCTTACCATTCACTTTTTACTTCTTATAAGCCGTGATTTTTGCACTGTAAACTGCTTTATACATATCGTCTCGTGAAATGGTTTTTAGTTCAATTGCGTCCCCCATATCGTTAATTGCAGAGTCGATCGTTTCTTTTTCGAAGAAGACAGGTGTGATGGAAATGTTTGTAAAGCCAACCGCTTCCATCATGCGAACATAAGCTTTTGCTTCGACCGCGCCTGCCACACATCCCGCCCAGGCACTCAGGCTTTGTTTGATCGAAGCGGGCAGAGGTCCATCCGTGACAATGTCAGAAACAGCGAATTTGCCGCCCGGCTTAAGAACACGGAATGCTTCAGTAAAGACTTTGGATTTATCGGGAGCCAGATTGATGACACAGTTCGAGATAATGACATCCACGGTGCTAGATTCGACAGGCAGATCTTCCAGATAGCCCTGACGAAATTCCACATTCTGGATGTTCAAGCGTTCCGCACTGGACCGGGCGCGCTCGATCATTTCGGGAGTCATATCCACGCCGATAGCATGCCCTGTCTCACCGACTTTCTTTGCGGCGAAGAAACAATCGAGGCCCGCGCCCGAGCCGAGGTCAAGGACAGTTTGCCCGGGCTGCAACGAGGCGAGCGTGACCGGATCGCCGCACCCATAGCTGATGGTGGATTCACCTTCGGGAAGCGTGCCAAGCAAATCTGCCGGGTAGAGACTGCTTTCGCTGCTGCAACAGCCTGAAGACGCTGAAGGTCCGCAACAGGAAGCGCTGCTCTTGATCCGTTCTGCATAATGCTTTTGGACAGTTTCGTGAATAGGGGTTGGGGCTTGAGTCATTTTGTCTCCTTTTGAAATAGTTTACGAATTGAAATCAAAGAACAATTAGGTTGTAGGCAAAACCTAGAAGATTAGATCCAACCCAAAGCGTGCCAATGACAATGCCAATCACTCGCCAGCGCGCAATGGTGAGCGCGCCACCCAACGCACCGATGGATGTCCCTGCGCCCGTAATGAGAAAAGCCAGTGCTGCGCCTTGACTCATTCCACCTTCGAGCATGGCACGGACAAGCGGCAGGGAGGCTTCCGTGTTGATGTAGAAGGGAAGTCCAAGAGTAGCGGCGAGCGGAATACTGTATGCATGACCCGTGCCGAAGAGACTCGTAATCCATCCCGCAGGGATCAAGCCATTGAGCAGGTATCCAACAAAAGTGAATCCAAAGAAGAGGGGGAGTAAACGCTTGCTGATGTTATACGTCTCCTGCATGAATGCACGGAAAGTGACCGTTGGTTTCGCGGGTTCAACACTGGGTTGTGCGATGACGGGCAGTTCTACACGACTCGATGTGCATCCGCATTGCGCTGCTTTAGCAGCGGGTTCCCCAGCAGGTTGAGCGATAACAGGGTAACCGATCGGAGCAGGTCCGCCCATGATGCCGAGCGAAAAAGAAGGAGATTTTGGCGCTGCCATGCGAGCCTGATTTACCAGCCAGCCACGCGATTCGGCAAAACTGGCAATAGCCCCTCCCAGCAAACCAAGCAAAATGGATGAGACGAAGAAGGCGATGGCAAAGGGCCACCCGAACAATCCCGCGCTGTAAAATAATTCCTCAGGGGATGTAAGCGGCGACGATACCATAAAAGCCACGATGGGGGCCCACGGAATTGTAGATGCCATCATTCCCAGAATAACGGCGGTGGTTCCACATGAGCAGAACGGCGTAGCTA
>WNFU01020145.1_pt1 | contig 11839 bp, 9 predicted proteins | sample 5400121 | NCBI WGS metagenome assembly WNFU01 (sample SAMN13153360, study PRJNA577476) | soil metagenome | isolation source: 100 cm soil or saprolite under grassland replicate 1 | place: USA:California | collected 2016-06-15 | reverse complement strand
TTCTCGCCTCCCGGCAACCTGCCCAACGTCATCCCCGCCTCGCCCGGGCTGCCCCCGCCGCTTGACTTCATCCCCGGCTTTAGCCCCAACCCGGTCGGCGACGCCTTCTTCAGCGCGCTCGACACCGGCAACCTCAAGCACTGCCCCGGCGCCAACGAGCGCAACCCCGGCGACAACTCGACGCCGTTTACCGAGGGCGGGACGCTGGACTGCGATCCCAGCGAGGTGCCGCTCGGGCCGTAGCGGTGCGGTTAGCCGCCCACCGGACCGATGGAAAGCGGCAGCTTGGCCTGACCCGGTGGGACGCCGCCTTGGCCCGGCGGGGTGCCGCCGAGTCCCGGTGGCTCCTCGAAGAGACCTGGCGGGGTTCCGCCCTGGCCCGGTGGGACGCCTCCGTGCCCGGGCGGGGTGCCGATCGGCCCGGGGTCGGAGGGCGCGCCGCCGCCCGTCGAGCCCCCGCCGGGAGAGTTGCCGCCGGGAGAGCCGCCGCCGGGAGAGCCGCCGCCCTCGGTCGAGGGCGGTGCCGCGGGAGTAGCGGGATCGCCGACGCTGCTCGCCCCCTGATCGCTGGAGCCGCCAGCATCGCCGCCGGCCGATTCGCCGCCCCCGTTTGCGCCGCCGGACGGGGACGACCCGTGGTTCGCGCCGCTTCCGCCTTGAGAACCGCCGCCCTGGCCCGACGAGGCGTCCTGATGGTGGCCGGCGCCGACGCCGCCGTGATGGGCGGAGGGTTTATCCCAGGCCGTCACCGGCTTCTTGTCGATCGCCGCGCTGGAGACCGGGTTGTCGGGGCCGACCAGTACGCCCGCGCCGACGATCCCGAGCCCCGTGGCGACGGCGATCGCCGTGGCCTTGAGGGCGGCGGAGCCGGCGACCGATTGGCCGGCCGCGCCGCCGACGAGGGCTGCGATTCCGCCGCCGGCGCCCCCGCCTCCGCCCAGGACCCCTGACAGGATCGCCGCAGCAGCCGGAGCGGGTAGCGGGGGAGCGAGCGCGCGGAGGTCCGTCCGCCGCCCGCCGATCGAGTCGCGGAACGAACGGCAGTCGTCGCACGTGCGCAGGTGGGCGCGCAGCTTGCGTCCCCGCAGCATGCGTCCGTCCCGAGCGGAGATCGACCGTCGCGCGTCCTTACAAGCCATCTCGCGACCCTCCTCGAGCTGGTGCAACGCGCAGCGCGCCTCGTAGACGATCTGCTTTGCGGCACCCTGCGAGGTGTCCAGGGCGGTTCCGATGTCCGAATAGCTGAGGCCGTTCAGCTCTCGCATGACGAGGGCGCCGCGCTGGCGGTCGGGTAGTTCGTGCAGGTCCTCGAACAGCGAACGCAAGCGGTCGCGGATCGAGCTGTCGGCCTCGATGGCGGCGACGTCGCCGACCTCGTCGATCGAAGCCTCCGGCGAGCGGCGCCGAAGCACGGAGATCGCCTCGTTGTGCGCGACGCGGAACAGCCACGGCTTCAGCGCGATGGCGCGTCGTTCGCCCGGCAGGGCTCGCAGCGCGCTGACCATGGTGTTCTGGAGCGCGTCCTTGGCCTCCTCCTCGTTGCCGAGGATCGAGCGGCAGTAGCGATACAGGGCCTGGTGATGGCGCTCGTAGATCGCCGTGAACGCTCCCCTGCTGCCCTCCGCGGCCAGCCGAGCGAGACGCGCGTCCGGCAGCAGCCCGAGCGCACGTTGTGGAACGCGCTCCGAGATGTGCTCGGGCAGCGGAAGAGCCTCGCCCATGAGACGCATTATGTTGGGTTTGTGCGGATTTCACAAGTGGGCGGTGTCGACAAGCACGTGTCGCATCGATGGAATGAAGGCATCGACCACGATCGGATCGAACTGGCTACCGGCGGCGCGGCCCAGTTCGTCGAGCGCGGCCGCCGGATCCAGAGCCGCCTTGTAGGGCCGATCCGTGGTCATCGCGTGGTACGCATCGGCCACGGACAGCACCGCCGATTCGAGCGGAATGTCCGCGGCGTCGAGGCCGCGCGGATAGCCCCGTCCGTCGGGCCGCTCGTGGTGGGCGATCACCCACTCGGCGATCTGGGCCAGGCCGACGTCGCGGATCAGGTCGGCGCCGATCACGGGGTGGGTCCTGATCCGCGCCCACTCGTGATCGGACAGCGGGCCGGGCTTGTCGAGAATGCTGCGCGGCACCTCGAGCTTGCCGACGTCGTGGAGCTCGCCCGCGAGCCGCAGGCTGCCCTCCGCCGCGCGGGGGATGCCGAGCTGACGCGCGGTCAGCGCCGCGTACCGGCCCACCATCTTTCCGTGCACGGCGAGATCGGGATGGTTCCTCACGCCTGGAAAACGCGCCGACCCCGCGTAAGTAATGGCCTATACGGGTAGCGATCTTCGCGATGGAGGGTGTCTCCAAGACCGACGAGGAAGGAGCAGGCGCGGGAGCTTCAGGCACCGGCGCCGAGGGCAGGTTCCGACTGCTCGTCGTCGCGACCGAGGTGGTCGCGGGTTCGGAGCTGCGCGAGCAGGTCGAGCAGCGAGTGAGCGGGAGGGAAGCCACGATCCACGTCGTGTCCCCGGCGCTGACGAAGAGCGCGTTCCAGCACGCGGCGGGAAACGTCGACGAGGGGCTGGCTGAGGCCAGGGAGCGCCTCGAGGAATCGCTCCAGGAGATTCGTCGGAGCGGAGGCGGCGACGTGAGCGGGGCGGTCGGCGACTCCGATCCGTTGCTGGCGATCGAGGACGCTCTGCGGGCCTTTTCGGCCGACGAGATCCTGATCGTCACCCATCCCGACGAGGAAGGCAGATGGCTGGAGGCGGATGTCTTCGAGCGCGCCCGCGCCACGGTCGAGCCGCCGATCACACACGTCGTCGCGGAGCGCGACAGGTCGGGGGCCGAGCACGTCGCGAAGGTCGAGCGGGCGGGGCGAGGCGTCGAGGAGCCCGAGGGGGGCGAGTTCAGCGACCGCCGCTACAACATGCCGCCGTTCACCACCCGGGAGCTCGCGGGGCTGTTCGTGGCGATCGCCGGGACGATCGTCCTGGTGGTCCTCGCGGCCGCCTGCCAGGGCGTCCAGGAGGGCGGGGGCTCGGACTTCGCGTGCGCCGCCCGGATCGGGATCGCCGGCGCGATCGGCCTGATCAACGCGACCCACATCGTCGGGCTGTTCCTGTTCGAGATCGTCGGCTACCGGGGCTTCTGGCCGCGCACCTTCGCGACCCTGTCGCTCGTCCTGACGCCGCTCGCGATCGTCGCGAGCGTGCTCATCTCGTAGCCTGCGCGACTGACCGGCTACCGCGCTCGGGCCGGCTGGAGCTGGCGGCAGACCCACGAACCTCTGGTGCGGGCTATGATTCGCCCGCACACCGGATGGGATTGGAAGGGGTTTCTTGACGTACAGCGCGGGCGATCGCGGGGATCTGGCTCCTAGGCGGGACCTGGCATGAGCCAGAGGCAGCGCAGGGCAAAGGCGAAGCGGCGCCGCCACGCGCAGCCCGCGAGCGGGCGCATCCAGCCCGCTCGCGCACGAATCGGCAAAGCGACGCTCTCGGGCGGCCTCGCCGCCACCGCGGCGGTGGGGCTCGTCGCCGGTGCCGAGAGCGCGAGCGCGGCGAACTTCGACGCCGCCCAAGTTGCGGATATACGTAGCGGACCGCAGGGCAGCAATCCCAGCCCCCTCGCCAACGTCAACGGCACGCTTTTCTTCCGCGCCAACGACGGTACGAACGGCTACGAGCTGTGGAAGTCCGACGGCACCACATCGGGGACGGCGCTGGTCAAGGACATCCGGGGTGGCGCGGCCGCCAGCGATCCCACCTACCTCACGAACGTCAGCGGAACCCTGTTCTTCCGCGCCAACGACGGCACGAACGGCGTCGAGCTGTGGAAGTCCGACGGCACGACGGCGGGAACGGTGCTGGTAAAGGACATAAAGAGCGGCGCGAACAGCGGCTATCCCGGCGCGCTCACGGACCTCAGCGGAACGCTGCTGTTCCGCGCCAACGACGGCACGAACGGCGTCGAGCTATGGAAGTCCGACGGGACCACGGCGGGAACGGTGCTGGTCAAGGACATACTGGCGGGCGGGACCAGTGGCTATCCCGGCGCGCTCACCAACGTCAGTGGAACCCTCTTCTTCCAAGCCAACGACTTGTTGAACGGCTACGAGCTGTGGAAGTCCGACGGCACCAGCGCCGGGACGGTGCTGGTCAAGGACATAAGGAGCGGGGCCGACAGCAGCACTCCGTACTACCTCACCAACGTCAACGGCACGCTTTTCTTCCGCGCCAACGACGGTACGAACGGCTACGAGCTTTGGAAGTCCGACGGCACCACCGCCGGGACGGTTCTGGTCAAGGACATCCAGAGTGGGGCGGCCAGCAGCACTCCCGGCTACTTCACCAACGTCAGCGGAACCCTGCTCTTCGCTGCGAACGACGGCACGAACGGGTTTGAGCCGTGGAAATCCGACGGCACCACCGCGGGCACGACGCTCGTAAAGGACATAAATAGCGGGGCGAGTCCCAGCTATCCGTACGATCTCACCAACGTCGGCGGCACCCTGTTCTTCCAGGCCAACGACGGCCCGACCGGCTTCGAGCTGTGGAGGTCGGACGGCACGACCGCGGGCACGACGCTGATCAAGGACATACGGACCGGACCGAACAGCGGCTATCCCAACGAGCTCACCAACGTCGACGGCACCCTCTTCTTCGTCGCCAACGACGGCGCGACCGGCTTCGAGCTGTGGAAGACGGACGGGACCGCGGCGGGAACGGGGTTGGTAAGGGACATAAAGGCCGGGGCGGGCGACGGAAATCCGTCTGTGCTGACGAATGTCAGCGGCACCCTGTTCTTCCAAGCCAACGACGGGACGACCGGCTATGAGCTCTGGAAGGCCTTCGAGGCCGTCCAGCCGCCGCCCGGCGGCGGCGAGCAGCCCGGGCCGGGCGGCGAGCAGCCCGGGGACACGACACCGCCCGACACCCAGATAACGAAGCATCCCAAGGACAAGACGAAGAAGAAGACCGCGACCTTCGAGTTCACCTCGAGCGAGGCCGGCTCTACCTTCGAGTGCTCGCTCGACGACAAGGCCTTTGCGCCCTGCACCTCGCCCGACGACCTGAAGGTAAAGAAGGGAAAGCACAGCTTCGAGGTCCGCGCCAAGGACGCCGCCGGCAACGTCGACGCCTCACCGGCGAGCGATAGCTGGAAGGTCAAGAAGAAGAAGAAGTAGCGTCCGGCGAGATCAAGGGGTAGCGTCCGGCGGGTTACGCTGCAGCCGAGGTAGCCCGCGGACCCGCTCGAGCGACCGATCTTCGTCGTCTGCCCGCCACGCTCCGGCGAGGGGCTGGTGGCCGCGGGTCTTGGCCGCGCCTCGGAGACGTGGACCGCCGGGGATCACCCGGGCGCCCTGCTGGCATCCTGTCCCGACCTCGACCCCGCCCGCGGTCCGCACGAGAGCAACCGGCTGGTTGCCGAGGACGCAGGCGGTGTAACCGCGGCGCTTCGGCGCGACCTCGCTCAGCGTTTTGGCGAGCGCGGCGATCGGGGCGCTTCGGTGGGCGTGCAGCCGAGGCTCTTCGACGCCTCGCCGCGCAACGCGCTCAGGGTCCCCTTGCTCGATGCGGTCTTCGGCGATGCGACCTTCGTCTACGTCGCCCGCGACCCCCGGCGCGCGATCAGCGAGGCGCTCTCCCTGTGGGAGTCGGGCGAGGCGGTGACCTATCCGGACCTGCCGGGCTGGACCGGCCCGCCGTGGTCGCTTCTGCTCGTCCCCGGTTGGCAGGAGCTGCGCGGGTGTGAGCTCGCCGAGATCGTCACGGAGCAGTGGGTGCGCGCGGCCCAGACCCTGCTCGACGACCTGGAGTCGCTCGCCCCCGACCGGTGGTGCGTGACCGAGTTCGAGGCGCTGCTCGCCGACCCGGTGACGGAAGCGCGACGGCTGTTCGGGTTCCTCGACCTTCACTGGCACCCGGGCTTCGCCGCCCCGCTGGTCGGAATGGCGCAGGCGCGGGGCGCCGCGGCCCCGGCGCCCGTCCGCGACGAGCTGAGGCCGTTCCTCGACCGCGCCGAGGAGCCCGCGCGGCGCGCGGCGGAGTGGATCGCGCCGCGGGTCGAGTAGCGGAGAGGGCGCGGACGGGAACCGCTACGACGCCGGCCGTCGGGCTCCGCTCAGCTTGTGAGGCGCAGGATCTCGAGTGATTGCGGGGACGTAGCTACTTGGGGGACTCGTCGTCGGCGTCGAGAGCGCGAGCGCCGCGACCTTCGACACGGCCCAGGTCAAGGACATACACAGCGGCGCGAGCAACAGCGATCCCACCCGGCTGACAAATGTCAACGGCACGCTGGCAAGCACAGCTTCGACATCCGCGCCAAGGACGCGGCCGGCAACGTCGACCCCACGCCGGCGAGCGACAGCTGGAAGGTCAAGAAAGAAGTAGCAACAGACTGGAGACAAACCGGTTACGAACCGATACGATCCCGGCTCGACGTGGGACCAGCGGGAGGTTGCGTGAGGTACAGGAACGAGGGTGATCGGGGGGCCGTGGCTCCTAGGTGGGGCGTGCGATGAGCCAGAGGCAGCGCAGGGCCAAGGCGAAGCGGCGCCGCCACGCGCAGCCGGCGGGCGGGCGAGCGCGGCCGCAGCGCGCGCGGCTCGGCAGAGCGACGCTCTCGGGCGGCCTCGCCGCCACCGCCGCGGTCGGGCTGGCGACGGGCGCCGAGAGCGCCAGCGCCGAAAACTTCGACGCCGCCCAGGTCGCCGACATACGCAGCGGAGCGAGCGGCGCGGCCCCCAACGACCTCACCAACGTCAACGGCACCCTGTTCTTCAACGCCAACGACGGCACGAACGGCTTTGAGCTGTGGAAGTCCGACGGGACCACCGCGGGGACGGCGTTGGTAAAGGACATCCGGAGCGGGGCGGGCGACGGTAATCCCTACTTCCTCACCGACGTCAACGGCACCCTGTTCTTCTCCGCCAACGACGGCGCGAACGGCTACGAGCTGTGGAAGTCCGACGGCACCACCGCTGGGACGACGCTGGTCAAGGACATAAACAGCGGCGCGACCGGCAGCTATCCCACCTTCCTCACCAATGTAAGCGGCACGCTGTTCTTCCGCGCCAACGACGGCGCGAACGGCTATGAGCTGTGGAAGTCAGACGGGACCACCGCTGGGACGGTCCTGGTCAAGGACATCCGGAGCGGCGCGACCGGCAGCTATCCCTTCTATCTCACCGACGTCAACGGCACGCTGTTCTTCCGCGCCAACGACGGCACGAACGGCTATGAGCTGTGGAAGTCCGACGGGACGACCGCGGGGACGACGCTCGTTAAGGACATCCGGAGCGGGGCGCCCAGCAGCTATCCCGGCCAGCTCACCGACGTCAGCGGCACCCTGTTCTTCCAGGCCAACGACGGCACGAACGGCTATGAGCTGTGGAAGTCCGACGGGACCACCGCTGGGACGGTCCTGGTCAAGGACATCAACAGCGGCGCGGTCGGCAGCAATCCCACCGACCTCACCAACGCAAGCGGCACGCTGTTCTTCGGTGCCAACGACGGCGCGAACGGTGGGGAGCTTTGGAAATCGGACGGCACCACCGCCGGCACGACGCTCGTGAAGGACATTCAAGGCGGAGCACCCGGCAGCGATCCCTACTTCCTCACCGACGTCAACGGCACGCTGTTCTTCGGCGCCGACGACGGCACGACCGGAAATGAGCTGTGGAAGTCCGACGGCACGACCGCTGGCACGACGCTCGTCGAGGACATCCAGAGCGGCGCGACCGGCAGCTATCCCAGCTATCTCACCAACGTCAACGGCACCCTGTTCTTCGGCGCCAACGACGGCACGAGCGGCTATGAGGTGTGGAAGTCAGATGGCACGACCGCTGGCACGACGCTGGTGAAGGACATTCGGAGCGGCGCGAGCAGCAGCGAGCCACGCCTCCTGACCAACGTCAGCGGCACCTTGTTCTTCCAGGCCAACGACGGGACGACCGGCTATGAGCTCTGGAAGGCCTTCGAGGTCGTCCAGCCGCCGCCGGGCGGCGGCGAGCAGCCCGGGCCGGGCGGCGAGCAGCCCGGGGACACCACCGCGCCCGACACCCAGATCACAAAGCACCCCAAGGACAAGACCAAGAAGAAGACCGCGACCTTCGAGTTCACCTCCACCGAGGCCGGCTCGACGTTCGAGTGCTCGCTCGACGACAAGGCGTTTGCGCCCTGCACCTCTCCGGACACCGTCAAGGTAAAGAAGGGCAAGCACAGCTTCGAGGTCCGCGCCAAGGACCCCGCCGGCAACGTCGATCCCACCCCCGCCAGCGATAGCTGGAAGGTCAAGAAGAAGAAGAAGTGAGCCAAAGACAGCGCAGGGCAAAGGCGAAGCGGCGGCGGCACGGGCAGCCTGCGGACGCGCCAGCGCGGCCGCGGCGCCCGGGGCTCCGAACGGCGACCCTCTCCGGCGGCCTCGCCGCCACGGCCGCGGTGCGAGCGCCGCGACCTTCGACGCCGCCCAGGTAAAGGACATCAACAGCGGGGCGGACGGCAGCCTTGCCTCCCAACTCACGAACGTCGGCGGGACCGTGTTCTTCCAGGCCACCGACGGCGCGAACGGTGCGGAGCTTTGGAAATCGGACGGCACCACCGCGGGCACGATGCTCGTAAACGACATAAGGAGCGGCGCGGCCGGCAGCAATCCCGTCGCCCTCACCAACGTAGGTGGAACGCTGTTCTTCTCCGCAAACGACGCCACGAACGGGCGCGAGCTCTGGAAGTCGGACGGGACCACCGCAGGCACCCAGCTCGTCAAGGACATCCGAAGCGGAACGGACGGCAGCTATCCCTACCCGTTCGTCAACGTAAACGGAACCCTGTTCTTCGCTGCCAACGACGGCACGACCGGCAACGAGCTGTGGAAGTCCGACGGGACGACCGCGGGGACGGTGCAGGTAAAGGACATCCAGACCGGGGCGTACGGCGGCGATCCCATCCACCTAACCAACGTCGATGGAACCCTGTTCTTCAACGCCGACGACGGCGCGTACGGCTATGAGCTTTGGAAGTCCGACGGGACCGCGGCGGGGACGATGCTGGTAAAGGACATCCGGAGCGGGGGGTACGGCAGCGATCCGCGCTACCTCACCAACGTCAGCGGCACGCTGCTCTTCCAAGCCAACGACGGCACGGCGGGCTTCGAGCTTTGGAAGTCCGACGGCACGACCGCCGGCACGACGCTGGTCAAGGACATAAAGAGCGGTGCGGCCGGCAGCTATCCCCAGTTCCTCACCAACGTCAACGGCACGCTTTTCTTCCGCGCCAACGACGGCACGAACGGCTACGAGCTTTGGAAGTCCGACGGCACCACCGCCGGGACGGTGCTGGTCAAGGACATCCAGAGTGGGGCGGCCAGCAGCACTGACCTCTACCTCACCGACGTCAGCGGAACCCTGTTCTTCCGCGCCAACGACGGCACCAGCGGCGATGAGCTGTGGAAGTCCGACGGCACCACCGCGGGCACGACGCTGGTGAAGGACATACAAAGCGGCGTGACCGGCAGCTATCTTGGCTACCTCACCAATGTAAGCGGAACGCTGTTCTTCTCGGCCAACGACGGCAGCATCGGATATGAGCTTTGGAACTCGGACGGCACCACCGCGGGCACGACGCTCGTCAAGGACATCCAGAGCGGGGCGAACGGCAGCTACCCGCAGAAGCTTGCCAACGTCAGCGGCACGCTGTTCTTCCGCGCCAACGACGGCACGACCGGCAGCGAGCTCTGGAAGGCCTTCGAGGTCGTCCAGCCGCCGCCCGGCGGCGGCGGCGAGCAGCCCGGGCCGGGCGGCGAGCAGCCCGGGGACACGACACCGCCCGACACCCAGATAACGAAGCATCCCAAGGACAAGACGAAGAAGAAGACCGCGACCTTCGAGTTCACCTCCACCGAGGCCGGTTCGACGTTTGAGTGCAAGCTCGACGACGGCCCCTTCCAGGCGTGCACCTCGCCCGACACGCTAAAGGTGAAGAAGGGCAAGCACAGCTTCGAGGTCCGCGCCAAGGACGTCGCGGGAAACGTCGATCCGACCCCCGCCAGCGACAGCTGGAAGGTCAAGAAGAAGAAGAAGTGAGCCAGAGGCAGCGCAGGGCCAAGGCGAAGCGGCGGCGGCACGCACAGCCTGCGGCCGGGCGAGCGCGGATCGGAGCCGCGACGCTCTCGGGGGGCCTCGCCGCCACCGCGGCGGTTGGGCTCGCGACCGCGCCCGAGAGCGCGAGCGCGCAGACCTTCGACGCGGCGCAGGTGAAGGACATCGCGCCAGGCGCCCCCGGGAGCTACCCCGGCGCCCCGACGAGCAACCCGGGCGTGCGGATGCTCGCCAACGTCAACGGAACCCTGTTCTTCTCCGCCGACGACGGCGCGAACGGCTATACGAGCTTTGGAAGTCCGACGGGACCGCGGCGGGGACTGTGCTGGTCAAGGACATACAGCCCGGGTTAGGCGACAGTTATCCCTACGACCTCACCAACGTCAACGGAACCCTGTTCTTCTCCGCCGACGACGGCACCAACGGCTACGAGCTGTGGAAGTCAGACGGGACCGCGGCGGGGACTGTGCTGGTGAAGGACATACAGAGTGGAGCGGCCGGAAGCTATCCCAGCCCGCCTCAACAACGTCAACGGCACCCTGTTCTTCAGCGCCAACGACGGCGCGACCGGCTACGAGCTGTGGAAGTCCGACGGAACGACCGCCGGCACGACGTTGGTCAAGGACATAAACAGCGGCGCGACCGGCAGCAATCCCGGCGACGTCGCGAACGTAGGCGGCACCGTGTTGTTCAGCGCCGACGACGGCACGAGCGGACGTGAGCTCTGGAAGTCAGACGGCACCACCGCCGGAACGACGCTGGTGAAGGACATATGGAGCGGGGTCGGCAGCAGCCTTCCAATTGCCCTCACCAATGTGAACGGCACGCTGTTCTTCCGCGCCGAGGACGGCACGACCGGCCGCGAGCTTTGGAAGTCCGATGGGACCACCGCGGGCACGACGGTCGTAAAGGACATACAAAGCGGCACGACCGGCAGCTATCCCAGCCAGCTCACGAACCTAAGCGGCACCCTGCTCTTCAAGGCCAATGACGGCACGAACGGCTTCGAGCTTTGGAAGTCCGACGGCACCACGGCGGGCACGACGCTGGTCAAGGACATAAACAGCGGCGCGACCGGCAGCTATCCCGCCGACCTCGCCAACCTAAGCGGCACCGTGTTCTTCAGCGCCGACGATGGCACCAGCGGCTATGAGCTTTGGAAGTCCGACGGCACCACGGCGGGCACGACGCTGGTAAAGGACATCCAGCCCGGAGGGTCCGACAGCTATCCCTACTACCTCACGAACGCAAGCGGAACCCTGTTCTTCAGCGCCGACGACGGCACCACCGGACGTGAGCTTTGGAAGGCCTTCGCGGCGGCCGAGCCGCCGCCGGGCGGCGGCGGGGAGCAGCCTGCCCCGGGAGGCGGGCCCGCGCCCGGCCCCGGGCACTGCTCCAATCTAATCGCGGGAACGCGCGGGCCCGACAAGCTCAGCGGCGGCGACGGCTCCGACATGATCGTCGGCAAGCGCGGCCGCGACAAGATCAAGGGGGGCGCGGGAGACGACTGCCTGCGGGGAGGTCGGGGCATGGACCGCATCGGCGGCGGGCCGGGGGATGACCTCATTCACGTAAAGGGGGGGCGCGTCGACCGGGTGAGGTGCGGGCCCGGCGATGACACGGCGATCGCGAGGAAGATCGACCGCGTCGCCAAGAGCTGCGAGGACGTTACGAAGAAGACGTAGCGTCCGCGAGGAACTCCTCGAGGTCGTCGACCTCGGCGGGGTTCTCGTACAGCGGCTCGCA
>WNFU01009742.1_pt1 | contig 11840 bp, 9 predicted proteins | sample 5400121 | NCBI WGS metagenome assembly WNFU01 (sample SAMN13153360, study PRJNA577476) | soil metagenome | isolation source: 100 cm soil or saprolite under grassland replicate 1 | place: USA:California | collected 2016-06-15 | reverse complement strand
AGCGCGGCTGGCTCGCCTCGCCACGGAGCTGCTTCGCGATATCGAAGCCGACACCGTCGAGTTCGGCCCCAACTACGACGAGTCACAGCAGGAGCCCCTGGTCCTGCCGTCGCGGTTCCCCAACCTGCTCGTCAACGGCGCCGCAGGGATCGCCGTCGGCATGGCGACGAACATCCCGCCCCACAACCTGCGGGAGGTCGCTGCAGCGGTGCGCGCCTACGTGGAGAACCCCGATATCGACCTCCAGGGGTTGATGGAGCACGTCAAGGGACCCGACTTCCCCGGCGGCGGCATCATGAGCATGGAGGGGATCCGCGACGCCTACGCCTCGGGCCGCGGGAGCGTCAGGATCCGCGGCCGGGTCCACAGCGAGCCGCTTCGCGGCGGCAAGGACGCCCTGATCGTCTCCGAGCTCCCCTTCATGGTCAAGAAGGGTGGCGACGGCGGGTTGATCACGAAGATCGCCGACCTGGTCCGCGACAAGAAGCTCGAGGGGATCTCGGACCTGCGCGACGAATCCGACCGGTCGGGCATGCGCCTCGTCATCGAGCTGAAGCGGGGCGCCGACCCCAACATCGTAACCAACAACCTCTACAAGCGCACCCAGCTCCAGCAGGCCTTCGGGCTCAACATGGTCGCGTTGGTGGACGGTGTGCCCCGCACGCTCTCGCTGAAGGAGCTGATCCACCACTACGTCGCGCATCAGCGCGAGGTCGTGACCCGCCGGACCCAGCACGAACTGCGCCGCGCCGAGGCTCGCGCACACATCCTCGAGGGCCTCCTGATCGCGCTCGACAACCTCGACGCGGTGATCGAGCTGATCCGGGCGTCGGCCGACACCGACGCCGCTCGCTCGGGACTGATGGAGAAGTTCGAGCTCTCCGAGGAGCAGGCTCAGGCGATCCTCGACATGCGACTCGCCCGTCTGACCGCGCTCGAGTCCGGCAAGGTGAGGAGCGAGCACAAGGAGCTGGTCGGCAAGATCAAGGAGCTGCGCGCGATCCTCGGCGAACCCGCCCTGATCGACGGCTTGATCGTCGACGAGCTCGGTGAGCTGGAAGCGCACTACGGCGATGAGCGCCGGACCGAGATCACCCACTTCGAGGGCGACGTGGACATCGAGGACATGATCGCCGAGCAGCAGATGGTGATTTCGATCACCCACTCCGGCTACGTCAAGCGCTTGCCGCTAGCCACCTACCGCCAGCAGCGCCGAGGCGGCATCGGCGTGATGGGGATGGACCTCAAGGAGGGCGACTACATCGAGCACCTGCACATCTGCTCGACTCACGACTATCTGCTCTTCTTCACCAACCGCGGCAAGGTCTACCGGCTGAAGGTGTACGAGCTTCCAGAGGGCGCGCGAACCTCGAAGGGCAAGGCGCTGGTGAACGTGCTGCCGCTGCGCGACACAGAAAGGGTGATGGCGGTCAAGCCGACCCGCGACTTCACGGAGGGCAAGTACCTCGTCTTCGCCACTGCGAAGGGCCAGGTGAAGAAGACCGAGTTCACGGCGTACAACACGAAGATCCAGGCAGACGGGATCATCGCGATCAAGGTTCGGAAGGGCGACGAGCTCGTGCAGGTCCGGCTCACCTCCGGCAAGGACGACCTGCTGCTCGTCTCGAAGTCGGGCCATGCCTCCCGCTTCAATGAGAAGGCGGTGCGCGCCATGGGCCGCGACACCTCCGGCGTCAAGGGCATGAACGTTGCCGGCAAGGTGGACGGCCAGCAGAACCGCGTGCTCGCGATGGACGTGGCTCGGGACGACTCCGAGCTGTTCGTGGTGACCGAGAACGGCTATGGCAAGCGCACCGCCGTGGCCGAGTACCCGGTGAAGGGTCGCGGGACGAAGGGGGTGCTCACCGCGAAGCTCACCGCGAAGAAGGGCGGCCTCGCCGGCGCCCTGATCGTGCGGGAGCATCAGGACCTGCTGTTCATCTCCGAGAACGGGATGGTGCAGCGGACCAACGCCGGCGGGATCTCTCAGATGGGTCGCGCCACGCAGGGGGTGCGGGTGATGAACATGAAGGAGGACGACCGGATCAGCGCGGTGGCGCTTGTGGTCGAGTCGAGCGCCTCCGTGGCAGAGGAGGCGGCTGCCGCGGAGGAGGCCGGCGATGGCGTCGTCAAGGCCGCTCACAAGGGCCGCGCCACGCGCTCGGACGGCTCAAAGTAACCCTGCGGATAGGCTGCGGCCGTGGAGGAGCTCCGCGGTCGCAATGCCCTCGTCACCGGCGCCGGCGGTGGCCTTGGCGGATACATCGCGCGTGCACTTGCGGCGGAGGGCGTGAACCTGGCGCTCACCGACCTGCCCGAGGCCCCTGTCGACGGGCTGGCGGCCGAGCTGCGCATTCGCGGCGTCAGGGTCGAGCATGCGCCCGCGGATCTCGCCGACCGCGACGAGCGGCGGCGGCTCGTTGGCTGGGCGGAGGACACGCTGGGACCGCTGGACGTCCTGGTCAACAACGCCGGGGTGGAGTTCGGCGGTCGGTTCCTTCACAACTCGGCCGATGAGCTGGAGGCGATCGTCGCGGTCAACCTGCTCGCGGTGATGGACCTGTGCCGGCTCGTGCTTCCGGGGATGCTGGAGCGCGGGCGCGGCCATATGGTGAACGCCGCCTCCCTCGCCGGGAAGCTTCCGTCGCCGTACCTGGTGAGCTATGCGGCCACCAAACATGCCGTGGTCGGGTTCACGCACTCGCTGCGGATCGAGTACAGGCGGGAGCCGGTGTCCTTCTCCGCCATCTGCCCCGGGTTCGTCCGTGAGGTCGGGATGTACGGGCGCCTCGAGCACGAGGTCGAGGCTCCGGCGGTGATCGGGACGGTTGCGCCCGAGCGCGTGGGCCAAGCCGTGGTGAAGGCGATCCGCGAGGACCGCCCGGAGGTCATCGTCAACTCCCGCCCGATGAAGCCGCTGATCTTGCTCAGCGCGCTGGCGCCGCGAACCGTCGCGAGGATCGCCGGCAGCAAGGCCATGATGGAGTTCGGGCGTCGCTCCGCCGCGATTCGCGGCCGCCTCTGAGCAGCGGGCGGACACCTCTCGCCGCCGCGCCTCCGTTCAAACCGCCCGCCGGTTTTGCTTCAATCGGTGGACCGGAGAAAGGAGGTGGTCCTAATTCACATGCTTAACGGGACTCTGGAGGCGTCGGAACGCTAGGACGGCCGTGCGAGCCGCCTGGCGGAATCCACACCAGGCGCCGGCGAGAGGCGAGGCGGGAGGTCGTCCCACCCGCTGCCAATTGCGTTTCGCTGAAATCGCACAGAGCAGGTGCGAGGGCCGCCTTCGGGCGGCCCTCGCTATGCCGCGATCAGGTACGGCTCCCAGGCAATCGGGATGCGAGGGCTCGCGAGCCGGATGAACACGGTGGGCCCCGGTGGGCGAGGATGGCTCTTCGGGTGCATACGCGCCTCACGCGGAGTGAGGTTGCCCTTCCTGCGGTTGCAGGGAGCGCACGAGGCCACGATGTTCTCCCACACCGATTCGCCGCCACGGCTGCGCGGAATGACGTGGTCCACCGTGAGGCCGGTCGCCTGGTGCCCGCAGTACTGACACGTCCACGCGTCGCGCGCGAGCACCGCCTTGCGGGTGATCTTCCGACGGTGGACGTCACGGGGAATCCGGACGTAGCGCATGAGGCGAATCACGCACGGGCGATCGAAGATCAGGCGCTCGGAATGAAGTGCCCCCTCCCCCCGTTCGATGATCTCCGCGCGCTCCTTCAGCACCAGCACCGTCGCCCGGCGAACGTTGCAGACGTTGATCGGCTCATAGCTGGCGTTTAGGACCAGTACCCGGCTTCCGATGCCACCGTGCGGGCGGTGGCCGTTGAGCCTGCTGCCGTTGCCGTTCTGGGAGGGATTGCCTCCCGGCGGCGCAACCCCATCAAGCTCCCGAGCGCGTACGCCCTGGAGCCCTACGTGAGGGTCCGCCGCGGTGTCCATAGCGCCAGGATTGTAGAGGGCGCCTCCGTTCGCCCCCGTTGGTGCGGCGCGCAGGGCGAAGCGGCGCGCCTCAAATGCCCGGGATGCCGTCTGCGGCAATCGGGTAGCTCCCGAGGATCCGAACCGACTCCGCCTTGTCCCGGAGCGCCTCGATCGCGGTAGCCACCACGGGGTCGTCGGCGGGCCCTTCGACGTCGATGAAGAACATGTACCGGCCCAAGCCCCGACGCAGAGGGCGGGACTCGATCCGCGTGAGGTTGACCTCCCGGCTCGAGAACACGGTGAGCGCCTCCACCAGAGCTCCCGGGTGATCCGCGCCGAGCTCCGAGAAGACCAACGTCGTGCGCCACGCTCCGCCTCCTGCCGGCCGGGTGCCGGCCGGAGCAATCCACACGAAGCGCGTTACGTTGTCCGGGCTGTCCTCGACGCCTTCGCGCAGCACCACGCAGCCGTAGGTGGTTGCGGCCGACGAGGCGCCCAGCGCCGCCCACGGCTTGACGCTCGCCGACACCGCGCGCACCGCCTCAGCGGTGCTCGCTGCCGTCCGTACCTCGGCGCCGGACAGCTGCTCGCGGATGAAGCGCGCGCATTGGGAGCTCGCCTGCGGATGCGAGAGGACCACCTCGATCCGGTCCAGAGGCACCTCTTCGCGGGCGATCAGGCTGTGGCGAATCGGGTGGTCGTGCTCGCCGGCGATCGTCACGGACTCCGCCTCGAAGGCGAGCGTGTCCAGGGTCGAGCGGACGGCTCCCTCGATCGAGTTCTCGAACGGGACCAGGGCGCGCTCGGCCTCGCCCTCGGCCACCGCCCGGATCGCGTCGTAGACGGTGGGCGCCGGCAGGGGATCGAGCTCCGTCCCGCCGGCTGCGGCGCGCAGCGCGTCCTCGGAGAACGTGCCGGCGGGACCCAGGTATGCGACGCGCATCGCCAAGCGGCCCGCGAGTTTAGGGCGGCGCAGGACCTCGCCTAGGGGAAGGTGACGTCGTAGGTGGCGCGGTTGTTTGTTTCGACCTGCTCGCCGAGCACCGGCTGCACCGTCACCTCGATCGTCGCATCGCCCGATGGCGGGTCCGGCTGGATCGGGATCGCGGCGGTCTGGAACTCGCCGGGGCCGATGTGCGGGATCGTGGCGTCGCCGGAGATCGTCTGGGTGCCGCCCGTGAGCTGGAACGTGACCCCAATGTCGGACTCCTCCGAATCGCCCTGGTTCTGCACCTGCACGGCGAGCTCGTAGGGGCCGTCGGCGCTGACCGTCACCGGCGTTGTGGAGTCGAGAGCAAGGTTCCCCGGCTTGATCGTCGTCTGGATCAGCCCCAGGCCGTGGGTGCCGTGCACCGCCTGCTTCCCCGTCACGGCCGTCAGATAACCGGCGATCTTGAGGGGGTCGAGCCAGTCGGTGACCGGCTCCGGGAGGAAGGTACTGGGGGGAATCTTCTCGTCGATGCCCTGGTCTTGGAGGACGCTCTCGATCTCGGAGCGGGCCCGCTCGTACAGCACGTCGCTGGCCAGGAAGTAGCGCATGTAGTTGGCGATCGAGTCGACGGCATCGTTGCTCCCCTCGGTGCCGAGCGCGGTGGAGATCTGGTCCGCGATCCCCGAGAGGGCGTCGCGACGCAGGTCGAAAGCCACATTCAGCTCGTTCTGTGCCGCCTTCAGCTCGTCCGGGGTGTCGAGGTTGTGGACGCGGCTGTCGAGCTCGGCCGCGGTGCCGCGATCGGAGGCGATCTCGGCCTTGAAGCTGAGCGGGCTCAGGTTGCCCGGGTTCATGAGGCGGCCGAAGAAATCGTTGGAGAGCTGAGTCGTCTGGGCTGTGATCGCGGTCAGATCGCGTGCGTAGTTCTCGAAGCTTCGCTCCTTGCGGGCGTTCAGGCAGCCGCGGATCCCCAGCACGATCAGGATCAGGATCAGAACGACGACGCCCAGGCCCACAGCACGCCGCACCATGATCTGGCGCTGGGGATCGGGCATGCGGCGACGGGGCGGCTCACCGCCGCCCGGCGGTCCGAGCTCTTCTTCTGAGTCGAGGTAAGCCAAAGCTCAGCCCCGGATGGGTGCCTTCAACGCCGAGAGTATGACCCCTGCCTGGCCTCTCCCCGGCATGCGGCAAAAGGCGCGCACGAAGCGTTGCGGGTGTGGGCAGGGTCCCGGCTGTGCGTGGCGAAGCAGGAGCCGGGATGGTGGGCCAGACCGTCATGGGTCGTTTTCAGGTCCTCGAGCGGATGGGCTCAGGCGGCATGGGGACGGTCTACCGGGCATTCGACGAGCGACTTCAGAGGCAGGTTGCGGTCAAGGAGATCGCCGGTGGCGACGCCCGCCGCGTCATGCGCGAGGCGCAGGCCGCCGCGCGCCTGAACCATCCCGCCATCGTCACTCTCTACGAACTCGGCTCCGAGGACGGCCGCGCGCTTCTGGTCAGCGAGCTGGTCGAGGGAGCCACGCTTGCGGAGCTTGCTCGCTCCGGGGAGCTCTCCGACCGCGACGTGGCCGAGTTCGGCGCCGACGTCTGCGGCGGGCTCGCCCACGCACACGATCGAGGCGTGATCCACCGCGACGTCAAGCCCCAGAACGTGATCGTGCGCGTGGACGACGGAGCTGGACGTCGCGCGAAGCTGATGGACTTCGGGATCGCCTCGCTGACCGGCGCCACGGCCCTGACTCGAACGGGCGAGGTGGTCGGAACGCTCGCCTACATGGCGCCCGAGCAGGCCGAGGGAATTGGGGCTGGGGAGCCCGCCGACGTCTACGCCTTGGCGCTCACGCTGTACGAGTGCTGGGCCGGGGCCAACCCCGTCGCCAGGGAAACGCCGGCGCAGACGGCGCTGGAGATCGGAGCGGCGCTCCCGTCCCTTCGCACGCACCGCCCGGACCTCCCCGATCGCCTCGTAGAGTGCATCGACTCCTGTCTCGATCCAGATCCGGACCGAAGGCCCGAGGTCGGCGAGCTTCACCGGCGCCTCGAGGCCGCGATCCCGGCGCTGGACGGCCACGACCCGGTTCCGGCCCCAAGCGACGGCGCGGACCCGTCCGTCGAGCGGGTCGGGTTGCTTCGAGTGGCCCAGCTCGCGGCGATCTGCGCCTGGGGGATCGCCGTTGCGCTCATCGCCACTGCCGCCGGGCGGCCCGGGCTCGCGCTCGTGGTGGGCGCGTTGTCCATGCCCGCAATCTTGGTTGCCTCGCGCCTGCCGTGGGCGGCCGTGCCGGCTGTAGCGCCACTGCTCGGCGCCATCTCGGTGGCGCCCGTCTATCCGGCCATCGCGGGCTCGCGCGGAACGGCGCTGGAGCGGGCCGTGATGGGGGCATTGGGCTGGTGCTGGCTTCTGGTGGGCGCGGCGGTTGCGGGGGCGGGATCTCGCCTCGGAGTGCTGCGTGCGCCGCCCCACGACTGGACGCTGTCCACCAGCGTGGCGACGGGGGACGTCCTGGCACCCCTGCTCACGCCGGAGGCGCTGCTGGGAGCCGCCACGTTCGCGCTGGCGGCCGTCGCGCTTGGGATCGTGCTCCGCGCGGGACACGTCGCGCTCGCGCTGTTGGGCGCGCTGCTGTGGTCGGCTTCGCTGGAGGGGGCGCTTCGCGTGGTGGCAGACGGAAGCCTTCAGGGGCGCCCCGTGCTGATCGCCGCCGCGGCCGCGGCGGCGGTGATCGCCGAGTTTCGGCGCCGGCCGCCTCGCCTGCGAGGCCGCCGGGCCCCGATCCCGCGCCCGAGTCCGGCGATCCAGGGCGTCGGGCCCGCCCGCACGTCCTGATTCGCCCCACCACTACGACGGCGAACGCTTGGTCCCACCGCTACGGCTCACCCCTCGACCTGCCACCTCCGTGCCCCGCGTAAGGACCACTTAGGATTCCTGGCATCGGCACCTAGCGCATTGGCATGGAGTTGCGCAGGATTGCCCGTGCCGTCGAGCCGCCAAGAGGAGCCTTCCGATCAGCGTCCTTCGAAATCTGGAGCAGCGAATCGAGAACCTCGTCGAGGGGGTGTTCAGCCGCGCCTTCTCATCGCAGGTCCAGCCGGTCGAGATCGCCCGCAAGCTGGCGAAGGAGATGGACGCCCATCGCACCGCGTCGGTGTCGCGCGTGTACGTGCCCAACCAGTACACCGTCTGGCTGTCCACCGAGGACCGTCAGCGGCTGGAGGGATACGAGCGCTCCCTGGAGCAGGAGCTCTCGGCATATCTGCTCGAGCACGCCCGGCGCCACGACTACGCGCTGCTGACGCGTCCCGAGGTGAACCTGGAAGACGACGAGCGCCTGCGGCTCGGAGAGTTCGGGATCCAGACCCGGCTCGTGAAGCCGCCTGCCCGCCAGGGCGAGGCGCCGTCGCAGGGCGAGCAGGGCCACACGATGGTCTACAGCGTGCCGCCGAAGCAGACCCGCAAGGAGCGGCGCCGCCCGGCGGGTCACCTGATCGAGACCAAGGCGATCGTGACCCTCGACGACCGCCGGTACGTCCTCGACGGGCCTGTGGCAGTGCTCGGGCGCTCCCGCGAGTCCGATTGCGTGCTTTCGGATCCGAACGTCTCGCGTCAGCATGCGGAGCTGCGTCGCGGCACCACCGGCGATTGGCAGATCATCGACCTCGGCTCCACGAACGGGATCAAGGTCAACGATCGGCCGGTCGATCGCTCGCGCCTGTCGCCGGGCGATGAGGTGACGCTCGGGACCACGAGGTTCATCTTCGACATCGAGCAATGAGCAGCGCCGTCCCGCCGGGTTCTCCGCCATGGATACCGAGCCGATCGCCGTAGCGCTCAAGTTCGGCTTCCTCGCCGTTCTGTACCTCTTCCTGTTCTGGGTGGCGCGCAGCGCCTACCGCGAGCTTCGCCGTACCACCGCGCCCGCTCCGGAGGCAACCGGGTTCCATCCCATCGGTCCGGGGGGCCGGGCGGCGGCGACGGATGCGTGGCTGGTCGCCACCTCGGGTGGGGGACTGGAGGCCGGGGAGCGATTCGATCTGTTCGGAGGGATCTCGATCGGTCGCTCGGCCGACGCCGACGTGCGGATCGAGGATCGGTTCGCCTCTGGCGTCCACGCGCGGGTCTATTCCCGCGGCGCCAGGTACTACGTTGAGGACATGAACTCCACCAACGGGACGTTCCTGAACGGGGGGCGTCTCGATGGAGAGGCGGAGTTGAACGACCTGGACGAGGTCCGGATCGGCAACACGGAGTTCCGCTTCGAGCTCGACGTTCCCGGAGGAAGGGACCGCTGATGCTCTGGGTCATCGAGCAGGCATACCGAACCGATACGGGCAGGCAGCGGAACGCCAACGAGGACGCCTACTTCGCGCGCCCGCCGCTGTTCGCCGTAGCGGACGGCATGGGCGGCGCCCAGGCGGGCGAGGTCGCCTCCCAACTCGCCGCCGAGTCCTTCGAGGGGGTGGAGCGCGGCGAGGAGTCGGCCGAGACCTACCTCCGTGCGATCGCCAGGACCGCCAACGCCCGGATCCACCGCCTGGCCGAGGCGGACTCGGAGCGATCGGGGATGGGCACGACCCTCACCGCCGCCCTGGTGGATGGGGAGGAGGTCGGCCTCGCGCACGTCGGCGACAGCCGCGCCTACCTGTTCCGGGGCGGGGAGCTGCGGCTGCTCACCTCTGATCATTCGCTGGTCGAGGAGCTGCGCCGTCAGGGACGGCTCACCGACGAGCAGGCCGAGGATCACCCGCAGCGCTCGATCATCACCCGGGCGCTGGGGCCGGAGCGGGAGGTGGAGATCGACACGATGACCTACCGGGCAAAGCCCGGCGACGTCTACCTGCTCTGCTCCGACGGGTTGACGACGATGGTCAGCGAGGAGCGGATCGCGGCGATCCTGGCCGGCGCGCCGAGTCTTGAGGACGCTGTCTCGCAGCTGGTTCGCGAGGCAAACGAGGCGGGGGGCCGCGACAACATCACCGTCGTCGCCTTCCGGCTGGAGGAGGCCGAGGTGCCGGTGCCCGCGGGCGAGCAGCCGACACTGGTGGGGCCCGCCGCGGAGGAGGCGGGGTTGAGCGCCGAGGGCGTGGCCGCCGCCACCCCCCGGCCCGCGGCGGAAGCGAGGCGCCCCGTGGCGGCCCGGCGGATGCGCGCGCGGACCGCCGCGAAGGTCGTCGCGGTCGTTGCGATCTCCGTCGCCCTGGCGGCCGTTGCCGTGTGGGGCGTGCGTCAGATCTACTTCCTGGGAAGCGACTCGGGTGGCCGCCTCGCCCTCTACCGGGGGCTGCCGTACGACCTTCCGCTCGACGTCAGGCTCTACTCCGAGGTCTACGCGGCGCCCGTGCAGGTGGCCTCGCTTCCCGTCGAGCGTCGCGACAGCGCGACCAACCACACGCTGCGCTTCCACGACGACGCGGTGGACCTCCTCAAATCCCTGCAAAGGGACGCGGCGCGAGCAAGCGGCGGTGGGGCCAACGGGACGGGTGTCACCAACGCCTCTCGGCGCAACGGCTCCGCCGTGCCGGAATCGGGGCACCCCGCCCGTCGCACGGAGGCCGGAGGCCGAGTACGCGGGCGGGGTGATTCCGGCGACAGGACCCGCCGACGAGCGGCTGGGGGCGGCGGCGGGGGAACGGGTTGAGCGCCCGCAACCGCGAGCTGCTGGCGCTCTTGTCGGCGTGCACCTGTTCATCCGCGCGCGCCTGCCCTACGCGGATCCCTACCTCTTCCCCCTCTGTGCCCTCCTGGCCGCGATCGGCCTCGTGATGCTGTTTCGGATCGACGAGGAGCTTGCCCTCAAGCAGGCGACCATATTTGTGGGCGGCGCGGCGCTCCTGGCGCTCACGATCCTGTTCGTCCGCGACTACCACGTGCTCGAGCGATACCGCTACCTGGTTGCAACGGTCGGCATCCTGCTGCTCTTGGTTCCGCGAATGCAGGGGGCGGCAGGAAGCGTCAACGGTGCGTATCTCCAGATCGATCTCGGCCCGCTCTCCTTCCAGCCGGCCGAGGTGGCGAAGCTCTGCATCGTCGTCTTCCTGGCGAGCTACCTGCGCGAGAAGCGGGAGCTCCTGTCCGTGGCCGCGCGTCGCGTGGCCGGGCTCACGATCCCGCCGATCAAGCACTTCGGCCCCCTCCTCGTCGTGTGGGGAGCGACGATGCTCATGCTGGTCTTCATCCGGGACCTCGGAAGCTCGCTGATGTTCTTCGGCGCCTTTCTCGCTCTGCTGTACGTCGCAACCTCGCGCCTCTCCTACGTCCTCGCCGGCCTGGTCCTGTTCCTGGTGGGCGCGACACTCATCGCCTCGCAAATCCAGCACGTGCAGGACCGGGTGGACATCTGGCAGCACACGTTCGATCCGAATCCCTGCCACCTCACGCAACATGAGATCAATGGCGGCCAGGATTGCGGGCTGGGCCAGATCCAGCAGTCGCTCTTCCAGCAGGCGGACGGCGGCCTGTTCGGGCAGGGGCTCGGCGAGTCCCTGCTCAAGCTCCCGGGTCCCTTCGCACCGCACTGCGCCCAGCCGTTTCCGGACTGCGGCAGCATCCTGCCGGCCCCTCACACCGACGAGATCTACGCGGTCATCGTCAGCGAGCTCGGCCTGTTCGGCGCGGCGGCCGTGATCCTCGTCTATGCGCTGATCGCGGCGCGAGGCTTCAAGGCCGCGGTCATGGCGCGCGACGGGTTTTCGAAGCTGCTCGCGACGGGGCTCACCGCGGTGTTCGCCTTCCAGGCGTTCGTGATCATCGGCGGGGTCGTCAAGTTGATCCCGCTGACGGGGGTGACGCTGCCATTCGTCAGCTTCGGGGGCAGCTCGGTGGTCGCGAACATGGTCCTGCTGGCGCTGCTCCTGATGATCTCCAACGACGCGCGCCGTCCGGCCGGATCGATCGGCCAGGGGGGAGTCGTGGCCTCGTGAACCGCCCGGTCGTCCGCCTCTTCGGCTTCCTGCTCCTGCTGTTCGCGCTGCTGGTCTGGAA
>WNFU01008507.1_pt1 | contig 11845 bp, 6 predicted proteins | sample 5400121 | NCBI WGS metagenome assembly WNFU01 (sample SAMN13153360, study PRJNA577476) | soil metagenome | isolation source: 100 cm soil or saprolite under grassland replicate 1 | place: USA:California | collected 2016-06-15 | reverse complement strand
TCCCGGAGCCCCAACTCCTATGGGAGGGTCCTTTGCTTGTTCAGGACGCCCGCATCCTGCCCGCCCCCACGAGTCCGTCCCAAATCAGCGCTGCCGTTCCCTTGGTCTCCGTCCTCAGCCAGTCACGCCGGTAACACCTCCGTCATGCCGTCGCATCGCGAGCGACGAGCCCGTGTCCGAGGCTTTCGGACACGGCCTCGAGTCTGCTAAGAGGACATTCCGGAACGGGGCGCTGCCAGTGATTGTGTCTAACTTGGGAGGTCGATAACGGCGATGGCGCTGGTCGTGGCGACCGCTGCGCGGGTCCCGTCGGGGTGCACGGCCACGATCGGCGTCGGCTCGAGGCTGTAGCTGGCATCCTTGCTGCCGGTCGCCAGCTCAGGCCACTGGGCCAGCACGGTTGCGGCCGCTGGGTCGATGAGCTTGGGGTGGCCGTACATGCCCAGTGCCCGACCTTGGCACCCCAGCAGCGTCCCGACGCGGAAGTCGATGCGGCGCCGACGCGTCCATGCCTGCCGGGTGAGCGACCACACACCCAGCTCCCCCGGCGCCAGCAGGCCGGCGTCGTCACCATCGAGGGGTTCTTCGTCGGGGTGGCCACTGACCAGCAGCCGCTCGGAGTCCAGCCAGCACGCGGCCTCCACTCCGGCGTCGATCTGCTCCCACAGCGCGCCGTGCTGGTCGAGCACAGTCGGGTCATCCAGCGCGGCGACCAAGTCGTAGACCTCCACGGTCCCGAGCGGATGCCACAACCAGCCAGCCGACAACAGGTAGCGACCGTCCGGGCTGACCGCCAGGCGCGAGTGGAACACGTCGACGGCACGGCGCTCACCCATGGTCAGCCGCCGCCCGGTCTCCAACTCCTCGATCTGGAGCACGTTGTAGGCGTCGGGGCAGTGGACCAGGATCTCGCGTCCGTCCGGCAGCCGGCCCACCGCGGCTGGATAGTCGTAAGCGTTGGCGCAGTAGAAGCTGCGGTCGATCTCGCGCAGGATCTCGCCGTGTTCCAAGACCAGTCCTTTGGTGCCGCGCTCGGCATACAGCACCTGGAAGCCCCCCGACGGGGACACCAGGGCACGGTCGAACGGGAAGGCGTAGTTGACCCGGCCGTGCTCCTCACTGCCGTCTGCGCGCCAGCGGCGCCATCCCGCGGCGATGTCGATGAGATCATCGCTTTCCCAGACAAGCGACCGGACCGGTCGCGACACCGGAAACGACCTGATCATGCGATGGACCCTAGCATGCGCCGACCGTCGACAATCCGGCGCTGGGCGCATGGCTTGCTGGCCCCAGGCAAAACGCACACCAGGGTCACCATGACGGCTGTTGGAGCGCGTTGAAGCAGATCACTGAGCATGCCCCAGCAGCGCGAATGCAAAGAACCCTAAAAGCCGTCGTGCGGTCGCATCGCGAGCGACGAGCCCGTGTCCGAAAGCCTCGGACACGGCCCCGAGTCTGCTAAAGGTCGCGATCTGGCCATGTACTAGCCCGACGGCTTGAGCCGGGCTTCAGTTGGGCAGTCGGGCGCTCCACTCGTCGTCTCCTTCGGGGGTGCAGCGCGTTCAAGAGGCCGTAGGATAGCGCGGCCAGGCTTCCAACTCGCCGGCCGCGAAACGAACGGTGCCTCGGGGAGAGCGGCATGGATCGTTCCCAGATCGACCGGGTTCGCCGCATGCTGCAGCGGCGATCCAAGCCACCCTGGAGTGTGCTGTGGCGGGTTGGATCACCCGAGCTGTGGGCCGCCGCCCATACCACGTGGCCACGGTGGCGGGTGCGGCTGACGCAGCTGCAGGCGGGTTGGCAGCTGCTGTGGGCGCAGCGGCTACGCCGCGACCTTGACCCGATCTACCGGCTCGTCGCCTGCTGGCGCGGCCGCCACCGCGACGCCCATGTGCTTGCCGACGACCTCGTCGGCAGTCCGCTGGCCGATGACTACCCGGAGCTGGCCATCTGCGAAGTCTGCGGCCGGGTTGTCGAGTGGCCTAACGGCAAGCCCAACATCGAGACCCGGTAGGTGCCAGTCGTGAGGGGACCGCGGCTTGAGGGTGCTGCACTCGCCGCGGTTCGGCACCGCGGCAGTCACCTGCAGATCATCGCGTCGGCCGGATCGGGTAAGACCGAGGTCGTGTCGCAGCGCGTCGCCGACCTGCTGGCTGACGGTGTCACCGCTGGCGCCATCGTCGCGTTCACGTTTACGGAACGAGCGGCGGCCGAGCTTCGACAGCGGATCGCCGAGCGAGCCGAAGACCGGCTGGGCCGAGCCGCACTCGACCAGCTCGGCGGGCTGTTTGTCGGCACCATCCACGCCTACTGCTTCCGGCTTCTCGAGACCCACGTCCCCCGCTACGAGACCTACGACGTCCTCGACGATCACCAGCTGACGGCCTTCCTGGCTCGGGAGGCCACGCGCCTGGACCTGAAGCGGCTGGACCCGCGGGGCCGCCTGTTCGGATCGATCGATCGCTTTCTGCGCGGCGTCGACGTCGTCGAAAACGAACTCCTCGACCCCGACGCGATGCCGGAGCCTTTCCGCGGGGTGCTCCTGGACTATCTGGACACACTGGAGCGATACCGCCTGCTCACCTACGGCCAGCAGGTCGTCCGAGCCGTCCGCGAACTGGAGCGCGAGCCCATCCTGGCTTCGGTGCGGGCCGAGCTGCGCCATCTGGTTGTCGACGAGTACCAGGACGTGAACCCCGCGCAGGAGCGGCTCATCGAGCTGCTGACCGGCCCCGCCGTTGAGCTCTGCGTCGTCGGCGACGACGACCAGGCCATTTACCAGTGGCGTGGGTCCGACGTTGGCAACATCGTGACCTTCGCCGGCCGGTACCCGAACGTCGCCACGTTCGAGATCACGACCAACCGACGCAGCCGTCCTGGGATTGTCGACGCCGCGAACGCCTTCGCCACCACGATTCCTGGGCGGATCGCCAAGACTATGGGAACCCACCGCCCGCCGAGTGGCGGCACCGAGGTGGCGGTCTGGCACGCGGGTGACGAGCAGCGCGAGGCGGGATGGATTGCGCAGCTGGTTCTCGACCTCAACGACGAGGGCGTGCCCTATCGGGACATCGCCGTCCTCGTGCGTGGGCGCGCTGCCTACCGGTGCCTGGTCGACACGTTCGCCACCTTCGACATTCCCGTGCAGCCGGGAGGACGGACTGGGCTGTTCGACCAGCGGGACGCCCAGGTCCTCGGGCGCACCTTTGCATGGATGACCGGCGTCGACTGGCGGCCCGTGCGGGGACCTGGCGCGGCTGTCGACGAGAATGATCTCCTGGACGAGTACCAGGCTGTCTTCGACCTCGACGGTCCGGGCCGTAACCGGCTGCGCCGCTTCCTTCACCAGTGGCGCGACGCTGTTCCCCGTAAGGACCGGACCGCCGACCTGGTCGGGGAGCTCTACGAGCTGTTCGCGGAGCTCAATGTTCGCTCTTGGGATCTCAGCGACCCGCTGGCCGTGAACCGGCTTGGCACGCTCGCCCGGTTCACTGCGCTGCTTGCTGACTACGAGTCGGTTCGGCGCCGGGCCCGCCCGGACGCCGCCACGCCCGGTGAGCAGGTCGGCGGGCAGGACCGCGGCGACTGGTACTACCGCAACCTCGCGATCCACATCGTCAACTACGCGCAGGGCACCTATGAGGGCTTCGACGGTGAGGTTGATTACGAGCTTGACGCCGTTGACCTCACGACGGTCCACCGAGCCAAGGGTCTGGAGTGGCCGGTCGTCTATGTCCCGTCGATGACCGCCAACCGGTTCCCCACGACCCGTACTGGTGCGGTCCAGGACTGGCTGGTCCCTCGCACGATGTTTGCCGCCGATCGGTACGAGGGCGACGATGCCGACGAGCGCCGGCTCTTCTACGTCGCGCTCACGCGCGCTCGGGATTGGGTGTCGATCTCGCGGCACGAACGAGTGACCACGAGGGCAGTGGGCGCCAGCCCCTACTACCGAGCGCTGCAGCAGCACGAGCTCGACCCGGCTGCCATCGTGCCCCCGCCGATCGACACTGCGGGCGACGCCGACCAAACGATCGAGCTCACCTACAGCGAGCTCGCCGCCTACCTCGACTGCGCGTTGGCCTACCGGCTCCGGAACCTGGTCGGCTTCCAGCCACGGCTCGCTCCCGAACTGGGCTACGGCAAGGCCGTGCACCATGTCTTGCGTACCGTCGCCGACCAAACCCAGGCCACGGGCAAGATCCCGACCGACGCTGAGATCGACGCGATCCTCGACGCCAGCTTCTTCCTTCCTACTGCCAACAAGCCCGCACACCGTCAGCTGAAGGACGCCGCCCGGCGGCTCATCGTCGAGTACGCCACCGCCCATGCTGATGACCTGCATCGGATCTGGGAGACAGAGCGGCCCTTCGAGCTGCACCTGGACGGCATCACCATCGTTGGCCGAGCAGACGTGATCCTCGACCGGGAGGGCGGTGTGCCGACCGCGCTTGCCATCTTGGACTACAAGACGTCTACGGTGGTCGGCGCGGAGCACGGTCTCCAGCTCCAGGTCTATGCGGACGCCGGTCGACGTGAGGGGCTCGACGTCAGGGGCGCCTACATCCACGATCTCAAGGCCGGCGCGCGCTTGACGGTGGACGTGGATGAGGCCGCCATCGAGTCGGCGGAGGCCAAGGTACAGGGGGCTGCCGATCGACTTCGCGTCCGCGACTACACCCCATCGCCCGGTCCGCAGTGTCGCAGCTGCGAGGTTAGAACCGTGTGTCGTTTCCGCAAGCTGTGAGGCCGTCGTGTGCCGACGGTTGGCGGCAACGTGCGCCGACAAGCAACCGGCCGCCTCGAGCTGTCCAGCCGACGCCTGCCCAGAATGCGGCGCTGACCGCGATCGCCTTCAGACGTGAAAGATCTTCACGACCTCGTCGCCGTAGTCGTTGATGACCTTGACCGCCACCTTCCCGGTGCTTGGCCGCGGGAACGGGCGCGACTCGGTGCGATTCAGCGTTGCCCACGCCTCCTCGTCGATGTCTGCCTTCAGCGCCTGCTTCAGACGCTTGTAGGGGTCTTGACCGCCGGTGAAGTAGCAGTGGCGCACGAAGAACGACTCCTCGTCGTAGTCGGTGTCGATCATCCACAGCGCGACCTGGTCGACACCTCCGCTGCGGACCTCACCGGTGGTCGGGTCGTACACGTCGACGCCTTTCACCTTGACGATCAGCTCGCCATCGCCGGCTTCGCCCACCTCGATGTCGGGCTCGCCGAAGACGGTGAACAGGTTGCCGGCGCCGGTCTTCTTCAGCTCCTCGCCCATCAGCAGGTCAGCGTTCATCCGCACCAGCAGGACCGGGATACGCCCGAGGGCCCGCTCGGCGGCCACGTTGAAGCTCTCGTCGCTGGCGAGGAACTCCTCACTGGCGCCGAGGACCTGTGGGTCGAAGGCGAAGCCGAGCACGCACAGCAGGTCCAGGTCGGTGGCCTTGCTGGCCTCGCGCGCGGCGCCCTTGACGAAGCTGGGCGACACCGTGCCGTACTGCGGTCCGATCGCGATGCCGACCCCGGCGGGGGTGCCCGCCTCGGCCTCGGCGCGCACGCCGACGGCTTGGACATAGCTGCCGGCGTAGGATTCGACGTCGTCGAAGGTGAGCCGTTCGGCTCGTCGGCCGTTCTGCACGCCCGCGGCACGCAGGTTCTCGAGGATGGTCTGTTCGAAGGTGGGAGCGTCGGGATCGACCGCCGCCTCCCGCTCCGACGCCGGCTCGGCAGCAGGCGCAAAGGCCAGCGAGCGGTGGGGGGAGAGACTCTCGACCGTGAACGGCCCGGTCACCCGGACCTTGTGCGGGTCCTCGTAGGGCTTGTCGAGTAGCTCCTCGAACTCGGCATGCCGGCGGATCGCAGCGTCGATCTCCTCCCGGCTCATGCCCTCCTCGAGGTCTGGGTTGTTGGCGATCGACTTGAGCATGATGTGCTGGACCCGCTCGTACACAAACCCTTGACGGATATCGTTACTGACCTCCGCGGGGGCCAGCGGCATCGCCGCCAGCTCCGTTTCCTTCGCCCGCCCTGGGACCGAGTCACGCAGCAAGTAGTACGGGAAGCGAGCCCCCATCAGGCGCTGCCGGGCCAGGGCGAGCGCCACCCGCGAGGTATCGATGGTGATCCAACGCCGACCCCACTGCTCTGCGACGTAGGCCGTGGTGCCCGAGCCACATGTGGGGTCGAGCACAAGATCACCTGGGTCGGTGGTCATGAGCATGCAGCGCTGCACGATCTTCGTATTGGTTTGGACCACGTAGACCTTCGGATCTGTGAATGAACCCGTGCCGGTATCCGTCCATACGTTGCTCAGCGCGTACGCGGGAAAATCGTCTAGGTACCGCTCGTACTGCAGAGTGCCGCTCCGCGTGGGGTATAGGCGCCTTGCGATCGCCAACTTCTCCAGGCCGTCGCGATCGGTCTTGAACTTCCCCTTGCCGGGCGTATACCGACGGCCCCCGTACTCGAATGAGGCAAGATCACCGGCGCCGAGTGGACGCTGGTTCGTGAGGTCGCCCGGCCGGAATAGGCGCGCCCCGACGGGAAGTCGACTCGGGTCAGCCATTTCGTCAGGGCTCGCTGGGCGCTCCCCTCCGTCGGGCAGCCGAACCCGCCGGTAGAGCGCTGCCACGCTGGAGCCCGGCTCCTTTTCGAGGTACAGCTGTCGATACTTGACGGCGTCAAGCGACCTCGCATACCAGAGCACATAGTCGGCCACGTTGCCCAGTGTCTCCGCGGCCATCGTCGTCGTCGTCCGACAGACGATCTGACTTACGAAGTTCTCGGCGCCGAACACTTCGTCTAGCAAGCTCCGGACCAGGTGGACGTTCTCGTCGCCGATCTGGACAAAGATGCTGCCGCTGTCGGTCAGCAGGTCCCTCGCCACCAGCAGGCGGTCGCGGAGGTAGGTCAGGTGCGAGGCGATGCCGTTCTCCCACGTGTCGCGGAACGCCTTGATCTGCTCGACCTCGCGGGCGATGTCCTCGACCTTGCCGTCCTTCACGTCGCGCTTGCGGGCCGAGACCTGCCAGTTGGACCCGAACTTGATGCCGTAGGGCGGATCCACATAGATCATCTGGACCTTGCCCCGCAGCCGTTCGCGGCTGTCCAGACTGGCCATCACCTGGAGCGAGTCCCCAAGGATGATGCGGTTCGACCAGTTGGCCTCATGCCGGTAGAACTCGACGAGGTCGACCTCGCCGAGCCCGTCGAACGTGTCGAAGAGCGTGAGCTCCGGCTCCTGCTCCCCCGCCTTGGCGGTCTGGCGCAGGTGCTCGATCAGGACGCGGGGGTCGACCTTCTCCTGGATGTAGATGGGCGGGGCGTCAGCCTCGAGGTCCTGGTCGTCGAGGAGCTCCTTGCCCTGCCACACCAGCATCGGCGAGTAGATGTCTCGCGGGTAGGTGACCGTGACCGGCAATTCGATCTCGGGGGTCACGAGATCGTAGGCGTCGGCGGTCGGCAGGTTCCTCCGCTTGTCGGTGTGGACGATGGCGTCGACCGGTGTCGGGCCGGCCGGCGCGTTCCTGCGGGCCGGCATCAGCGGCTCCTCATCGGACGGGCATCGATCGGTCGGTATCCCCCGATTGGGGCGTCGTTGCGGAGCAGGTCGATGGCGGCGCGGAGTACCCGTTCGGCATCGAACATCGTTCTGATCTCCAGGTAGCCCCACCGGCCGAAACCACCATGATTGTTGACCGCAGCGCACCACTGGTCGCGAGCCGTCGTGGCCTTGACCGCAGTCGGGCCTGGGCTCTTGCGGCCGCCCGACACCTCCACGATCAGCGTGCGGGTCACGTCGCCCGGCTCGTTGACGAGGCGGACCAGGAAGTCGGGAACGTACTGGTGAGTGTTGCCCTCCCATACGTAGGGGATGGTGAAGCCCAGGTGGTCGTTCTTCGCGTAGGCAGCCACCCAATCGTCGGCCTCCAGCAGACCGGCGACGGTCTCCTCCCAGGTGTTGCCCTTCGGGCCGTCGAGCACGACGTGGCTTATGTGGGACTTGGTGGCCTCGATGACGACCTTGCGGGTGAGAAAGGCGACGTCGTCGGTCGAGCCTTCACCGTCGAAGCGGCGGATGATCGGCAGCAGAATCTCTTGGCGGGCGTCAGGCGAGCGGGCGACGGCGTTGAACACGGCCTCGGCGGCTTGAGCGCGCGGCTCGGCCAGCAGCAGCGAGCCGACCGGGGTGTCCGGGGCGAACGTCACAAGCTCCGACCCGGGGTCCAGCCAGCGTTTGGTGACGTCGACCAGCGCCGGGAACAGCCACGGCTTGGTGGCCCCGTCATGGCCCGGGAACTTACGGCGCAGCAGGTCGGCGGCCACCGCGTAGGCGACCTGCTGGAAGCGAGCGCCGCGCACCTCGGCGAGCTCCTGCTCATCGACGTCGCCGAGCACACCCCCGGTCTGAGTCCAGGTGGCGAGCAGGTCCCGGTCGACGTGAAGGCGCTCGGCGCGCTCGTGGTCGAAAACGATCGGCCCCTCGGGTACCTCGACCCGGTAGCCGTCCAGCTTGGGGAAGGTGATCCGTAACAGCAAACGCTCGTCGAGCGCGCGGACCTCCACTGCGGGCCGCGTCGGCGGTGCCGGCTTGATCGCCCGGTCGCTTGGGAGGAAAGCGAACGGGACGCCGTAGACCTCCGCGTACTCGGGCTCGAAGCGGCCGTCGGCGTTGGGGGCGTAGCTGCGCCGCCGCAGCCCGCGACCGACCACCTGCTCGCACAGGAGCTGGCTGCCGAACCGGCGAATGCCCAGGATGTGGGTCACCGTGTTGGTGTCCCACCCCTCGGTGAGCATCGACACCGACACCACGCAGCGGACCTGCTCGCCCAGCTTGCCCTTCTTCCCGACGGTGTTCATGACCTCGCGCAGCAGGTCCTCGTCGGTCAGATTGTCGATGTCGGCGCCCGGGTTGCGGCGCCGGTACTCGGCCTTGAAGACCTCGATCTCACGGCCGGCGGCCGCCTTGAAGTCGTCCTTCATGGCATCGCCCGATTCCAGCTGCGCGGAGTCGATCAGGATCGTCCGGGCCCGGTCGACCCAACGGCCGTCCTCGACGTTGGAGAGCAGATCGAGTTGCCCCCGGCGCAGCGCGACCTCGCCGTCGGCGTGCTCCACCTGTTGGCCGGCGATCCAGTCGTAGACCAGCTTCGACACGATCGTGTTGGGGCACACGACGATGAACACCGGCGGGGGCTCGCCGAGAGCGGCCAAGCCGCCGCGCCACTGGGTGAACCGCCGGGCGTAGCTGCGGTAGAGGCTGCGCATCGCCCCTTCCAGCTCAACCGGCGGCACCCACCCCGCGTCGGAGGCCGCCTTGCGCCCAGCCCGCTTCGGCAGGTCGCCGCCGACATGCTCCCAAAGCGCGAGGTAGGTGGGCAGCTTGCCAGTGGCGTCGTCGTCGACTGGGACGCGAGGCACCTTGACGATCCCCGACTCGATCGCGTCCATCAACGAGAAGTCGCTGACGACCCACGGGAAGATGTAGCCCTCCTGGTAGCCCGAGCCACCAAGGTAGAAGGGCGTGGCCGAGAGGTCGTAGATCAACTTGATGCCGACCTTGCGGGAGATGGCCCGCAAACCGCGGAACCAGACCCGCGCACCCTCGTTGCGTTCCTTGGCCTCCGCGTCCAGCGGGCCGGCGTCCAACGGCTTGTCCTGGTAGCAGTGGTGGGCTTCGTCGTTAAAGACGACAATCTCGCCCTTGCCCCGCCCAGCCAGGTCACGGAGGACGCGCTCGACCATCTGCTCGGCGCTCTCCTTGAACGGATCGGCGGCTTTACCGATAGTGAGGAGTTTGCGAGTATTGGCGGCGACGCCTCGGATCTCCTTGGCGTCACGAAGCAGGAACGTGTGGAAGTTCGTGATGGAGAGGGACGCGTCGGCCAGGATGGGCCACAGGTCAGGCGGGACCAGGTCACGCTGGCGGTAGTAGTTGCTGTCATCGGCAGGCAGAAGCACCCGCAGCCGGTCACGGATCGTGATCCCAGGGGTGACGATCAGGAAGCGGTTGGTGAACCGCGCGTCCCTGGGGCTGAAGGCCTTATTAGCCGTCTGCCAGGCGATCAGCATCGCCATCACAATCGTCTTGCCCGTGCCGGTCGCCATCTTGAGCCCGACCCGCGGCAGTCCGTCATTGTGCGTGCGGTTCTCCTGGTCAACCCGGATACGAAAGTCCGGCTCGCCCCGCCGGCCGGCAACCTCAGCGAGGTAGATCGCCGTCTCCGCCGCCTCCCGCTGGCAAAACAGCACACGATCCTCCCGCGTCGGATCTGCCCAATGCTGAAGGAGTTTGCGGGTCACCGGCGTCACGCCGGGATAATCGAAGCTGCGCCATCGGTCAACCCGGGTCCGGATGTCGTTGATCAGGGAGTTGACCTCCCGCCGCTCACCAGTGATATCGAAGTCGAACCCTTGCTGTTCGAACTCCAGCGTCACCGCCGCGCCGCGGCGCCGCCGACCCACCGGCACCGGAATGAACGACTCGCTGGGCCGACGACCGACCTTCACCTCGCCGGTCGGCCCGTGCGGCCCGAGCACGAAGTGCTGCACTGGCGGGTCATACGGCGAGTTCAGGATCGGGTTCTCGAGACGCTCCACTCCAGCATCATCCCAACTGACGGCGATCCAGCACACCACTCGGGTCCGGGCAGCATACGATGAACAAGCTCAGGCGCCTGCCTCTCGGCGTGACCGCCTCACCGAGATGCTGCGCCTGCGCGTGGAGCACGCGCGCCGGTTGTTGCCGCCAGCGGGTTGGTGCTTTAGATTCCTCGACGAGGTCTTAACCTGTGGTAGGAGCAGGAGCGGTCCTCCCCTCAGATGCCCGCTTCGGCGGGCATTCTGTTCCTCAGGGGCTTGCGCTGCAGCTTGCGCTGCACTTCGCCTACGTCCACGAGTCCGGCGACGAAGTGACCTCAGCGTCGTGGGTGTTGCGCCTCATGAAGCGCCGTATACTCCGTCGCGCCGATCGAAGCGATGGCTCGACAACCGGGGGGGCTGGTGGCGAGCAAGCAGGCACGCAAGCGTGGAGCACCACGGCGACAGCCATGGCGGGACCTACCCGAACCGGGCGACCTCCTGGTAGCGGTCGGGCGAAACGACCTTCCGGGGGCAACCCCGGCCGAGCGGGGCGCCGTGCGGCGGCTGGCGGCCGCCTACCTGCTGTGGTACGCGGAGCGCTACGGGCAATTTCCGCCCGGTGCGGCCGGCACCATCGACGAGCAGATCGAGCGGGCCGAGGACTATGTCAGGCAGAACCCTGGTGGGCCGCCAAGCCGCGAGGTCCGGCAGGTGGCGGAGCAACACTTGGAGGAGCTGCTTGCGGCGTTACGACTTCCGAACATCTGGGCACTATTCGAAGCGATCGGCCGGGACGAGCTGCCCGGCTCGACCGCCGACGAACGGACGGAGATCCGCCACCTTGCCGCATGCGTCGTGTTGGACGCTCTGCAAGTAGGTGGGGTGCCTCTGCCGGTTGCCATGCCCACGCCCGAGACGCTGATCCGGGCCGCCGAGGACGCCGTTCACGACTTCGGGTAGCGGCCGCGCAGGGCGCCGGGCATCCGCCGGTGCGCGTGGTCGATGCAGAGGACCATTGCTGTAGAGCGTCAGGAAAATGGGATCTGGCACGCATTCCGTGATGCGGTGATCAGCCGGTACGTCGCTGCTATGATGCTGTGCGTGCAAAGATCTTCTAGAGACAATATTCCTGAACTTGACCAGCGTGCGGCTCGAGCACATCGACCGCCATGACCGCACCATCCGGGTGACTGCACGCGCACCGGCCGACCGCGTGGCCTGCCCGGCCTGCGGCGCCCCCTCAGACCGGGTCCATAGCTGGTACCGGCGG
>WNFU01015400.1_pt1 | contig 11849 bp, 13 predicted proteins | sample 5400121 | NCBI WGS metagenome assembly WNFU01 (sample SAMN13153360, study PRJNA577476) | soil metagenome | isolation source: 100 cm soil or saprolite under grassland replicate 1 | place: USA:California | collected 2016-06-15 | reverse complement strand
GGGAAGATGCCGCAATCTTCCGGCATGCCGAGGCCAGCAAAGGAGCCGGGTACGCCGAGCAGGTTGCCCCGCCCACCTTCATCACGAAGGTTCAGATCATGTCCAGCGCCCAGGTCGTGCTGGACCAGGACCTCGGGCTGAACTACATGGTGGTGGTGCACGGGGAGCAGGAGTTCGAGTGGAGCCGGTCCGTCGTCGTCGGAGACGTCCTCACCGCTGTCCCGCGCATCGCGGACATCTACGCGAAGGGGCCCAACGAATTCCTGGTGATCGAGGCGGAAGTAAAGGACGCCTCGGGCCAGACCGTAGCGGTCTCCCGGACCACACTTCTGTCCCGAGGGACTGCGGAGCGATAGCCGTGGGCAGAAGAGCGCTCGCGGGGGTTCAGGTTGGCGACGAGATTCCCTCTCTCTCGAAGGTGGTCAGGCGCGAGGAGGTCAAGGCGTACGCGGACGCCTCGGGGGACCAGAACCCGTTGCACCAGGACGACAACTTCGCCCGGAGCGTCGGGTTCCCGGGGATCATCGCCCACGGAATGTTCACCATGGCCCACCTGGTCAAGGCGGTCACGGATTGGGTCGGCGATCCGGGGGCCCTCAAGCGGATGAAGGTCCAGTTTCGGGCCGTTGTGTTCATGGATGAGGCGATCGTGGCCAGGGGCCGGGTGGAGAGCCTGGATCCGAAGACCAAGCGGGCGCGGCTCTCCGTGTGGGTCGAGGTCGACCGGGCTGGGGAGCGACAGCTCCCCATCAAGAACAGCGACGCCGAGGTCGAGCTCGCTTAGGTGTGGGCAGGTAACCTCGCCTCGGGCGGCAGGGTCTAAGCGAGCGTTCTCATGGTGACCCATGAGCTGCTCGCCGCATGCCGGCGAGGCGACCGAGAGGCATTCGAGGAGGTCGTGCGACGAACGCATCGACACGTCTACACGCAGGCACTCCGCCTGGTGGGGGACAGGCTGGAGGCCGAGGATGTCGCCCAGGAGGCCTACCTGCGGGTCTTTCGCGGGCTGGCCGGCTTCCGGGGAGACGCCCAGTTCGAGACGTGGCTTTACCGGATCGTGTCGAACGCTGCGATGAGCCATCTTCGCAAGCGCCGGCGATTCGGAGAGCTGGTCATGGACACCCAGGAGGAGCCCGGGGAGCTTCCCTCGCCGGTCCGGGTGGCCGAGGAGGCCGTGGACCGGGACTCGCTGACGAAGGCCCTGGACTCTCTGCCGCCGTCCCTGCGAGTGGTGGTCATCCTGAAGGACGTGTACGGGCTGTCGTGCCGGGAGATCGGCGACCAGATCGGGGTGTCGGAAGGCGCCGTGAAGGTTCGGCTGCACCGCGCGAGGAAGCGGCTCAAGGAGATGCTGTTCGGACCGGAGGGTCCCGATGAGATGTGAGGAGGTCCGTCCCCTCCTCGCCGAGCTCGCGGAGGGTAATCTGCGCGAGGCGGGGGAGGTGGAGCAGCATCTGGTGTCGTGCGCGGACTGCTCGGCCGAGCTGGGGCGCTACAGGACGGTTGTGTTGGAGCTGGCCGCGCTGCGGGAGGTCCTGGCTGAGCCGGCGCCGGGCTTCCTCGACCGGGTGATCTCGGAGATCCCGGAGCGAAACTGGCGCACGATGATCCATCGTGTCGCCTCGGACGAGCGCCTCCACTACACGGCCTTCTCGGTGGGCGGCGCGGTCGTCGGTGCGACCGCCATCGCACTCCTGTGGCGACGGGCGGCTCGGCGCTCGTTGGCCGCAGCCGAGGGCCCTCAGGCAACCGCTTGAGGGCCAGGCCTCGTTCACGGGGCCGGCCCTTCGCTTGCTCCAGGCCCTAGGCCTCCAACCCCCAGACCTTCCGAGCGTCGAATTCGCCGGGGTCCTCGTCCATGGGGACGAATTGCTCCTCGACGGGCTCCAGCTCGAACGGGGTTGCCGGAAGGACCTCGGATGGATTCCAGGGTTCTTGGGCAGGGGGGCTCACCGGCACCTGCGCGGGCTCCTCGCCGGCGTCCGTGGGAGCTTCGAGCTTCGCGCTGATCTCGTCGGCGGCCGCGGCGAGGATGTAGGGGACTCGGTGGATGGACTCGGCGAGATCATCGACGGCGGTCCTGAGAGAGGAAACGGACTCGTCGAGGATCCGCTCGAGCTGGTCACCAGGGCCGGCGCTGTGTAGGTCCTCCATGGATCGATAGACCTGAGCGAAGGCCTGCTTCATCGTCCTTGCGACGATGGACATCCCCGTTTCCAGCCGCTCCAGCCGCTCGGACACCGCCAGGCGCCACTCGGTTGCCGGAAGGTCATCACGAAGGTCGATCACGGCAGGGCGACCCAGGGCTGCCGCCGCGGACCTCAGCTCATCCGATTCGCGTGTCCCTTCGCCCCGGAGGCGAAACCACCGGAAAAGCCCGTGCCTGGCGGGGGCCGGGGGCCGTTCGGTCGTCTGCTGCATGTCCTCTCACGATCCGGGGCCGGCGCGAGGGCTGGGCCAAGTCTAGGTCAGGGCGAGGGCCGGATCACGTACCTCGAGTCAAGACACCGAGCCGGCCCGGCCCCAAGCGAGGGCGAGTTCGGCCCAGGGGGCTGATGCGGACCGCTCCTTTGCCCGGCCGCCCTGCGCACCCTATACTGATCGAGGTCGCCGTCCACCCTTTGAGTTCGACCTGATCAGAGGGTCGTAGCTCAATTTGGTAGAGCACCGGTCTCCAAAACCGGCGGTTGAGCGTTCGAGTCGCTCCGACCCTGCGGGAGAGAAAGCATGAATCGCCAGGCCAAGAGGATGATGCAGAGGCAGAAGGCCACCGGCCAGGATCGCGTGGAGGCCATGCGCCAGCGTCGGTCGGTGACCGCGGAGAGGAGCAAGCGGACGCCTCCGCAGCAGTTCCTCAAGGAGGTCAGGCAGGAGTTGAAGAAGGTGAACTGGCCGACCCGGCAGGAGATGATCGCGTACACCGTCGTCGTTCTGGTGGCGGTGGTCTTCCTGACTTCGCTGGTGTTTGCCATGGACCTGGGCTTCTCCAAGGCAGTCATCAAGATCTTCGGGCCGGGCGGCTAGGTCCCCGTCCTTCATGCGAATCACCATGGACGAGCGAGACGCTGCCGAACGACCACCCGCGACCGATCCTGAGACGGAGGAAGCCGCCGACATCCAGGAGGCTGCCGACTCGGGCGACGAGGCTGCCGAGGTCGCACTCGAGGAGACGGGGCAGGCCAGCGCTTCCAGCGACGAGGCTTCCAGGGAGTCAGTGGAAGAGTTAGAGCGCGAGATCAAGGATCAGCCGGAGGAAGACATCATCGAAGTTGCGACCGGGGAAACGAGCGTAGTCGAGACCGAGCCGGAGCCGGAAGCTGCCGAACCGCCGGCGGCTGAGGCCGAGCCGGTCGAGCTTGCACCGGAACCGCCTGCCGAGGGCGAGGCGACGGAACCTGTACTCGAGGCCAAGGCTACGGAGCCCGCACAGCAGGCCGCCCCCGCGGAGGAGAGCGGGCCGGCGAAGGTCGCGGTGGACGTCGCCTACAGCCCCTTCGAGGGTCCCGGTGAGTGGTACGTGGTGCACACGTACGCCGGGTACGAGAACAAGGTCAAGGCAAACCTGCACTCACGAATCAGCTCCATGCAGATGGAAGAGAAGATCTTCGACGTGGTCATCCCCATGGAAGACGTGATGGAGATCAAGGGCGGCAAGAAGCAGGTGGTCCAGAGAAAGGTGTTCCCCGGCTACCTGCTCGTCAAGATGGTGTACGACAACGACTCGTGGTACGTGGTGCGCAACACGCCCGGGGTGACCGGCTTCGTGGCGAGCGGAACGGGCACCAAGCCCACGCCGCTGTCCCGCCGGGAGGTCGAGAAGATCCTGGCCGTCAAGGAAGAGACCCAGAAGAAGCCCGAGTACCGCCTGGAGTGGGAGGAAGGCGACACGGTCCGAATCATCGCCGGCCCGTTCGCCGACTTCCAGGGCACCATCGCGGAGATCAACGTCGAACAGTCCAAGCTGAAGGTCCTGGTGAACATCTTCGACCGCGAAACCCCGGTCGAGCTCGCTTTCGACCAGGTGGCGAAGGCCTGACCCCTAACCCAACCGAGCGGGAGGTCCGACAGGGCCGCTGGAACCGCAGGAGGTGAAGATCGATGCCGAACGGAACACCCCCCGGGCGCAGAACCCAACCGAGCGGGAGGTCCGACAGGGCCGCTGGAACCGCAGGAGGTGAAGATCGATGCCGAACGGAACACCCCCCGGGCGCAGGCGCAAGAAAGTCTCCGCCATGGTCAAGCTCCAGATCCGGGCAGGACAGGCCACACCGGCGCCGCCGGTAGGCACCGCTCTCGGCCAGCACGGCGTGAACATCATGGAGTTCTGCCGGCAGTACAACGAAGCCACCCAAGCCCAGATGGGGCAGGTCATCCCGGTGGAGCTGACCATCTACGAGGACCGCTCGTTCTCCTTCGTCACCAAGCAGCCGCCGGCTGCCGAGTTGCTCAAACAGGCCGCAGGTCTCGAGAAGGGCTCAGGCGAGCCGAATCGCACCAAGGTTGCCAGGGTGTCGAAAGACCAGATCCGGCAGATCGCCGAGCAGAAGATGGCGGACTTGAACGCCAACGACGTCGAGGGCGCGATGAAGATCATCGAGGGCACCGCTCGGAGCATGGGGATCGAGGTGAGAACGTGAACCGGGGCAAGAGGTACACGCAGGCCGCGGCGCTGGTCGATCACGACCAGCAGTACGCGCCCACGGAAGCCATCCGCCTGTTGAAGCAGTTCCCCCAAGCGAAGTTCGACGAGACGGTCGAAGTGGCCTTCCGCCTCGGCGTGGATCCTCGCAAGGCGGACCAGATGGTTCGGGGGACCGTGACGCTTCCCCATGGCACCGGCCGGAGCGTTCGGGTGGCCGCCTTTGCCACCGGGGACAAGGCTCGTGAGGCCCAGGAGGCGGGCGCCGACATCGTGGGCGGGGAGGATCTGGTCAACGAGGTCCTGAAGGGCAACATCGACTTCGACGCCGCCGTGGCCACGCCGGACATGATGTCCCTGGTGGGCCGAGCCGGGCGCGTCCTCGGCCCGAGGGGTCTCATGCCCAATCCCAAGGCGGGGACGGTCACGGCCGACATCGGCAAGGCCGTTCGGGACATCAAAGGGGGAAAGGTCGAGTACCGGGTGGACCGGCAGGGGAACCTCCACCTAGTGGTCGGCAAGCGGTCCTTCGAGGAACAGAATCTGCTGGAGAACTACCTCACGGTCGTGGACGAGATCCTCCGGGCCAAGCCCTCGACGGCGAAGGGGAAGTATCTGAAGTCCGTCACCATCTCCAGCACCATGGGTCCGGGCATCCACATCGATACCAATCGGATCCGCGACATCGGCTCGGAGACGGTGGGGGCCGCCCAGACGGCCTGAGCGGCAATCAGCCGATGGCTGGGAGCGCCCGTAGCTCAGACCATGGTTTGACCGTTGCCTCAGGATGCGCTGGCCCCGCCCGGTACCTGGTTCCGTCGGGATGAAACCACCGGACCGTGCCGTCTCGATCTCGCCGGAGTCTCCACCCGTACTCATGCACCAGCTTGTGGTGGAAGGTGCACACGAGGACCAGGTTGTCGAGGTCCGTCCGGCCTCCGTAGTCCCACCACACAATGTGATGGGCCTGAGTGAATTGCCGGGCGCCGCACCCCGGGAAGGTGCACTCTCGATCCCGGTATCTGAGCTGGCGAAGCATCCACTCCGGGGGCTCCCTGCTGATCCGTCCCAGACGCACCGGCTGGCCTGTCCCGTCCTCGATCACTGTCTGGATGCGTCCATTGCATACCCGGCGCCGGGCCACCTCGGGGTGGATCGCAGGACCGCCTTCGATCTCGCAGCTGGCGAGCTCACCTCCAAGCTCTTCCACCCTTGCGTGGATGACCACGGTGGCACGGTCCGGGTCCGCATCTTTGGCGATCCGCGCCGAGCACACGGCCACCAGCGCATCGGCCCGTCTGGCCTCGACGGACCATTCGCCATCCTCACCTGGCATGACCGGGAGCTGGTTGGCCAGACGCTCCAAGGCATGGGCCACCACCGCACCCTCAGCCGCGGGAAGCTCTGCGGATAGTCCGAACCTGGAGTTCTCCTCGAAGTACCACCAGGACAGCGACCGGGCCTGTTCGGCCTCTTGAGCTTCCTGCAACGACCGATGGGCAAGATCCGCCTTTTCCCTGATACACCCGCAGGACACCCCCTGCGCCCAGACGACGAGCCCTGCCTCGGTCTCAGGGGTGGCGAAACGGGTGAGCTCAACCACCTTGTCGATGCCGAGCTCGCCAGAGATGAAAGCCTGGGCGATGAGAGGAAGGTTTTTCAGGGCGTGAGAGGCTTGGATCCACCGGCGAGCCTTCCAGTAGGAGATTCCGTAGCGCATGACCAGCCAGTGAGCCATGTCCCTGGCCCCCGAGTCCTGCCAGAGTTCACGGCGGTCAACCTCGGCGATGAACCGGAACAGCTCCCGTTGGCTGGCGCAGACGCGCCCATTCACGGAATCGATGCCCAAGAGGAGCTCTTGGTCGGTGCAGTCGTTCGGTTCGGGCACCCCAGACCTCGCATCCTGGGGGGAGAAACACTAGTATATCGAACAGATGTTCGACTGTCAACCGATCCCCCATATGAAAGAGATGTCCGTCCTCTGTCCATACCAGCATCACATGGGGAGGCCCTCTCTCCCTCCGCGCTCCTTTGTTGACGCTGGAGCTGTCTCGGCCGTAACCTTCCTCCAGCCGAAGACAGCAGGGGCGAGCGCGCGTAATCCTCTAGCGAGGTACCTGCCGAGGTGGGAGAGCACTCACCAGGTCGCCTCCGCCTGTTTTCGGCGGGGGCGTTTTTCGTTCCCGGAGCAGAAGGGAAGAGGGAGCGATTTGCCATGCCGAGGGCCCAGAAGGAAGCAAAGGTCAAGGAGCTGACCGAGCGCTTCAAGAGCTCACAGGGCGCGATGTTCGCCGACTTCCGTGGCCTCACGGTGAAAGATGTCACCGAGCTCCGGCGGTCCCTCCGCGACCACGACGCCACGTTCGCCGTGGTGAAGAACACCCTGACCAGGATCGCGGCCAAGGATGCCGGCCTGGAGCAAGCTCTCTCGCTGCTGGATGGACCGACCGCTATCGCATTCATCGCGGGAGACGCCGTGTCGGGAGCCAAAGCGGTGCTGGACGCGGCGAAGCGGTTCCCCACTCTGGAGGTCAAGGGAGCCGTCATCGAGCACAGGGTGCTGGGGGCCGAGGATGCTCGGGCGCTGGCCACCATCGATACGCGCGATGTGTCTGTCGCCAAGATCGCCGGGATGTTGCAGGCTCCGCTGGCCCGGATGGCGTACCTGTTCCAGGCGCCGCTCCAGCGCCTGGCTTACGCACTGGCCGAGCGAGGGCGCCAAACGGCCGAGACAGCCTGAGAGAGGGAATGAACAGGAGGAAGAACATGGCAAAGCTATCCGTTGACGAGATCCTCGACGCGATCAAAGAGCTGTCGGTGATCGAGGCGGCCGACCTCTCCAAGAAGATCGAGGAAGAGTTCGGCATCCAGGCCGCCGCGCCCATGGCCGTGGCCGGGGTCGCGCCCGGCGGGGGTGCCGCGGGCGCCGAGGAAGAGGCCGAGGAGCAGACCGAGTTCGACGTCGTCCTTCAGGCGGCCGGGGACAAGAAGATCCAGGTCATCAAGGAAGTTCGGGCCCTCACGAACCTGGGGCTGAAGGAGGCCAAGGACCTGGTGGACGGCGCGCCCAAGCCGGTACTCGAGCGGGTCCCCAAGGAGCAGGCGGACGCGGCCAGAGAGAAGCTCGAGGCCGCCGGCGCAAGCGTCGAGGTCAAGTAACTGGCTACAGAAGTACCAGGTTGGGAGCCTTGAGCAGCTTTCGGGTGACGCCTCGGGCATCGAAGACGAGCGGGGCCGAGAGCACGAGGGCAGCGTAGTCCACGGTCTCGTGGGCGGTCAGGATGGCCACGCAGTCTTGCTGCTCGAGGACCTCCGGATCCAACGGCTGCGACGTGAACCCCTCGCCCAGGATGCGAGCCGCCGGGACGTACGGGTCGTGGTAGGAGCAGATAGCCCCGGATCGGGCCAGCCGTTCCATGACCATCAGCGAGGGTGACTCCCGGATGTCGTTGACGTCGGCTTTGTAGGCCAGGCCGATCCCCATGATGCGCGAGCCGCGGATCGGCTTTCCCACATCGTTCAGGGCCTGGCCGATCCGAGACGCCACATAGGCCGGCATCCGATTGTTGACCTCCTTGGCGTGCTCCACGAATCCGATGCCGAACCCGAGGCGCTGGCCCACTCGCCACGAGAGGTAGCTCGGGTCGATGGCGATGCAGTGTCCCCCTACGCCGGGTCCCGGCCAGAATGGCTGATATCCGAAGGGTTTGGTCGCGGCCGCTTCGATTGCCGACCAGATGTCCACCCCCAGGTCACCGGCCAGCGTGGCCAACTCGTTGACCAGCGCGATGTTCACCTGCCGATAGGTGTTCTCGATCAGCTTGGCCATCTCGGCCTCTCGCGGAGTGGGAGTCGTCACCACTCGCGACACGAGCTGACTGTAGAAAAGCTCCACCAGTTCCGTGTCGGCTCGCCCGATCCCGGAGACGAGCTTCGGCGTCTCTCGAAGACTGCATCGCCGGCCGGGGTCTATGCGCTCAGGGGAATAACCCAGAAAGAAGTCTCCCCCGGCCACCAAACCAGAAGACTCGAGGATGGGCCGGACAACTTCCTCGGTCGTTCCTGGGTACGTCGTGGATTCGAGGATCACCAGATGCCCGGGCCGAAGCACCCGAGCCACGTCGGCCACGGCCTGCCTGACCCCTGAGAGGTCGGGAACGCCGTCGGAGAGCGGCGTCGGGACGGCGATGATGATGATGTCGGCGCCGCGCAGGGCCGAGGGTTCGGTGGTGAAGTGAGCGCGGGTGAGGGAGCCGAGCTCCTCGTCGGAGACGTCGACGAGGTAGGAGCGGCCCTCGGCCAGCTCGGCGACTCTTCCCCGGTCGGCATCCACCCCGATCACGGGGAAGCCTTCCGAGGAGACGGCCACGAGGAGAGGCAGTCCCACGTACCCCAGGCCGACCACTCCGACGCTCGCCGCTCGCCGAGCGATGCTGTCGGCCAGTTCCGAGACGTTCCGCTCGACGAGGTGGGGGCTCAGTTCTGTATCCATGGTGGGGCCTCTCGAGGCGATCGTTGAATTGTCATCGCTTGGGGGTGCTCGTCTCGCCGCCGAAGAGACCCTCTGTGGTGGATCTGGTGGACTTACTCGGCCGGCCATTCAACGAGGCCCGACCGTACGACGTCCCGCCGTCGCTGGGTCGGCGTGACAGGCGCCTTCGCAGCCTGCCGCCATTGGCGCCGACGCCTTGCTCATCCGAGTAGTACTGGGAGTAGTAGTTGTAGTAGGGGTAGTACGCGCCCTGGCCGGGCTCGAAGTTTCCGTACACGGCCCCGACGACGTTGGCCCCCGCGTTTTCGAGCTGGTCTCTGGCTTGAGCCAGGGCCAAGCGGCTGGACTGCTCGGCGTCCATCACGAAGAGCGTCCCGTCCACATGCGGGGCCAGGATGGAGGCGTCGGCCACGGCCAGAACCGGTGGGGTGTCGATGATAACGAAGTCCGAGACTTGGCGAAGGCCTCGCAGGAATTCCGCCATCTGATTGCTCCCGAGGAGCGCGGCCGGGTCATTCGGGGGCGCCCCGGCGTTGATCACGCGGAGACTCGGAATTCCCACTTCTTTCGTCAACTCACGTGTGGAGACGGTTTCGGCCAGGGCATTCGCCAGGCCGAGCTCATTCGCCAAACCAAAGAAGTGGTGGAGGCGGGGCCGGCGAAGGTCCGCGGATACCAGGATCACTCGTTTCCCTGCCTGTGCCAGGGCCACGGCAAGGTTGGCTGCCGTGGTGGTCTTGCCGTCCCCCCCGAGCGAGCTCGTAACCATGACCACCTTCAGCGGCTGCTTGGAAGCCAGATATTGGATGTTCGTCCCCAGCGTCCGGTAGGCCTCGCTCACCGGGCTCTTGGGCTCGGTCCGCATGACCAGTCGAGCCGAATCCCCTCGCCTCCACGAGCCCAGCCGCGGGACGGCCGCCAGGACCGGAGCCCCGAGACGGCGCTCGATCTCGTGGCGGGTCTTGAGGCGGTCGTCCAGCCGCTCCCGGAGGAACGCCAGCCCAACCCCCAGGGCCAGCCCGGCGAACAGGGCGAGGATCCCGTTGCGGACCTTGTTCGGGCTGACGGGTGAGGTCGGCACTTCGGCCCGCTGGACGATCTCGGCGGAGCTCTGAGCGACCGATGCGCTCGATTGAAGGTCAAGGAGGCGCTGCTGCAACACCGCGAGCTGGGCCACGAATGTGTCCCGTTGGGCCTGCAGCGCGTCTCTGGTGGAGGGATTCTTGGCCGAGGCGAGCTTCCGGTTCACGGTGGTCAGGTTGTCCTGGACCCCTTCGATCCGTTTCTGGATCGCCGACGCGGCGGCCTGGAACTGGTCCAGCGCCTGCTCGCTCCGAAAGTCCACGTACGCCTGGGCGAACCCGTTGGCCAGCCGGGCGGCCATCGCCGGATACGGATCGTCGTACTTGACCTCCATGACCTCGGTGTCGGTCACCACCTGCACCTTGACGTGTTCCAGCAGCGTGTCGACTGGGGTGGCCAAGCTGACGTCCTTCTGGACTTTCTGCGCTACTGCCTGGGACAGGACGAGCTCACGTTCCGTGTCGAGGTTGGGCTGCTGGGGGACCGACACGGAGCTGGTCGGGTTCTGGACGGGCTTGACCAGTACCTTCGTGGTCCCCTGGTAGATGGGGGTCTGCTGGAACGTGAAGAACATGGTGGCCGCCACCAGGACGACGGTGACGACCCCGATCTCGTATTTCCGAGCTCGGACGACGCGAACGTACTCACGAAGATCGGTGGGGTGCTGTTCGAGGGGCGGGGTAGCCATCGGGTGATCAGCGGTCGCGTGCCAACGGGGAGGCTGGTGTCACAAGTCCGGCCGAGATTACCACGGGGGGAGCGCCGACCGGCGCGCCTTTGGGCGCCTGGGCCGGCTCGGTCTCCGGCGCAGCCGGCCTGGCCAACGAGACCTTCTCGAACAGCCACAGGAGGGCCCCGGCCAGGGCGGCCCCCCCGAGCAGGACGCCCCAGGTGAGGGCGGGGCTCCGAGCCTGGAGCAGGGCCAGGGCAGCCGTACCGCTTAGCCCAGCTGCCGCATAGGTTATGAGGGCTGCCATGCGCGGAGATGCCCCCACGGCGACAAGGCGGTGTGAGGAGTGATCCGTGCCTCCCCGGAACACCGGCCGCCCAGCCCGCCAGCGCGACATCACCACGAGGCTCATATCGAAGATCGGGATTGCCAGGATCAGGGCCGGGACGGCGAACCGGGTGATCGCCGGATATCCAGGAAGCTCGAGCTTGAGTGCGAGGATGGCGACCATGAAGCCGATGAACAGGGCGCCGGCGTCGCCCAGGAAGATCCGGGCGGGGCTGAAGTTGAAGGGGAGGAACCCCAGGCAAGCGCCGGCCAGAGCGAGGGCCAGGGTCGGGACCAGCCGTTGCCCGTGGGCATAGGAAGCCAGGAAGAAGAACACGGACGCGATGGCCACCGTCCCCGCGCCGATCCCGTCCATGTTGTCGAGCAGGTTGACCGCGTTGGTCACCGCCAGCACCACGAAGACCATGAGCGGGAGATCGATCAGGGTCGTTCCGGTCGCGCTGACCCTGATGCCGACCGCCCACACCGCGACGGCCGCCGCCGCCTGCACGGCCAGGCGTGGCCTCGGCCCCAGGGTCCGCACGTCGTCGAGCAAGCCGATCCCGGCGACGGCGAGGCCGGCCAGGGCCACCGTCGCCGCCTGAAGCCTTCGCTCGGGCACGAGGACGAGCGTGGCG
>WNFU01009074.1_pt1 | contig 11851 bp, 10 predicted proteins | sample 5400121 | NCBI WGS metagenome assembly WNFU01 (sample SAMN13153360, study PRJNA577476) | soil metagenome | isolation source: 100 cm soil or saprolite under grassland replicate 1 | place: USA:California | collected 2016-06-15 | reverse complement strand
CCAGGCGAGGCGTCGTCGACGGTGGCGCCCTCCAGGTCGTGTCGTCGGCCCCGTTCGGCGTGGCCGAAGCTCGCCGCTCCGTCGCGGCCGGCGGGCGAACGGTCGTGTACCCGCGGGTCGTCCCGGTCATGTCCTTCTCGCTCCTCGACGCGGGGTGGGAGTCGGGAGAGGAGGCCCCCCGGGTCGCCGGGCGCGGGTTGGGCCAGGAGTTCCTGGGAGTACGCGAGTACCAGCGCGGCGACAGCCTGCGCCACGTCCACTGGCCGTCCACGGCCCGGCACGGATCGCTGATCGTTCGGGAGTTCGAGCAGGAACGGCGGGGATGGCTGGTCGTGATCGTGGACTCGTGGGCCGACGCCGGTGAGGCCGAGACGGCGCTCGACCTGTGCTGCTCGGTGGCCGGGTCCGTGGCCCTCGCCGCGCTGGCCTCGGGGCGTTCCGTCTCCTTCGCCGCCGCGCGCGACGGCGAGCTCCTGCCGCCCCTCGAACTGGGCCGGACCGAAGCGCTCACGTGGCTGGCGGAGCTGCGCGCTCCCGGCGGGCTCTCGTTCCCGGCGGCGGTCGAGGCCGCCGCCCCGATGCTTCGCCCTCCCGCCACGTGCCTGCTGGTGTTCCCGACGTGGCGCCCCAACACCGGCCGCTCGATGGCCCGCGCCGTCGCGGCCCTCGGAGCCGCCGGCGTGCCGGTCGCGGCCGTGGTGGTGGACGCCTCAGGGCTGCGGTCCCGGGTCCCCGTGCTGACGCCGGCGGAGGCGGAGGAACTTCGGGCCGGGCTCGTGCGGGCCGGCGCGGACGCGTACCCCGTTCATCCGGAGGAGGACCTGGCGGCATGCCTCGCGCGATCGCCGTCCGCCGCCGGGTGAAGGAGCCGCCCGAGGAGTCCGGGGGCCTTCGGGTCCTCGTGCTCGCGATCACGGAGCTCTCCATCCTGGCGGTGGCCGCTGTGGGCGCGCTCGACGCGATCACCACCATCGTGTCGCTCGGGCTGGTGGCGGTGGGGTCGTGGCTCTCGTTCCGGCGGCGTTCGAAGCGAAACGCCGCCCTCAAGGCGGTCATCGCGGCGGGGCTCCTCGCGGCCCTGTGGGGGTTCCTCACGGCGGCCCGCACGGCCTCGTCCGTGGAGCAGGCGCGAGGGATGCTGGGGTCGCTGTTCGTGTGGGTACAGGTGCTGCACGCGTTCGACCTGCCCCGGCGGCGGGACCTCGCCTTCTCCGTCGTCGCGAGCGTGGCCCTCGTGGCGGAGGCAGGGTCGCTGTCGCTCGACAGCACGTTCGGCCTCGTCCTGCTGCCGTACACGGTCCTCGTCGCAACCTGGCTCTACCTGTCCGACCGGACGAGGGCCCGGGGAGAAGGCGAAGCGGCGTCGCGGCCCCGACAGCCCACCCTCCGTCCCCGGCGTACGGTCACCGGGCCGGTCCGGGCCGCGGCCGTGCCGATCCTCGTCGGCGCGGTCGCGAGCGCCGCGGTCTTCCTGGCGACCCCCCGCCTTCCGGGAACCCGGGTGCTCGCCCCCCCGTTCTCCCTGGTGCACCGGGTGGGCGTCCCGGCCTTTTCGGGGGCGGTCGTGAACCCCGACCTCGCCGCCGGGACCGGCGGCGGCCCGGGCGCGGTTCGCGGAGCCGGATACCCGGGATTCGGCTCGCGGGTCGACCTCCGCGTGCGCGGCAGCCTTTCGAACCGCCTGGTCATGCGGGTGCGGTCGCCGCAGCCCGCGTTCTGGCGGGCCCAGGTGTACGACACGTTCGACGGCACGACGTGGACGGCCCCGGACCCCAGCCTGGTCGACATCGGGCGAGGCGCCGACCAGTACGTCGAGGTTCCCTCGATCGACCCGGGGCTCGCTCCGGTCCAGACGGTCGTGCAGACCTTCTACGTCGTGCGGCGCCAGCCCAACATCGTGTTCGCCGCGTTCCGCCCCACGAGGGTGTACTTCCCGGCCAGCCACCTGGCCGTGGACCGCTTCGGCTCCGTCCGGTCGCCGATCCTGCTCGAGCCGGGGACGGTGTACAGCGTGGTCTCCGACATCCCCGTGACCACGCCCTCGCTGTTGCGCGCGACCGGGAGGCGGTGGGGGCCGAGGTTCCTGCGCCAGTACACGGAGCTGCCCGGCGATCTTCCGGCGCGGGTGGTGCGGCTGGCCCACCGGATCGCGGACCCGGAACCCACCACCTACGACAAGGTGATGGCGGTGCAGCGGTGGCTCCAGGTCCACACGCGGTACCGGCTCGACATCCCGGCCGACCCGCCCGGGGTCGACGCGGTGGACTACTTCCTGTTCGAGCGGCGCGAGGGGTACTGCGAACACATCGCGAGCGCCATGGCGGTCCTGCTGCGGGCCGTCGGGGTCCCGGCCCGGTTCGCGGTGGGGTTCGACGTCGGGCACCACAACCTGCTCACCGGCTACTACGAGATCCACGAGGCCGACGCGCACTCATGGGTGGAGGTGGACTACCCGGGCGTCGGATGGGTGGAGTACGACCCCACCCATGACGTGCCGGCGGCGGCCCCAGGCCTGGGCGCTCGGTTCATCGCGCCGCAGGTCTTCGCCGCGATCGACCGCTTCCTGGCACGCGTGGTGCCTGGGCCCGTGAAGGAGGCCGGACGTGCCGTCGGACTCGCCCTGGCGGCGGGGGCCGGAGCGGCCGCGCGATCCTGGCCGGGGCTCGGGGCAGGGATCTTCGTCTCCGGCGTCGCCCTGGTGCTGTGGCGACGCCGGCGCAGGTCCCGGCGGCACCCGCCCCCGGTCGGGGCGGCCGCGGCCTTCCTCTCGGTGTGCCGGGTGTTCGAACGCCGCGGCCTTCCCCGGCTCCCCAACCGGACGGCCGGCGAGCATCTGGCCGCGCTCCTCGACGCCGACCCCGTGGCCCGGGCGTCTCGTGACGACCTGGAGGTCGTGGTGGGAGCGTTCGAACGGGAGCGGTTCTCGGGCCTGCCCCCCCAGCCGCAGGACGTGGGCCGGGCCCAGGCCGCTGCGGCTCGGGTCCGGGACCGGGCCCGCTGAGCTCGCCGCGACGAGTCACCCCCCTCACGGCCAACGCACAGGATTCTCCAAGCTTCGAGCCGTCTGATCGTCCCGAGCAGCCGAACGCACGGCGTCGGACGGGAACGGACGGAGGACGGGCATGGCGATTCGAAAGCGGACGAGGATCTGGCTGGTCGGGGCGGTGGCCGCGGTCGTGCTCGTGGCGGGCGGTGGCTACGCGTTGTTCGCCTGGCAGGCGGGAGGCGGACCGCCGCCGGTCAGCCTGTCCTCGGAGTCGCCGAGCGGCGATCCGACCGCGCCGGCCGGGAGCCTGGACGGAGCCTGGGCCGTGGCGACGGACTCGTTCGTGGGCTACCGGGTGCGGGAGAAGCTGGGGTTCCTCCCGGCCCCCAGCGACGCGGTCGGGCGGACGACCGCCGTGACGGGAAGCCTCACGATCTCGGGCCTGAAGGTGACCGGCGTCGACGTCACCGCGGACCTCACGCAGCTGGTCAGCGACCGATCACTGCGGGACGAGCGGATGCACACGATCGGCCTGGAGTCGGACCGGTTTCCCCAGGCCGGCTTCCAGCTCGACGCGCCGATCGCGTTCGACTCCAAGCCGGCATCGGGCCAGACCGTCGAGACGACGGCCACGGGGACGTTGACCCTCCACGGCGTGACGAAGGACGTCAGCCTGCCCATCCAGGCCCGGTGGACGGCCGACCGGATCGAGGTGATCGGGAGCCTCGACATCCAGTTCGCCGACTACGACATCACCCCGCCGAACATCGGCGGGTTCGTCACCGTCCAGGACCACGGGACGATGGAGTTCCAGCTGTTCTTCACTCCGTAGATCCAATGACGCTCATTCCCCGGAGGCCGGCCGGGTCACGTCGGCCACATCCGCGCCGAGCCGCGCGATGAGGTCGGCCGCGGCGAGGTGGAGGTTCACGCCCCTGGCCCCGCCGCCGATGGCCACCATGTCGAGGCCCGCCACGGACGCGTCGGCCAGCACCGGCCAAGCCCTGCTGGCCCCGAAGGGCGTGATGGCGCCCCGCTCGTACCCTGTCGCGGCACGGGCCTCCTCCTGGTCCGGCAGCGACACACGGCTCACTCCGAGGTGCGCCCGGAGCTTCGGCCAGTCGATCTGCCGGCCCCCCGGGACCAGGACGAAGACGTAGTCGTCGGCGCCGCGACGCACCACGATGGTCCGGAGCAGCTGCCCCACCTCGATGCCCTGGAGCGCCGCGCTCTCCTCGACGCTGTTCGGCCGCTCGGTGCGGACGAGGCGGTACCGAAGGTCGGAGCCGGCCAGCGCGCGCAGGGCGGGCGTGTCGGGGTCGATCAGGACAGCCCGTCGCGGATCTCGACGTTCGAACGCTGGTCGAGCAGCACGATCTCGAAGATCCGGCGCACGGATTGCTGGGGCGACACCAGGATGAGCCGACCCCGCCCCTGGAGGTCCCGGGCCCCGCGGATCAACGCCTCGAGCCCCGTGCTGTCGAGGAAGGCGACCCCGGCCAGGTCGACCGTCACGTCGCCTCCGCGGGAGGTCTCGGTCGCCAGGGCCCTGGCAAGCGTTGGGGCATTCGAGACGTCGAGCTCCCCCGAGAGCCGCAGGCCGCGCGGCTGTTTGGTCCGTGACACCCGCAGCTCCACCCGTTCCCCCCGGCGCGACCCTAGGGCACGCCCGGCGCGCTGGCAAGGGCGTCCATCCCGATCTATCCGGATGGTCCGAGCGAGGCCGGATGGATGGCAAGAGGAGCCTTATCAAGGAGCCGGGAGGGACGTATACTCCGAGGCCACTGAGGAGTCCGGGCCGCAAGGCTCGGGCGAGGACGGCGGCGCGACGCGGGCACGCGCCGCCGTCTCTTTCGTCGGGCGGGCCCTCCGTCGGATCGGCCCTGAATCGGCCGGGACCGGCCGGGACGGCCCGGTGGTATAAGTCATCAGTCCGGGCGCGTAGCTCAGCGGGAGAGCGCTCGCCTCACACGCGAGAGGTCGCTGGTTCAATCCCAGCCGCGCCCACCGGTACGATGGCCGCCCGCATCCCTCCCCTCCGACCGCGATGGCGATCCTGGCCGGTCGTCGTGCTCGTTGTGCTCGCGGGGTGCGCCGGGGCCGCGCCGGCCGGCCCGGAACATCCCTCCACCGGCATCGGGTTCTCGGCTTCGCCGCTTCCCGAGACGTCCTCGCCGGTCCTGCGGTCGCCGCGGCCGCGGCCGCGACCCCGCCCCGGGCCGAAGCGTTCCAGCCCTCCGGTGCCGGTCCGCCACGTCGGCTGTCCCCGGAACCCGCTCCGCGGCGTCTATCACGCCTCTCGCCTCACCGTGCTGGGGACGTGCCGGTGGTACCGAGGAACGGTGACCTCCGTTCGCCACGAGGAGGACGGCGACGATCACGTGGACGTCGCGCCGGCCCCCGGGTTCGGCCGGTTCCTGGACGCCGACAACGTGCTCCTCCAGCACGGCTCGCTGGTCACCGAGATCATGCCGGGACAGGCGCTGCCCCTGCCCGCGGTGGGGGAGAGGGTCGCGGTCTTCGGCACGTGGGTGCTCGACACCGACCACGGCTGGAACGAGATCCATCCCATCTGGGCCATTCGTTTCCTGGACCGCGGCGTCCTCGTCCGGCGGCTCCCGCCGAAGACGCCGCGGTACGAGCCGGGGGAGGGCGGCACCGGCGGGGGCGGATCGGGGGGCGGCACGGACTGCGACCCGGCCTATCCGACCGTGTGCATCCCGCCGCCGCCGCCGGACCTCGACTGCGCGGACGTCCCGTACACGAACTTCCAGGTGCTCCCGCCGGACCCGCAGGGGTTCGACGGCGACGGCGACGGGGTCGGCTGCGAGACCTGACTGAACGCTGAACCACCCGAGCCCCCGGCCGCCGCTGGGAGGTCGCCCGATATCATGGCGGCATGCCGACCCTCCGTTTTCCGGACGGCCGTACGGTCGAGCTCCCCGAGGGGGAGCCGCTCGGCTCCGCGCTGCCGCCGGACGAGGACGCCGCGGTCGCCGCGCGCCTGGACGGGGAGCTGGTCGACCTCTCGTACGTGCCCGGCGGCGACGCCGCCGTGGAGCCGATGACGGCGGCCGAGCCCGACGGCCTGCACGTCCTGCGCCACTCCGCCGCGCACGTCATGGCCCAGGCGGTGTGTGACCTGTTCCCCGGCGCGAAGTACGCCATCGGCCCGCCCATCGAAGACGGCTTCTACTACGACTTCGACCTCCCCGAGACCCTCACCCCCGAGGACCTCCCCCGCATCGAGGCGCGCATGGCGGAGCTCGTGGCCAAGGAGCAGCCGTTCGTGCGGGAGGAGGTCTCGCGGGAGGACGCGCTCCAGCGCTTCGCCGACCAGCCGTACAAGCGCGAGATCATCGAGTCCGTCGACGCCTCCGAGGGCGCCCTCGGCGACCGCATCTCGATCTACCGGAACAACTCGTGGCAGGACCTGTGCCTGGGTCCGCACGTCCCAGCCACGTCGCGTATCGGCGCGTTCAAGCTTCTGTCCGTGGCGGGCGCGTACTGGCGCGGCGACGAGCACCGTCCGCAGCTCCAGCGGATCTACGGGACCGCGTGGGCGACGCAGGAGGACCTGGACGCCTACCTGCACCGGCTGGAGGAGGCCGAGCGCCGCGACCATCGCAAGCTGGGCCGCCAGCTCGACCTGGTCTCGTTCCCCGACGAGGTCGGGGCCGGCCTCGCCGTGTGGCATCCGCGCGGAGGCATGTTCCGAAAGCAGCTCGAGGACTTCGTCCGCGAGGTCCACCTGAACCACGGGTACGAGATCGTGTCGACGCCGCACCTGGCCCGCGGCAACGTGTGGGCGACCTCGGGCCACCTCGACAAGTACCGGGACAACATGTACCCGGCGATGCACGAGGAGCAGGTCGGCGAGTACTTCGTGAAGCCGATGAACTGCCCGCTCCACGTGCTGATCTACAGGTCGCAGACCCGCTCGTACCGGGACCTGCCCATGCGCCTGTCCGAGCTCGGGACGGTGTACCGCTACGAGCGACCGGGCACGCTGCACGGACTGCTTCGCATCCGGGGGCTGACCATCGACGACGCCCACATCTTCTGCCGCCCCGACCAGCTCGTCGCGGAGATCCAGGGCGTGTTCGACCTCACGCTGGAGGTGCACCGGACGTTCGGCTTCTCGGAACCGGTGATCGAGCTGTCCACGCAACCCACCGGCGGCAAGGCCATCGGCGACGAGGAAATGTGGACCCGCGCCACCGACACGCTCCGCGAGGCCCTCGAGGCGAGCGGCATGAGCTACCGGGTGGCGGAGGGCGAGGGCGCCTTCTACGGGCCGAAGGTGGACTTCCACTTCCACGACGCCATCGGGCGGCTGTGGCAGCTCACCACCGTCCAGTGCGACTTCGCGCTGCCCGAGCGCTTCGACATCGAGTACACGGGCGAGGACAACGAGCGGCACCGCCCCGTGATGATCCACCGCGCGATCCTGGGCTCGGTGGAACGCTTCGCCGGCGTGCTGATCGAGCACTACGCGGGGGCGTTTCCCCTGTGGCTTGCCCCCGAGCAGGTCCGGATCGTGCCGGTGGCGGAGCGGCACACCGAGCACGCCGAATCGGTCGCAGTACGCCTGAAGGAAGCCGGGCTGCGCGCGTCGGTCGACGACAGCCGGGAGACCGTCCCGAAGAAGATCCGGGCGGCCCAGCTCATGCGGGTTCCCTACACCATCGTGGTGGGGGACAAGGAGATCGAGTCCGGGACCGTGGCCGTGCGCGACCGCGACGGGAACGAGACACGGGGCGTGCCGTTCGACGTCTTCGCGGACCGGGCGGTGGAGGAAGCGCGCTCGCGGGCACTCGAGTCCAGCCGGTTCTGAAGCCGGTGGAGCGCCTGTGGAGCCCGTGGCGGATGGCCTACATCGAGGCGGCCCACGACGAACCCGGGGGCTGCCTGTTCTGCGAGGTCCTGGCGAGTGACGACGCCGCCGCCTACCTGCTCGCTCGCGACGGGACCGCCTTCGCGCTGCTGAACGCGTACCCGTACAACCCCGGGCACCTCATGGTGGCGCCGGTCCGGCACGTCGGCGAGATCGAGGCGCTCACGGACCAGGAGGTGCTCGACACCGGCCGCCTCGTGCAGCGCGCCGTGGTGGCCCTCCGGGAGGAGATGGACCCGCACGGGTTCAACCTCGGCGCGAACCTCGGCCGCGTCGCCGGCGCGGGCATCCCCGGGCACCTGCACTGGCACGTCGTTCCCCGATGGAACGGCGATACCAATTTCATGCCCGTGGTGGGGGAGACCCGCGTGCTGCCCGAGTCGCTCGAGGACACCTACGGCAAGCTCAAGCCGCGCTTCGAATCAGCGGGCTAGCCCCGGCAGGCTCCCTGCTCGGTCTGGTACAGCACCATGATGTCGGCCCGTTTCAGCGTGGACGTGCCGCTGTCCGACGTGCGCCGCCACTGCACCAGGAACTGGTGGCCGCGGACGGCCGTGGAGATCCCCGGATCGGTCCACGTGTAGGCGAACGAGTTCGCGCTGGACCCGGTGGTCACGAAGGGCGCCACGCCCGGCGGGACGACCTTGTTGCCGGCGACCGAGATGTCCCGGAGGCGGAACGCGACGGGCTGTCCCGACACGACGGCGCTCACCGAGATGGACATCGGGAAGATGGAGGCGACGGTGGTCTTCAGCCCGCCGATCGTCGTGAAGCCGGACGACGAGGTGGAGACCGGCGCCGTCCGCCAGGCGACCGTCTGGCAGTTCACCGCGGTGTTTCCCCCACCGCTCGACGCCAACACGGCCACTGGGACAGCGGCGAGCACCGCGACAGCCGCGGTGACCACGACCCACTTCCGCATCGAGACCACCTCCTCGTTCCAGGCGGGCCAGTCATCCGGCCGGGGACGAGCCCCGGCCTACGGACAAGTTTGGCGGCCGGGGCCGGGGGCGAGCCCCGGCCTACTTGTGGGCCTCTTCCTTCTCTTTCCTGGCCTCGTCGATGACCTTCTGCGCGAGGTGCGACGGGACCTCCTCGTAGTGCGAGAACTTCATCGTGAAGGCGCCCCGTCCCCCGGTCATCGAGCGCAGGTCGATCGAGTACCGGGCCACCTCGGCCTGCGGGGCCAGGGCCCGGATGCGCTGCCTGCCCGAGCCGATCTGCTCCATCCCGAGGATCTTGCCCCGCTTGGAGTTCAGGTCGCCCATGACGTCTCCGGTATGGGAGTCGGGCACCACGATGTCGAGCTCGACGATGGGTTCGAGGAGGGCGACGCCGGCCTGCTGGGCCGCCTCCTTCAGCGCGTGCGAGCCCGCGATCTGGAACGCGATGTCGGACGAGTCCACCGAATGGAACTTCCCGTCGTACAGCGTCACCCGGACGTCCACCATGGGGTAGCCCGCCGCCACGCCCTCGCTCATGGCCTTCACCACACCCTTTTCGACGGACGGGATGAACTGGTTCGGAATGACACCGCCCACGATCTTGTCGACGAACTCGAACCCGCCCCCGTGGGGGAGCGGCTCGACCTCGATCCAGCAGACGCCGTACTGCCCGTGGCCGCCCGACTGCTTGACGTGCCGGCCCTGGGCCTTGGCCGAGCCCTTGATGGTCTCCTTGTAGGGAATCCGGGCCGGTCGGTGCAGCACGTCCACGCCGTACTTGCGCTTCATGCGCTCCAGGACGACGTCGAGGTGGGCCTCGCCCATCCCGTACATCACGGTCTGGTGCGTCTCCTCCGAGCGCTCGATCCGAAGCGTCGGATCTTCCTCCCGGGTCCGGGCCAGCGCGGTGGACAGCTTGTCCTCGTCGCCCTTGGTCTTCGGCTCCACGGCGAAGGCGAGCAGCGGCTCCGGCATGTCGATCGGCGGCAGGGTGACCGGGTTGTCCTTCGTCGAGAACGTGTCCCCGGTCACCGTGTGCGACAGCTTGGCCACGGCGCCGATGTCGCCCGCCGGGACCTCGGACACCGTCTCGTGCTCCTTGCCTTTCAGGGCGAACAGCTGCCCCACGCGCTCCTCCACGCCCCTCGACGCGTTGAAGACCGCGGAGTCCGGCCGCACCCTCCCGGAGAACACGCGGAACATGCTGATGTGGCCGACGTAGGGGTCCGACACGGTCTTGAACACCAGAGCCGTGAGCGGCGCCGAGGGATCGCAAGGCCGCTCCTGCTCCTGGCCGTCCTTCCCGATCACCGTCACCGGCGGCCGGTCCGTCGGCGCCGGGAACACGTCCGCGATGAACCGGGTCACCCGGTCCACGCCGGCCGGCCTCGCCGCCGCGGTGATGAGGACCGGAGCGATCTTCGCTTCCTGGAACCCGGCCCGCACGCCGCGGACGATCTCGTCCTCCGCCAGCTCGCCGGTCTCGAGGTACTGCTCGAGCAGCGCGTCGTCGGCCTCGGCGACCGCCTCGGTGAGCTTCTCCCGGAACGGGTCGGCCTTGGCCACGATGTCGTCCGGCCAGTCGGACTCCTTGGCCTCCGGGCCGCCGTCGTACCGGTAGGCCCGCCGGGACAGCAGGTCCGCCACCCCCTCGAACGAGTGCTCCTCGCCCAGCGGGAACTGGAGGGGGGCCACCTGCGTCCCGAACGACTTCACCAGCCCGTCGAGGGTGCGCTCGAAGGACGCCCGCTCGCGGTCCATCTTGTTGATGAGCAGGGCCCGGGGAAGCCCCTGCTGCGCCGCCAGCTCCCACCCGATCTCGGTCTGGACCTCGACGCCCTCGACCGCGGAGACCACGATGAAGACGGCGTCCACCGCGCGGATGGCCGAGTAGACGTCGCCGACGAAGTCGAAGTAGCCGGGCGCGTCGAGGAGGTTGATCTTGATGCCGCCCACCTCGATGGGGGCCATGGACAGCGAGACGCTGATGCCCTTGCGGACCTCCTCCGGGTCGTGGTCGGACACGGTGTTGCCGTCCTCGACCTTCCCCATCCGGGTGATCGCGCCGGCACCGAAGAGCATCGCCTCCATGAGGGTGGTCTTGCCGGCCCCTCCGTGGCCGAGGAGCAGGACGTTGCGGATGCTCGGAGCGTCGTAGGTCTTCATCGGTCCTTCCGGCTGTGGGGGGTCAGTGGGCGATTCTATCGGCCCTGCCCGGGGGCGGCTCCCGGGCCCGGAGGGCGTTCAGCCTGGTGGTAGGCTCGCGCCCGGTATGGGGCACACCGTGGCGACACCGGTGCAGGCCGCTCGATCCGCCGTCCTCGCGCTGGCCGGGACGGCCGCGCTGGTGGGGCTGGCGTCCTGGCTCGTGCTGGCGGGTCGGGGCCGGTGGGCGGGGACCGCCGCGGCCGGGGCCGGGCTCCTGCTGCTCGCGGTGGCCCAGCAGGCCGCCGCGGATCGGGCCTTCGACGGATGCATCCTGTCGGCCATCGCCCTCGCGGTCCGGGACGTGGACCCACCGGCCGCCGCCGTCGCCGTGGCCGCGCTCGTCGCCGGCTTCCTGGCGGCGTACGTGCGGGCCCGGGGCCGCGCGCTCGGCTATGGCGTCGAGGACAGCTTCGTGACGCGGGCCGTGCGGTACGGGCTGGTGGCCGTCGGGCTGGCGGGCGACTGGCTGGGGCCCACCATGATCGCCCTCCTCGTGGTGACGTGCCTGGCCGCCGTGGTCCGGGCCAGCCAGGTGGCCAAGCAGGAGCGGGAGTAGGCGGTGGATGCTCCCGAGACGCTGACCGTTCCCGGCGAGGAGGAGCGGCCGTCGTTCCGGGAGCGGCTGGCGACGTGGCAGTACGCGACGATGGAGCGAGCCGCGACGCACTGGCCCGAGCGCGCCGGGAGGTTCGCGTTCGACCTGTACGCCCGCGCCATGTACCGGGCGATCCCCAGCCTGCGCGGAACGGTGGCGTCCAACCTGGCCCGGGTCATCGGCCAGCCGCCGGAGTCCGAGACCGTGGCGGCGGCCACCCA
>WNFU01018904.1_pt1 | contig 11853 bp, 5 predicted proteins | sample 5400121 | NCBI WGS metagenome assembly WNFU01 (sample SAMN13153360, study PRJNA577476) | soil metagenome | isolation source: 100 cm soil or saprolite under grassland replicate 1 | place: USA:California | collected 2016-06-15 | reverse complement strand
ACCCGACGTATGCACTCTTTGAAAAAAGAGTCAGGAGCTGGCGAATTTTGCCGTTAATCGCGGTTACATCGTAGTCGTCGAGAATTTCTCCCGTATCGGGATCTTTCGGAATCTCCTTTGTGTTAATTGACGAGTGGTCTGCCTCGTCATCAATCACAAGAAGCGCAACGTCGGGAAGTGGTCGCTTCTTCCTCGCGTCCTGTGGATCACTTTGCGCATAGCTCGCTAACCAGGTCAGCAGATTGCTTAGAATTGTCTTGTTCTTCTTTACGACGAGAATTACCGGATCTTTCACGAACGGACTTACGTTCAACCCGGCTGCGGCCGTGCGACTGAAATCACGGCGATACCCAGTGAGAGATATCGTTGGAGCTTTGCAGTCTGTTAAGAGTGTCCCGACTCCATACGGTTGATTCATTTGATACGAACTCGTCGCTTCTGCCGAGCTGTATCCTAAAAATCCCTCCTCGACGCGCATTTGGGTCTGCGACCGAAGGTTTTCATGAACGCCGGCCAGTACTACTATGATTCTGTAACCGGCATCAGCCGCTTTGCATATCAGACCGACGAAGTTTGCGGTTTTACCAGACTGCACCTGGCCAACGATCATCCCGCGTCGATCCCACGGGCCGTCGCGTTGAGGATCTTCAAATCGCGACAGGACCTTGTCAGTAACGCTGTCGATTTCATCAACTGCACTACGCGAGAGCGGCTTTGCTCTTTCCAAAAGATATCGCTTGTAGCGATCCCAAAATCGCCATTCGATTTCCGCTCTCCGGGATGGGAGCCATTCGACATGGTTTTCATTACTGTCCATGACGAACTCTTGACCAACCGTCCAAGAGACCATGCTCTCCAGCTCGCGGATCAGCTTTGCCTCGTCGATGTCTATTTTTTCCGGATCAGCCGCAGTGATTCTGACCGTCGAAATAGCGACGCGTGCGATCTCGGCAATCTGTTCCTTCGCGTACCGATGCTCCTGTCCCAGCATTTGCAGAGCTCGCGACAGAGCTTTTTGGTAGTCGCTCATGCTTGTCATGATTTGCGTGCCTCATCTTTGAACGTTTCCACAAGTTCGGGATATCGGTCGAAAGGTTCCATCACAGCCAAACGTTCGAGGGCTTCGGAAGGCTGCACCTTTGCTGAAAGCATTACGGCGTACACCTCCTTCATGAGTGCGTAAATTTCCTTCGCAGACGCCAGCTCAAAGGGCGCTGAATGCGTGTCCGGATGTTCAGAGTTTGTGATTGTCAGCAATGGAATTGGGACAGTCTCTTCGACAAATCGCAAAAGGGGGCCGATTATTTCCGGCTCAGCCTGCAGAGCCCGACGGACTAGGGGATGTTCGCGATTGATCTTGTAGAGAAATTTTCCACGTCTTTGAATTTGCTGCCACGCGAAGACAAAGTCTTGTGACGTTTTCCGCGCCACAACTTTTCCACGATGCCGATAAATCTCGCTGGCTCGCCGTCGTGTGATGTTCGCGATGTGCTTGAACTCCGGTCGCAGAGTGTCTGGCGGTGTTGCACGGGATTTCGTGACATCTATATCCCACTCATGATCCATCGAGTTCGGAATATCCACGAGGATTCGCGCGAGTTTGAAATGCTCCTCTTTTGCGAAAGGCAAACCAAGCCAGTCTCCAGCCACCAAAAGTCTCTCGTTCCGGTAAACGTAGAATCCTTGATGCGCATTCCACCCCTTTATCCCGCCAGCCTTTTGATGTTTCTCTGGCGTCAATTTGGATGCGTGAGGCAACACGTAGGGTACGATTCGGATTCGACCTTGAAGTAAACTTAGTCTTTCATCAGCAAGCTGTTGGGTCGCCTTCTCCGACGCAAGAAATGGATCCCAGCCCTCTACGTTCTGTTCGTTAATATGAATCGTTAGGCGCTTCGAAGACAAGAATCTGTGAAAGACCATCGCGAGATGAGCCTCCACGGAGGCGATGCGGTCATGAAAATGCTTTCTGTGTACGGCATTGTTCACTTGGTTGTCCGCGACCAGATGGTCCATGTTTTCCCATAGAACCGCCGTGCCGTGCGGAATTTTCGACAGCCGTGCAAAGTGCGTCTCCGCTGTTTCACCCGCTTCACGCAAAAGGAACCAGCGCTTTTTGAGAGCGACAAAATCAAGATCCCAGCACCGTGTCGCAAAAGTTTCTTTTTCTATTCGAGATCTCACTGCCAAGCGTCGGCACTGCGAAAATGATGCCGTTTTTAACCCAAGCCCATAACGTCCCAAGTCCGACGTGTCTCGCCTCTCCAACGGATTTTGGCTCCCAGGTCGCATCGCATTTAGGAGTTTTTCCTCCGTCATCCCCCGCCCGTCGTCGGTGACGCAGATTGCGGAGCTTGCGCCATTCCAGAAAAAGTCTATCCAGACGTTTCTGGCCTTTGCGAAGATGCTGTTGTCAACGAGATCTGCAATTGCGCTGGGAAGATCATATCCGAACGCTCGCAGCGCCTCTATCATCGCTGCCGGATCGGGATCAGCGATGTCGTACGCGCCGTCTTTTGCTATTTCCGATTTCGTCACAAAGGATTTTCCTGCGAGTACCGAAAAATTCCATCTCGGCAGCAACGATTTTCAGGTTATCCTGGCTTTAAAATGCGAGCGAGTCGCCCGAGAAATCGCATCCCAGTAATTGACCTCTTTGCAGGGCCAGGCGGCCTGAGCGAAGGCTTCGATCGATTTCGATTACCATCTGGAATCCAACGTTTCAAGGTTCTATTATCGATTGAAAACGATGCTTTTGCATACGCAACGCTATTATTAAGGAGTTTTTTCCGGCAGTTTTCCTGTAGGCAGGTTCCTGAAGAATATTACGACTATCTTCGGGGAAAGATCGATCGTGATGAGTTGTTTGAAAAGTACGCATGGGAGGCCGAACAGGCGTACCGCGAGGTTTGGCATGCCACTTTGGGCGGGCGCGGTCTAAAGCACAGCGTCGTTCGTCAGCGTATTCGGACAGCGCTCGATGGAGCAAACGACTGGGTTCTCCTCGGCGGGCCGCCCTGCCAGGCGTACTCTCTCGTGGGCAGATCTCGAATGCGGGGCATTGACTATGATGCGTACGAAGCGGACCACCGACACTTTTTATACAAGGAGTATTTGCGGATCATAGCGGATCACTCTCCGCCGGTCTTCGTTTTGGAAAACGTTAAGGGCTTGTTGTCTTCAGTAGTGCGCGGGGAGCACACATTTCAGCGCATTCTTGAAGACTTACGCAATCCACGCGCCGTATTTCCACATGCCGACGCGTTCAGTTCAGGTCTCACCTATGGGCTCTTTCCATTTTCTCATTCGAACACTCTCTTTGGGGGATTTTGTCACCGAGATTACGTCGTCCGTACGGAGGATCATGGCATTCCGCAGGCACGTCACAGAATATTAGTACTCGGCGTCCGCAGTGATATATTGGAAAAGAACGTACCCGGAACACTACAAAACGGCAAAGATCCGGTCCCTCTTGCAAAAATACTTCACGACGTTCCCCCCGTTCGAAGCGGTCTATCGAAACCGTCTTCGCGACACCAAGATTGGTTTAACTGGGTGCAGTATGCTGCACGCTCGCAATGGCTGCGCGATCCCATTCTTACACCGGCAACGCGGAGTGAAATTATCAAAACCGTTTCCGAATTGGACTCAACATTAAATACCGGTGGTGCTTTTGTTCCAAAATGCCGAAGGAAAATTCGCTTTGCCAGAAATTGGTTCAGCGATGAACGACTTGGTGGCTTTTGCAATCACGAAGCTAGATCGCACATGCCTTCTGATTTGCACCGTTACCTGTTTGCCGCCGCATTCGCGAAAGCTCAGGGCCGATCCCCGAAATTAAGCGATTTCCCGTCGCGACTTCTTCCCGACCATAAGAATGTTCAAAAAGACGTCGCTGAAACAATTTTTTCAGATCGTTTTCGAGTCCAGATCGCTTCTCGCGAAGCAACAACAATTACCGCTCATATATCTAAGGACGGACACTACTTTATTCACCCTGATCCAGCGCAATGCCGGAGTTTGACTGTACGCGAGGCCGCGCGCCTGCAAACGTTTCCCGACAATTATCTCTTTGAAGGTCCGCGGACGGAACAGTTTAAACAGGTGGGAAACGCGGTACCCCCGTTACTGGCATTACAAGTGGCAGAAGTAGTCAGCGCCCTGTTCCCACATCCCAAACCGCGTACCCAAAAAAGGCGGCGGGTAAGGTCCGTTCGCTGAAATCCGAAGTCGTTAACTACAAGGCCATTTCGTCGAAGCCCGACCTCGCAAGGACATTGAGCTTTTCCTTCCGGCCTTCCGCGCCGTGGCTCCTCCCTCCAAAAGCTCAAAGACTTTGCTCACCCATTCTTGAGAGATGCAGTCATCGCGCGTTGCTCCCTTGGCTCCGCTCCGGGCGGGCTACGCGGCACCGTATTCCACAACGCGCGATCACTGCGGTGCGCTCAGAATTTTCTTCGCGAAGGCACCGCAATTCACGTGCTCGAGAGGCTGGGTGGCAATTAGCGGCGGCTGGGCTAACATCACGGCCGTGGTGTCCATGCCGCCAAATCCACGGTACTGCACGCACATCAGACAGGGTACAGGCGACTGGTGTGTCCAGGCGTGCCTCGAATCCTTTCTGGCTGACAACAACCTGCGCAAGACACAGAGGGAAATGGTAGAATTGGGCATCCAGAACCATTTATGCGACAGCAAGGGGATCATTCCTTACGACAAGGCGAAAATCCCCGAGCACCGTAACTTAATAGAGTTCTGCTCTAAGATTGGCATTGATCTGGAGAAGATCGAGAATCGACAAATACCGCAGCGAATTGGAGCTGGCGAAGGCGTGCTGATTGCGACATGGAATTACAAAAACGCCGGTGGATGCCATTGTGCGCGATTCTGCGAATACACTTCCGATCAAAAACTTCGCGTTATGGATCCAGCGCCAGACCCTGATGAGTTTCCTGAGTGGGACAAAAAATATATAGACGAATGGAGCTGCGACGTTTTCAAAATTCGCTTGAAGAATCCAAGGAAGAATCCGCATCAACTGCCGGTCCTGGCTCCTTGAAGTCGCCCGCACTTCGGGTATCTCGGCAGATCTCACCGCAAGGCTCCTGCGCAGGGAAAAACTCTGGCCGCCTACGTACCGCGTGAAGACAACAGATATAGTGCGTTTATTGAAGAGCTGGTCGGAGTTTCCTCGTTTGCGCAGCTATAAATGGCCTTGCATTTCACTTCAAGAAACGCCGATTCAAAATCCGTTCCGTATTGCGAGGATCAATCGAGAGCACCTCGATTTTCGGCCAAGTCGTTCGCGTCGTTTTTTGGAGACTCGTTTTCTCCACAGCTCTCGTCTTCGCGTTCTTTTTGCTTGATCACATTCTACTTCGGTGGAGACCCGCGTGGATTCCAAGTTGGATGCATCTCTCGCTCGAGAAAGACGCGCAACGAGATTTGCTGACAACGCTTGGAGGCGTTGCTGCAGCGTTTCTCGCACTTTACTTCACCGCGATAAGCGTTGTTATAAGCACTGCTTACGCGCGAACTCCCGGCAATATCCGCTCGTTAATTATCTGGGAAGAAGTCGGAAGCGCCTATTTCCGCATTCTCGCGCAATTTGCAGGCGTAGTGACGGTGATGCTGGCGGCTCTCGCATTCGGCTATCCGATCGGGCCGCTCAACACGTTACTCGCCGCATTCCTTTGTTTGTTTTCCATTTTTGGCTTTGTTGTTCTTGGGGCTCGATCGTTCGGATACTTTGATCCGACTACTCTTGTTCACCTTTTGAATCGGCACATTCTGCGTGAGATTCAGGCCGTCACGCCTGCAGGATATCAGTGGGCCGACCAATCCTTCCAAAGTCATCATCAGCGCCAAGCGGAACAGTTGTTGGGCGGTTATTCGGACTTGGTCGCGATCGCATCTGAAAAGGAAAGGCTGCACAGCAAGGGACTGGTTGAACTTGGGCGGGGCTTACTCGCGATTCTCAGCCTTTATACCAAAGAAAAGGCTAGAATTCCGTCGTCCAGCTTCTGGTTCAAGCGAACCTACCGGCACAAGAACTGGCTTCTTACGTCACATAACGAACTCGAAATAGCTTGGACAACCGGAACTGTCGTTCAACCGGAGTCCGTCCCGGACCTGATGTGGCTCGAAACGGATGCCGCCCGCACTCTCAAGCGAGTCTTCGACGAATTGAGCGCTCGCGCAGAGTCCGCCAATATTATGGCATTGGCCACCAGCTTTCAGAACCACATCAGCCGGATGGGCGAATGCCTAGCTGTTTCAGAAGCGTTGCAGATATTCAGGGCCGTAGCCCCCTCATTGCGTTCTTACGCTGCCCGTACAGAGATCGGTGGGGCGGAGGACACGACAAAAGTGATGGATCGTTTGCCCATCGCCGAGCTGTATGCAGTGGCCCTGATAAGTCTGTTGCTCGGTTTATCGCGAGAACTCGAGCGGTTAAATCCGGCTTCGCTTGGAAAAATCGTCCAATCTACAAATCCGCTCAGACTGGAGACACTTTACACCGGCGTAATTCTTCCACGAAAAATTATTGAGGAGATGGAATTCGTCCGCGATCGACTCGAATTCGAATTCCTGATCGAGGGAAAGGTCGTAACCCCGCTGTGGTTCCAGTCGGAACTGGTGGCGCTTGGCTACGTTCGCTTCCTCGCGGAGGCGACGAGCGCAATCTTGGAAGAAGTTGAGAACACATTTGATAACGAGATTCGACAACAATTAGAGGCACAAAATCACCTTTTAGTGGCGGAACTTGTTCAACGCGGCTTGGAGACGTGCCAAAAACTTTCGAGCCATTTCGCCAAGTTCAAGAGTTGGCACGAGGATTACTGGCTTCTAAACCGAAGTGCTGAATACGATTGGCCGAAAATTGATTGGGACGGTTTCGAAAAGAGAATCGTCGCCCTCAGACAGAGCCTCGTCACGGCCTTGGCAAAATCCTCGGCAGAACTGGCGAAACTCCCCACGGTGGAGTCCTGGCCAGACTTCTTTGGCCATGCCTACACGGTGCTCTCTGAAGAATGTTTCACGGCGATGGCCGACGGTAACAAGGAATTATTCGGAGTAGTTTTTCCCGCCTTTTTCCAATTGGCACTCGAAGCAAACGAAAGACTGCGGCAGAAATTCTTTCGGGACACGCGCAATATTCAGCTAAGTATTGACCCCCTGGCGGATTTGATGGTGCTTTCAGGCTACGCTGCGGTCTTTTCAGAATTGGACAACAAGACCTTCTGGGAACTTGTTGAACATTGTTGGAACCAGTACTTCGCACTTTTCGCGGATGATGGTCAGAAACGACGCGTGATTCAATTGCTCTGCCTGGCCGTGGAACCCACCTTGCGAATGACTCCGCGCAGCGTGATGAGAACACGCTGGAAGCAAATGTGCGAGGGCGTTTTTGCAGCGCGCGGGCTCGTATCCGAGCGAGATTTTTGGCACGGGGCCCGGGATAGAAGAGTTAACCATCCCAGCGCACTGGTCAGGATTTTCAGTCGCTCAATCCATCTTTTCAATGATCCATGCGTTGTCTTCCTCGCCCTCTACGCCTTCAAACGGCCAGAAGCTACCAGCCTGGAGAAGCCGCGCCGTGTAATGTCGCTGGAGAGAGATTTACAGAGCCCAACAGGCGCCGATTTGGGTTCAGAAGATGAATAGCACGCGTCCACAGAGGCCGATTCGTAAGCGCCGGGGAATCTTTTATTATTCACCGGAGGACGAAGAACTTGGACCGGGATTTTATATGCATATGTTTTCCGAGGATCTGGCAGTGAGCATAATGCCGATTGGCGGACGCTCCTCACGAACGAATTTTCGAGTCACGATTTCCCCTGACGAGGAGCGAGCGAAGGACATCATCATGACTGGCCTTAAGGAACACGGTCATGGGCACTCGCTGGCAGATACTCTATATGATTTCTTTCAATTGGTTTCGGCTTATTTAACAACCTCTGAGCGGGCTGTTTTTGAGGTCGTTTACTTAGAAGAACAGCAGACGCGGACGCTCATAGGGTTTGAGTTGGCTGCCATCGCTGAGACGCAAATTGTCGAGAAAAGGGGCCAATTTTTTCAGTGTGTTCCGCCTCAAGTCGCAGTTGAGCGAAACGTGCCCGAGATGATTTCATTGGAAAAAGAGAATTTGATCATCTTCAGACCACCAATGGAATTTGAGAAACCGCTTCGACGCTTGAGAAGAGGTTTATCGGAGCTGGACAAGCTTCAGTTTCCGGCGCTCATGCTGGAAGCCACAAAGAGAAATATCCCTTACGACTTTAAAGCCCATGAACGCTCGATGAAACTCGCGCTGGTTGAAGCCGTGAAGCCAATTGGGTGGAATGCGCGAGGTTCGTTCAACGACTCTGTTTTGAGCTATTACTGGATTCTCATGTCACTGACATTCGAGAGATTCAAAATCCGATTAAGGGAGACCATGCTGGATACGCTGAATGCGGGGTTTGAACGCATTGGCGAGAAACTCGGTTTCGAAGCGCGACTCAAAATCGAAGGCTTGCCAACTCTAGCGGACGTCGATCATGCCATCGAGCAATTGAATTCAGGGGCAATGCCTTTCACTGAGGTGATGAAACCCTTCGAGCTTAGTTAAGCTTCACCCGGATGCTTCGTAGCCAGCTTAGCACCGTATTCACCAACATTTTCCGCACACGCGCGCTAGTAGTGCTCTTAGGGATGCGGGAAATCTCCGAATTGCTCCGACGGCGGAGCGGACCGCGCGACTGCCTCTGGCAGACTTGCGCGCTCGTCGTGTATGCTCAAGCGCAATGGACAAGTCGCGAGTCGCGACGATCAACTCAGCTTATTCGATTTCGCATGGAGCCGTGAGCAAACAAATCTATCTGACCCAATACGGACTAATGGCCGAACGCCATTGGCGAGAGTTCCGGCCGAAGATGGTCCGAGAACTGGAGGCGAAAGGCCAACTGATGGAAGCGTTGTTCGAGGCGCAGGAGCGAACAATCGGAGAAATGGAAGCTCTGACGAGGAAATTGGAAACGGAGCAGAAACTGACTCCGCAACAAGCGCACGATCGCGCCTGGGAGATGATTCGGGAGAAATACATTCTTCTGCCGCCGGAAGAGAATCTCTAAACGCGAACAATTATCGTATCCGACGGGAGGATGTGCTCGGGCACGGTTCGCTTAAACAGAAGTGCCGGGACAATTTCGCGGCCATCGAGCTTACGCACAGACTCGATGCGGAAGGGCGCGACGCGACCGAAGACGAAAAGCGCGTCCTCGTAAAATATGTCGGCTGGGGTGGAATTCCGCAGGTGTTTGCCGATGGCGGATCAAGCGAGTGGGATTCAGAACGCACGCGCCTGAAAGAACTACTAACCGGCGAGGAGTACGCATTCGCTCGCGCTTCGACACTCAACGCGCACTACACGTCGGCCACTGTCATCTCCGCCACATACGACGCTGTCCAGCGGCTCGGCTTTGACCACGGCCGTGTGCTCGAACCGGCTCTTGGAGTCGGCCACTTCTTCGGTCTCATGCCCGCTGAAATGCAGGCACGTTCACAACTCACGGGCGTCGAAATCGACCCTGTTAGCGCGAGTATTGCGCGGAAACTATATCCCGGCGCGGATATCCGCACTCAAGGTTTCGAGGCCGCAGTGTTGCCGCACGACTGGTTCGATCTCGCGATGTCAAACGTACCGTTTGGTGACTACAAGTTGCATGACCCCGAGTTCAACGAACGCAATTTTCTGATTCACGATTATTTCTTCGCGAAGGCAATCACGAAGGTTCGACCAGGTGGATTAGTCGCGTTCGTCACTTCGAAAGGAACGCTGGACAAGGCGAACTCGCATTTCCGCGAGTACCTCGCCGACAAGGTCAATTTCGCTGGCGCGATCCGGCTGCCGAACACTGCGTTTAAGCAAAACGCCAATACGGAAGTCACAAGCGACATCGTGTTTCTGCAGCGGCTGGAAAACGGGCAGAAGCCCAGCGGACCCGCGTGGCAAAATCTGGCTGAGCACGTGAACGGCGAGGGTGTCGCTTTTCGCATCAACGAATATTTTGCGCTCCATCCGCACATGATGCTCGGTCACATGGCGAACGAGGGCACGATGTATCGCAGCAACGAGCCCGCGCTTGTCCCGGATGGACGCGACCTTGCTAGCGCACTGCGCGAAGCAATCGCCGAGTTGCCAAAAGGAATCTACCGTGCCGTAGAGAATAAAATCACGATCGAGCGTGACGGTCAGCCGATCATCGCCACGGATGATGTAAAAGAAAACGCCTTCACGTTGCACGACGGCGTGATCGCGATCCGCACAGGCGCAACGCTGACGCCAGTTCTCAATCTGCCGGACGAAACCGCGCGACGGATTCGAGGGCTGATCAAAGTACGCTCCGCCGTTCGCGAGGTTCTACGCACGCAATTGGAAGATTTGGCCGACGACGAGATCAACGACGCCTGGCGCCAACTCAATTTTGCTTACGACTCATTCGTTGCACGATTCGGTCCGATTAACCAAAGCGCCAACCGTCGCGCGTTCCGAGGCGATCCCGATCTCCCGCTTCTTTGCTCGTTAGAGGATCATAACCCCGACACGAATCGCGCGGCAAAGACCGCCATCTTCTATGAACGCACGATTCAAAACGCGCGGCGCCCATTCGCAGCAGAAACGCCGCACGACGCGCTGATATTTTCACTAAACGAAAAAGGCCGCGTCGATCTCGATTACATAGGAACGCTGCTCAGTCGCCGCGCGGAGGAATTTCTTCCCGAGCTCAAAGGCCTGATTTTCCGCAATCCCGAAACTGAGCAATGGGAAACTGAAGACCAGTACCTATCTGGTGACGTTCGCATCAAACTGACGAAAGCGCGTGAAGCAGCTCGCGCAGAACCGCGCTACGTCGAGAACGTCACCGCGCTGGAATCTGTCCAGCCTCAGGACCTCACCGCTTCCGAGATTGATGCGCGACTTGGCGCGGTCTGGATTCCGTCTGCTGATGTAGAGGCATTCGCCAGATCACTCCTCGACGCTGACGGCATCAACGTATCGCACGCTGCGACGTTAGGAACATGGTTCGTCCGAGGTGACTTCAACGCACGCGGCACAGTCGCAAACACGACGGAATGGGGCACGTTGCGCTATTCAGCACTGGAATTGATCCAGGACGCGTTGAATCTAAAAACCCCAACCGTTTATGACCGCGACCGGAAGAACGACAGCCTCGTAATCAACGCGCAGGAAACTGAAGCCGCCCGCGACAAGTTGGAAAAAATCAAAGAGCGCTTCAAAACGTGGGTCTGGGAAGACGATGACCGCCGCGAGCGATTGTGCCGAAAATACAATGACGAATTCAACTCGGTGCGTCTGCGTGTTTTCAACGGCAGCCATCTAACGTTCCCCTCGAGCAGCCAACAAATCACGCTGCATCCGCATCAAAAGAATGCCGTTTGGCGAATCGTTCAGAGCGATAGCACGCTGCTCGCGCACGTGGTCGGTGCAGGCAAGACCTACACAATGGTCGCAGCCGCGATCGAGCTGAGGCGGCTTGGGCTGGCGACGAAACCGATGTTCGTCGTGCCAAATCATATGCTCGCGCAGTTCTCTTCCGAACTGCTCACGCTTTATCCGACTGCGAATATTCTCGCTGCCGGAAAAGAAGACTTCACTGCCAGCAACCGCGCCCGCCTGTTCAGCCGGATTGCAACCGGGAATTGGGATGCCGTTATCGTTACACATTCGAGTTTTGAAAAAATCCCGGTCTCGCTGAGCACGCGTCGCAGTTTCATCGCAGCGCAAATTGATGAGATCGAAACCGCCATTCGCGAGGAGCGCGCTGATCGCGGCACACGACTCGTGAA
>WNFU01021157.1_pt1 | contig 11854 bp, 16 predicted proteins | sample 5400121 | NCBI WGS metagenome assembly WNFU01 (sample SAMN13153360, study PRJNA577476) | soil metagenome | isolation source: 100 cm soil or saprolite under grassland replicate 1 | place: USA:California | collected 2016-06-15 | reverse complement strand
GGCGCCGTTGGCACGCTGGCCGCCGCGGCCGCGCTCACGCGGATGATCAAGGCGCTGCCATTGAAACAGGCCGGATTCTCCGGACTGATGCTGCCCGTCCTGGAAGACTCAGTCCTGGCCGCGCGCGCCTCTGAGGGGCTTCTATCCTGGGCCGAGCTGCTGCTCTATTCCGCTGTCTGTGGGACCGGGCTGGACACCGTGCCTTTGCCAGGCGACGCGTCAGAGGAAGAGCTGGCTGGGATCGCCCTGGACGTCGCGTCGCTGGCCGTAACGCTGGGCAAGCCGCTGACTTGCCGGCTCTTGCCGGTCCCGGGCAAACGAGCCGGCGAGATGACCGACTACGACTTCCCGTATTTTGCCAACGCCCGTGTGCTCTCTTTGAAAGGCCTCGGCTGTAGTCGCTTGTTCGCCCGGCTGGCTTTCTAGGGCACCGGCCAGGCGATGCGCTCCGCCCTATTCCTGACCGTCGCGATCCTGCTGCTGCTCGGCATCCTCTTCGCCCGCGAGCGCGTCAAGCTCGCGTTCCGAGTCGGCGCCATCCTGTACGCGATCGTACTGGCCTTCCGGTTCATCTTGTTTGGCAGGATCGACACGGACAACCTGCTCGACCATGTGGCCGTGCTCGCGGTCTTCGGGGCGGCCTGGCTGGCCGTCTGGACGGCGACCGCGGCCGTCGTTCACTACCGGTCGCGGCGTCCGCCCCACGGCTAGGCGCTGGGCATCCAGCACCACCCGTTTGACGTAGCATGTATGAGACCCGTTCTTTGTGGGTTGGCGTAGATGGCAGACGAGTACGACCTGATCGTGATCGGGGCAGGTTCAGGTGGCCTGTCCGCGGCGCCCCTGGCTGTCAAGCTCGGGGCTCGAGTCGCGCTCGTCGAGAAGTACCGGCCGGGCGGCGACTGCCTGTACACCGGCTGTGTCCCGAGCAAGGCGCTGATCAAGGTCGCCAGGGTGGCCTGGGACATGCGGCGCGCCGCCGACTACGGGCTGGAGCCATATCGACCGACGGTTGACCTGGGCCGGGTCACCGCTCACGTCCAGGAAGTCATCGAGCGCGTCTACGAGTTCGAGAGCGTGGAGGCGCTGGCCGGCCAGGGCATCGACGTCGTCATCGGCGAGGCGCGGTTCCTCGACGCGCACGCCGTCCAGGCCGGCCAGCGGACCCTATCTGGCAAGCGGTTCATCGTCTGCACGGGCTCCCGCGCGGCCGTGCCACCGGTTCCCGGACTGGCCGACGTCGGATTCCTGACCTACGACGACCTGTTTCACATGACCGTGCTGCAGGCGCACTTGCTTGTCCTGGGGGCTGGCCCCATCGGCATGGAGATGGGCCAGACCTTCCGCCGCCTCGGCTCCGAGGTGACGATGTTCCAGCGCTCGAAGCGGCTGCTGTCCATGGCCGATCCCGATTGCTCTAATGTGCTGGCCGAGATCCTGCGCGACGAGGGAGTGCGCTTTCATCTCGGGACCGAGCTGGACCGGGTCGAGAGAGTCGACGGGCGAATCGTCGTGAGCGCGGGCGGCGAGCGGGTCGAGGGCGACGCGTTGCTGGTGGCGGCTGGGCGCAAGGCCAACGTCGAAGGGCTCGATCTCGAGAGGGCGGGCGTCGCCTATGGCCCACGCGGCATCCCCGTCGATAGCTACTTGCGGACCAACCAGGACCACATCTTCGCCTGCGGCGACGTCCTCGGCGCGCACCAGTTCACTCACTACGCCGCCATGCAGGGCTACGTGGCGGTGCGCAATGCGCTCCTGCCCGGTCGGGGAAACGGGGTTCTGGAGCACGTGCCGTGGACCATCTTTACCGATCCCGAGGTTGCTCGTGTCGGCCTGACCGAGCCCGAGGCGCGCGAGAGACACGCTCAAGACGTCCAGGTGACGCGCTGGCCGATCGAGCGGATCGATCGCGCCCAGGCCGAAGAGGACCGCCGCGGTTTCATCAAGGTGGTCCACAAGTCCGGCGGCGAGATGCTGGGCGCGCACATCGTCGCAGCCCGGGCGGGCGAGATGATCCATGAATTCGTGCTGGCCATGGAGCGAGGCCTCAGTTTTGGCGACCTGAGCGCCGCGATGCACGTCTACCCCACGTACTCGATCGGCACTCAGCAGGTCGCCGCCGCGTATCGGGTCGACAGCCTGCTCCACAGCGCCGCCGGTCGGCTGATCACGTCGGCCGCCCGCTGGACGAGGTGAGTTGGGGCCTCCAATCCTTCACCACCCGAGCGGACGCACGGCTCGCGGGTCGCGGCGGTCCGCGACCCACGTCGCCAGGGTTGCGCCGTCTGGAGCAGGCAGATCGGGCGCCAGCTCGGCAAGCGGCTCCAGCACGAACAGACGGTCCCACAGCCGGGGGTGGGGGACGGTCAGATCGGGGCTTGAGATCTGCCGCTCGCCGAAGAGCAGGATGTCGAGGTCGATCGGGCGAGGCCCCCAGCGCGGGCCGGGCTGCCGGCCGAGGGCGCGCTCGATCTGTTTGAGGCTCGCGAGCAGGTCGAGCGGTCCCAGAGTGGTCTCGGCCTCGAGGACGCTGTTCAAGAAGTCGGGTTGGCCATCCAGCCCGACCGGGCTCGTCTCGTACAAGCTGGAGCGGCGTATCACGCGGACGCCCGGGCGTTCGGCCAGCATGTGGATCGCCGCCGCGAGGTTGGCGGCTCGGTCGCCGAGGTTGGCGCCGAGACCCAGGTAGACGGGCGTCCACGTCTGAGGGTCCTCGCTCCAGCCTTGGACGATGGCATCGGCCATCCGCACCGCTCGCACGGTCTGCGGAACGTCGTGCACACGGACGACATCCGCGCCTCCCCCAACGGCCAGGACGGCCGCGGCCAGCGAGCCCTCCAGCCGCTCGCCGACCTGGCGGTCCAGGACCTGGCCGATGAACCCCTTGCGCGAGGCGCCAATCAGGAGCGGCAGTCCTACCGCGGCGCGCAGCTCCGACAGCCTGCGCAGGACCTCGATCGACCAGGCCGGCCGCTTGGCGAAGCCCAGGCCCGGGTCTACCACGAGCTGAGTCCGCGGCACGCCCGCCGCCCGAGCACGAGCCACGCTCTGCTGAAGGCCTGACGCGACCCACTCGACCATGTCGGCCGGGTCTTCTTTACGGCGCTGGCGCCAATGGCCGAGCACGATTGGGGCGCCGGCTTCGGCGGCTACCTCGGCCAGGCGCGGATCGTGCTCCAGGCCACTTACGTCGTTGACGATGGCCGCGCCGGCCGCCAGGGCGACGCGGGCCACGCGGGCCTTACGCGTGTCGATTGAGATGGGGACCTGCAGTTCACCCGCCAGCCGCTCGACAGCCGGCAGCGCGCGCGACAATTCGACGTCCTCGGAGATCGATTCGGCGCCCGGGCGGGTACTCTCCCCGCCGAGGTCCAGTACGTCGGCGCCAGCTGCCGCCATGGCTCGTCCTTGCTGCGCGGCCGCCTCGAGGTCGCCGCCCAGCCCATCGCCCGAGAATGAGTCGGGCGTCAGATTGATGATGCCCATGACCAGCGTCCGCTGGCCAAGGCGCAGGACGCGGCCGCCGCAGCGGAGCAATCCGGGCTCGAGCATGCTACCAACCTATCCCCCTAGCCCCCTTCCCTGAAGGCAGGGGGAACTACTCGACGTGCTCCCCCTTCCCTTCCGGGAAGGGGGTCGGGGGGGTTAGGTCAGCTGCTGCCTGAAGAATGCCAGCGTGCGGTCCCAGGATTGCTTGGCTGCCGCCTCGTTGTAGACGTCGGCGCGGGTGTCGTTGAAGAACGCGTGCGAGGTGCCGTTGTAGATGTGGAACTCGACCTGCCTGCCGCCCCCCCGGATCTCGGATTCCAGCGCGCGGGCCTTCTCAGGGCTCGCGAACTCGTCGTGCTCCGCGTAGTGGCCCAGGACCGGGCATTTCAGCTTGGACAGGTCTGGCTGGGCGCCGGGCAGCACGCCGTAGTAGATCACGCAGGCATCGACCGGAGTGATGGTCGCCAGGAGCAGCGACAGCCCGCCGCCCAGGCAGAAGCCAACCGTGCCGACCTTTTTCGGGTCAACGGCCGAGCCGTCGCGGAGGTAGGAGACGGCCCCGGACAGGTCTTTGGCGGCCGTGTCCATCTGCATGCTCATCATCAGCTTGCCCGCCTCGTCGGGCTCCTTGGTCGTCTTGCCCGCGTACAGGTCCGGCGCGAGGGCGACGAAGCCCTCACTGGCAAAGCGGTCAGCCACATCCTTGATGTGGTCGACGAGCCCCCACCACTCCTGGATCACCACGATACCGGGACCGCGTCCGGAGGCCGGGGTCGCCAGGTAGCCGTCGGTCTGACGGCCGTTGCTCGGGAACTTGACCATCGTGCCTGCCATGATCTTCGGCTCCTTTCCCTACTGGAGCCAGCGTAGCGCGGCGCGAATCCAACGCGCAAGCAGGCTCACTGCTTCTCACAACCCGACCCCAGTCCCCGCCCCGAGAAAGGTCGGCCATTCGCCGCAGTCGTCGACGACTACGTACGGGACGTGGGTCGGCAGGCCCGCGGTGACGCCCTGGACGCTGAAGGCGACCTGGCCGTGTTAGGCGGGACGGTAAAGGCGAAGGCGCTGGTCTGGGTCTGGCCGTTGAGGGTGACGCGGGCGTTGGTGGGCGTTCCGCGCTTCAACGTCGCGCCCACCCAAGACCTACCTGTCATCATCGACACCGCCGACGGGCTGACCCTGCGCCTCATGGGCTGGGGCTTTGAGCCGTGGTGGATGCGGAACAAGGTCAAGCGGCGTCCCCAGATCAACGCCCGGGCCGAGACCCTGCTCGAGAGCCCATTGTTTCGGGACGCTGCCATCAGCCAGCCCTGTCTGATCCCGGCGGACGGCTTCTATGAATGGACGGGCGCACCCGGCACTCGGACGAGCCAGCCAGTGCACGTCCGCCTGAAGGGCGGCGAGCTGTTGGCCTTCGCCGGCATCTAGGCCGGGCGACGCGATGGCCTCGACACGTATGCGATCGTCACGACCGAACCAAACGAGCTGGTGGCGCCGATCCACGACCGCATGCCGGTCATCCTCGCTCCCGACGACGAGGCGTTGTGGTTCGACAGCGCGGTGACCGATCCATTGGTTGTGCTGGGGTGCCTGCGACCGTACCCCACTCACGAGATGGAGGCGTACCCCGTCGGCCCGCTGGTCTCGTCAGCGTGGAACGAGGGCGCCGAGCTGATCGAGCCGGCCAGCATCTCACAGCCGCGTCTGTGGTCGAGGTAGGTTACTGCGCTGGCAGCTCAGGCACCCTCGGCGCCTTCGGCGGCTCGGATGGCTTCGGCACGTCAGGCTTGAGCAGCTCCTTGATCGGCTGGGGCAGCTTCACCCTTCTCCAGGCGCGGGCCTGGGATGTCCTTGCGCCGGGCGACGACCCTGTAATTGAAGTCCAGGTTGCTGGCGCCGCCCTGCTGCTCGCGCACCTCGAAACCGCTTGGCGTCTGGCTACTGACGTACAGTCCCTTCGAATCACCGCGCGGCGTCAGGTACACGAAGTACTTGTCGTTGTGGACCACCGCCCCGTAGTCCGGATCGAGCTTCACTTCAGCCCGCCCACCCACGAGTCTGGCCTCGCCGAAGTCCTCGAACAAACTCTCCGGGCTCTCCATGCAGTACAGTCGTCGGTGCGTGCCATCGGGATGCGGCACGGCCGCCGACTTGGCGCCCCCGGTGGCCGTGAAGTCCCCCACCACGAGGACCGGGCCTCCGAAGCCACCCGCGTAGCCGCCTGCCACGGCCGTGCCACCGTAGATCCCGTATCCGCCGGGCGCGCTGGCGAAGCCGGCGCAGCCGGCCGCCCCGCCGCCGCTCTGGCCGGCGATCCCGTTGCTGTTGGCCGAGAAGCCGAAGACGCCGTAGCCGCTGGTGGCTGAGCCGATCACGCCCGGGTTGGGGTTGCCGGGCGCTGTGGCGCGGCCGATCACGCCGGTGCTGTTGCTCGAGTCGCCCTCATGCCTGGTTGCGGCCCTGGACGCCGGCGGCAAAGCCGGTGTTGCTCCTGGTGATGCCCTGAATCGCGTCAGCCTGGCCGATCGAGAACGGTCCGGAGCCGTTGAACACGACCATTGGCGGATTGCCAGCGACGGTCCCCACCAGAAACGTGCGCTGGGTGCCGGCATTCACAAGATCGACGTGCATCGCGCCGCCGTCGCTGTTGGTTGCCCCGCCGGTGCCCTGGCTGTGCGTCGCGTGCGCGCGCTCCGCCCCGGTCAGCCGCACGAGCCGGCCGCCGCCAGCGCCGCCAGCCCGGCGATCAGCCCCCGCCGCTTGAGCGGCCCCATTCTGCCCACTCCCGCCGACTCCGCCTCCACACGCTGCTGCTGGTCCATCTGGCGCCTCCCTCCACGCACTCTCAGACTGGCGGGCTCGCTCCGCTGCCCGCTCCCGCCCAGCGTAGCGCCGATGGGGGCAGGAGTCAAGACGCATGGTTCCTTAAGTTCCTGACACGACCACGCGCATGCGCCAGGACCGTTCGCATGGCCGGTGGTCAAAGCACTCCTAGGCCGCGAGGCGCGGCGTTGCGCCTCGCGAGGCGGAGGCGGGTTGTCGCGGAGCTGCGGCCTAACGCGAGGATGGACGCGGCGCGGGCCGGTCCGGGATGTTCGGCAGGTCAGGCTTCACCAGCTCCTTGATGGGCTCTGGCAGCTTCACCTCCAGCCGCGGGCCCGGGATATCCTTCCGGTTGGACAAGCTGGTGGCGCCGCCCTGCAGTTCGCGGACCTCGAAGCCGGTCGCGCTCTTGTCGCTCACATACAGCCCCTTGCAGTCTCCCTCGGGCGTTAGGTACACGAAGTACTTGTCGTTATGGACGACGGCGACGAAGTCGGGGTCGAACGTGACCCGTGCTCGCCCGTCGACCAGCTTCGCCGAGCCGAAATCCTCGAACAACGGCTCCGGGCTCTCTATGCAGTACAGCCGTCGGTGCGTGCCATCGGGATGCGGCACGGCCGCCGACTTGGCGCCCCCGGTGGCGGTGAAGTCGCCGACCACGAGGACTGGGCGGGCGAACCCCCGGCGTAGCCGCCGGCGACCGCCGTGCCGCCGTAGATCCCGTAGCCACCCGACGCGCCGGCGAAGCCCACGCAGCCGGCCGCGCTGGTGCCGCTCTGGCCGGCGATGCCGTTGCTGCTGGCGGAGAACCCGAAGACGCCGTAGCCGTTGGTGGCGGAACCCAGCACACCTGGGCTCGGGTTGCCGGGCGCGGTCGCGCGGCCGATCACACCGATGCTGCTGGTCGAGCGCTCGACCTATCTTAACCGCTCCACCATCGCCCAGCTAGAACTTGCCACCGACCTGATTTTCAGACGCTCCGCCCGGCGACAGGCGCTGTTCCGGCGCGCGGTCGAGCTCGGGGTCCTGCTCGGTGGGGCCGGCCGCGTCGTGCACCTGTTCGGGCGGTGCATCACTCGTCGCTACCAGGGCCAGCTGCGGACGATCTTGGACCACCCCGATACCGGCCACCCTGTCCTGCGCTCCTACTACCAGACCTCCTTCGTGAAGCAGTACGAAAAGGCTGACCGCCTGCTGCGGGCCGAGACCTGCATCAACGACACCCGCCATCTCGACATCGGACGTCGCCTCGAGAACCTGCCCCAACTTATCGCGCGGATGCGCGCCACCAACGAGCGCTACCTCGACCTGCCAGCCGACCTGCTGGCTAGCACGGTCGACACTGGGCAACTGGCTGCCCTGGCTCAGCCAACTCTGCTCGGGCGCCGCCGTTTGGCGGGCCTCAAGCTGCACGACGACCGCGTCATTCGCCTGCTGGAGACCCTGCTGCACCCGGGCGGCTTCGTCGCGGACTGGACCAGCCGGCAGGTCCACGCCCGCCAGCTCGATCGCTATCGGCTGGCCGAAAGCCACTACCGCTTGTCTCAGTTCCGCTACGACCTGACCAAGCTGCGTGCCAAGGGCCTGGTCGAACGGCTCGGCAAGAGCCGCCGGTACCGACTGACCAGCCTCGGGCTCAAGCTGGGCGTGTTATTGGTCAAGGCCCGCACCCGCCTGCTCGGTCCGCTCTGCACCCTGGCCACGCGCACTAGCCGCCCCCACCCTACCCGCAACCCAGCCCGGTCGAAGCCGCGCTCCGCCAAGTTGACACCGCCCTCGATCAGCTCTGCCACGCTCTCGGCCTGGCCGCAGCGTGAACTAAATTCCGCTACGACAGGGGCAAGACCCTAGCGTTCTGCCCACGCTGTTGCCTATGATCGGTGTGAGTGGCTGATAAAGGCGCCTGCCAGCGCCAATGACCTGCGCCGAAGGCGCCGCCACTGTGAGCGGGGCTAGTGCGAACTGGACGATCATCGGGGTGAGGGGAGGGAATATCGTGAGAAGGCTTCTCGTCGCTGGCATCTTGGGTCTTTGCCTTGGCTTGCTGGCCTCGGTCTCGCTTCGCAGTGCCTCGGCCACCGTCCAAGGCTCTCGCAGCTCGGGCATGTAGTTCTCACCTTGGCTTCGCTTTAGGAGGTCATCCCATGGCAGCAGAAGACGAGGTTCGGCAAGCATCCGGTCGGTTCTATGCGGCGTTGAAACCGTGTGGCCAACGGCGATGCCAGCACGATGAGCACGGCCTGGGCGCATGGCGGGCACCGCGTCACCAACATCTACCGCCGTGAGGGTGGGGAGTGGAAGATGGTCCACCACCATACCGATGTCTCACCAGCGATGAACGACCTGCTCAGCCGCCTCCAACCTCCACCCCAGTAGGCTGGGAGAGCAGCGCCGCAAACGCGCGCTTGTGGGCGACCAGGAGCCGGGCGGGGCAGTGGGTCACTTTCGCTGAAAAACGCCGGGTCATTCTTAGCGAGCGCTGAAGATGTGTATCAAACGGGAGGGAGAACAATCATGGCGTACGGGATCGTGCATCATTTCCCCGGAGGCACGAAGGAGCAGTACGAGGCGTCGATTGCCGCCGTGCACCCGAGTGACGGTCGGCTGCCTGAAGGCCAGATCTTTCACGCAGCCGGTCCATCGGCCGGAGGCTGGACGATCATTGCGGTCCACGACTCGAGGGAGAGCTGGGAGCGGTTTCGCGACGGCATCCTAATGCCCAGAATGCAGCAGGGCATCAACGGAGGGTTCCCGACACTACCTCAGGAAACGGCCATCGACGTCTATAAGCTCATGCCGTAGTGCCAGTGCCCTCGCCGAGGGTGCAGCTCGCGTGCTAGGCGCTCGGGCGGAGCAAAAGGTCGAGTAGCCGGAAGACATCGCTGCTTCCCCGGCCCCTTCGGAACCGGGCGCCGCCGCCGAGCGGGGGCCGGCCAGTCGGCGCTGTCATCGCGATGGCGTGCGCGGCTCCGGCGCCTTCGGCGGCTCGGATGGCTTCGGCAGGTCAGGCTTGACCAACTCCTTGATCGGCCGCGGTAGTTTCACCTTCTCGAGCCGTGGTCCAGGGATGTCCTTGCGCTCAGCTACGATGCGGTAACCGAAGCTCCCGCTGCTCGTCCCCCCGCCCAGCTCCTGGACCTCGAATGCGTCGTGCCGACGCGCCGCGACCGCCAGGCCCTTGACATTGGCGTCATAGGGTGTGACGAAGACCTGGTATTTCGCTGAGTCAACGACCGCGGCGTAATCCTGGTCGAGCTTATCTTCGGCCTTGCCGCTGACCAACTTCCCCTCCCCGGAGTCCTCGAACCAGCTCTCCGGGCTCTCCTGGCAGTACAGCAGCCGGTGGCCGCCGTCCGGATGCGGCACGGCCGCGTTCTTGGCTCCGTTGGCGACGGTGAAGTCGCCGACCATCAGGACCGGGCCAGCGAAACCGCCGGCGTATCCACCTTGCACCGCGATGCCGCCGTAGATCCCATACCCGCCAGGCGCTCCCCGGAACCCAACACAGCCGGCCGCGCCTCCGCCACTCTGCCCTGCGATCCCGTTGCTGCTGGCCGAGAAGCCGAAGACGCCATAGCCGTTGGTGGCCGAGCCGTACACGCCCGGGCTGCCGTTGTTCGCCGCGCTCGCCGCTCCGAGGACACCGATGCTCTTGGTCGACTCGCCCAGGACGCCGAGGTTGCTCGTCGAGGTACCCAGCACGCCGACGTACTTGTCCGAGGTGCCCCCAGTGCCCGCCAGATTACTAAGACCTGGCCCAAAGCCGTGGGATACCCCGAAGACGCCGCTGTTGTTGGTCGACGCGCCGGCCACGCCCGTGGCGTTGGCCGAAGTCCCAATGACGGCGCTCAGGCCCACCCCGAGGCCCGGGCCCCCGGCGGTCTGGCCGTAGACCTCGTAGGTTTCCTTGCTCAGGCCCTGCACCCCGACCGCAGGACCAGCGGAACAGCCCAACACGCCGCTATTGAATGGAGGCGACGGCGCGCCGGCGCTCGTAATCCCGATCACGCCATGTTCAGTGGACCCGAGCGGGGGGAGAAGAGGCGCAGGGTCAATGTCGCCCCCGGGCATAGCCGCGAGTCCGTAGTTGGCAGTCGAGCCGCCGACCAGCGTGCCCCGGGCGTCGGCGTGGGCGGGCCGGGCCCCGACGGCTCCCAGGGCGGTGGCCGCCGCGCCGGCCGCGAGCAGGCCCCGCAGCAGGCCGCGGCGGTCGGTCGTCCGCGTCTCACCCGGGGTCCGCCTCCGGCTCTCGGACGCCCCGCAGGCGCGCGACCTCGGCCCGCTGCTGGCGGATCTCGGCTTGCTACTCCTCCAGCTGCGCCGCCATGGCCTGCACGCGGGCCACGAGGCCTTCGATCGTTGGCGCAGAGGCGCGCCCTGGCTGCCCCCGCTCCGTCTGGTCCTCTTCGTTCGCGCTCCCGGTCATCACCCACCTCCTGAACCTGGTCGACTTCGGACCCCCAGGCGGTCCGGCTGTATTCGACTCGCCGCCACCTGTCAAAGCGGCATGGTACATCATGACACTCAGAACCAGACACAAACGGCAGATCCACACGCTCGGCCACATTGAGCACGTCGCCCGACCTGGCATCGCTTCTGGCGTCAGGAACTCGGCGCCGTCAGGACCGCCAGGCGTGTGATCGCTGCTTCTCCGCCCGCCCCGACGCCTCGGGGTGGCCGGCCCGCGGTGGGCTGGCCGTTGGCCAACTCGACGGCGGGGATGAGCCGCTCTTGTCGATCGAGACGATGGCGTCGGCGCCGCGCTCGGGCAGCACGACATCCCTGGCGTACCTGGAGATGTTCAGCCACTCGTCGACGCCCTCGAGCTTCAAGCCGCGGTCGTTCACCGCCAGGACGGTGCTGCTAACCCGCTGCCCGCTCTGTGATGCCATCACGTCCGCCCCTGGCGTCGAATCGTGGTGGTGGCGTAGCACGCCGCGCACAGCTCGACGCGCTCGATCACGACCCAATCCAGCACATCGACTCTGCGCTTGTCGCAGTGGTCGCAGATCGCGACCAGATCCCCCGCTGGCTGAGCGTGGGTGCCTGTCATCAGCCCAGCCTCCCCTCGCGCAGCTCGCGTTTGCGCCGCGTGAGCGCGGCCCGAATGGCGACGTACTCCTGACACGCGCCGCACCCGGGGCACCTGGCTCGGGCCGAGACCGGGTGCTCCCCGTCCAGCCGGCACCCCACGCCGGCGCCTAGCCAGTCGGAAGCCGCGATAACTGGACAAGTTTTGCGTGACGACGCTCTCAAGACGCCACAGCGCTGCCTTTTTTCTAACCAGAGTTTAAGGTGGCATTCAACCAAGCTTAACCGCTCCTTCCTTGGGCCATGCTACGGTCAACTACGACATGATCTCGGCGTCAGATGGCGCGCTGGGGCGGTAGCGGTCCGGTCGCGCCGGTCTGGCCGCTCGGTCGAGGAGGACTCGCATGCATTCCTGTCTGTCGAATCACACGGCGCTGCTGATGCTGCTGGCGGCCCGCAGCGAGGTCACTACCCGCGACCTGGCGATCTCGCTCGGCATCACCGAGCGGGC
>WNFU01018096.1_pt1 | contig 11854 bp, 11 predicted proteins | sample 5400121 | NCBI WGS metagenome assembly WNFU01 (sample SAMN13153360, study PRJNA577476) | soil metagenome | isolation source: 100 cm soil or saprolite under grassland replicate 1 | place: USA:California | collected 2016-06-15 | reverse complement strand
AGCGCGGTGAACAGCACCACGGCGTCGGCGCCCAGGCGCAGGGCCTCCTCCACCTGGGCGATCTGGACGACCTGGGGCTGCGGGTCCGCCGGGTTCGCCGACGCCGACAGCAGCAGCGCGAGCGAGGTGGTCGGCGAGAACGCCTTCTCCGCCAGGCCGATCATGCCCTTGGACATCATGATCACGTTGGCGCCGCCGGCGACCGCTTCGCCGGTCCGGGCCGTGATGTCCGCCAGCGGCTCGAGGAAGGTCGGCGAGGTCATGCCGTGGTCGAGGGCGCAGATCAGGGAGACCCCGGCCGGGTCGATCACCCGCTTGAGCCGCATCGCCTTGCCGACGTGGGTCGTCACGTGGAGCTCCTTCCTGGGCCGCGCCGGACCACCGAGAACTCGAAGGCGTCCGCCAGGTGGAACTCGTGCGAGGAGAGCACCGCGGCGCCGTCCTCCCCGTAGTCCACCTGCCAGATGTAGAGCAGCAGCTCGCCGCGGGGGACGCCGAGCAGCTCGGCGACGGCGCGGTCGGCGCGAACCGGCCGGAACGTGGCGACGCCGTGGTGGATCACCACGCCGAGGTCCCGCTCCAGCACCTCGTAGATCGACCGCTGGAACATCGCCTCGACCACGCCCGCGCGGTCGCCGAACAGCCGGCTGGGGAAGATGTCACGCGACAGCACCACCGGCTTGCCCTCCGCGGTCCGCACCCGCTCCACCACCAGCACGTCCTGGCCGGGCTCCAGCTCCAGGCGCGCCGCCTCCCCGGCGGAGGCCGGCTCGACCCAGTGGCGTGCGTGCGCGATGCCGGCCCGCATCCCGGACGCGCGGATCGCCTCGGTGACGCCGAAGTTGACGTCGAGGCTGTTGGCCATGCGAGGACGCTCGGCGACGTAGGTTCCGGAGCCCTGCCGCCGCCGCAGCAGCCCCTCGTCCTCCAGGGCCCTGAGCGCCTCGCGCAGGGTGGCCCTGGAGACCCCCAGCTCCGCCGCCAGCTCCGGCTCGGACGGGAGGCGGCTTCCCGCAGGGAACCTGCCCTGGTCGATCCGCTGCCTGAGCTCGTCCTGGACCGAGATGGAACGCAGCCGCGGTCGCGCCCTCTTCCCCCGGTGTTCCGTCTGCATCCCGGGCGAGTATATGTCAGACAACTCGGGGAGGGTCAAGGCAACCTGCCGAACCGGTCGAGGCGTCCTGATGGGTCTGACGTAGGGATGACACGAGCCGGCTTGACTCGCTCATTTCGCGCTCGTACCATCCGGGCAACGCCCAGGTATGTCAGACAACTTCTCTCACGGCGGTGGGCCGTGCGAGTGGCCAAGGGGGTTGCGCCGGTGGCTCAGGAGCGACGCAGAGTCGGATCGGTGAGCTACGAGGAGGCCGGGGACCACTACTTCGGCAGACGCAAGCTGCGGCGGCACGCGGCCTTCTGGTCGCTGTGGTCGCTGGGCGTGGCGGCGGTCATCTCCGGCGACTTCTACGGGTGGAACCTCGGCTTGGACGCCGGCGGCTTCGGCGGGCTGCTGCTCGCCACGGTCGTCATCATCGTCATGTACTACGGCCTGTGCTTCAGCATCGCCGAGATGTCGCCCGCCCTGCCGCACACGGGTGGCGCCTACTCGTTCGCCCGCTCGGCGATGGGACCCTGGGGCGGGTTCGTCACCGGGCTGGCCGAGAACATGGAGTACGTGATCACCCCGGCGGTGGTGGTGGGGGCCATGGGCTTCCTGATGCACGACATCGTCGCGGGGCTCTTCGACCTCGCCACCAATCCCTGGTGGAACAGCCCCGTCACCTGGTGGGCGGTCTTCTACGTGGTGTTCGTCTGGATCAACATCGTCGGCATCGAGGCCACGATGCGCTTCACGGTCGTGATCAACATCCTGGCGCTCGGCATCCTTGGCTTCTTCTTCATCTCGGTGATCGTGTCCGGCAAGTTCGATGCCAACCTCTGGACCAATATCGAGCCAGACGCCGGGGGCTCGAGCTTCCTGCCGCACGGGATCGGGGGACTCTTCCCGGCCATCCCGTTCGCGATCTGGTTCTACCTGGCGATCGAGGAGTTACCGCTGGCGGCCGAGGAGTCCCACGACCCCAAACGCGACGTGCCGCGGGCGACGCTCTGGGGCATGACCACGCTGGTCGTCACCGGCGTGCTGACGCTGCTGCTCAACACGGGCGTCGACGGTGGCGCCGCGAGCATCGGCACCTCGGCCACGCCGCTGTTCGACGGGTTCAAGGGGGTCTTCGGCGACGGGACGGCGGCCGAGCTGCTGGCGCTGATCGGGCTGGTGGGGTTGATCGCGAGCTTCTTCACGATCATCTACGCCTATGGCCGCAACACCTTCTCGCTGTCGCGGGCCGGCTACTTCCCGAAGTGGCTGTCGGTCACGGGTGGCAAGCGCAACACCCCCCACGTCGCCCTGATCGCCGGCGCGGTCGTCGGCTACGCGCTGGCCGTGCTGATCTACCAGCTGGGCAAGAGCAGCGGCCAGCTGGCCGGGCAGATCGTGGGCGCGCTGCTGTACATGGCCGTGTTCGGCGCCGTCATCTCCTACTTCATGCAGTGCCTGTCGTTCATCCTGCTGCGCCGCAGGATGCCGAACATCGCGCGGCCCTACCGCAGCCCCGTCGGCGAGTGGGGTGCGGGGATCGCCGGCGCCATCGCGCTGGTCTCGCTGATCTCGCTGTACTCCAATGAAGACTACCGGCCTGGGGTGTACGGGACGCTGATCTACTTCGTGCTCGGCGTGCTCTACTTCGCGATCGCCGGCCGCCACCGCCTGGTGCTCTCCCCAGAGGAGGAGTTCGCCCTCACCAGGGGCCAGCACGGCCACCCGGAGACCGAGGGGTACGGCACCACCCACGTCGCCGACATCGAGGCGGGCGAGGCGGTGACCAGGGAGACCCCCACCAGCTAGGAGGCCGGTGTCCGGTCTCGCGGGTAAGGTGGGTGCATGTGCGGACGGTTCACCTCCTCCAGCCAGCTGTCCTTCCTCGCCGAACAGTTCCGTGCCGAGCCGGCCGACGGCGTGGAAGGCCGCCAGCCGAGCTGGAACGTCGCCCCGGCCAGCGACATCCTGGTGGTGGTCGCCGGCAGCGACGGCGCCCGCACCCTGCAGGCGCTGCGGTGGGGCCTGATCCCCCGCTGGGCCAAGGACCCAAAGGGCAAGAACCAGATCGTCAACCTGCGCGCCGAGACCGTCCGCGAGAAGCCGACCTGGCAGCGCAACCTCTCCAAGCGGCGCTGCATCATCCCCATCGACGGCTTCTACGAGTGGCAGGACCAGGGCAAGGGCCAGCGCAAGCAGCCGTTCTACATCACCGCGCGTGACGGCAAGCCGCTGGCGCTGGCGGGGTTGTGGTCGACCTGGCGCGACCCCGCCGCCGAGAAGGACGGCGAGGAGGCCGCCGGCGCCGACGGCGAGCTGTGGACCTGCACGATCCTGACCACCACCGCCAACCAGCTGATGGCCTCGGTGCACCACCGGATGCCGGTGATCCTGCCGCCTGAGGCGTGGGACGCGTGGCTGGACCCCGACAACCACGATGTCGAGCAGCTGACGGCGCTGCTGGAGCCGGCCGCCGAGGACCTGCTGGCCCTGTGGCCGGTGGACCAGGCGGTCGGCAACATCCGCAACAACCGTCCAGAGCTCGTCCGACCGCTGGAGGGCCACGAGCCGGTCACCGCCTAGCCGGCGCGCAGGCGGGCGGGGCCGCCGAGGGGAGGCGAAGCGCGTGACGCTGATGCTGCTCGACTCGGCCAGCCTGTACTTCCGCGCCTTCTACGGGGTCAAGGCCTCGATGCCCGCCGCGGACGGCACGCCGACCAACGCGGTCCGCGGGTTCCTGGACATGGTGTCGACGCTGATCACGCGCTTCCACCCCACCGACCTGGTGGCCTGCCTCGACCAGGACTGGCGCCCGGCCTGGCGCGTCGCGCTGCTCCCCACCTACAAGACGCACCGGCTCGCCGACCAGAACGCGGCGCCGGGAGGCGGCGGCGCGCCGCCCGGCGAGGCCGAGCCGCCAGGGCTTGCCGAACAGGTCCCGATCATCCTCGACGCGCTCGCCGCCCTCGGCATCGCCACCCTGGGGGCCCCAGAGCACGAGGCCGACGACGTGATCGCCACGCTCGCCGAGCAGGCCACCATGCCCGTCGACGTCGTCACCGGCGACCGCGACCTGTTCCAGCTGATCGACGACGCCCGCACCGTGCGCGTACTGTACACCGCCCGCGGCGTCGCCAAGCTGGAGGTCGTCGACGCCGCCGCCGTCACGGCGCGCTACGGCATCGCCCCCGCCCAGTACGCCGACTTCGCCACGCTCAGGGGTGACCCGAGCGACGGCCTCCCCGGGGTGCCAGGGATCGGGGCCAAGACCGCCGCCGGCCTGCTGAGCAGGTTCGGCACGCTGGATGCCCTGCTGGAGGCGGCCGCGGCCGGTGATCGCCGCCTGGCCGGGGTCGCGGCCAAGCTGGGCGCGGCCAGCGAGTACCTCACCCGGGCGCCGGCCGTCGTGCGCACGGTCCGGACGCTCGAGCTTCCCGCCGTCGACACCGCACTGCCGCACACGCCGGCGGACGCCGGGAAGCTCGCCGACCTGGAAGCCAGGTGGGGCATCGGCAACGTCCTCGGCCGCGCCACCAAGGCGCTGCGCCTCCAGGTCAGCGGGGGGTGAACCCGCCGAGCTCGGCCAGCCGGTCGCCGGCCTGGTCGAGGGTGCAGGCGGCCTGCTCGAGGCCAGCCCACGGGTCCTGGAGGTCGAGCCGTTCGGCGATCGTCCGCAGCGTGTGGCGCCTGGGATCGAACTCCGCCAGCTCCGACCACTCCAGCGGGACCGACACGGGCGCGCCGGGCAGCGCCCGCACCGCATACGGCGCCGCCATGGTCTGCGCGTAGCCGTTGCGCCCGATGTCCAGGTACAGGCGGCCGCCCCGGTCGGCGATGCGGCCCTCGGTGGTGAGGTCGTCGGGATGGCGTGCGGCCAGGACCTCGGCCACGGCCATGCTGAACACCTTCACCTCGTCGGTCTCGGCGCCCGGGACCAGCGGCACCACCACGTGCAGGCCGCGCGACCCGCTGGACTTCAGGAACGACGCCAGGCCGAGCTCGTCCAGCAGCTCGTGCAGCGCGGCCGCCGCCAGGCGCAGCACCCGCGGGTCGGTCGAGGCCGGGTCGAGGTCGAAGACCAGCTGGTCCGGACGGTAGATGTCCGGCGTGCGGCTCAGCCAGACGTGCGGGGTGATGCAGGCCTGGTTGGCCAGGTAGACGAGGTCGTCGGGGCTGCCGCAGACCATGTAGGTGACCTGCTCGCGGGTGGTGCCCTGACGGGTACGGCGGTTGGGGGCGGTGACCCGCTGGATCCAGTCGGGGAAGTAGTCGCCGATCTGCTTCTGGAGGAAGCCGCCCTTGGCGATCCCGTTCGGGAACCGCTGCATGGTGACCGGCCGTCCGCGCACCAGCGGCAGCATCAACGCGGCGACCGCCTGGTAGTAGGCGGCCAGTTCGGCCTTGGTGATGCCGTCCTCGGGGAACAGCACCTTGTCCGGATGGGTGATCCGCACCCGATCGCTCACGCTCGCGTCACCCCCGATCAGTCTGCATCGATTGTGCCCGACCTCGACCGCTCAGCGGCGCTGGGGTGGAGCAGCGGACGGTAGCCGGCGGCGATGGTCGCAACCGTCGCCGGCGGCGTCAGCAGCTCGACCGAGGTGGCCGCCGAGACCGCCACGGGAACCTGGTAGCCGGCGAACGACCACGGCAGCATGGCGCCCCGGAGCACCAGGCCGGCGGCGCCGCGGTGGCGGACCATGGCACCGTCGGGCAGCTCGCCGAACAACGCCGGTCGGGTGCGCTGCCGGCGCGAGCGCGGGTCGACCCGCTCGCCGTGCAGGCTGGCGTCGATCTGGGAGGCACGCGGCCGCTCCAGCAGCCGGTGGGCGCTGCGCCACCCTTCCGCGAAGGCAACGAAGTCGGCGCGGCGGCAGTAGGCGCACGGGCGGTGCCCGGCCGCCAGCGCTGTCGCCTCGTCCAGGAAGAACAGCGCCGTCCAGCGCCCGGGCGGCATCGGGTCGCGCCGAACGCCCTTCCAGGTGAGCGTGCAGCAGATCCACAGCCTGGAGCGCCAGCGGGCGGTACCCAGCCGGCGGTCCGGTCCGTGCAGGCAGCCGCGGTTTCCCATCAGCAGGCCGCGGCCCGGATCGGCCACGATCTCACCGGTGGGCGTGACGCGGTTCTGCAGCGGCGCGTTGCGCTGCATCGCGTCAAGGTACGCTGCGGTTGCGACACGCGCGCCGCCGCATGGCTCAGAAGTCGCGGCGGCCGTCGAAGTGGCCGGCCGCCTCCGGTCGGGTCAGCTGGTAGAGCGCGATCCGGTGGCCGCCAGGCGTCCGGAACGAGCAGCATGGGCCGTGCGGGATCTCCAGGGTCTGCTGCCGCTGCCAGCCACGAGCCTCCAGCTCGGCCAGGGCGGCGTCGAGGTCGGCGACCCGGTACACCAGGATCGGGCGTTCCCCCTCGACATGGTCGGCCAGCAGCACCAGCGGCGGGCCTTCGCCGAGCTGGACGGCGGCGACCCTGGTCCCCATCGCCGCCACCGCGAAGACGACGCGGCCGCCCAGTACCTGGGTGAAATACTCGAGATCGGCGGCCACATCGCGGCTGGGGACGTACAGGAAGTCCAGCCGCCCGAACGGTGCGGGCTGGTCAGGACGCGAGGCCGGACTGATGGCCAGCCCGACCGTGCCGTCCACCAGGATCTCGATGGCGACGAAGCACGCGCCGAGCACCAGGAACTGGGCGGGCACCTGCCCCCGTGACGGGTCCACGAACTGCGGCAGCAGCGCGACCGTGAACAACGCCATCTTCGGGTTCAGCACGTTGGTGACCAGCCCGCGCCAGAACGCCCGCCGTGTGCTCTGCGCCCCGCCCCTTCCTTCCACCACCTGCTGGCCGCCGCGGGTCCGCAGGCTGCGGACGCCCAGCCACAGCAGGTAGGCCGCGCCGGCGAAGCGCAGCAGCTCGTAGAGGACGGGCGCGGCGCGGAACAGCGCCGCCAGGCCGGCCGCGGCGGCCAGCAGGTGGATCGTCTCGCCCACCGCGACGCCGACGGCGGCGACGAACCCGGCTCTCGAACCGCTGCGGATCCCGCTGGCGAGCACGAACAGCATGTCCGGGCCGGGCGTGAGCATCAGGACCGTGACCAGGGCCAGGTAGGCGACCAGCACCTGGCCGCTGACGACCCACATGCCGCACCTCCGCGATCCGGCTCGGCGTTCACTCCAGGGACAGCGTACCCAATGCGACACCATCGAAACAACTATGTTGGTGTCCTGGCGAGCGCTACAGCGCAACTGGAATGATCATGGGCGACCAGAGGGAGGATCTGGACCATGGAGCTGGCCGAAGCGCGCGCGCTGGTGAAGGACAAGACCGACAAGGACATCACCGTCCGCCATCTGATCTCGGTGGAGGGGGTGATGCGCGCCCTCGCCGGCCAGTTCGGCGAGGACGAGGACCGCTGGGCGCTCGCCGGGCTGTTCCACGACCTCGACCAGGACCAGACCGGCGAGGACCTGTCGCGGCACGCTCACCTGGCGGCCCAGTGGCTGCGCGAGGCCGGCGTGGAGGAGCCGGTGGTGAACGCGGTGCTGGCCCACGCCCACGAGCAGTACCGCACCGACCTGATGTCGAAGGCCGTGGTCCACGCCGATGCGATCGCCGGCCTGCTGGTGGCCGCGGCGCTGGTCCGCCCGGAGCGGTCGGCTGGCATGAAGGTGTCGTCGGTCAAGAAGAAGCTGAAGGAGAAGTCGTTCGCCCCCGGGGTCAACCGCGACGAGGTCTACGGGGCGGAGGAGTCGCTCGGCCTCCCCCTCGACCAGTTCATCGCCGTGTCGATCGCCGGCATCCAGCAGGTCGCGCCGGAGATCGGCCTGTAGGCCTCAGGAGGTCACGCCGCTACCCGTCCAGCTCTGCCAGGACCGGAGGCCAGTGGTCCCGCCATGGGGCCGCGGCCTCGAACGCCGCGGATGCCCGCAGCACGAGGGCGTCGTCCAGCCTGCGTCCGACGAGCTGCAGCCCGACCGGCAGGCCGTCGTCGGTGAACCCCGCAGGGACCGTCGCGGCCGGCTGACCGGTGAAGTTGAACGGGAACGTGAACGACAGCCAGTAGAAGGCGTCGACCTCGCGGCCGTCGATCGTGGCCGGCCCCTGCAGTCCGTGCTCGAACGGCGGCACGGCCAGCGTCGGGGTGAGCAGCAGGTCGTAGGAGCGGAAGAACCGCCAGGCCGCGTTGTAGACCGCCTTGCGCCGGACGACGGCGCCGGTGAGCTGCTCGGCGGTCCAGTCGACGCGCAGGACGTCGGCCAGGTGCGGGGACATGCGGTCGCCCAGCTCCTCGGCGAGCCTGCGCATGCCCGCAAGGTCGCTCTCGCAGACGATCAGCGGCAACAGCGCCTCGTAGGGGTCCTCCCAGCCGGGGTCGGCACGCTCGACCCTGCAGCCAAGGTCGCGCTCGAAGACGGTGGCGGCCCGGTCGGTGATCGCCCGCACCGCCGGGTCGACGGCGGCGTACCCGAGGTCCGGGCTGTAGGCGACCCGGACGCCGCCGAGGTCGCCGTCGACGGCGCGGAGCCAGGCGACGTCCTCGGAGGGGATGCTCAGGCGGTCCCGGTCGTCGTAGCCGGCGACCACCGACAGCACCAGGGCGGCATCGGTCACAGTCCGGGTCAGCGGCCCGATGTGCTCGATCGACTCCCAGCTCGACACGCCCGGGTAGCGGTCGTCCTTGGTGCCCGGGTAGAGCGGGACCCTGCCCATCGTCGGCTTGATGCCGTACAGCCCGCAGAAGCTCGCCGGGATCCGGATCGAGCCGCCGCCGTCGCTGCCCAGCGAGAACGGCCCGACGCCGGTGGCGACCGCGGCGCCGGACCCGGCCGAGGAGCCGCCGGAGGTGCGGTCCAGGTTCCAGGGGTTGCGGGTCGGCTCGGCCAGCGGGGTCTGCCCGGTGCCGGAGTAGCCGAACTCCGGCACCTGCGTCTTGCCGATCACCACCGCGTCGGCGGCCCTGATCCGCTCGACCACCACGTCGTCCTCGTCGGGCACGAAGTCGGCGTAGGCGTGCGACCCGGACGCGGTGCGGATCCCCTTCGTGTAGATCAGGTCCTTCACCCCGGTGGGCACGCCGGCCAGCGTTCCGACCTCGCGCCCGGCGGCGATCTCGGCCTCCAGCCGCTTCGCCTCCTCCCTGGCCTGGTCGGGCACCACCGTGGTGAACATGTGGAGCGTCGGGTCGAGCCGCTCCAGCCGGTCGAGGACCGCCTCGACCACCTCGACGGGTGACAGCTCCCTGGCGACGATGCTCCGGGTCAGTGTGATCGTGTCCATCTGGCAGATCTGGTCGCTCGCCACCATCGGCTGCGCCTCCTCGCGCTCCCGCCATGCTCCGCCTGGTTGCAACCAAGCGTACGACGGCCACACTTGGAGATCGACAGGAACCTTCGACGGGGAGCACGAGATGGCCGGGGAGCGCACGACCGCCGCGATCGCCGAGGGCCTCACCATGCCGCTGCTCGGCCTTGGCGTGTGGCAGGCCGCCGTGGGCGCGCAGACCAGCAGGGCCGTCGGCTGGGCGCTGGAGGCCGGCTACCGGCACGTCGACACCGCCCAGGCCTACGGCAACGAGCGCAGCGTCGGCGAGGCGCTCCGCGCCTCCGGCGTGCCCCGCGAGGACGTCTTCCTGACCACCAAGTTCCGGCCGGGCAGCCGGGATCCCGAACGCGAGCTGGAGGCCAGCCTGCAACGGCTCGGCGTCGACCAGGTCGAGCTCTACCTCGTCCACTGGCCACAGGGCGGCCCGACCCGCGCGTGGGCGGGCATGGAGCGCAGCGCCAGGCGCGGCCTGACCAAGGCCATCGGGGTGAGCAACTTCGCCGTGGAGGAGCTGGAGGCGCTGCTGGCGGTCGCCACCATCGCCCCCGCCGTCAACCAGGTGCAGTTCAGCCCCTTCCAGTTCCGTCGTGCGCTGCTGGACGCCTGCCGGCGGCACGGGATCGTCCTGGAGGCCTACAGCCCGCTCACCCACGGCCGCGACCTGGCGCACCCCACCATCGCCGGGATCGCCGCCCGCCAGCGCCGCACGCCGGCGCAGGTCCTGCTGCGCTGGGCGATCCAGCGGGACATCCCAGCGATTCCCAAGTCCGTCCGCCGCGAGCGGATCATCGAGAACGCCCAGGTGTTCGACTTCACCCTCGGCGACGACGACCTGCGTGCGCTGGACGCCCTCGACCGCACCGGCGGCACCGGCCGCGCCCGCGAACGCCCGTGGTGGTAGGCAACCGGCTCAGATCTTGCGCGCGCGCCAGATGCACTCCGAAGGCCACCGGCGGGACCAGGCGAGATCGTCGGCGTCCCGGTAGGTGCTGGCGGCCTCGGGTCCCGGCCGCGGCTCGATCAGATCCTCCACCACCAGGCCGCAGTCACGGAACAGCCGGATCCAGGCGCCGTAGGGCAGGTCGAACTCGACCGTGCTGCCCGGCACCTCGATCCGGTGCAGCCCGAAGTAGTCGTAGACCAGCCGGTCGCTGGCGTGCTCGGCGTCCACCGGCGCGGCGATCTGGTAGATCGGGCTGATGTGGTTGAAGGCCAGCAGCCCCCCGCGGCGCAGCAGCCTGGCCGCCTCCGGGACGGTCCGGTAGGGGTCGGCGAAGGAGAAGGCCCCGTGGTCGGCGAACACGATGTCGAAGCGGGCTTCGCGCAGCGGCACCCGCTCGGCGTCGCCCTGCACCAGCGGGAACCGGATGCCGGCCTCCTGCTGCAGGCGGCTGGCGTGGCCGAGTTGCCGCTCCGACAGGTCCAGCCCGACCGGCCGCGCGCCACGACGGGCCAGCGCCATCGACCACTGGCCGCCGCCGCAGCCCAGCTCGAGCACGTCCTTGCCGGCAACCTCGCCGAGCACGCCGAGCTGCGATTCCGGGATGGCCCACAGCCCCCACGCGAGGTCGCCGGTGAAGGCCTGCTGCCGGATCTGGGGAGCGTTGCGCCGCTGGTAGTCATCGGCGTCCTGGTTCCACAGCAGCCGGTTGACGTGGACGTGGAGGCGCTCGGTCATCGGCCGCGTTCCCTGGCCACCTGGGCCCGCACCGCCGGCACGATCTCTTCGGCGAACCGTGCCAGGTGGCCTGGCCCATCCGACCACAGGACGAAGGTGTCGAAGCCGTACCCGACCGCCAGCGCGGTCAGCTCCTCCACCCACTGCCCCACCGGGCCGCGCAGGGGTCCCTCGGATGCGCCGTCGGTGATGGCGCCGGCCACGTTGAGGATCCGTCGGAGCTCGGCGGGGTCGCGTCCCGCCGCGGCGGCGCCCTGGTCCAGCCGGTCCGCCCCATCGCGCAGGGGTTGCAGCTCGCCGCGGAAGGAGGGCACCCAGCCGTCGGCCACCCGTCCGGCCAGCCGCAGCGCCCGCGGCCGGTAGACGCCGAGCCAGATGCCGATCGGATGGGCCGGCACCGGTCCGGAGTGGGCGCCGGCCAGCCGGTAGTGCTGGCCCTGGAAGCGGAGGTTCCGCTCGCCGCTCCAGACCTTGCGGATCACCTCGATCGCCTCGGCCAGCGCCTCGTACGACGCGGCGGGGCCGCGCCGGGGGCCGCCGTAGGCCTCGATCGCGTCCCAGAACCCGCCGGCGCCCAGCCCGAGCTCGAGCCGGCCGCCGCTGAGCAGGTCGAGGCTGGCGGCGGCCTTGGCCAGCATCGCCGGCGGCCGCAGCGGCAGGTTGGCCACGTCAGGGAAGAGCCCGACCCGGGAGGTGGTCGCGGCGATCATGGCCAGCAGCGTCCAGGTGTCGACGAAGCGCCGCTGGTAGGGGTGGTC
>WNFU01013209.1_pt1 | contig 11854 bp, 8 predicted proteins | sample 5400121 | NCBI WGS metagenome assembly WNFU01 (sample SAMN13153360, study PRJNA577476) | soil metagenome | isolation source: 100 cm soil or saprolite under grassland replicate 1 | place: USA:California | collected 2016-06-15 | reverse complement strand
GCCAGCAGCGCGGCGGCGACCGTCAACCAGCCGAGCATCGACCGGGGACGTGGTCGCCGCTCGGCCACGCTGGTTGGTGCGGCCCCCCAGCCCGCCGGGGAGGCGGCGGAGCCCCAGCCGCTCTGGGTCGTGGCCGCGCTGGCGGCTCCCGGGCGCCACTCGCCGCCTGGGGGCTGCCCGGTGGACGCGTCCCAGGCGGGGCGGGTGTCGTCATGAGCGATCGGCTGCGTCGCGGTCGCGTAGGCCGCACCGGACGGTTCGCCCGACGGGCCCTGGCCGCCCTGGGACGGCTGCGGCGCCTGCCCGGGTCCGTGCTGCCCCCACTGCTCGCCGGGCTGCTGGCCGCCGCCCGCCGCTGGCGTGGGTGAGCCGGGAGGCCATGGCGAGGCGGACCCGGGCGCCTGCTCTGGCCGGTCCTGGACCATCAGCAGCACACCGACGCCGATCAGCAGCAGGGCGAACACCACCGTCGGCCGCGCGAACGGGCCAACCAGCAGCAGCACCGCCAGGACCATGGCGCCGATCGCCAGGTAGCGCTTGGCGCCGCCCTGGCGCAGGGCCGCGATGATCGGCGGATCGCCCTGGGCGGGGCCCGTGGGCGGCGGCGGACCTGCCGCCCCACCGTAGGAGACCGCCGGCAGCAGCGCCCACAGGAGCAGGTAGATCAGCAGCCCGGTGCCGCCGGCAAGCGTGAGCGCCACGAAGCCGATCCGGAAGATGACGGGGTCGACCCCGAAATAGGTGCCGAGGCCGCTGGCGACCCCGCCGATGACGCGGTTGTCCATCCGTCGGGTCAAGCGCCTGGACGGCGCCGGCGGCGGGTACCCGCCGTGCGGCGGATACGCCTGCCCCGGCCCGGCCGGATACCCAGGACCACCGGGACCCGCGCTCGGGGCGCTCGGCCGCCCCGGGCCCGGCGGGGGCGGGGGCTGTTGGGTTCCCTCCGGTCGGGGCGGGGGTGGAGCTGGCTCCCCCGCCGCCGGCCGCTGCTCGCCGGGCCGCTCGAACCCGGTCGGCTCTTCCTGCATGATCTCGAAGCCTCCTCGCGCCGCTCGTACTGGTCGCCGCCCTGGCACCGGCGGTGACCATGCACAGCCTCCCCCCGCGCGGACCCCATCACCATCGGGGATCGCCCTGGAACATCCCTGACCTTTCGGGGACAGCGTCAGGGTCATACCCCGTGGCGCACGCCCGTGGCGGATGCCACCATTGGGCCATCACCCCGAACGCCCAGGTGGTTGGCCCAGAGCCCGCCGCAAGCGACGAGGAGCAGGCAGACGGGTCAGACCAGCGCACCACAGCGGGAGACGCCGCCCACCAGGCCGGCGCACCCTGGGCTGCCGTCCCGCGGCAGGCTGCGGCTCGACGCACTGGCGTTCACCCGCAGCCGCGGCAACCGCGTCATCGCCGGCGTGGCCGGCGGGCTGAGCGAACGGCTCGGCGTCGACCCGGTCCTCACCCGGATCGCGTTCGTGCTGCTCACCATCGCCGGCGGCGTCGGCCTGGTGGCCTACGTCGTGCTGGCGTTCGCGAGCGAGGAGCCTGGCCCGCGGCGACCGGCCATCTGGCGGGAGCCCACCCGCCGCCGCACCTTCGGCTTCGCCCTGGTGATCGCCGGCGCCATGCTGCTGCTGCGCGAGGTCGGCGTGTGGTTCGGGGACCGCGTGGTCTGGCCGGTGACGCTCGCCGCGATCGGCTCGGCGGTGATCTGGGCGCGCGGGAGCGACGACGACCGCGGCCGCTGGCTCCAGAGCGCGCAGAGCGGCAACTCGATCGAGACGCTGTTCGGCGACCGCGCCTCCATCCCAAGGGTCCTGGTCGGCGGGCTGATGGTCGCCACTGGCATGGGCTACGCGCTGGCCACCACCGACACGCTCGCCGCCGCCGGCAGCGCGCTGCTGGCCATCGCCGTCACCACCGCCGGGCTGGTGCTGATCCTCGGGCCCTGGATCCTGCGGCTGTACCGGGCGCTCACCGAGGAGCGGCGCGAGCGCATCCGCTCCGCCGAGCGCGCCGAGATGGCCGCCCATCTGCACGACTCCGTGCTGCACACGCTCGCGCTGATCCAGCGCGCCGACGCCCCCATGGAAGTGGTGACCCTGGCCCGCCGCCAGGAACGCGAGCTGCGCTCCTGGCTGTACGGGCAGCCGGCGCCGCTGGAGCAGGAGCGGCTGGGGACCGCGGTGGAGGCGCTCGCCAGCCGCGTCGAGGAGCTGCACGCCATCGCCGTGGACGTGGTCGTGGTCGGCGACGAGCCGCTCGACGAGCGCTCCCGCGCGGTCGTGCTCGCCTGCCAGGAGGCGGCCGTCAACGCCGCCAGGCACTCCGGCGTGACCAACGTCTCGGTCTACGTGGAGGCCGAGCCCGACGGCATCACCGCCTACGTGCGCGACGAGGGCAAGGGCTTCGACCCCGACGCGGTCCCGCCGGACCGGCGCGGCATCCGCGACTCCATCCGCGGGCGGATCGAGCGCCAGGGTGGCACGGTGACGATCACCAGCGAGCCAGGGGGCGGCACGGAGGTCGCCCTGCACCTGCCCAGGGAGAGGAGATGAACCGGTGAGCGGAGCGATCCGGGTGTTCCTGGTCGACGACCATCATTTCTTCCTCTCCGGGCTCCGCGCGGAGCTGGGAGCCCAGTTCGAGATCGTCGGCGCCGCCGGCGACGTGGACAGCGCGGTCGAGGGCATCCGCCGCACTGTTCCCGACGTGGTGCTGCTGGACGTGCACCTGCCGGGTGGCGGCGGCCGCGCCGTGCTCGAGAGCGTCCGCCAGAGCCACACCGACATCCTCTTCCTGGCGCTGTCGGTCTCCGACGCCGCCGATGACGTGATCGGCGTCATCCGCGCCGGCGCCCGGGGCTATGTCACCAAGTCGATCTCGCCGCCGGACCTGGCCAACGCCATCCGGCGGATCCACGGCGGCGACGCGGTGTTCTCCCCCCGGCTGGCCGGCTTCGTGCTGGACGCCTTCCACGGCGAGCTGACCGGGCCGATCGACCCGGAGCTGGACCAGCTCACCGCGCGCGAGCGGGAGGTGCTGCGCCACATCGCCCGAGGCTTCACCTACAAGGAGGTCGCGCGGCGCCTCCACCTGTCGGTCAAGACCGTCGAGACCCACGTCTCCTCGGTCCTGCGCAAGCTCCAGCTCTCCAGCCGCCACGAGCTCACCCGCTGGGCCAACGACCGCCGCCTGGTCTGAGCCACCCTGGGTCGTGGGCGCCCTGGTCGAGGTGGTGGAGCTGGACGACGAGGAGCTGACATGGGTGCTGGGCGCCGTCGGCGAGGTCGTCGCGCCCGCTGAGGAGGGCGTGGCGATCGCGCCGCCAGGGGTGGTGGCGACCCCGGTCCCGCCCGCGGCCACGCCTGGCTGGATCGAGGAGCTGGGGCCGGCCGGCACCTGCACCTCGAGCAGCGAGCCCTGCCCCTCGTGCTGCAGGTAGAAGTTGGCCCAGGCGATGACCGCGTTCACGTAGTCCACGGAGTGGTTGTAGGCGTAGATCGCGCGCCGCAGATTCGCCTGGTCCGACAGCGGGCCCCCGCCGCTCAGGCAGAGGTAGCCCGCGGCGCTCACGGCGGCGTCGAAGAGGTTGTTCGGATTGGCGATGCCGTCGCCGTTGCCGTCCCGCCCCAGCGACTGCCAGGTGGACGGGATGAACTGCATCGGCCCGACCGCACGGTCCCACACCGCGTCGCCGTCGAGGCGACCGCCGTCGGTGTCGTGGATGGTGCCGGTGTTGGGTGCGCCGTTGAGCACCGGGCCGAGGATGGTCGGGGTGACATCGCCGGTCGAGCTGAAGCGGGTCTGGGCGCCGAAGTGCCGGCCGTGGTTGGACTCGATCCGGCCGATGCCGGCCAGCACGCTCCACGACAGCTTGCAGCTCGGGTCGAAGCCCGAGGCCCAGGCCTCCGCGTAGCGGTACGCGCGCAGCGCCATTTCGGGGATCTCGTTGTCGGAGGCGGTGGGCGTGGTGACCGTTGGCGTCGGCGCGGCGGCTCCGGGACCGGCGGCGGCCTGCTGCGCGGCGGCCGCGGCGGCCGAGGGGTCGGCACCGGCGGCACGACCCCGCAGCCAGGCCTGGTAGCGGGCGGCGGCCTCGTCCTGGGCGCTCACGCCGAGCCCGTCGCCGAGCGCGCTGCCGCTGCTCTGGCCGGGGACCAGGCTCGGCAGCGTCGCCAGGGCGGCGAGCGCCACCAGCGCCCACAGGGCCCCTGCCTGGTAGCGGCGGAACGCGAGACGGGGGAGGCGGAACCTGCGGTGGGGGCGGGGGATCTTCGGCTTTGGAAGGCGGACCTTGAGGTGTGGAGGACGTGGCATGAGGATCTCCGGTACGGCGGGTCACTTCCATGGGAACACACCACAGCGGATACCAACACCCCCGCCGCGACCGATCGGGTCCTTCCGGCGAGTGCCGTAGAACCCTCCCCCGGGCCGTCCGGTGCCAAACCCCAACGACCTGCCCGAGTTTCCTTATTCGCATCGCTCTGTCATTCTTTGGGTGCTGCCAGGCAGACATCACTTCGTGGACGGCGTCGGCGCACGACGCCCCCATGAGGGACGAGGGGGCATCCACGCCAGCCGGTGGGCCGGTTCCCGGATGGCGGGGATTTGGAGGGAGGGCGGTGGCCGAGGGGGCCCACGGCAAGCGATTTTCGCCTGCGCTCACGTTCTACCGTCTCGCGCTCACGGTGCCGGCGGCCGTCTGGCTCGGGTTCGAGCTGGCCCGCGCGCCAGCCGATCTGGACCCCTCGATGCTGCAGTGGATCGTGCTGCTGGCGGTGGTCGAGCTGGTGGCCACCGAGGCGTGGGGCGGTCCCGGCCTGAGCGTCGCGTTCGGGCTCCAGGTCACCGTGGCAATGCTGTACGACCCCTTGGCGGCCGGGCTGATCGCGCTGGCTGGCGCGTTCGACCCGCGCGAGCTCCGCGGCCAGATGCGGCCGCTGCACGACCTGTCCCACCGCGCCCTGGCGCTCAGCGTCGTGGCCATCGGCAGCGCCAGCTTCCACGCGCTGGCCGCGGGCGCCGGCGACGCGCTGGCGCGGCTGGTGCCGGCGTATGCCGTGACGGTCACGCTGATGTACTTCGCGTTCCTGTGCGCCGACCTGCTCGACCGGATGCTGGAATCGGGCAGGGACGCGCGCGAGCTCCTGCGCGAAATGGACCGGGTCTCCCCCTACCGGTTCCCGTTGACCTTCCCCGGGATCGCCTGGTTCAGCCTGCCGGCCGCGCGCCTCGAGCAGACCGAGGGGCTCTGGCCGGTGATGATGGTCTTCGGGCTGACCGCCTACGGCCGCTGGGTCTGCATCAAGGCGTGGACGCTCAAGAACCGGCTCCAGGAGCGCAACGAGCTGCTGGACGAGCAGGCCAGGGAGCTGGCCGTGCACCTGTACCGCGAGCAGCGCACCGTGGCGGAGCTGGAGGAGCTGAGCCGGCTCAAGAGCCAGCTCGTGGCGATGGCCTCCCACGAGGTGCGCACTCCGCTGACGTCGATCGTCGGCTACGCGAGCGCCCTGCGCCGGATGCCTGGCAGCGCCGAGCCGGACAAGCGCCACGACTTCCTCGACATCATCGAGCGCCAGGCCAAGCGCCTGCTGAGCCTGGTGGAGCGCCTGCTAACGGCCTCCCGGCTGGAGAGTGGCAAGTTCGTCACCAGCCTCGGCCCCGTCTGTGTGGACGAGCTGTGCCACGAGGTGGTCGAGGGGCTGGGGGTCGACGGTGGCCGGGTCGTCATCGAGCTGCCGGGCGACCTCCCGGACCCGGTCACCGACCGCCGCTTCCTCGCGCAGGTGATCGGCAACCTGACCGAGAACGCGCTCAAGTACTCGCCCCGCGACCGGCCCTGCACGATCGGCGCCCGCCGCGAGGGCGACCACCTGGTCCTGTGGGTGCAGGACCAGGGCATCGGCATCCCCGACAGCGAGCTTCGGCGCATCTTCGAGCGCTTCTATCGGGTCGACCGCACCGAGACGCGCCAGGTCGGCGGCGTCGGCCTCGGCCTCACGCTGGTCCGCGAGCTCGTCGAGGTCCTCGCGGGGACCATCGCGGTGCAGTCCGGGGTCGGGCGGGGCAGCCGCTTCACGGTCAGGCTGCCGCTGCGGCACCCGGCCGCCGGACCGACCGGAGGGACTACGAACGGGTCACGAACAAACGTCTCGGATAACTGGATCGGGCCAATAGTTGACTCCGGAATGTCCCCCATTCGGCGCCGGTCTAGTAACTTTTGATCACTGGTCGGGAACGGCCGGGTTTGCTCGTGTATCGTTGGAAGTCAGCTTGGGCACTTTCGTGTCGGAGCGCTACCGACCTCGAGCCCCTCCGAGGCCCGATGTGAGCGTTGAAAGCGCCGCTTTGAGGAACCGCACCGCCGCGGGGGCGGTGCGGTTCCTCATGCCCCTGACCAGGACGGCACCGTGAGCCCGCAGCGGCTGTACCGCGTGGCCGCGGGGTCCTCGATCGCGCTGGTCGCGTTCTTCCTTCTCTGGGTGCACGGCGGCCTCGGCGGCCCGCTCGCTCAAGCCTTCGACGACCTGGCGATCGCGGCCGCCGCGCTGGCCGCGGGGCTCGCCTGCCTGCACTCGGCCAACCGGGGTCAGTACGGCTTCGGCCGCGCCTGGACGATCGCCATGCGGCGCGCCTGGCGGCTGCTCGGGGCCGCCGCCCTGTCCTGGGGCATCGGCCAGCTCATCTGGTCCCTGCTCGACCTGACCGGGGGAACGGGCGCGTCCTTCCCGTCGCCGGCGGACGCCTTCTTCCTGGCGGCGATCCCGCTGGTCGCCGCGGGAGTGCTCGCATGGCCGACCGCGCCGGTCCGGGCGCTGGCGCAGGCCAGGACGCTGCTCGACGGGCTGCTGATCGCCTCGTCGCTGCTGTTCGCGAGCTGGGCGCTGGTGCTCGGCCCGACCTACCACGCCGGCGGCGACGCGCTGCTGCCCCGCGCGATCGGCCTGGCCTATCCCATCGGCGACCTGGTCCTGCTGACGATCGCCTTCTCCGTGCTGGTCCGCACCCGGGGGCGCGCGATCATCCAGCCGGCGCTGATCACCCTGGCGATCGTCTCCCTTGGCGTGGCCGACTCGGCGTTCGCCTACCTGGTCGGCAAGGGCACCTACGCCACCGGGGCATGGCTGGATCTCGGCTGGCTGGTCGCCTGGCTGTTCCTGGGGGTGGCGGCGCTCCGCCCGACCCCGGCCGAGCTGCTGCGCGAAGACGACGACGAGGACGTCCCGATCTCCTGGTCGCGTTTCTCGCTGCCGTACGTGCCCCCGGCGATCGCGTTCGTGACCGGCACCGCCGTCCAGGCGGTCAGGGGGGAGCTGGAGCCGTTCCTGGTCTTCAACGGCGCCGTGATCGCCCTGTTCGTGTTCGCGCGCCAGGTCATCGCCAACATCGAGAACCAGCGGCTGCACCAGCGCGTGCGCAGCACGGTGGACCGGCTCTTCCAGCGCGAGGCGGAGCTGGAGACGGCGCTGCGGCGCGAGTACGCGGCCGCCGACCGCCTGCGGGCGATGTCGCAGATGAAGGACACCTTCCTGCGGGCGGTCTCGCACGACCTGCGGACGCCGCTGACGGCCATGCACGGCGTGGCGGTCACACTCGAGCGGACCAAGCTCAACCTGCCCCGTGAGCAGGCGCTCGACCTGATCAAGATGATGATCGAGAAGACCCGCAAGATGGACCGGCTGCTGGCGGACCTGCTCGACCTCAACCGGATGGAGGAGGGCATCCTCGAGCCGAACCGCACCCTGATCGACGTCAAGGACCTGGCCCACCGGGTCGTGGACGAGGTCGACCAGCTCCGCGGCTGGCCGATCGAGATCGACGCCGAGCCGGTCCGGGCCGCCGTTGACGCCCCCAAGGTCGAGCGGATCGTGGAGAACCTGCTGCTCAACACGACCAGGCACACACCGCCGGGGACGCAGGTGTGGGTCCGCGCCCATGCCAGCGAGCGCGACCTCGAGCTGGTCGTCGAGGATGCCGGCCCCGGTGTGCCCGCCGAGCTGGCCGGCACCATCTTCGAGCCGTTCCGGCAGGGCCAGACCCCCGCGGCCGCTCCGGGCAAGCAGGGCAAGGGCGTGGGCATCGGCCTGTCGCTGGTGGCGCGGTTCGCCCAGCTCCACGGAGGGCGCGCCTGGGTCGCCGAGCGGCCCGGCGGCGGCGCTTCCTTCCACGTGCTGCTGCCCGGCTGCGTCAAGCGTGCCGAGGGGACCGCCCAGCCGGCCGCCGCCGACGCCGGCAGCAGCCAGCCGGAGAGCCGCGGGCGCTCGACCGGCGCGCACGCCCCGGACGGCGGTGGCCAGCGCGGCATCCCCGAGACGGACCTGGAGCGGTTGCCACGCCACTGAGCACCGCCTCCCCGGCCCGCGCAGTTTGACCGTTTCCGCTGGCCAGCGCCTCCTTCGCCGGCTCAATCCCCTCTGCTACAGTGAGCGCGACTGACCGCGCGCCGCTGCCGGTCGACGGGGTGGTCGCACGTCCTCGGGCGGCGCCGGTGCCAACGCCGTCGCCCCGGCCGCGTCGTGAGGTCCACATGAGCAACATCCCGAATCCAGGTCCGTTCGCCCCCCGTGTCCCGCGCGCGCACGCGGTCACCCAGCCGCTGCCGTATCCGCTCCAGCGCGAGTGGGCCGAGCCCGACTGGCGACGCCTGCCCGGCTACCGCGACGTCAGCCGGAGCGACTGGGAATCGGCACAGTGGCAGCGCGCCCACTCGGTCAAGAACCTCCGCCAGCTCCGCGCCGCGTTGGGGGAGCTGCTGCCCGAGCCGCTGCTGGCCTCCATCGAGCGGGACCAGGCCGAGCGGGCGACCATGTCGATGCTGCTCCCGCCGCAGATGCTCAACACCATGGACGAGCGGGACCTGTGGAGCGACCCGGTGCGGCGCTACATGCTGCCCGCCTTCGACGACCGGGACCCCCAGTGGCCGAGCCACCCGCTGGCGACCCGCGACAGCCTGCACGAGGCCGAGATGTGGGCGGTGGAGGGCCTCACCCACCGCTACCCGACCAAGGTGCTGGCCGAGGTGCTGGCGACCTGCCCGCAGTACTGCGGGCACTGCACCCGCATGGACCTGGTCGGCAACTCCACACCGCAGGTCGACAAGTACAAGTTCCAGATCAAGCAGCCCAGCCGCCACGAGCAGATCCTCGACTACCTGCGCGCCACCCCGTCCGTGCGCGACGTGGTGGTCTCCGGCGGCGACATCGCCAACCTGCCGATCCGGGCGCTGGAGGGGTTCGTCTCCCAACTCCTGGACATCGAGAACATCCGCGATATCCGGCTGGCCACCAAGGGCCTGATGGGCATCCCCCAGCACTTCCTCCAGCCGGAGGTCCTCCAGGGGCTGGAGCGGCTGGCCCGCAAGGCCCGGGAGCGCGAGGTCGACCTGGCCGTCCATACCCACGTGAACCACGCCAACCAGCTCACCCCGCTGGTGGGCAAGGTCGTGCGGGAGCTGCTCGACATGGGCTTCCGGGACGTGCGCAACCAGGGGGTGCTGCTCCGCGGCGTCAACACCACCCCCCGCGACCTGCTGGAGCTGTGCTTCACGCTGCTGGACCGGGCAAAGATCATGCCGTACTACTTCTACATGTGCGACATGATCCCCAACTCCGAGCACTGGCGGATCTCGGTCGCCCAGGCGCAGGCCATCCAGCACGGGATCATGGGCTACCTGCCGGGCTTCGCCACCCCCCGGGTGGTCTGCGACGTGCCCTTCGTCGGCAAGCGCTGGATCCACCAGGTCGAGTCCTACGACCGCGAGAAGGGCATCTCGTACTGGACGAAGAACTACCGCACCGGCATCGAGTTCGACGACCCCGACGCGCTGAACCGCCGGTTCGAGTACTACGACCCGATCCACTCGCTCCCCGAGGCCGGCAAGGAGTACTGGCGGCGCTTCCGCATCCCCCACCCTTCGCCGTCGCAGGTCACCTGATCAGGCCGGCTGGTCGCGCGGGACCGGTCGCTGTCAGCCGCGGAGGAGCTCGGCGACCTGGAAGGCGAGCTCGAGCGACTGGCTCGCGTTGAGGCGCGGGTCGCAGGCGGTCTCGTAGCGCAGGCTCAGGTGGCCGTCCTCGATCTCGTGGGCGCCGCCCAGGCACTCGGTGACGTCCTCGCCGGTGAGCTCGATGTGGATCCCGCCAGGGTGGGTGCCCAGTCCCCGGTGGACCGCGAAGAAGCCGCGGAGCTCGGCCATGACGTCGTCGAACCGGCGCGTCTTGTGGCCCGAGGCACCGACGAAGGTGTTGCCGTGCATGGGATCGCACTCCCACACCACCGGGTGGCCGGCCGCGGCGACGGCGCTGATCAGCGAGGGCAGTACGCGCTCGACGTTCATCGAGCCCATACGGCTGATCAGGGTGAGCCGGCCCGGGACGCGCTGTGGGTCCAGCCGCTCGCAGAGGGCGACGACCTGGTCGGGCGTGGAGGTGGGGCCGAGCTTGAGCCCGATCGGGTTGCCGACGCCGGCGAGGAACTCGACGTGGGCCCCGTCGAGCTGGCGGGTGCGCTCACCGATCCACAGCAGGTGGGCGCTGGTGTCGTACCAGCCGCCGGTGAGGCTGTCCTCGCGGGTCATCGCCTGCTCGAAGCCGAGCACCAGCGCCTCGTGCGAGGTGTAGAAGTCGACCTGGTGCAGGGCCGGCGTGCCGGACACCTCGATCCCGCAGGCGGTCATGAACCGCAGCGCCCGGTCGATGGCGTCGGCGGTGGCGTCGTAGCGCCGCCCCGACGGGCTGCCCGCCACGAACTCCTGGTTCCAGGTGTGCACCTGGTGCAGGTCGGCGAAGCCACCGGTGGTGAACGCCCGCAGCAGGTTCAGGGTGGCGGCGGCCTGGTGGTAGGCGCGCAGCATGCGCGCCGGGTCGGGACTGCGGGCCTCGGCCGTGGGCTCGACCGCGTTGATCATGTCGCCACGGAAGGCCGGCAGCTCGACCCCGTCGACCACCTCGACCGGCGAGCTGCGCGGCTTGGCGAACTGGCCGGCGATGCGGCCCACCTTGACGACCGGCAGGCCGGCGCCGTAGGTCAGCACCACCGCCATCTGCAGGATCACCTTGAGCTTGTCGCGGATGGCGTTGGCGGAGAACGCCTCGAACGACTCGGCACAGTCCCCCGCCTGGAGCAGGAAGCCATGGCCGGCGGCGACGTTGGCCAGCGCGGCCTGGAGCGTGCGAGCCTCGCCAGCGAAGACCAGCGGCGGGAGCTTGGCGACCTGTGCCAGGACGTCGTCGGCGGCCGCCTGGTCGGGCCAGTCCGGCTGCTGCGCCGCCGACAGCGAGCGCCAGCCAGTCGGAGACCAGCCCCGTGAGCCAGTCGCGTTCGGGGGTGCCTGCATGGCAGCCATCCTGGCCGCTGCCCGGCGATCCGGCAAGTCGATTTCGCGCGGCCGGCGAGGAGGGCGAAAGGCCAGCAGTCAGGGTTCTCGACGCTGGTGCTGGCGCCCAGCTTCCGGCAGGCCGACTACCTGGCCACCCGCAGATCAGAGGGTCGCCTCAGTCCTAGGCCTCGAGCCGCCTCAGGGCCAGCTTCAGCACGTCGGCGCGGCTGCGCGCGCCGTGATCGGCGGCGATGAAGTGGCTGCCGATCCACAGCGAGTAGAAGACCATGCAGCGGGCCTCGACGTCGTACTCGTCGGGGCAGAAGGCACCGAACAGCGAGCGCAGGTAATCCATGCGCCGGTTGTCGACGCGTCGGAGGCGCTCGGCGACCGTCTGTTCGCGCCGGGCCCAGTCGCGGACTGCGAGGTCGATCCTCAGCGGCTCGTCGCTGGAGGCGGCGAGCGCGGACAGTCGCCGCAGCTTGGCCCTGGCGTCCCCACCCTCGCTCTCGACGCGCTCGATCACCTCGTCGACGC
>WNFU01008500.1_pt1 | contig 11855 bp, 5 predicted proteins | sample 5400121 | NCBI WGS metagenome assembly WNFU01 (sample SAMN13153360, study PRJNA577476) | soil metagenome | isolation source: 100 cm soil or saprolite under grassland replicate 1 | place: USA:California | collected 2016-06-15 | reverse complement strand
ATCAGCGGGTCGCGGAACTTCTGGAACTGGGCGGCGAGCACGAGATAGATGAGCACGACCGCGAACAGCAGCGTCGTGGTGAGCGCCGCCCCCTCCCGGCGGATCTGCCGCGACTCTCCCATGTAATCGAGGGCGACATTCGACCCCCCTGCCGCCGTGGCGGCTGCCTCGAGCACCCGCAGCCCTTCCTCTTTGGTGACGCCCGGCTGGACGCCGCCGAAGATCCGGACCGCATTCCTCTGCTGGAAGCGGTTCAACGTGCGGGGCGCGGTGCTCGACTCGATGCGCGTAAAGGTCGACACCGGCACGAGCTCGCCGCCTGGCGTCTTGATCTTGAGATCGAGCAACGGCCCCACGGTGGCGCGGCCCTCGTCGCCGATCTGGGGGATGACCTTGTAGCTGCGGTCGAAGTAGTTGAACCGGTTCACGTACCCTCCGCCCAGCAGGGTACCGAGCTCCCGGCCGACCCCCGCCAGGTCGAGCCCCAGATCGGCGACCTGGTCGCGGTCGATCACGACCTGCGCTTGGGGCAGGTCGATCTTCAGGTCGGTATCGACGTACAGGAACTTGCCGCTCTGCCAGCCGGCGCCGACCACCGACCCCACCGTCTCGAGCATCTGCTCGGGCGGCGCATCGCTCTGCAGCACCAGCTCGACATCGTACTGCCCCGGGGTCGGCAGCGGCGGGTCGAGCCGGGGGAACACCTGTAGCCCGGCTACCTGGGACACCGCGCCGTACACCGCGCCATACATCTGCTCGGTCGTGCGCTTGCGCTGCTTCCAGTCCTTGGTGACCATGCCGCCGAACCCGCCCCACGACGCGGTCAGCGACCACATGAACTTCGCCTCGGGGAACGCCGTGATCGCCTTGACGACCTGCAGCGACGCCTTGTTCGATGCCGCCAGCGACGCGTCGGGGGAGGCCTGCATGAACAGGCTGATGTGGCTCTGGTCCTCGACCGGCGCGAGCTCCCGCCGCGAGAAGTTGTAGAGCGGCCACGCCGCGACCATCACGAGCAGCGCGGCCGCGACGATGGCCCAGCGCATGCCCAGGGCACCGTCGAGCAGCCGTTCGTATTTGCGGCGGATGGCATCGAAGCCCCGGTTGACGAGCCTCGTCAGGCGGCCTTCCTGGCCGTGCTCGTGGACGAAACGCGAGCTCATCACCGGCGACAGCGTGACGGCGACGATGCCCGACACGACCACCGCGGCCGCGAGCGTGATCGCGAACTCCAGGAACAGCGAGCCCGTCAGGCCGCCCTGGAAGCCGATCGGCGTGTAGACTGCGGCCAGCGTGATGGTCATGGCGATGATCGGCCCGACCAGCTCGCGGGCGCCGACCAGGGCCGCCTGGATGCGCGTCTTGCCCAGCCGCACGTGCCGCTCGACGTTCTCGACGACCACGATCGCGTCGTCCACGACCAGGCCGACCGAGAGCACGATCGCCAGGATCGTCAGCAGGTTCAGGCTGAAGCCGAAGGCGGACATCACCACCGCCGCCCCGACCAGCGAGACCGGCATGGCGACCAGGGGCACCAGCGCGGTGCGCACCGACCCCATGAACAGGAACACCACCAGGCCGACGATGAGGATCGTCTCGGCCAGCGTCTTGGTGATCTCCTGCAACGCATCCTCCATGAACACGGTCGCGTCGTACGCGAGCTGCATGTCCACGTCCTTCGGCAGCGTCGGCCGGATCCGGTCCATCTCGGCGTGGAGCCGGTGGGCCACCTCGATCTCGTTGACGCCGATCAGCGGCCACACGCCGAGGTACACCGCCTCCTTGTCGCTGAACTTCGCGACCATGTCGGCTTCTTCGGCGCCCAGCTCGACCCGCGCCACGTCGGACAGCCGCACGATCGCGCCGTCGCGATCCGCCACAATGAGGTTGTTGAATTCGGCGGTGGAGCGCAGGTCCGTATTCGCCAGCAGGTTGATCTGGACCAGGTTGCCCTTGGTCTGGCCCACCGCAGCCAGATAGTTGTTGCGCCGCAATGCGGCGTAGACGTCGCCCGGCGCCAGGTTCACCGCCGCGAGCCGCTCGGGCTCGATCCACACCCGCATGGCGATGGGACGCCCGCCGACGACGTCGACCCGCTGGACCCCCGAGAGCGTGGCGAGCTGCGGCTGCAGCGACCGGCTGAGCCAGTCGGTCAGCGCCGGGATGTCCCGCTCGGTGGAGGTGAAGCTCAGGTAGAAGGACGCGTACGGCCGATCGGCGCGCTGCACCTCGACCACCGGCGGCTCGGCCTCCGCCGGCAGCTCGGAGCGGACCTGTTGCAGACGGGCGGTGACTTCGGCCAGCGCCGCGGTGCTGTTGTGATTGAGCTTCAGGTGGACCGTGATGGTGCTGACCCCGGCGCGGCTGGTCGATTCCACGTAGTCGACCCCGCTGATGGCCGACACGGCGCGCTCGATGGGCGTCGTCAGAAACCCGCGCACGGTCTCGGCGCTCGCGCCGTAGTAAACCGTCGTGATCAGCACGGACGAGCTCTCGATCTTCGGGTACTGCTGCACCGGCAAGCTCGTCAGCGCCCGCCAACCGACCAGCAGAATCGCGAGGTTCGCGACAACCGCCAGGACGGGATGCTTGATGAAAACGTCGGTGATGGAGCGCATCAGTTGGCGCCCCGGGCCGAATCGGATGCGACCGCGACCAGGGCTCCGTCGCGCAGCTTGAACGACCCCGAGGTAGCCACCTGCTCACCGGCCGAGAGGCCCTCGACGATCAGGACCTCGTCGCCGAGCACCGCCCCGCTCTTCACCGGCCGCGGGTGTGCCCGGGTCTGTCCGTGCTCGTCCTCGCTGATCGTGAACACGTGATCGCCACCCGGTCCCTTGCGCAGCGCGCTCACCGGGATGGCGACGACTCTGCTGGGCGGGCCGACCGGAACCTCGACGCGCACCGAGGCGCCGGGCGCCGGCGCGTGGGCGGCGATCCGCGCGCGCACCAGCGCGTTGCGGGTGGCGGGATCGACCCGCGCGTCGACGGCGACGATCCTGGCCACGATGGGAGAGGAGTCGCCCGAGGCGAAGACGGCGACCGTCTGGCCCTCGCGCAAGGCCGCGGCCACCCGCTGCGGAACCGTGAAGTCGACGTGCGCGGCCGTTTCGACGCCTTGCAGCGTGGTGAGTTCGGAGCCCTCGGCCAGATATTGGCCGGGGTGCACGTCCGTCAGGCCCACGCGGGCCCGGAACGGTGCGCGGATCGTCTTGCGCTCGATGACGGCCCTGGTGCGCGCCATCTGTGCCAGCGCGACGTCGCGCGCCGCCCGGGCTTGATCCACCTCTTCCTCGGACGTCGCGCGGGCCTGCCGCAGGCGCTGCAGGCGCTCGAGCGTGGTCTCCGCCAGGGCGGCCTGCGCTTCCTGCGCCTGCAGCTCCGCTTCCTCGACGGACACATCCAGGCCCACGAGCACGGTGCCAGCTTCGACAACGTGCCCGGGCGTGAGCGTGACCCTGCGAACCGTGCCCGCCACCTCATTGCGGAGGGTGACCGAGCGCAGCGCCAGCACCGTGCCGACCGATGTCGTGGTGGGGCGGTACGGTCGCTCCGTCGCGACGGCAGTGGTCACCGCCGACATAGGCTCGGGCTGGTGGGCGGAAGCGGCACTCGCTTCCCGGACGGCCGCGTATTTCCACGCGGCAAGGCCTGCTCCCGTGACGACAACTGCCGCGAGCAGCAGGGTGGATCGGAGCCAGCCACGAGAGGTAATTGCTTGTGCGTCCATGGTTTCGTCCTGTGCGAGAATCACTGGTGACACGACGGGTCTGCGCTTATCAAGCACACCCATTCGTCGAACGGGGGCGCTCCAAATCGACGGCGAGATGCATGCGGAACGTGCACGCATCAACTAATTGTTCCCGGGCGGACAGGTCGGAAGGTTGGGGCGGGGGCGATGGAGCGTGGGCAAGTCCAGCCCTCCCGCCCCAGACTGTGCCTCGCTAAGTTCTTCTCCGGCTATCTAGGGCGGCGTAGCTCAGCTGGTTAGAGCAGCGGAATCATAATCCGCGGGTCGTCGGTTCGAGTCCGACCGCCGCTACTGCTCCGTTCTGAAACGGGTTGTCCGCCGGCCGGGGGCCATCTTTGATGGCCCCCGCTCCCTTCACGGTCCTCACCGGCGCTTCGTCTTGATGACGATCACCCCGTTGGCGCCGCGCACGCCGTAGATCGCCGTCTGGGCGGGGTCCTTCAACACCTGGATCGACGCGATGTCGTGTGGATTGATGCTTTTGAGGGTCCCGCCCGGTCCCGCTTGCATCGGCACGTCGTCGACCACATACAACGGCTCGTTGCTCCCGACGAACGAGGTGACGCCGCGGATGCGAACGGAGATGCCACCGTCGGGCGTCCGCGACACCATCACGCCAGGAAAGCGCTCCATGAGCACCTGTTCGATCGGCCGGCCGGGCACGCGCCCGATCTCTTCCTCCGTCATGACCGAGCCGGGGGCCGCCGCCGTCGCCGGTGCGGAGGGCTCGGGCTTGCCCTGACCTGTGGCTTTCGGGTGGGAGCACGCGGCGACGCAGCCGAGGAGCACGCCAAAGAGTCGCTGGGCGTGGGCTGAACACATGCTGGCCTCCTGCGAGTGGTGGGTTCAGTGGTGGGTTCGAGGAAGGTGGACGCCTCACTGACCTGGCCGCTTCGTCCGTGAAAGAGCGCTTCTGCCCTCAATATACATCGTCGCCGTGATTTCGGTCCGTTTTGAAACGGGTTATCCGGCCCTGCGGGACCCCTTGCGGGGTTTCCATTCGACGCGTATTTCCAAGCACGCGCTTCGCTTCCCTTGCTCCGCCGGTATCGATTGTCGACGCTGTAGGAGGGCAGGCGTATGGCACTGGGCCGTCACCTCGTTGCCGCGCTAGTCGGTCGCCGGTCGTCGACCGTCCGCCTCCTGCTTACCCTCTCGCCGGTTTCCGTTTTCGGTCAGGCTGACGTGACCAAACATCCAGGGACTCCCGACCCCGTCTACCTGATTATCCGCACCGACGACGCGGGGTTCAGTCACAGCGTCAACCGGGCGCTGCAACGGCTCATTGACACCGGCCTTCCCCTCTCGGTGTCGGTCATGTTCGCCTGTCCCTGGTATCAGGAAACCGTGGAGCTCCTGAAGGGCCATCCCGAGGTCGCCATCGGCATTCACTTGACGCTGAATTCCGAGTGGAAGCACTATCGCTGGGGACCTGTAGCGGGCCGCGAGGCCGTCCCGACGCTGGTCGACGCCGACGGATATTTCTTCCATTCCGCCGAGGCCCTGTACAAGAACCATCCTGATCTACGGGAAATCGAAAAGGAGCTGCGGGCACAGATCGAACGGGCGCTGCGCTCGGGGCTCAAGGTCGACTACGTCGATTATCACATGGGCACGGCGGTTCGCTACCCCGAGTTCCGAGACGTCGCGGAGCGGCTGGCGCGTGAATTTGCGCTCGGCATGTCGGAGTATTTCGGAGAGACCATGGAGTCTCCCCAATACTGGGCGCCCCCGGCCAAAAAGGCGGACAGCCTGGTGGCGCTGATCGATCGCCTGCAGCCGGGCGTGAATGTCGTGATCACCCACGTGGGGATGGACGATCCGGAGCTGGGCGCGCTGGAGGACATGAACACCGACCAGCCCCTCCCCGATATGAGCAAGAACCGTCAGGGAGAACTGGATGCACTGACGTCGCAGAAGTTCAGCGAAGCTCTGAAGGCCCGAAACGTACGACTCATGACGTACCGCGAAGTGATTGGCAAGCAAGGCCTCAAGGCCATGCGACGACCCGCAGAATGAGGACGCCCCTATGAACGACATGCTGCAGGGTAAGCGTTTCCTTCGTGAAGTGGGGATGAGTTTGACGCTGGTACTGGCGTTGTGCGGGCCTGCGGTTGGCCAGCAGAGTCCGCAGATAGAGGTATCCGGCAGAGTCACCTCCCCAGAAGGTACTCCCATTCAGGGAGCTACCGTACGCATACGGGGGACGAGCACCAGTACCCTTACGGGCGCGGATGGGAAGTACTCCATAACCGTCCCTGGGGATGGCGTTTTGGTGTTTGGTCTCATCGGGTATCGGGGCGTTGGGATAGGCATTGGCGGGCGGACGACCATCGACGTCGCTCTGGAAAGAGCTATCTCCGTGTTGCCGGAGGTCGTCGTGACCGGTTACACGGCACAGCGGCGGGCCGACATTACCGGTGCCGTGACCAGCGTCGATCTCGGAAGCGTTATCAGGCAGACCTCGGCCAGCGTGCTGCAGAAGCTGGATGGTCGGGTTCCCGGTGTAACGATCGACGCCAGTGGCTCTCCCGGTTCACGCAGCACCGTCAGGATCCGGGGTGTCAGTTCCTTCCAGAACAATGATCCGCTGTTCATCATCGACGGGACGCCCACGCTGGACTCCTATCTGAACTGGGTGAATCCCGGCGACGTCGGGTCCATTCAGGTCCTGAAGGATGCTTCGGCGGCTTCCATCTACGGGTCGCGGGCGAGCAACGGCGTCGTCGTCATTGAATCGAAAAAGGGAAGACCGGGGCCGCGCCAGGTCACGTTGGATGTGAGAACGGGCGTCGCCAGTCCGGTGCGCGGCTATGACGATTTCCTCACGCTCGATGCGCTGCAGTACTTTCAAGTCGTCAAGCAAAGCTATCAGAATGCCAAGCTGCAAATCCCGACGAACGTTTTTGGGGATTCGATCAATCCTCGGGTTCCCAACTACATCTGGCCGAACAACTGCAATCCGAACCCGTGCTCCAGTGTGGATGCGAGCACGTATTTCTATCCCACCCGTCTGATCATGCCCGGCAGTGCTGGGACGAACTGGTGGAAGGCCGTGTTCAGTCCGGCTCCGGTGGCGGATGCGTACCTCGGCGTCTCGGGCGGCGGCGAGGATAACGCGTACCACGTTTCCTTCGATTACTTCCGGCAGGACGGCACGGCTGCGTATAACCGGTACCAGCGCGGCACCGTGCGCGTCAACACCGCCTTCAACCTGGACCGGCTCAACGTGGGTGAAAATATCGGGCTCGCGCTCGAGCAGGCGTACGGCGGGATCGCGGCCGACCCCGGTGGCTATGCTGAAGACGGCATCCTCGGCAAGAACATCCTGATGCAGCCGGTCGTCCCCGTGTACGACATCGGCGGGCACTTCGCCTCCGGCAAAGCCCTCAGGCTGGGGAATCAGTCCAATCCGCTCGGGTACGCCTGGTCTCACAAAGATGATCGGAACACCAACGGCCGGATCTTCGGGAATGTGTTTGGCGGCTTCGAGGCCACGCGCCAACTCTCAGCGAGAAGCAGGTTCGGGTTCAACGTGGGTCAAGGCACCGTGAGAACCTTCACGCCGACCACGCCGGAGAACAAAGAGCCGGTCACCGCGAATCAGATCAACCAGGACTTCAGCTCCTTCGTGGAGTGGACCTGGAGCAACACGCTGAATTACGTGACCACGTTCAACCGACACAACGTCGCCCTATTGCTGGGACAGGAAGCGAACCGAAACGCGAGCAGGGGCATCAACGGAAACCTCGCGAACCTGCTCAACACCGGCCTGGACTACCGCTACATCACGGATGCCCTGGGTGACGCGAAGACGAAGAACGTGAACAGCCGGGGGGATATCGGCACGCTGTTGTCGTACTTCGGAAAGCTCGACTACAACCTTGCCGACCGCTACTTTCTGAGCTTCACCCTGCGACGCGACGGCTCCTCGAGGATGAGCCCGGCTCACCGGTGGGGAACTTTCCCGGCGATCGGCGCGGGGTGGCGCTTGTCCCAGGAATCCTTCCTCTCGGGCAACGACTTCATCTCGAACGCCATGCTCCGATTCGGGTGGGGCATCACCGGAAATCAGAACATCCCTTCGGGGCGCACCAAGGACCAATTTGGCGGCGAAACGGGAGGCACCTCCTACGATATCGGTGGATCGGGCACTACGGTGCTACCGGGCTACAGGAAGACGGCACTGGGCAACCCGGACCTGAAGTGGGAAGAGAACAAGTCGGTGAACGTCGGGTTGGATCTCGGGCTGTTCAAGGGCAAGGGCAATTTTAGCGTAGACGTGTACGACAGAAGGACGGACAATCTGCTGTTTCCTCCCGCTACTCCCGGCACTGCGGGCACGGCAGCCCCGCCCTTCATCAATATCGGTAAGATGAGCAACAAAGGCATTGAGTTTTCCCTCGGCTATGCGGGCAACCTGGGCGAGGGCAAGCTCTGGAACGTGACCTTCAACGGCAGCCATTACACCAACAAGATCGTGCAACTCGACGGATCGGCGAAGGAGTTCTTCGGTCCGATATTCACCCGCGAACAAAATGCCGTGATCAACCGGGTGGGCTATCCGATCGGGTCGTTTTACGGCCTGGTGGCGGATGGCTACTATCGGGATTCGCTGGACGCCGCCCAATGCGGCACCGGGGACGCGCTGGGGCAATGCTGGGCCGATGGCGCTCGTCCCGGCCGGATCAAGTTCCAGGACGTGAATGGGGACCACCATATCACCTCGGCCGACCGCGCGATCATCGGCAGTCCCCATCCCAAGTTCACAGGCGGCCTGGATCTCGGGCTTCGCTGGGGACAATGGGACTTGAGCGCGACCCTGTTCGGCACGTTCGGCAACAAGATCTTCAACTACCAAAAGTATTGGTACATCTTCCGCGTGTTCGATACCAACGTCCGCAGCGACTTGCTGACTAACTCCGCGGTTCTGGACGGCCCTTGTGGCCCTGTGCCACCGCCGGCTGGATCGCCGCCTGGAACGCCAGGTACCTATCCCTGCCCAGGAGCGGTGACGAACCCGGGCGCCAAGTATCCGCGGCTGGATGTGAGCGATCCCTTCAGCAACCAGTTCAGCAGCTACTACATCGAGAGCGGAACGTACGTCCGGCTGCGCAATCTGCAAATCGGATTCACGGTGCCGCCGGGAATGATCCGCTGGATACCCGCCGCGAGGATCTATCTCCAGGCGGAAAACCTGTTCACCATCACCGGGTACTCGGGTCTCGATCCGGCGTTGCCCGCGGCGAATATCTTCGGAGCCGCCGGCGATATCAGAGACCAGTATCGCGGTGTCGATCGCGGTTCGTATCCGAGCAATCGCATGATCAGCGTGGGCATCAGCACCACGCTCTAGGGACCGCCTTTTCTCGAGGAACGGACGACGATGAACATGCGCACTGGGCACAGCCTGCTGGTCGGGACGGCGTTCCTGATCCTTGTCGGCGGCGTCACGTACAGCTGCAAGGACTTTCTCGATGTCGGCCCACAAGGCACACTGGATGAACCGACGCTCACAACACAGTCAGGCGTTGAAGGCTTCCTCATTGCCGCCTACCGCGCGTTGGACTGGAACAACGCCGTGGGCGGTGCCTGGGGAGGCGCGGCGAGCAACTGGGTGTGGGGGAGCGTCGCGAGCGATGATGCCCACAAGGGGTCCGACGCGAACGATCAGGCCCCCATTGCGGACATCGAGCTCTACAATTGGGGGACCGGTCTGGCCGAGGGCTACTTGGCCGATAAGTGGCGGACCGTTTGGGAAGGAGTCGTCCGCAGCAATGCGACGTTGCGCCTGCTGAGCAAGGTCCAGCAGGTGAACCCGGGTGAGATCTCGGCGAGCGACGCGAACGGGATCAAAGGCGAGGCGCTGTTTCTCCGGGCGCACTATCACTTCGAAGCCTGGCGGATGTGGGGGAATATTCCCTACTACTTCGAGGATGATGCGAATTTCAACAAGCCGAATAATCTCGGCGTGGATTCCGTGGCGAAGCTCATCCTGCGGGACCTCGACACGGCCTTCGCATTGCTGCCGGCGGACCCGAGGAACAACCAGACGGGACGGGCGACGAAGTGGAAGGCCCTAGCCTACAAGGGAAGGGTGCAGATGTATCGGGGCGACTACGCCGGTGCCTTGACGACCCTGCGGGCCGTGCGGGACAACAACGGCGGACGGTTCGACCTGGAAACGAGCTTCGATCATGTGTGGACGGGCTTTCGGACCTTCGCCAACGGTAAGGAAACCATCCTGGCGTATGAGGCCTCCGTCAACGATGGAGAGCCCAATGGGAACAATTCCAACTATGGCGAACGCCTCAATTTCCCGTATGTGGACCCATTCTGCTGTGGCTTTCACCAGCCGACACAGAATCTGGTCAATTCCTTCGTCGTAAACGACAGCGGCCTTCCCTTGGCCGTGACGGATCCTGCGTGGAACACCAGAGACGCGAATCTCGCCGCTACCACGGCGGTTCCCGTCGATCCGCGGTTGGACTGGACGGTCGGCAGGGATGGCGTCCCCTACAAGGACTGGGGACTGCACGATTCGACCTTCATCAGGGACCGAGCCTACTCCGGTCCGTACAGCCCGAAGAAGAACGTCCACGAGAAGCGCAGTGGCGCTCAGAGTGGCGTCGGTTGGAACTCGTTCCAATTGAATTCCGTGCACATCCACATCTTCCGGTATGCGGATGTGCTGTTGCTCTTGGCCGAGGCGGCTGTCGAAACGAACAACCTGGAAGAGGCCCGAGGGATCGTCAATCAAATCCGGGCGCGGGCCGGGCAGACCGCCGAGGGGTGTGGCGCCGGGTCCACCGATACTGCGTTGGTGAATAGGTACCCCACGTGTGCGGGGCGTGATGAAATCGCTTTGCCTTTGCTCCACTTGGCCAATCATGATAGCTTGGCCACGCCATGGGCTATCTACAAGATCGGCCAGTACACGACCCCGTGGACCGATCAAGGCTTTGCCCGAGCCGCCGTTCGGTACGAACGCCGGCTGGAGCTGGCGATGGAGGGTCAACGCTTCTTCGACCTGCGACGCCGGGGAGACGCCGATTCGGTGATCACCAACTACCTGGCGGTGGAGCAAAATCGGCTCCCCTGGCTTGCAACCGCGGCACCCTTCCAGAGTCGGCATCATCTGTATCCGATCCCTCAGATACAGATCGAGTTGAGCCATGGCGCGTTGTGCCAGAACGCTGGGTGGGGCACGCCGGCCTGTCCGTAGGCTATGGACGCCGGATGACAAACGCCTGCAGGGAGTCGCCGTTATTCGCAACGAGTATGGCGCTCCCTGCAGGCGTTTGGATCAGGGCGAGTCCCGTGACATCCCAGGGGGCCACAAAGCCACTCTCGACTGGAGCGACCGAAGTGAAGTGGCCCCGGCCGTCTCCCCTCAGCCAGAGCCCATTGCCGGCGTCGGCCCTCGGCGTGTTCGGTTCCGTATCGTAGAGGTTTCCCGCCACGATCAGATCGAGATTGCCGTCGCCGTCCACGTCGTGGGCGACAATTCCCTTGATCGGTGAAATTTGCGCGAGATTGGGCAACGCAAGCGCGCTGAAGGTCCCATTTCCATTGTTCTGCAGATAGACGCTGGCGAAGCTATCCGTTTGGTAATGGACGGCACGCTGCAACTGGGAGGAGCCGAACAGGTGCGGGACCGAGGCCTGTGAAAAGGCGGCATAGCTCGGGAATCTCACCGCAAGTGGATAAATCTCCCGGCCCAATGGCGCTAAGCCGAACAAGGGATACTCCGTCCCGTCGATCTCCTGCGTGAGCACGATGTCCATCGTCCGGTTCCCGGTGAAATCGGCTGCGTAGACCCCGAACTTGCTGTCGGCGGACGTCGTGTACGTGTAATTCAACCCCAGATTCCCGGCCACCAGATCGGGATGGCCGTCGTGGTTGAAATCTCCGACCGCGAGACTGTACCACCATCCCCGCATTGGCGGCAGGCCCATCGATGCGGTGACATCGTGCAGGCGCGCGCCGTCGTTGTGATAGAACTGGAGCGGCATCCATTCCCCCGCCGTGACCAGATCCAACCGCCCGTCGCCGTCAAAATCGACCCACACCGCGGCGGTGATCATGCCTCCCGGGTGAGCGA
>WNFU01008497.1_pt1 | contig 11856 bp, 11 predicted proteins | sample 5400121 | NCBI WGS metagenome assembly WNFU01 (sample SAMN13153360, study PRJNA577476) | soil metagenome | isolation source: 100 cm soil or saprolite under grassland replicate 1 | place: USA:California | collected 2016-06-15 | reverse complement strand
TATCGCAGGTGAGCATCGATTGCTTCACCACGGGGTGGTCGCCGCCGATGATGACGCCGCCCTTGTGGGGGTCGCCGATGACGACTTCGCGGGATTTGCGGCGCTGATGGAAGTAAGGCGAGTCGCAGTAGCGCATGGGAATCACCTGGCCGGCGCCGGAGACGCAGGTTGGGAGTTCTGCCCCGGCGATTCCACCTCTTCAATCTGCACGTCGCGTTTGAACATTAACTTGAAGAACGGCAAACGGCGAATGTCGAAAAACGTCACGTAGAGCATGAAGGAAATAAGCAGGAGCGCGAAAGCCGTCGTGGCATACTCCTGGATTCTCGCGCTGAGCGGGCGACGACGTATCTTCTCGATGATTGCCAGCAGGACATGCCCGCCGTCGAGCACCGGCACGGGAAGCAGGTTGAGGACGGCCAGGTTGATATTGAGCAGCACCAGGAAGTAGAGGGCCAGGCGATAATCCGTGTTAACATAGAGAGCCAGCATGGCGAGGATGCCCACCGGCCCGCTGAGATCCTTTGCCCCGACCCCGGTCTGTTTTGAGTGAATCAACGCGCTGAAAACGCTGATTGTCCGGTTCCATACGTCCGCCACCATCTCCCAGGGCTTTGGCCCGGGCTTCATCACGCGGTATACGACGGTCGAATCGCTGTCCAAACGAACACCAATCCGACCGGTCTTTTTCTCCGGATCAATGATTCGCGGCGTAACGGACAGAGACACCAGTTTCTTGTCCCGCTCAACCGCGACCTCGGTGGGTTCGCCGCCGCGTTTCCTGATCAGATCTACCAGGTGTTGCTGGCCGACAACCGGAATGCCGCCGAACGAAATAAACTTGTCCTTCTCCTGGAGGCCGGCTTTCTCAGCCGGGCTGCCTTTCTCGACCAGACTGACCACGGGATGGTCCCGGGGTTCCAGATTCAATATCTTGAGACCGACCGTTTCGTTGATCCGGGCGATGAGGTTATTGGTGGCGTGGACTCCGTTTCGTTCCGTCACGACCGCCAGCACATTCGTGCGTGCCAGCGCGGTGATTTCCTGGACCTCCTGCCACGATTTCGCCATCTTCCCATCGACCATCACGATCTGGTCGCCTTCGCGAAGACCTTTCTTGTATTCGTCCGAGTTCGGCTCGACATGGCCGATGATCGAGGGATTCACGGCCACAGGCAACCCGACAAAATAAATGAGCGCGGCTATAGCAAAACCGAAAACCACGTTCATGAACGGTCCGGCGACGGCGACCAGGACTTTCGACCAGGGCGACGCAGGAGGGATTTTTTCAGATGAAGCACTGGCGCCTTCCAGCGCTTCCGAAGTCACCATCTGCGGCAGCTTGACGAAGCCCCCCGCCGGAATCCACCGCCAGGAGTAATCGATTCCGTCCCGGGTCCAACTGACGATCTTCGGCCCAAACCCGATGGAAAAGCCTTCGACTTTCAAACCGCGACGGCGCGCCATCCAGAAATGCCCGAATTCATGCACAAAGACAGCCGCGCCAAATAACAGTAGGACCGCCACGACGTCATAAGCCACTCTCAATATATCGGTCATGATCACAAACCGGTTTCTCCGGCAGTTCGTTCACTCTAGCCAGCCACCGGCACTCTGGCAACCCGGGAAACGTTTTTGTTCAAAAGAAGTTGGCCCGCAAAGGCGGGACGCGAAATCATCGCGCCGCTTCCCCCCGCGCCCAGGCGTCCGCGCAAAGGATCTCGTCCAGTGACGGATGTTCGACCGGTTGATGCCGCTTCATCACGCGCGCGACCGTTTGACTGATCTCTTCGAAGCCGATCCGGCTATTGCAGAACGCCTCCACAGCCACTTCATTGGCCGCGTTGAGCACGGCCGGCATCGTGCCGCCCACTTCTCCCGCCCGGCGCGCCAGATTGAGCGACGGAAACCGGTCGAGGTCCGGTTCTTCAAACGTCAGGCTGCCGAGTTTGGCAAAGTCGGTCTGGACGCGGTCGCTGCCAATGCGGTCGGGATAGGTCAGGGCGTATTGTATCGGCAGGCACATGTCCGGCGTGGAAAGCTGCGCGATGATCGAGCCATCGACAAACTCGACCATCGAATGCACGACGCTCTGGGGATGCACCACGACCCGCACGCGGCCAATCCCGATGTCGAACAGCCAGCGCGCTTCAATCATCTCCAGCCCTTTGTTGAACAGCGTGGCCGAATCGATCGTGATCTTGCGGCCCATCACCCAGGACGGATGCTTGAGCGCCCGCTCGACGGTGATGTCGCAGAAGTCCGCCTTGGGCGTCTGCCGGAATGGACCGCCCGACGCCGTCAGCCAAAGATGGCGCACCGACGAAGGCGGTTTGCCATCCAGACATTGGAAAATGGCCGAGTGCTCGCTGTCCACCGCCAGCACGCGCACACCGTATTTGCGCGCCTCGTTCATGACAATCTCGCCGGCCATCACCAGGATTTCCTTCGAGGCCACCGCGATGTCTTTGCCGGCCCGGACCGCCGCCAGCGCCGGTTGCAGACCCGCCGTGCCGACAATCGCGATGAGCACGATGTCCGCCGACGGCAACGTCGCCAGTTCGATCAAACCGGCTTCACCGGAACAAATTCGGGTGGTCGATCCCAACATGTTTTCCAGCTCGAGCGCCTTCGCCGGGTCATTGATGGAAACCGCCTCGGGCCGATGTTTGAAAGTCTGCTGGATGAGCAGTTCGGCATTGTTGCCGGCGGCCAGACCGGCCAGGCGGATGCGGTCGGGCAGATCCTCGGCCACTTTGATGGTGCTGGTGCCGATGGAACCGGTGCTGCCCAAAAGAACGACATTCTTCATGAGGCGAACGGAGTGACGGAGTGATGGAGTGATGGAGCACTGGAGCGCAATACTCCATCACTCCAATACTCCATTACTCCGTTGTTTCTACGGCCGCGTGAGCACATGTCGCAAATAGAGATACATCAGCGGCGCATTAAACAACAGGCTGTCGAGCAAGTCGAGGATTCCGCCAATGCCGGGAAAGTACCGGCCCGAATCTTTCACGCCGGCCTCGCGTTTGAAGAGCGACTCGATCAAATCGCCCATGACCGCCGCGCTGCTCAAAACGACCCCGAGAACAACGGCGTGTTGCCAGTTCATGCCGGTGAGCCTCTCGCCGGCAAAGTGCGCGAACAACACGCTGGCCAGCGTGGAAACGCCCACCGCGCCGCCGAATCCTTCCCAGGTCTTGCCCGGACTGATGCGCGGGATCATCTTGTGCCTGCCGATGAGCGAGCCGACCGCGTAGGCGCCGGTGTCGCTGAACTTCGTGACGACGATGAAATAAAGCACGTAGAACTTCCCCTTGTTCTCGAGGCCGGGGAAGAAATTGATCTTCTGGACGAAGTTCAACAGCCAGGGCACGTACATCAGGCCGAATAGCGTCGTCGAAATCGCCAGGAGACCGGCGGTGTTGCTGCGCGAAACAAACTGCCTCACGCACAGTCCCAGCACGAAGAGGATGAGAAAGCTCGCCTCGAAATCGTTGACGCGCGAGGGCGATTCGTAAAGCCCGAGTTTGCCCGTGCAATGCAGGAACGTGCCGACCATGAGCAGCGGCCCGCCGATCAGCCCCCAACCCTTGAAGCAAACCAGGCCGCGCTTCTCGACCAGCCCGTAAAATTCCGCAAGCCCGAATCCGGCAAGGAAAACCAAGATGAGCAGGAACACGTAGTCCGCAATGAGCTTGTTGGCCGAGAACAATACCGCCAGGATGACGGACCATAGAATTACCGTGCTGATCAGCCGGCGGAAAAAAATTTTCGCCTTCGACGCCGGCGCCGGGGCGGGGACGCCGTCCGGCGCGGCCGGTTTGACTTGTGATTCGCTGTTCACGATCAGAGCGGGCGTTCGTTACGAAAGCGAATCGTAAATCGTAAGTGGTAAATCGTAAATCTCAGACTCCGCCGAAACGCCGATGGCGCCGGGCATATTCCTCGATCGCCTCAAAGAACTGGGGTTTGCGAAAATCCGGCCAGAGCGCCGGCGTCACGACGAATTCGGAGTAGGAAATCTGCCAGAGCAAAAAGTTGCTGACGCGCAACTCGCCGCTGGTGCGAATGAGCAAATCCGGGTCCGGGTAATGGCGCGTGTAAAGGTGCTCGGAAATGGTTTTCTCGTTGATCTCCGCCGGTTCGATTTTCCCGTGCCGGACTTTGGCGGCGATGTCGCGCACGGCCTCAACAATCTCCGTGCGCCCGCCATAGCTCAACGCCAGGATGAGCGTCAGGCCGTTGTTTTTCCCCAGCGCCGCCTGGGTTTTCTTCAACTGTTCCTGGACGAATTCGGGCAGGCGATATATCTGGCCGATCACTTCCAGCCGGACGTTGTTGCGGTTCAATTCCGCGACTTCGCTCTTTAGAAAGCGGGCCAGATATTTCATCAGCGTGTCCACCTCGTCCTTCGGCCGGTTCCAGTTTTCCACGGAAAAGGCGTAGAGCGTGAGGTACTTGATGCCGACCTCGCCGGCGGCGCGCACGACGGCGCGGACGGACTCGACGCCGTGGCGATGGCCCTCGACGCGCGGCAGATGCCGCTGCTTCGCCCACCGCCCGTTGCCGTCCATGACGATGGCCACGTGCGTTGGCAATACCGCCCCGGCCTGGAGACTGAGATGGAGCGTCGCGCTCACTTCGGTTTGAGGCCGCGACCATTCAATTCGTTCAGGCACTCGACCTTTGCGGCTGTGGCTCGCTGCAACTGTTCGGGCGTGGTGACGGGATTTAGCAGGATCATTTCAGCCAGATCAAAGGCAGGCTGACGACGATTTTCCACCACCGCCCTTCGCGCACCTCGAGCGGTTGTGTCATGGCGATCATCGCCGCCAGAGCGACCACACAGACCAGGATGGGCGCCATCATGTTGCCCCGAATCGCTCAAAGGAATATCGTCTGCTCGCGCGCCGGGCCGACCGAGGCAATCGTCAGTTTCGCGCCGGTCAGTTCGGCGATCGCTCGAAGATAGGAGCGGGCTCTGGCCGGAATTTCGTTCCAGCGCCGCGCCCGGTCCGTGGGCGTCCGCCAGCCGGGAAATTCGACATAAACCGGCTGGCACTTGCTCAACGCCTCGATGTTGTTCGGCACGTAATCGTAGCGGGTCGTGCCGACGCGGTAGCCGACGCAAACTTTGATCGTCTCCAGCGTGTCCAGCCCGTCGAGATTGGTGACCGCCAGGTCGTCGATGCCGTTGACCATGGTCGCCTGGCGCGTGGCCACCGCGTCGAACCACCCGCAGCGTCGCGCCCGCCCGGTGGTCGCTCCAAATTCCCGTCCCATGGCGTGCAGCATGTCGGCGAGGTCCGCGCTTTCGCTGGGAAGCGGCCCTTCACCAACCCGCGTCGTGTAGGCTTTCATCACGCCGACGACGCGGTCCATGCGATGGGGCGGCACTCCGGAACCGGTGCACGCGCCGCCCGCCGTCGTGTTCGACGACGTCACAAACGGATACGTGCCGTGGTCGATGTCGAGAAATGTGCCCTGGGCGCCCTCGAACAGGATGTCTTTCTGTTGGCGCATGGCTCCGTGCAGCAAAACGACCGTGTTGGCGACAAAAGGCTTCAAGCGGTCGCCGGCCGCACGGTAGGCCGCCAGCACCTGTTTGAACGAAAGCGGCCGGGCGCCGAACGCTTTCAGAATTTCATTGTTCTCTCTGATCTTTTGGCGGAGCAGCGTTTCGAACCGGGCCGGGTCGATCAGGTCAATCATGCGCAGACCGGTCCGCGCCGCTTTGTCGCCGTAAGCCGGTCCGATGCCGCGCTTGGTGGTGCCGATTCTGTTTTTGCCCTTCAATATCTCCCGTTGCGCGTCCAGCTCGCGGTGATAGGGAAAAACGAGATGGGCGGTCTCGCTGATGAAGAGGTTGCCGTCCACTTTGACCCCCAGCTTGAGCAGCCCGCCGATCTCCTCGACGAGGCCGACCGGGTCGATGACCACGCCGTTGCCGATGACGCAGCTCTTGCGTTTGCGCAGAATGCCCGACGGCACCAGGTGCAGGACATACTTTTGCTTGCCGATGAAGACCGTGTGACCGGCGTTGTTGCCGCCCTGCGTGCGGACTACGACATCCGCCTGCTCGGTCAGCACATCAATGATTTTGCCTTTGCCTTCGTCGCCCCACTGGGCGCCCACGAGAATCGTATTGGCCATAGCCTGATATCCGTGCCGGCAATAAAAAGCCCCGAAATGTAAATTCGGGGCCCAAGCGCGCGCTATTTACAGGCAGAAATTAAGGAGAGCCCGAATCGGTGTCAATCTCAGAGAAACCGCGAACCTGTTGGGGCTGGGATTCGCGCCGCGGGATTACGAATTGTTCCGCGAAGCCGTGCACCAGCCGCACGGCGTGGTCCTGGTCACCGGCCCGACCGGCAGCGGCAAGACCACGACACTCTACGCCGTGCTCAAGGAAATCACCTCGCTGGAAGTGAGCACGTTCACACTCGAAGACCCGATCGAGTACCGCATGCCGCTCGTTCGCCAGACGCAGATCAGGGAGGAAATCGGCTTCACCTTCAGCATCGGCCTGCGCGCGCTGCTCCGGCAGGATCCCGATATCATTCTGGTAGGCGAATGTCGCGACACGGAAACGGCGACCTTGATGGTGCGCGCGGGCCTGACGGGGCACATCGTCTTTTCAACCTTGCACACCAACGACGCCGCGGGCGCCATACCGCGGTTGCTCGACATGGGGGTCGAACCCTACCTGCTCCCCGCCAGTCTGGCTGCGGTGCTGGCCCAGCGACTGGTGCGCACCATCTGCCCCGACTGCAAGCGTCCCGTCGAGAACCCGGCGGCGGTCTTCGCCGATCTCAAGTTGGAACCGTCGCAGAACACGCCGCTGCAACTGTGGAAGGGCGAAGGGTGCCGGGAGTGCAAGCAGAGCGGCTACCGCGGGCGGCAGGCCATCTTTGAATTGATGGTCCTCGATCACCGCTTCCATGACCCGATCGTCCGCCGCGCGGGCGCGCCCGATTATTTCCGGCTGGCCCGCGAAAAGGGGATGCGCTCGATGTTCGAGGACGGTATGCGCCAGGTGCTCGCGGGCAACACCACGATCGAGGAAGTGCTCGAAGCGACCCGGGCGACCGCTGATTGATGAAAATCCAGGTTCAAAGCACCAACCTCAAGAGAACGCCCAGGCATGAAATCCCAATGATGCGTGCCGGGCTATCGGATGGGAGCCTGGTGTTTGGATATTCACTGGAGCTTTGGACATTGAACTTTGAACTTTGATTCGCATGGCTGTTTTTCAATATCGCGGTTTGGACAAGTCCGGTCGGCCCATTTCCGGCACCATGGCCGCCGAGGACGCGACCAACCTCGAAGAAAAACTGCGGGCCAGCGGTTATTGGTTGCTCGAGTCTCAAGCCAGGGAGACCCGGACCGCCAGGACCAGCGGCGGTAAGGCAGGCGCGATCGCCTGGGGGACCGGCGTCAAACGCCGGGACCTGATCGAGTTCTGCACCATGATGAGCTTCCAGTGTCGCGCCGGCGTTCCCCTGGTTCAAGGCATGAAGGGTGTCGCCGAGGATTGCCTGAACTTGCGTTTCCGGCAGGTAATCCAGGGACTCGCGCACCACCTCGAAGCCGGCCTCTTGTTGAACGAAGCGATGGCGCAGTACCCGCAGGTATTCCCGCGCCAGATGACCAGTGTCCTGCGCGCGGGCGAACTGGGCGCCGACATGCCGGGGGCCTTCACCTCCGTGCGCGACTATCTCGAATGGCTCGAGGAGATGATGCGCGACGTCCGCCAGGCCAGCATCTATCCCATGATTAGCACGAACGCGCGCCGTTATGCCCGGGCGTTTCTCATTGATCCAGGCTTGAGCCTCAACGGCGGCGGCCTGCCCTTCAGGCAGCCTCCAGCGCTCGCTCTCGCTGATCGAATTGATCGGTGTTCTCGCCGTTATCGCCATTCTTGCCGCCATCCTCGTCCCGGCTCTGATCCGGCAGATGGACAAAATCGCCGGCGACCAGGAGAGCGCCGCCCTCAAATCGTTCGGCGATGCCCTGCTGTCCAGCATCATGCGCAATCGTTACATTCCCGCCTACACGAATTGGGCCACAACCGTGGCCACAGAATTGGGCGCGGATGTCGCCAACGTGACGACCAGCCCTCGCAGGCAGCCCCGCTTTTTCCTCGTTGATCCGGCCGTGCAGGTCGGCGTCAACGGCGGCGGCCTGCCCTACACCCAGAATAATTCAGGCTCGGTTGTCACTAACAACAGCGGTGAGAATATCCCGCCCGCCTCACCGCGTCTGCTCGTCCTCTCCACCATTGGCCGGGCCTTGCCGACCAACATCGTCAGCGGCGTGGCCTCATCCACCAACTTCAACGCCATCTGGGACTGGAATGACGCAAGCAGCGTGCTGCCCGCCACCAGTTTTGCCTGGACGGGTTGGCCGAACAGCGACGATCTCAAAGTCCAACGCGTCAACCTCTCCCCGCTCTTCGTTCATCTCCTGCTCACTACCTATTCCTCCGCCGGCTCCCCGCGCTACTCCATCGATTCGACAAGCTGGTCCACGGCTCTTGTTATCACGAACAATCTTACGATCGTTGACAGCTATTTCATTCAAGACTCCGCCGTCGTGTTGTACAAGCACACCGGGGATACCGATTCCCAGCAAATTCTGATTCGCGACAGTTCGTTCGTTTACGACCAGAACGTGTGGCGCGGCAGCATTCTCGGCGGCTTCTTCCTCGCCGGTCTCGACGTCGCATCGGTCGTGGACCAGTACTTGTCGGCGCCCTCGAATAATCGGGCCCAAAACGGCACCAACCAGCAATCAATCGTGGTGCAGGCGATGAAGACTTACATGGACCGATACGGCGATTGGGCTTTGGCGGGCTTTCCTCACGGTAATAATCCTGAGCCTCCAACATATACCGCGGCCAAGAATGCGCAGGTAGCCATGTTGACCGCCGTGCAGGATCCTGGCCAACAGTCACAACCCCACGAACGTCCCCTGCCAGTGAACACCTCGCGCCAAATGCCAATATCCAGTTTTGCTTGCTCTCCCTGCGAGCCGTGGGACAGGAGCGCCGGTCTCCGCTCCAGTGCGTTGGCGAAAAAAACCTGTTTCGCGCCGGAACGGAAGTCGCCGTTTCCGTCGGACTGCGGACGGTCCCCGTCCGCAGCGCGTGGGAGGGCCGAGGCGCTCTGGAGAAGCCCGATGTCTCCGGGCCAGGCAACCTGCTGCGAACCGGGACGGTTCGCGGTCCGACGCAGAGCGGACCGCGGACGGTCCCCGTCCGCAGCGCGTGGACAGGATCACTTGATGGTAAATTGTCCCACGCTGAGAAGGCGAGCGACCTGCTGCGAACGGGGTCGGTTCGCGGTCCGAATCAGGATTACGATTAAGAGCAGGATTACGAGAATGAGGACGAGTACAAGGAGGTGGACGTATCTCCATCTCCTGTCTGCCATCTCCTAACTACAATCTTCCATCCCTATGAACGACACAGTTCTCTCACTCAGTCTGTTGAACGAGCGGTTGACCCCCACCGCCGTGCATCGCGGCAGCGTCGCCGGCACCTGGGAACGCGCGGAGCACGTGACGGACCTGGCGGACTTCTCGTCCGTGCTGCGGGAGGCCGTCAAACAAACGGGTTACGCCGGAGCGGCCGTGTCTGTGGTCCTCACCCACCAGCGGCTGGCGCAGCAACTGGTCGAATCGCCGTCGGCCAAGGGACGGAATCTGAAGTTGTTTTTGCAGAGCCGCGTCAAGCAGCTCAAACCCTTCGCCTCCGACGCCGCCTGGAGTTATCAGCCGACGTTGCCAACCCGGAACGCGCAGGCCATGTTGGTGCACCTCTTTCCACGGGAACTCCTCGACCAACGGGTGCGCTCCTGCGACCAGTTGGAATTACACTGCGACCGGGTGATTCCCGCCTCGGCCATTCTCCAACGCCAACTCACGACGCTTCCCCTCGAGCCGAACGAGGTGGCCTTGTTGGCCGCCGAAACCGGCGGCGCCACCACCGTCGTCATCGGGCGCAAGGACGGCCAGATTTACCTCGGCCGCACGTTGAGCAGCACTTGGAACGTCCATCCGGACCGGGTCAACGTCGATCTCAATCGCACGGTGCTTTATGTGAAACAACAGTTCGGCGTGTTGGTCGGCAGCGTGTGGCTTTTCGGCGCGGGCGCGCCGGCGCAAATCGTCCCGATGAAGTCGGCGTTCCGGCTGACCCAGCAAACCCAGATTATCTCCAGCGCCGCCGCGCAAACCCAGCAAAGCGGAGACACCGTTTCGATCATCACCGTCGGGACGGTGCTCGCGGTCACGCCCCAGATTTCGGCCGATGGCTGGATTACTCTCGACATCACGCCCGCGATTACCAGTTTTGTTGACGAGGTAATAGCCCCAAGCAAGAACAGTTCGGCGCCTGTTCTTGACATCAAACAGTCCTCGACCATCGTCCGTTTGCGGGACGGGGAAACGATCGTGATGGGTGGTTTGATCCAGAACACGAGCGCCAAGAACATCCGCAAGATCCCGCTGTTGGGCGACATCCCGTTGTTGGGAAAACTTTTCCAGGGCAGGGCGCAAGCCAAGCAGAAGAAGGAGCTGGTCATTTTCCTCACGCCGACGATCGTCCAGTAACCCCCACTCTACTTCGATTTGACTCGCCGGATCGAGACATTTTTATGTCCCATATGCGACATGTTTCTGTCCCATGATCAAGGTTTGAAACGGAGCAATTGCCGACCGGATTCCCGCAAGACTTCCACCCGCCGCCGCCACGCCTGTTGGCCAAGGTATTCGGACGGAAGAATCCTCTCCGGCAAGAGTGGATCGTTCCTCACTGCGTCCAGCCAGGCGTTGCGCTCCACCGCTGCCCAGCGCAGGAGCGCTCTGGCCGCCGCTTCGTTCCGCAACAGCCCGTCCGGTCGCTCGCCGAGAGTTTTCAAATGCCGGGCGTAGCGGCGGTTGATACGGTCGAAGTCCCACGCCCCGGCAACAATTTCCGCATCCGATTCCCCCGCGCAGGGCCGCGCGTCCAGGAGAATGAGCGACTCCACATTGATCTTTCCGCCGACGAGGATTCGCCGTTCCTCTTCCAGCGGATCCGGCGTAATCCAGGCGCTGTTTTGCAAATATCCGAAGCCGTTCTGACGAAGGTAGCGTCTCAGCCACGTCCGCTGGGAATTCCGGGTCGTCGGAACATCGAACAATACCAGCCGCCAGCGACCGTCCCACTCCCTCGACCATCTGGCTTGCGGGTCCCGTCCGCCGATTGCCTGCAACCGGCCCGGCGCGGTGAGGCGATACACGCGGTCGTTGGGCGCAGCAGTGTCGCGTTCGACCAATTGCCGCCGCTCCAGTCTCGCGACCTGCTTCAGCAGCCCGTTGCGATAGGCCCATCCCTCGTAGGAGTCAGTCAAGTTGCGAAACGTGGGCCGTGCAAGCATTTCGGCGGACCAGAGCAGCAGGTTCAAGAATTCCTGAGTCTTCGATGACATGGATGAATCGTGCCAGCATGACCAGCCGGATCAAGACAGATTTATGTCGCATATGCGACATAAATCTGTCCGCATCCTTTATTGGCTTAGTCTCGCCTCGCCGAACATAATAATGGCATTCCCGCCGCGCGCCTTGGCCTGGTAGAGCGCGATGTCCGATTTCTTAAAGAGCAACTCCGACGACGTTGCGTCATCGGGGCAAATCGCCAGGCCCATGCTCAGCGTGAGCGAGGCGGTGAATGCGTCCTTCACAAACTCGTTCTGCACGACGCGCTTGACACGCTCACACACCACGGCCGCGTTCACGGCCGCGTTCAATCCGGGCAACAGCAGAATCAGTTCATCCCCTCCCCAACGTGCCACGGTGTCGGTCTTG
>WNFU01012699.1_pt1 | contig 11859 bp, 9 predicted proteins | sample 5400121 | NCBI WGS metagenome assembly WNFU01 (sample SAMN13153360, study PRJNA577476) | soil metagenome | isolation source: 100 cm soil or saprolite under grassland replicate 1 | place: USA:California | collected 2016-06-15 | reverse complement strand
CGTCTCACTCCAGACCGAGGTGGTTGCGGGCCACGAGGCCCAGGCGATCGTCCACGGAGCGAAGGCGATCGACGCGGACCTCATCGTGGTAGGGCATTCGGGTCGCTCCGCCGTATGGGGTCTGCTCCTGGGCTCGACGGCGGAGCGGGTGAGCCGGCACGCGCCGTGCTCCGTGCTGATCGTCAGATAGCGGACGGCGAACTTACGAGCGCGCGTCGCGGAACAGCTGCCGCGCCTCCGCCTCTGATAAGGAATCGAGCTCGATGCCGCGCTCCTGCAGCATCCGCGTGAAGCGCTCGTAGCGGCCGGCGAAGCCCCGGATGGTCCGGCGGAGGGCGGACTCGGCGTCCACGCCCAGCGTGCGGGCCACGGCGACCGTGGCGAACAGCACGTCGCCGATCTCCTCCTCCGCGTTCGCCGGGTCCGCCGCGCCGGCCAGCTCGTCGACCTCCTCGCGGAGGGCCTCGAGCGCCGAACCCGTGGACCGCCACTCGAAGCCGTGTCCGGCGGCGCGGCGCTGGACCTTCGCGGCCCGGGCCAGGGCGGGGAGCGTGGCCGGGATGTCCTCGTCGACGCCGTGCTCGCCCTTCTCCTCGGTCTTGATGCGCTCCCAGTTCGTGAGGACCTCGGCGGCCGATTCCACCTCCACGTCGCCGAACACGTGGGGGTGGCGGCGGATGAGCTTGCCCACGATGCCGTCGGCCACCTCGTCGACGTCGAAGGTGCCGGCGTCGGCCGCCATCTGGGCGTGGAAGACCACCTGGAGCAACAGGTCCCCCAGCTCCTCCCGCAGCCGGCCGGGGTCGTCGCCGTCGATCGCGTCGAGGACCTCGTGGGCCTCTTCCAGCAGGTGGCGGGCCAGCGATCGGTGGTCCTGCTCGCGGTCCCACGGGCACCCGCCGGGACCGCGCAGCCGCGCCATCACCCGGACCAGGTCGAGGAGCCCCTCCCCGTGCCGGCTCGAGGGGACCGGGCCCTCCGGCACGGCGGCCGGCTTCGGCTGCGCTTCCGTCACGAGAGGGCAGGCGCCGGGCTGCTCGGGGACCCGGTGGCCGTGGAATTGATCGGCACGACCGTGCCGGTGGAGCTGTCGAACCGCCCGTACCGCGGGTTCACCTCCACCGACGCCGAGCTCACCTGCATCTTCAGCCAGTCGGTGAACGCTCCGGTGCCGGCCTGGGCCAGCAGCTGGTCCCGGGCCTTCTCGAACGGGACCACCTTCACGCTGATGAGCATGATCACGTGCCACCCGAACGTCGTGTGGACGGGCTCGCTGATCTGGCCCGGCGACAGCTTCAGGGCCGCCGCCACGAAGTCCTTGTCGAGCTGCCCCGCCGGGATCACGCCGAGGTCGCCGCCGTTCTTCGCCGATCCCGGGTCCTTGGAGAACTCCGTGGCCAGCTTGGCGAAGTTCTCGGGCGTGGCCTCGTTCGCGATCTTCGCGGCCTCCTTCCGGCTCTGGACCAGGATGTGCGCGGCATGGAGCTGCGTGAACTGGAGCTTGTTCTCCTCGTACAGCTGCCGGAGGCGATCGTCCGTCAGCTGCTCGCTCACCACGGTCCGCTCCACCTTCTGGAGCAAGAGCAGCCGCGAGACCAGCCCCTGGAGGTCCGACGTGGTGAGGCCCTGGTCCTTCAGCAGCGAGGCCAGCCGGCTCTTCCCCTCCTGCTGCTCCAGCGACGACAGGGTCGTGTCGATGTCCGAGCGCGCCACCGACAGGTGATGGCTCTGCGCGTAGGGCAGCACGAGCTGTTCCTCGATCAGGTTGGTCAGCGCGAACCGCGTGCAGGCGGCGTCCGGGCGCTCGGTGCCCTGGGCCTGGCCGCACGGGGTGTTCTGCAAGGACGCGAGGAACTCGAACAGCGGGATGTTGGCCTTGAGGTCCTGGTCCGTGATGCGGTGGCCGTTCACCGTGGCCGCGGGGGCCTGCACCTTGCTGCACGCCACGAGGGCCACAGCGACCAAAGCGACGAGCGCCGTCGCGGCGAGACGAAACGGACGGGAAAGGGGGGACACGAGCGTCGATTCTACCGGCGTGCAGGTCGGTTCGATCGGCCGGGTCGGCTCACGCGGGAGGCCCCCCTCACGCGGCCGGCTCCCGCTCGCCCACCGCCGCCAGGAGCGCGTCCTCCACCCACCCGGGCAGCTCGGGGCCGCCCATCACCTTGGGTTCCAGGTTCAACGTGCGCGTCGTCGCGTGGTAGGAGGCGCCGGGAACCCGCGTCCCCAGGTCCAGCAGCAGCCACTCCGCCATCTCCACCGGCCGTGCCCGGACCTGCTGGCGGAACGTCGAGACCTCCGTGATCCCCAGGCGCGTGCACGTGATGCGAAGCGACCCCACCGCGAACAGCGTGTCCACCTCCGGCGGGAGGTGCCCGTAGCGGTCCTCGGCCTCCGCCCGGACCTGCGCCAGCTCGTCGTGGTCGCGGGCCGTGGCGATGCGCCGGTACAGCTCGAGGCGCAACGCCTCCTGGCCCACCCACCCCACCGGCAGGAAGGCCCTGACCGGCAGGTCGATCCGGACCTCCTGCTCCTCCGGAAGCGGCTCGCCCTTCATCTCGGCCACCGCTTCCGCCAGCAGCCGGGCGTACGTGTCGAACCCCACCGCGGCGATGTGGCCGTGCTGCTCGGCCCCCAGGAGGTTCCCCGCGCCGCGGATCTCGAGGTCGCGCATGGCGATGTGGAAGCCAGACCCCAGCTCGGTGAACCGGCCGATGGTCGACAGCCGCTCGTGGGCCTCCTCGGTCAGCGCAGACTGCGGCGGGAAGAACAGGTACGCGAAGGCGCGCTCGCGGGACCGGCCCACCCGGCCCCGGATCTGGTACAGCTGCGCGAGCCCCAGCCGGTCCGCCCGGTCCACGACGAGGGTGTTCGCCGTCGGGACGTCGAGGCCCGACTCGATGATCGTCGTGCACACCAGCACGTCCGCGTCGCCCTCCCAGAATCGCAGCATCTGCTTCTCCAGGAGCTCGATGGTCTGCACGCGGTTGTGGACCCAGAACACCTGGCCGCCGCGGAGCAGCTCCCGGCGGACGGCGGCGAGCGCGAGCCCGTCGTCGTAGGGCCCGACGTACGTCAACACGGGTTGACGGTCTTCCGGCGGCGTGTCGAGCACGCTCATCTCCCGGACCCCCGTGAGCGCCATCTCGAGCGTCCGCGGGATCGGCGTCGCCGTCATGGTCAGCACGTCCACCTGTGCCCGGATCTGCTTGACGCGTTCCTTGTGCGCGACGCCGAACCGCTGCTCCTCGTCCACGACGAGCAGGCCGAGGTCGTGGAACCGGACGTCGCGCGACAACAGGCGGTGGGTCCCGATGACCACGTCGACCTTCCCCGCCGCCACGTCGTCGATGATCCGGCGCTGCTCCGGCGGCGACAGGAACCGTGACAGCATGGCGACCTTCACCGGGAACGGCGTGTACCGCTCGGTGAACGTCACGTAGTGCTGCTCCGCGAGGAGCGTCGTGGGAACCAGCACGGCGACCTGCCGGCCGTCCATCACCGCCTTGAAGGCCGCCCGGATCGCGATCTCGGTCTTGCCGTAGCCGACGTCGCCGCACACGAGCCGGTCCATGGGCTTCGGTTCCTCCATGTCCCGCTTCACCTCGTCGATGGCGGTGGCCTGGTCGCGGGTCTCCTCGAACGGGAACGCGTCCTCGAGCTCTCGCTGCCACGGCGTGTCGGGGCCGAACGCGTGGCCGGGCACGGCCATGCGAACCGAGTACAGGCGCACCAGCTCCCCGGCCATCTCCCTGACCGCCCGGCGAACCCGGGCCTTCGTCTTCGGCCAGTCGTTCGTGCCCAGGCGGTGCAGGCGCGGCGCTTCCCCGCCCATGTACTTCGCCACGACCCCGACCTGGTCCGCCGGGACGTACAGCCGGTCTCCGGCGCCGTACTCGAGCAGGAGGTAGTCCCGCTCCGAGCCGCCGGCGGTCCGGTGCACGATGCCGGCGTACCGCGCCACGCCGTGGACGTGGTGCACGGCGAAGTCGCCCGGCTCGAGCTCCAGCGCGACCACGTCGGCCCGGCGGCGGGCGATCCGGGGGGCCGAACGGGTGTGGCGGCGGGAGCCGAACAGGTCCTCCTCCGTGGCCACGGCGAGCCGGCCGGGGCCGAACACGAACCCGCCGGCGAGGGAGGCCGTGACGGCGGCGTGCGGCCACTGCCCCGCCGCGGTCTCGAGTCCCCGGTCGGCCACGACCTCCCGGGCCCGCTGGAGGCTCCCCGGGGCCTCGGCCGTCAGCAGCGTCCGGAAGCCCCGCCCGGCCAGGTCTGCCAGCCGGCCCGCCAGCTCCGGCGCGTTCCCCGCGGCGGTCCCCCATCCGGCGATTCCCAGGTCGACGCCCTCGGACAGCTCGGACAGGTGCAGCGCCGGCCGGCCGCCCAGAGCCTCCTCCAGGGGCCGGATGGCCGGCGGTCCGGGCCACCCGCTGGCCTCCGCGAGCGCCTCGGCCTCGGACAGGATCCTGGCCCCCCGGTCCAGGGTCCGGCGGGCCTGGACCAGGACAACCCACCCACCCGGGGGAAGGAGCTCGGACGGCGTGGGGAGCCGCTCGAACAGCAGTGCGGCCAGCCCCTCCATCCCCTCGAAGGCCAGGCCGTCCGCGATGCGGGCCAGGCCGTCCCGGAACCGGCCCTGGTATCGCGGCGCCACCTCGGCTGCCCGCTCCCGGACCTCCGGGGTCGCCAGGAGCTCACGGACCGGGCCGATCTCCACGGCCGGCACCGGATCGGTGGAGAGCTGGGTCGACGCCGAGAACTCCCGGAGCGACTCGATCTCGTCGCCCAGGAACTCCGCCCGCACGGGGCGGCGTCCGGTGCCCGGGAACACGTCGAGGATGCCGCCTCGGATCGCGAACTCTCCCCTGCGCTCCACCAGGTCCGACCGCACGTAGCCCAGTTCCACCAGGCGCTGGGCCAGCTCGTCGGGCGGGACCACGGTTCCCCTGGCCACGTGGAGCGGCTCGGCCTGCCCGAGGGTGGGGGCGACGCCGTGCATGGCCGCCAGCACCGGGGCCACCAGGACGAACGGGCCGGTGGCGTCGCGGGCCCGGCCGGCGGCCAGGGCCCGGCGGGCAGCGATCTCCGGCGAGGGGCTGATCCCCTCGTACGGCAGGGACTCCCAGGCCGGAAGGAAGGCCACCGCGGCGGGGCCGAGGAACGCCTCGACGCCCCGGGCCAGCGTCTCGGCCTCGTGGGGGCCGGGAGCGACCGCGAGCACGGGGGAATCCAGGGCCCGGGCCACGGCGGCCACGACGTAGTCGTGACCGGCCTCGGCCCGGGCGGCGATGGGCCGGGCAGGGCTCGCCAGGAGCCGGTCGAACGGCTCCGAGGCGATCAGCAGATCGAGCGCTTCCTCCAGCACGAGTTCCCTCGGTCAAACGGCGCGGTGCCACGGGTGCGGCGCCCGCACAGCACGAAGAGGCCTCGCTCGACCGAGCAGGCCTCTGACCAGCAGTTTTGTCGTTCTTTGCGGCCGGCGCCCTAGCTTCGCCGACCCTCACCGCGATTGTATCGGTCCTGTGTGACAGCGAGGCCGTCGCGGATGAGGGAGCGAACGGCGCCGGCTCCCTCGGCCACGAGCAGGTCGACCTCGGGCTGCTCGCGCTTGGGGAACGGCTCGAGCAGCCAGTCCGGATGGGTCTCCGGGCGGCCGGGCGGCCGGCCCACGCCCAGCCGCACCCGGTAGAAGTCCGGCGTTCGAAGCGCCTGCACCAGCGAGTCGAGCCCGTGGTGCCCGGCCGTGGAGCCGCCGAACTTGACCCGCAGCGTGCCGAACGGCAGGTCGATCTCGTCGTGGCAGGCCACGAAGCGGTCGGGCCCGGCCCCGACCTTGCGGGCCAGCGACGCGAGGGGAGGCCCCGACACGTTCATGTACTGGAGCGACTTCGCCAGCACGATGCGCTCGCCACCCGGCTCGCGGAGCTCGGCGGACTCCACCGACAGGAACCGGACCTTGCGGAACCGGCCGCCGGCCTCCGCCGCGATGGCCTCGACGACCATGGCCCCGATGTTGTGGCGGGTCCGCGCGTAGCGCTCGCCGGGGTTGCCGAGGCCCGCGACGAGCCAGGTCATCGGCCCGCCACGAGACGCGGAGCGACCACGGCGACCCGGCGGTCCCGGCGGGGGCTAGCCCTGTTCCTCGCCGCCCCGCTCGCCGCCCTCGGCCGCCGCGGCGCCCTCCGCCTCCGCGGCGGTGGCCCCTTCGGCTTCGGCTTCGGCCGCGGCCTCGGCCTCGGCCGCCTCGGCGGCTTCCTCCTCCTCCACCCGCAGGATCGGCGGGGGCACCACCGAGACGATGGTCTCCTCGGCCTCGGACAGGATGTCCACGTCCCTCGGCGCCGTGAGTTCGCTCACGCGCAGGACGTCGCCGATCCCCAGATGGGAGATGTCGGCCTCGATCCGGTCGGGCACGTCCGTGGGGAAGCATTCCACCCTGATCTCCCACAGGTGGTGCTCGATCACGCCGCCTTCCTTCACCCCGTGGGACTCGCCGATCAGCTCGACCGGGACCTCGACGGTGATCTTCTGGTCGCGGCGGACGGCCAGGAAGTCCACGTGCAGGAACTGGCCCCGGATGTGGTCGCGCTGGATCTCACGAGGAAGCGTGAGGTGATGGTCCTTCTCCACCAAGAGGTCGATCAGCACGTTCGACCCCGCTTCGGTGTGCAGGATGTGGAACAGCTCGCGTGCGTCGACGTCGACGGCGACCGGATCCATGCCGTGGCCGTACACCACGCCGGGGACGCGCCCCGCGGCTCGGATCTTGCGGGCGGCGCCCTTCCCGGCGGCGTCGCGCTTCACGGCGATCAGCTTCCTCTCCATGGACGTGCCTTCCTCGTGCGAACGGATCGATGGTACGGACGATCGAGAGAGGAAATTCTACGAGAAGGCGAGCCCCGCCCGACCGGCCGCCGGGCCCGTGGAAGGACGGAGCGGGCGCGAGCCTAGCGCGAGGCTCGCTTGGCGGTCGTCTTCTTCGCCGTTCCCGTGGCCCGCGTGGTGGATCCCTTCACCCGGGCGACCGCCTCCTCCGCGGTCCCCCTGGCGCGGGTCGCCGTATCCTTCGCCGTGGACGCGGCCCGGTTCACCGTCCGCTCGACGGCGTCCTTCACCTTCTCGATCTCCTTGCGGGCCTTGCCGGTGGCCTTCTGCGCGGCCCCCCGCAGCTCGGTCCCGCGCTTCCCGGTGATCCGGCCGACCACGCGTTTCGTCTCGCCGACCGCCTGGTCCACCGCTGCCTTGGCCTTGTCCTGCACGCCCACGGGCATCACCTCCAACGAGTAGCCCTACCCAGGAAGCCAAGCGATCACACGGCGCGAGCGGATGCACGAGCGCCGCTATGAACGCGGGCCCTCGAGCGTCTGGACCATGTGTGGAGATCGCGCGCGAACGTTCCGAGACGGAGAGGGCCGGCGCACGGATGATGAGGGCGGACGTGACGGACGAGGCGACCCCCTCGATGCCCTCGATGCCCGGGCTGGCGGAGCTGTACGTCCGCCACGCCCCTGGCGCCGTGGGTCTCGCCTACCTGCTGACCGGGAACCGGCATCCGGGAACCGGCATCTGGCCGAGGACCTGGCCCAGGAGGCGTTCGTTCGCCTGGCCGGGCGATTCGGGCACCTTCGAAATCCCGATCGGTTCGAGGCCTACCTCCGGCGGACCGTGGTCAACCTCTTCCTCTCCCATCTGCGGAGGCTCCGGCTGGAGCGGGCGTACCTGGCCCGGGAGGGATCGTCGTCCTCGACGGCCGGTGCCGGGGAGCCGGACGTGGCGACGAGGGACGAGCTGTGGGCGGCACTGCATCGGCTCCCGGACCGGCAGCGGGCGGCGGTGATCCTCCGGTACTACCAGGACCTCTCCGAGCGCGAGGCTGCCGAGGCCATGGGATGTTCGGAGGCCGCGGTCCGGTCGCTGGTCGCGCGCGGCATGGAGACCCTTCGGCAACTGATGCGAGGTGACGAGCGATGAACGACCTGGAGCAGAAGCTGCGAGCCGTCCTGGAACGGAAGTTCGACGAAGTGTCCGTCCCGCCGGTGGCACCGCCCGAGGCGCTGCGGCGGGTCCGTCGCAGGCAGGCCGCCACCACGGCCGTGGCGGCGGTCGTCGCGGCCGGCGTCGTCCTGGGCTCGGTGGTGGGAGTTCGGGCCCTCCTGCCCGGCGGCCGGGAGCATGTCCTCGCGGCACCGTCACCGATCACCGAGACCGTCAACGGGGTCACCATCACCTATCCCTCCGACTGGTTCGCGACCCCGATCAAGGTCCAAGTCGCCCCGCTGTTCTCCTTCGCCCTCACCAACTTCCAGCCGGCCACGGACCGACCGATCGAGTGCCCGGCCACCGATGCCGGCGTCCCGACCACGGCCGCCATCCTCTACGTGCTGGAGACGCCCGGCGGTATGGCCGATCAGGGATGGCCGGCCGAACTCCGACCGTCCAACGTATCGTCCTCGGACCAGGCGTGCCTGGAGGGCTGGACCTACCTCCGGGCGGACTGGGCCACCAAGGGGCGCGAGTTCGGCGCCGCGGCGGTGTTCGGCCCCCAGGCCTCGGAGGGCGACCGGGCGGCCATGGTGGAGGCGTTCGCGAGCATGGAGTTCACCGAGGGATCGGCGTCCGGCTCCCCGGGCCTCACGTTCGTGGCGGCGACCGGGACCTCCGGCGGCGTCCAGTGGAGCCTGGTGGTCAGGCAGCAGCGGGACCAGGGGCCCTGCCTGGAGATGAGGACGGCGACCAGCGCAGCGGGTGTGTGCGAGGCGAGCGCTCCGTCCGGCCAGGGTTCAGGGTCCGGGGAGTTCGGCTTCCTGGTCGGGGAGACCCAGGGAGACCCCTCGCTGCTGTTCGGTTCGGTCCCGGCCGAGGCGGTGGGGGTGCAGATGGCGCTCGAGGGGGGCGCGACCATCCAGGGGCAGATCTACCCGCCGCCCGACGGTTCCGGCGTCACCAGCCGGCTCTTTGTGATCCCGGTCCCGCCGAAGTCCCGGGGCGAGGTTCAGGCCCTCGACGCGGCCGGCGACGTCGTGGCCCGCCAGTCGATCCTCCCTCCGCCGCCGACGCCGGCGGGGCCGACCGGACCGCCGCCCGGTCCCGGAGCGTCGGGGGACACCGGTACCACGGCCGTCGGTTCCGCCGTGGCGTCGCCCGGGCCCTGAACCCGGACGGCGGCGTCAGCGGTTGCTTCCGGCCCGACTCAGGGCTGGTTCTCGCCGTGGAAGATCTCCGAGACGCTGGTGTCCTCGAACACCGCCCGCAGCGCGCTGGCGATGATCGGCGCGATGGACAGGACCGTCAGCTTTTCCATGCGCTTGTCGTCCGGGATGGGAAGGGTGTTCGTCACCACGACCCCCTTGATGGGTGACTCCTCGAGCGTCTGGATGGCCTTGCCCGAGAACACACCGTGGGTGGCGCCCGCGTAGACCGCCGTGGCGCCTTGTTCCACCAAGGCTTGCGCTCCGCGAACCATGGTGCCGGCCGTGTCGATCATGTCGTCGATGAGGATGCAGGCGCGCCCGTCCACCGGCCCCAGGACCTCCAGGGCGTCGATCTTGTGGGCCTCATGCTTCGACCGGCGCTTGTAGATGTACGCCAGGTCCGAGTGCAGGTGGTCGCGGAGGCGCTCCGCCACCTTCACCCGACCGGCGTCCGGGGCCACCACCACGGCGTCCTCCCCGAGGCCGAGGGTGTCCTGGAAATGGTCGGAGAGCAGCGGCAGCGCCGTGAGGTGGTCGACCGGGAAGTCGAAGAAGCCCTGGATCTGGCCGCTGTGCAGGTCCACCGACACCACGCGATCGGCTCCAGCCGCAGTGAGGAGGTCGGCCACCAGTTTCGCCGAGATGGGCTCGCGGGCCAGCGTCTTCTTGTCCTGCCGGGAGTAGCCGTAGTAGGGGATGACCGCCGTGATCCGCTTGGCCGACGCTCGGACCATGGCATCGAGCAATAGGAGCTGTTCGAAGATCGACTCGTTCACGGGCTGCGCGTGCGTCTGGATGACGAACACGTCCGCCCCCCGCACACTGTCGTTGGGACGCACGTAGATCTCGCTGGAGGCGAACCGGGAGATCTTGCACGGGGAGATGGGGATCCCGAGGTGCTCGGCGATCTCGTGGGCCAGCTCGGGGTGGGCCGTCCCCGAGTAGATCATCAGGTGCTTCTTGGTCAGGATCTCCACCTCGCCCCCTCTCGCGGACGCCCGATCATCGACTGCGGCCCCTCGTCGCGGAGGTCGAGCCGTCCCCCTTCGGTCCCGCCCTCCGCTGCGTGGGTTTCCTCTGTTTCTGCTTCCGCGCGGCCTCCTTCTGCTGCACGGCCTTCCGGGCCTCCTTGCGATCCCGGAACCCCGGGACGTTTCGCTGCTCCGCCCGTTCGATGCCCAGCGCTCCCGGCGGGACGTCCCGCGTGATCGCGGACCCGGCCCCGGTCATGGCCCTGTCCCCCACACTGACCGGCGCGACCAGCATGGTGTCCGAGCCGATCCTCACCTCGTCGCCGATCACCGTGGGGTGCTTGTCCCACCCATCGTAGTTAACGGTGACGGTGCCCGCTCCGATGTTGGTGTCTCGGCCGATCGTCGCGTCGCCCACGTAGGACAGGTGCGGGACCTTCGAGCCCGGACCGACCCGTGACGCCTTGATCTCCACGAAGGACCCGGCCTTCGCCCCGTCGGCGAGCACGGTGCCGGGCCGGAGGTGCGCGAAGGGCCCCACCGACACGCCCCGGCCGATCCGGGACCCGCGGACCACGGAGAACTCCACCCCCGACCCGTCGCCGACTTCCGAATCGGCGATCCGGGTCGAAGGGCCGAGCACGCAGTCGCGGCCGACGCGGGTCCTGCCCTCGAGGACCGTGAGCGGATGGATCACCGTGTCCGGCCCGATCCGGACCTCCGCCTCGACGTAGGTCGTCTCGGGGTCGAACATGGTCACCCCCGCCGCCATGTGGCGGTCGTTGATGCGCCGTCGCATCACCGCGGCCACGCCGGCGAGCTCGGCGCGAGTGTTGATGCCGAGCACGCCGCCGAGGTCCTCCGTGGCCACGCCGACGACCTCGCCCTTCTCCCGCAGGATCGAGATGACGTCCGGCAGGTAGTGCTCCCGCTGCCGGTTGTCGGCGCCGACGAGGGGCAGGGTGTCGTACAGGAGGTCGCGGCGAAACGCGTACACCATCGTCGCGACCTCGTGGATGCGGCGCTCGCGGGCCGACGCTTCGCGTTCCTCGACGATGCGTACCAGCTCGTTCCCGTCGCGCAGGATCCTGCCGTAGCCCGACGCGTCGGGCAGCACGGTGGTCAACAGGGTCGCGGCGGCCTTCATCCGGCGATGCAGCCGAAGGAGGGCGTTCAGGCTCTCCGGCGTGTGCAGGGGCTCGTCGCCGGACAGCGTCAAGACGTCGGTGACGGACCCCACGGCGTCCTCCGCCGCCATGACCGCGTGCCCCGTGCCGAGCGGTTCCCCCTGCTCGACGAGGACGGGCTCGGGACGGATTCCCCACGAGGCGACGGCCTCGCGGACGAGGTCCGCGCCGGGGTGGACGACGACGACGATGCGCCGGGGCCGGGTCCGCCGCGCGGCCTGGAGCACGTGCCACAGGGCGGGCCGTCCGCACACCGGGTGCAGCACCTTCGGCAGCGTCGACTTCAGGCGCTTCCCCAGTCCGGCGGCCAGGACGACCACGCAGAGGGAACGGGTATCAGGCATCGTGCGCGTCCTCGGGTCGGGGACCGGCGATGTTGTACCCGGGCGGTGGCGCGCCGCGCAACCGAGGCCGCCGCGTCATCCGCACACCACCTCGAGCTGCGGGAACGGATCGACGGCCGGCCCGCCCCCCGGGTGCCACTCGTAGTGCACGTGGGGGATGAGCCCC
>WNFU01008494.1_pt1 | contig 11859 bp, 11 predicted proteins | sample 5400121 | NCBI WGS metagenome assembly WNFU01 (sample SAMN13153360, study PRJNA577476) | soil metagenome | isolation source: 100 cm soil or saprolite under grassland replicate 1 | place: USA:California | collected 2016-06-15 | reverse complement strand
CCACCGCCCGCACCGCCCGACCCGCCCGACCCGGTGATCACCGCCGAGTTTCCCCGCTTCCCGCCGTCGTACCACGGCGACGATCATCGACCGGCGGGCTCGAGCGGCCCGGCTGCCGAGCCCAGGGCACGGCGCCCGATTCGGCGGCCACCCCAACCGCCGACATCCCGGCCCGAGATCCCCGACCACCGCCCGCACCGCCCGACCCGCCCGACCCGGTGATCACCGCCGAGTTTCCCCGCTTCCCGCCGTCGTACCACGGCGACGATCATGGGTTCGACCCAGCAGTGGCAGGCCGGGGCAGTCCCAGCCGGGGCAGTCCCAGCCGGGGCAGTCCCAGCCTGGGGAGTCGGAGCCCGAGTCGAACTTCGGACCCGGGCACCAGGGCCGGCCGAGCTCGCTGAGGCGGCGGTGCAGGAAGGCACGCTCGGCGGCGTTGTCGGCGAGATCGAGCGCCGCGCGGGGGCCTGCTGGCGGTGAGCCGCCCGGTCACCTCCTCCCGATCACCTCCTCCGGGTCACCTTCCCCGGATCACCTCCCCGGATCACCTCCCCTGGGTCGCCCGATCCGGCGAGCGGCTACGCTCGGTGCCCGTGCGGAGGGTGGTGACTGGGCGCGTGCTCGGGTTGGCCACTCGCGGCACCACGAACCCCAACCGGCTGCGCCGGGTGGACCGCTGGATCGTCGGCACCCAGGCCTCCCGGCTGCGCGATGCGGCCGACCCGCTGGTGATCGACCTCGGCTTCGGGTCCAGCCCGGTCACCACCATCGAGCTGGCCGACCGGCTGCGCGGGGTGCGCCCGGACGTGCGGGTGGTCGGCCTGGAGATCGACCCGGACCGGGTCCGCGCGGCGGCCTCCTTCGCCGACCCGCCCGGCCTCGACTTCGCCCGCGGCGGCTTCGAGTTGGCCGGCCGGCGCCCGGTCCTGGTGAGAGCGCTGAACGTGCTGCGGCAGTACGACCCGGACACGGTGGCCGACGCCTGGCGCAGCATGCGGGCCGCGCTGGCCCCGGGCGGGCTGGTGGTCGAGGGCACCTGCGACGAGATCGGCCGCCGGGCGTGCTGGGTGGCACTGGACGCGTCCGGGCCGCTCACCCTCACCCTGGCCGCCCGGGTCGCCTCGCTCGAAGCGCCCAGCGACCTGGCCGAGCGGCTGCCCAAGGTGCTGATCCACCGCAACGTCCGGGGTGAGCCGGTGAACGAGTTGCTGCGCGCGTTCGACCGGGCGTGGGCGGCGGCCTCGCCGCTGTCCAGCTTCGGGCCGCGGCAGCGCTGGGTGGGCGCGGTGCAGCGGCTGGTGGACGACGGCTGGCCGGTGGTGGGCGGCCGGTCACGCTGGCGGCTCGGGGAGATCACGCTGCGCTGGTCAGCGGTGTCCTGAACGGCCAGGATCTGGCGGTATGAACACTGACCGCCGGGTTCTCATCGTCGGGGCCGGTCTGGCCGGCTGGCGTACCGCCAAGGCGTTGCGCCGGTACGGCCACACCGGCCCGATCACCCTGCTGGGTGACGAGACCGGCGGGCCGTACGACCGGCCGCCGTTGTCGAAGCAGTTCCTGGCCGGCGAGTGGGACCTCGATCGGGTGATTCTGGCCAGCGCCGACGACCTGGCCGCCGCCGGCATCGAGTTCGTGGGCGGCACCCGGGCCGTCTCGGTGACCCCGGACGGCGTGCGTACCGAGGCCGGCGAGACCTACCGGTACGACGTGCTGGTGGCCGCCACCGGGGCGCGCGCGCGGCGACTGCCCGACCAGCCCGAGTCGGACCGGATCCGGATCCTGCGCACCCTGGACGACAGCCGACGGCTGCGCGACGCGCTCGCGACCGCCAGCCACCTGATGGTTGTCGGCGGCGGGTTCGTCGGCGCCGAGGTGGCCTCGGTGGCGCGCGGCCGCGGGGTGGACGTCACCCTGATCGAGGCGCACAGCACGCCGTTCGCCCGGGTGCTGGGCGCCGACGTGGGCGGCTCGCTGGCCCGCCGGCACGGCGAGCACGGCGTCCGGCTGGCCTGCGACGTCAGGGTCAGCGCGCTGGCCGAGCACGAGGGCGAGGTCACCGTCAGGCTGGCCGACGGGCGTGAGTTGGCCGGGGACGTGGCACTGGTGTCGGTCGGCTCGGTGCTGAACACCGACTGGCTGCCGGAGCCGGCGCCGCAGGGGGTGCGCTGCGACCAGCACGGGCGGGTGGTGGACGCACCGGACAGGTACGCGGTGGGCGACATCGGGCAGTGGTGGGACCCGACGAGGCGGCGGTACGAACGGTTCGAGCACTGGACGAACGCCGGCGAGCAGGCCGACGCGGTGGCGATGGACCTGCTCGGCGTGGACCGCCCGCGCCCGCCGCACCTGCCGTACTTCTGGTCCGACCAGTTCGGCACGAAGCTGCAGATGGTCGGCTGGCCGGACGTGGCGGACCGGGTGGTGCCGCTGCCGCTCGGGATCACCGACCGGGAGGCGTACCTGTACGTGCGCGACGGCCGGCTGTGCGCCGCGGTCGGCTTCGGCTGCCCGGGGATCATCGTCCGGCTGCGGCCGATGGTGTCCGCACAACTGCCGCTCGAGGACATCCCGGCGGCGTTCGGCGGCGGTTAGTGCCCCGTTCCGACGTAGGATCCGATGATGGTGGTAATCCGTGCCGATCTGATGGTCTGCGAAGGCCACGCGAACTGCTCCTCGCTCGCGCCGGACTACTTCGGCTCCGACGACGACGGGCATGTGGTGATCATGCGGGACACCCCCGCGGAGGAGGATCTCGATCTGATCCAGGACGCGGTCGACAGTTGCCCGATGACCGCGCTCCGACTGGATCCCAGGTAGCCGGTTAGCCCCCGCGCGGGTGGCCGGGGGTCATCCCGCCAGAACCGAAGTCAAGCGCGGGGGACGGCGCGCGCGGGTGGCGGGTCGGCACCCGCTGCCACGGCGCTCAGCCGGCGGCCAGCGCCGCGCTGAAGGCCTGGTACGCCTCGTCGTCGAAGAGCACGAACCGCGCCTCGTCCACCCAGGTGTCGGTCGAACGCAGCGCGGCCAGCGCAATCCGGGCGGCGTCGTCCAGCGGCCAGCGGTACACCCCGGTGGAGATGGCCGGGAACGCCACCGTGACGGCGCCGAGTTCGTCGGCCACCCGCAGCGACTCGACGTAGCAGGAATGCAGCAGGCCGGACCGGTCCACCGACCTCGCCCATACCGGGCCGACGGTGTGGATCACCCAGCGCGCCGGCAGGTCGCCCGCGGTGGTGGCCACCGCCTGGCCGACCGGCAGGCCCTCGGAGTACGCCGAGGCGCGCAATGCCCGGCACTCGGCCAGGATCGCCGGACCGCCGCGGCGGTGGATCGCCCCGTCCACGCCGCCGCCGCCCAGCAGCGCGGAGTTGGCCGCGTTGACGATCGCGTCGACGTCCTGCTCGGTGATATCGCCGCGCACCAGGGTGACCTCCATGCCGGCATCATCCCCGCTTTCGGGAGGTTGGATACGCTCATCAGATGGCCGAGGTCTTCAGCAGTGCACGGCTCCTCGCGCGGCCTTGGTCCGCCGTGCAGGACGCGGAGGCGGCGTACGCGATCTACTCCTCACCCGAGGTGACCCGCTACCTCGGTTCGATGCCGGAGCCGATGACCTCGCCGGAGCAGGCGGGAGCGCGGCTGGCCGGCTGGTCGGTGCCGGACGACGACCCGGCCTACGGGGTCTGGGCGGTGCAGCCGCGGGACGGCGAGCAGCCGATCGGCACCGTCTTCGTCCGCCCGCTGCCGCCGGCAAACGTGGACGTGGAGATCGGCTGGCACCTCGGCACCCAGCACTGGGGCCACGGGTACGCGACCGAGATCGGCCGGGCCGCCGCCGCGTACGCGTTCGGCAAGGGCCTGTCGGAGGTGTACGCGGTGATCCGGCCGGGCAACCAGCGCTCCGAGGCGGTGGCGAAGCGGCTGGGCATGCAGTACGTCGGGCGTACCGACAAGTACTACGGCATGGAGTTAGAGGTGTACCGGCTGCGCCCGTCCGACCTGCGGCCGGTCGACCGCTGGCCCTGAGGCCAATCAAATCACCCGTTCGGGTCTGCTTCGTATGCGGAAGCGAAGTTCGCGGCGGTGTGATCTAGCGTGGACAGCGTTCTGCCGTGCAGGGGGGCCATGTCCGACGCAGATCTGAACACCCTGATCATGAAGGTCGCCAGGCGCGCCGAGAATGCGCCTGCCGACGTGCTCCGCGACGCGTTCGTCCCGGTGCGCTCGCTGATGGCGCACCTGGAGTCCTCCGAGCACCACATCCTCTTCGGTCGGCGCGGCACCGGGAAGACGCACCTGCTGCGCTACCTGCAGGACCAGAAGACCGCCGAGGGCGCGCTCGCCATCTACCTCGACCTGCGCAAGGTCGGCTCGCCGGACGACCTCGTCGCCGCCCAGCCCGGCGGCTTCTCCGAGCAGGCGACCGGCCTGCTGGTGGACGTGGTCGAGCACATCCACACCGGCATCTACGAGCAGGTGCTGGACGACCGCTGGTCCCCGCTGCTGGCCGAGATCAGCGGCGGCCTGGACGCGCTGGCGGACGCCGCGACCCGCATCCGGGTGGTCGGCGAGACCGAGGTGGAGGAACTGCAGGACGTCCGCACCCAGACCGAACGGTCCACCGCGGGTGACCTGACCCTCGGCCGGGAAAGCCGCCTGTCGTGGAAGGACGAACGCCGCAGCCAGCAGTCCAAGCGGCGGTCGGAGCGGAAGGTGAGCCGCGGGCACGAGACCCACCACGTGCTGCTCGGGCCACTGTCCGGGGCCATCCAGACCCTGGCCCGGGCGCTGGCCCCGCACCAGTTGTGGGTGCTCTTCGACGAGTGGTCGGCGCTGCCCCCCGACCTGCAGCCGCTGATGGCCGACCTGCTGCGCCGCACGTTCTTCGCTACCCCGGGGGTGGTCGTGAAGATCAGCGCGATCCACGGCAGGTCGCGGTTCGCCGACACCGAGGGCACCGGCGCGCCGGTCGGGCTGGAACTCGGCGCCGACACCGCGGCCAGCCTGGACCTGGACGACTTCCTGCTGTTCCGCAACGACGTCGCGTCCACGTTGGACTTCTACGCCGCCCTGCTCTTCCGGCACCTGTACGCGACGGCGGTGCGCGCCGACCGACCGGAACAGGCCGCCGTGCGTGGCATCGACAGCCCCGAGCGGCTGGTCGCACGGCTGTTCGCCGGGCCGGACAGCTTCCACAACCTGGTGCTCGGCGCCGAGGGTGTGCCGCGGGACGCGCTGCAGATCGCCGGGCTGGCGGCGGGGACGGCGTACAACCAGCAGATCGGGTCGCTGCACGTGGCCACCGCGACCCGCGACTTCTTCCTGCGGGACAAGGAGGGAAACATCCCGAGGTCGGCGCAGCGGGTGTTCACCAACCTGATCGAGCAGTGTTCCCGGCAGCAGAGCCGGATCATCCCGCTGCGCCGCGACGGCGAGTCGAACGAGGAGGTCATCCAGCGGCTGTACGACGCCCGGCTGATCCACCGGGTCAGGCAGGGCGTGTCCCTCGACCCGCAGCATCCCGCCGAGGTATACGACGTGTACGTGATCGACTACGGGTGCTTCCTCGGCCTACTGAAGTCCGGCCGGATCCGTACCGTCGAGGACGGCCTCGACCCGGGCGCCCGGTTCGCCGACGCCAACGAGATCGAGATCCGGGGCCGGTCGTTCGTCCGGCTCCCGGTCGGCTGGTACCGGCCGCCGGAGCGGTCGAGGGGCAGGCGCTGATCCCACCGTGCGTTCCGCTCAGGCGGTGGCGACCACGGCCTCGACGAGCAGGTCGCGCACCTGCCCGGCCAGGTCCTCCACGTTGCACAGCACGATGGCGTTGACGTCCAGCTCGGGCAGGCGCTGGATCAACACCTCGTAGCCGGGGTCCCGGCCGCCGTGACCGAACCGCCGGGTCCGCCCCTCGGCGTACAGGTACACCCCATACCCCATGGCGAGGCCGTCCTGCACGTCGCAGCGCGGCGTGAGCATCACATCACGCAGCTGCCGGCCGAGCAGCGTGCCGTCGTCGTAGGCGTGCAGGAACCGGTCGAGGTCGGCCACGTTGGAGAACGCGCCGCCGTCCGGGCCACCCACGGGCGGGATCGAGTAGATGTTGGACCGCCACGGGGCGCCGGGCTCGCGCGGCCGCAGGTAGCCGACGGCGACGTCCGGACGCGCCTCGTCGAGTGCGAAGAAGCCGCTGGCGCCCATGCCGGCAGGGCCGAACACACGGTCCGTCACCACCTCGGTGTATGGCGCCTCGGCCAGCTCCTCGATGACCAGACCGAGCAGGATGTATCCCGCGTTGGAGTACTGGAACCGCCCACCCGGAGCGCGGTACGGCGGGATGTCGGCGAACAGCGGCAGGAAGTCCGCCGGGCGCAGCACGCGGTACGACGGCCGGTCGGTCCACAGCTCGGCGTAGTCGCCGTCCTCGTTCCCCTCCTCCTCGAAGTAGTCCGCGATCCCGGAGGTATGGGTGAGCAGGTGGTGCACGGTGACCTCGGGCAGCAGCGTCGCCGGGCGCCGCCGCGCGGGCAGGATCTTCACCACGGGTGTGTCGAAGTCCAGCCTGCCCTGCCGCACCAGGTCGGCGACCGCCACCGCGGTGAACATCTTTGTCAGCGAGGCCAACCCGAACCGGGTACCCGGCCGCACCGGCACCGCGTCCGACCGGTTCGCCAGGCCGTAGCAGCGCTCGAACTCGGTGCCGCCGGCCCGGGTGATGAGGACGGCACCGGACAGGTCCCGCTGCTCGGACAGCTCACCCAACTGCGCGTCCAGCCGTTCCAGCACACCGTCCATACCGCCCATGCCGCGCACTGTCCCAGCCCACCCGACACCTCGCCACGGAATTCCACCGCACCCGACAGCGGGCAACCGCCCGGCCACCGCTCTCGCGACGATCTCGCCGACCTGCCCGACGGCGCTCGTACCGCTCGCGCCCATTCGGCGTCCACCGGTCCGACCGGGCCGCCGCCCCAGCCGACAATTATCCTGGTCTTGACAAGAAATATTGTCGGTGCCACCCTCTCCCCATGCACGACGTAGCAGTGATCGAAGACCCCGCGGCGGCCGAGGTGTCCCTGGACCCGGTCCGGGCCCGGTTGCTGGCCGAACTGGCCGAGCCCGGGTCGGCGACCATGCTGGCCTCGCGGGTCGGGCTGGCCCGGCAGAAGGTGAACTACCACCTGCGCGCGCTGGAACACCACGGCCTGGTCGAAGTGGTCGAGGAACGCCGGAAGGGCAACGTCAACGAACGGATCCTGCGCGCCACCGCGGCCTCCTACGTCATCTCCCCCGCCGCCCTGGCCGCCGTCGCGCCCGACCCCTCCCGCTCCCCGGACCGGCTGTCCGCCCGTTGGCTCCTCGCCCTGGCCGCCCAACTCCTCCGCGATGTCGGCACCCTCCTCACCGCGGCCACCGCCGCCCGCAGACGACTCGCCACCTTCGCCCTCGACACCCACATCCGGTTCGCCACCGCCGCCGACCGGGCCGCGTTCGCCGAAGAGCTCACCACCACCCTCAGCACCCTGCTCGCCAAGTACCACGACGAGGACGCACCCGGCGGCCGCGACCACCGCCTCATCCTCGCCATCCACCCCACCGTCAACACCGCAACCGCCGAGACCGAGACGAAGGAGTTCTGAGATGGGCCGCGAATTCGAGGCGCGCCGGGAGGTCATCCTCGACGCCACCCCCGAACAGGTGTGGGACGCGATCGCCACCGGCCCGGGAATCGACTCCTGGTTCATGGGACGCAACCAGGTCGAGCCCGGCGAGGGTGGCACGGTACGCACGGCATTCGGCCGCTACACCCCGGAGTGCAGCGTGACCGCGTGGAACCCGCTCAAACAGTTCGCGTACGGAACCGGCGCGGCCCCGGACGGAAGGTTCATCGCGTACGAGTTCCTCATCGAGGGACGCGGCGGCGGCAGTACCGTGCTGCGAACCGTGACCAGCGGCTTCCTCCCCGGCGACGACTGGGAGGCGGAGTACGACGCCATGACGAAGGGCGGGGAACTGTTCTTCCGCACGCTGGTCGAGTACCTCACGCACTTTCCCGGCCGGACCGCGACCCCCATCACGGCGTTCGGCCCGCCGGTGACGCACTGGGAGCGTGCCTGGGCGGTGCTCCACGGCGAACTCGGGCTCGCCTCCGCGGTTACCGAAGGCACTCGGGTGGGATTCACACCGGACCCGCTGCCTGCCATCGACGGCGTCGTGTACTTCGTCAACCCGCACACCCTTGGAGTGCGGACGAGCGACGCGCTGTACCGGTTCCTGCGCGGATTTCGCGGCGGGATGGTCGTCGGGCACCACATCTTCGCCGCGGACGTGGACCAGGACAGGACCGAGCGGGCCTGGCAGTCCTGGCTCACCAGGCTGTTCGCATAGTTTCGTTCCTCCGCATCGTCACCACCTCCGTACTGTCAGCACGATTGGAGAAACCCATGAACACTGCGCTCCCGAGGAACACTGCGCTCTCGAGCGACGGCACGACAATTGCGTATGACCGCCTGGGTGACGGACCGCCGGTCATCCTGGTGGACGGCGCGCTCTGCCATCGGGCGTCCGGGCCGAGTGGGCCGCTGGCCGCATTGCTGGCGCCGCACTTCACCGTCTTCACCTACGACCGCCGGGGCCGGGGCGACAGCACCAACACCGCTCCGTATGCGGTCGAGCGGGAGGTCGAGGACATCGCGGCACTCATCAAGGAGGCGGGCGGGTCGGCTCACGTGTACGGCATTTCCTCGGGCGCGGCCCTCGCACTCGAGGCGGCGAACCGCGGACTCGCCATTACGAAGTTGGCGCTGTACGAGGCACCGTTCATCGTCGACGACAGCCGCGCGCCGGTGCCGGACGACTACCTCCCGCAGGTCAACAAGCTGATAGCGGCGGATCGCCGGGGCGACGCCGTCAAGCTTTTCATGACCAAGGGGGTCGGCCTTTCCGCCGTGGTAGTCGCCATGATGCGGATCATGCCGGCGTGGTCGAAGCTGAAGAATGTCGCGCACACGCTTGGCTACGACGCCGCCGTGATGGGAGACGGCCAGCGGGGCAGGCCGTTGCCGGCCGGGCGGTGGGCCTCGGTCACGGTGCCCACGCTGGTGGCGGATGGCGGGAAGAGCCCCGCGTGGATGCGCCACGGGGTGAAGGCACTCGCCGACGCGCTGCCCAACGCGCAGCACCGCACCCTCGAGGGCCAGACGCACCTCGTCAAGCCGGAGGCCCTGGCCCCGGTCCTGGTGGAGTTCTTCGCCGGCTGATCCGCACGGCCACGATCGCGATCCGGGGTGGGTCCGTGGTGGATCCGTGGTGGGCACGGATGCCCGCGGGCCCCCGCCCGGGCGAGGCTTCTCAGCGTAGGAACGACCGCCGAGGAGGCGGACATGATCACCGTATCGACCCCGATCGCGATGGAACTGGCCACCGCCGTCAGCGCGACCTGCTCAACGCCGCCGGCGACGCCCAGCTGGCCCGGGCGGCCCGTACCGCCCGCACCGCCCGGCCGGCCGGTGCGCCGGCGCGTCCGCGGTGGCGGCCGGTCCGGGCCGGTTCGCCGGTCAGCGCCTGACCCGAGGAGCACCGCGATGAGCACCCTGGGCGAGGCCTACGAGCGACTGCACAACGCGAGACCCTGCGTTACCTGACCCACGGGCACGCCAGCCCGGTGCCGCTGGTGCACACCGCCACCGCCCCCAAGGCGGGGTGAACCCGGGCAACGAAGCCGCGCCTCGCCCAGTTCCCTCGCCCACCGGCACAAGTCGGCCACGTTACAAGGCTCGGTTTGCCTTGCGGTGTCGCAGATGAACGTACTAAGGAGAGCCTTAGCGCGGATCTCCGCGCAGCTTTTCCGGCCCTGTTGATCGGATGTCCCGGCTGGTCCATGGATCAGGAGTCCCTGGTGTACCAGGGGACCCGCATGCGTTCCAGGTTAGTCGGTCGAACGTGAACAGGGTCGAGGAAGCTGTTGCTCCTGACATCGTCGAGACTGTTACGTGATCGTGACCACGACCGGACCACGGCGAACTGTCCGATTCGAACCGGAGCCAACAGGGACGAACAGGAGGAAATGGAGTAGGTCTGGTGTGACAGGCCGATGATCAGCCTGCCCGGCCGGCCGGGCCTCACCTGGTAGATCAGCGGTATGGCAGCGGAATCGGCCCCACGGGCCGGCGGGGAGGTGTTCGCCCGCCCGATCCAGGTCAACCAACGCCGCTACGAGGCGCTGCGCGCCTACCTGCATGAGGGCGCAGCCCTGCGCCAGGCCGCGGCCCGGTTCGGCTACACCCCCGCCGCGTTGGCCTCACTGGTCCGCGACTACCGGGCCGGGAAGCTGAGCCTGTTCGCCGAGCCGGGAAAGCCCGGCCGCAAGAGCGCCCCGAAGAAGGACCGCGCCCGCGCCCGGGTGATCCAGCTGCGCCGGGCCGGCCTGTCGGTGTATGAGATCAGCGCCCGGCTGGCCGTGGAGGGCACACCGCTGAACCGCACCGGCGTCGGGCAGATCCTCACCGAGGAGGGATTCGGCCGGCTGCTGCGCGACCCCGAACCCGAGCAGAGCACCAGCCCGGCCACCTCCGGCCGCGACACCCAGCTACCCCGGACCGCCCGGATCAACTTCGACGCCTTCCCCGCGCACGTGCACACCTCGATGGCCGGCCTGTTGCTGACCATCCCCGACCTGGTCGCCCTCGACCTACCCCGGCTGGTCGCCCGCGCCGGCTACCCGGGCACCTCGGTCGTGCCAGCGGTCAGTTGGATCTGCTCGCTGCTGGCGCTGAAGCTGACCGGAACCCGGCGGGTCTCCCACGTCGATGACCTGATCAGCGACCCGGCCAGCGCGCTGTTCGCCGGTCTGATGGTGCTGCCGAAGAAGACCGCGCTGACCGACTACTCCTACCGGACCTCCCACGACCAGCAACGCGCCTTCCTCACCGCCCTGGACACCACGATGATCTCCTCCGGGCTGGCCAGCACCGCAGAGGCCATCTTCGACCTCGACTTCCACGCGGTGATGCACTGGGGCGAGGACCCGGCGCTGGAAAAGCACTACGTGCCCACCCGGTCCCAGCGCACCCGGTCCGTGCTGACCTTCTTCGCCCAGGACTCCGGCACCCACAACCTCGTCTACGCCAACGCCGACCTGTCCAAGGCCACCCAGAACCGCGAAGTGATCGTCTTCTGCGACCACTGGAAGACCGTCTCCGGGCACGACCCGCACCTGCTGATCCTCGACTCCAAGGTCACCACCCAGCCCGTCCTGGGCGAACTGGACGCCCGCGGCGTGAAGTTCCTCACCCTGCGCCCCCGCTCCCCGTCGCTGGCCAAACAGATCAGCGCCATCCCGGCCACCGCGTTCACCCCGGTCGCCCTGGACCGCTCCGGCAAACACACCACCCCGAAGGTGCACCAGATGACCGGGGTGAAACTGACCAAGTACCCGGGCACCGTCCGCCAGCTGGTCGTCACCGGCCTGGGCCACGCCACACCCACCATCGTCATCACCAACGACCACGACAAGCCGGTCAAGACGCTGATCGAGCACTACGCCCGGCGGATGACCATCGAACAACGCCTCGCCGAGATCATCCGCGCGTTCTGCCTCGACGCCCTGTCCTCCGCGGTCAACCTCAACGTCGACCTCGACGTGGTCTTGTGCGTCCTGGCCCACGCCGTCACCGCAGCCTTCCGGCTGCGCCTGCCCGGCAACTACGCCGCCGCCACCCCCGACACCCTCCAACGCCGCTTCCTGGACACCCCCGGCGAGATCACCAACACCGGCGACACCATCACCGTCAAGATCAAACGCCGGGCCTACTCACCCGTCCTGCGCGGCGCCAACCTCCCCACCGACACCACCGTCCC
>WNFU01008493.1_pt1 | contig 11859 bp, 8 predicted proteins | sample 5400121 | NCBI WGS metagenome assembly WNFU01 (sample SAMN13153360, study PRJNA577476) | soil metagenome | isolation source: 100 cm soil or saprolite under grassland replicate 1 | place: USA:California | collected 2016-06-15 | reverse complement strand
CGGTTCCCCGCTGGCGCGCCGTCGGCGGGCGCGGTGCCGAGCGAGGTCTGGATCAATAAGCCGCAGCAGGCTTCACCGACAGAGGAGGCGCCTCAGTAATCTCAGCAGCAGGTTGTCTCATTCACGTTGACAGGTTCCGGGCTGCGGGTCGGGCCCGACGCTCCCCGGAGGGTGCAGAGCCGGCGACGGACGGACGCTACCCTGCGCGCCTTGCGGCGTGGGCGGCGCAGGGGGTTCGTGTTCACGGTGTACGGGGCGAAGCTGGAGACGCGAGTTCCGCGACCGACGCAGTGGCGGGCATCGTGAGCGTCGGTTGGGGCGACCGTCCGGGAGCCCTTCAGCCGCAAGGGCGCGCGCCTAGACCGAGGCCGACCGACCAAGCGGTCCACCCACAGGAAGTTAGCGGTAGCCGCTGAACCGCACCCCATCCGCAATCTCACGTACGCCGTCTCTCGTCATTCCTCGGCGCAACGCACTCTGCGGCTGACTACAGGTCCGTCGTGTCGGTCTTCCGCGCTATCATGGTGGCGGTGAACGTCCAGCTCCGCACGCATCGCACTCGAACGTTGGCAGCTTCGAGCCGCCGCGTGAGCCCGATCGACAGCGCAGCCACCACGATCATGATGGGGGGCGCGTGATGGCCGGTCGCGACCTCGTTCGGCCCAGCAGGGATGGGGACCAGTTCCACTATCACTGGGCCGCTCGGCGATGCCTTCAGCTCCTCCCTGGCGCGACTGACCTCGTCGCGGTGACGATCGAGGGATCGTCGGCGCAGGATGCCGGAGGTCAGGAGACCGAAGCCGGCGAGGAGTTGATCGATGTCGGTCTCTACTTCGGAGCTGAAACAGACCACGAAGCTCGGCTCGTGCGATACATCCAGTTGAAGCACTCGACCCGCCACTCCCGCGAGCCCTGGGCAGCAAGCGGTCTGGAGAAGACGTTAAGCGGATTTGCGCAACGTTATTCGAGGCTCCTCGAGCGCTTCCCTTTTGGTTCCGTTGCGCAGCGATTCCGGTTCGAGTTCACCACGAACCGGCCGATCGATCCAAAACTCAAGGAAGCCTTGGCGGACATCACGTCAGGGGGCGCCGCTCGACATCCGGATGTCCAACAGAAGCTCTTCAGGTTCACTGGGCTCGATGACGCCCGGGCAGCGCAATTCTTTCAGTTGTTCTCAGCAGAGGGTGGCGATCCAGACCTATGGGCGCAGAGACACCTACTCGCGCAAGACGTCCGCTCCTACCTGCCCGACGCAGACTACGAGGCCCCGGTCCAGTTGAAGGAACTGGTCACGCGAAAGGCTACGACAGAGTTTGCGTCCGATCCCTCCATCCGCCGGCATGATGTCCTGCGCGCGCTGAAGACCACGGAGGAACAACTCAGACCAGCGCCCTGCCTGATACCTGTAGGCAAAGACAGTCTGCCGCGGGAGCAGGAACAGGCCATCCTTCACGCACTCCTCACGGCCAGCAGCCCGCTCCTTGTTCATGCCGACGCTGGTGTTGGGAAGTCGGTGCTCGCTGCTCGGCTCGCGGCGTCAATGCCCGCAGGCTCTGAGGCCGTGCTCTATGATTGTTTCGGCGACGGCCGCTATCGCAATGCGCTCCATTTTCGGCATCGCCACCGGGATGCCTTCGTGCAGATCGCGAACGAGCTCGCTGCTCGCGGTCTTTGTCACCCTCTGATCCCAAGTGCTCATGCGGATAGCACACTGTACATGCGCGCTTTCGTTGCTCGGTTGGGCCAGGCGGTCCGGTCGCTGCGAGCCAGTACCGCTGGGGCGCATCTCTGTGTCATAGTCGATGCCGCTGACAACGCCGAGATCGCTGCTGAAGAACAGGGGGAACCGGGCAGCTTCGTCCGAGACCTCATACGGGCACCGCTGCCGGATGGTGTGCACTTAGCGTTCACGAGCCGAACGCATCGGCGCTCGAGCCTCCAAGCGCCCCTCGAAGTTCAAGAACTCCCGCTCCGCCCGTTCACTCAGGAAGAAAGCGCGCGTCACCTCCGCTCGCGCTACCCGGAGTCCACTGAGGCCGAAGTCTCGGAGTTCGCGTTCCTGACCAGCTCAAACCCGCGAGTACAGGCGTTGGCGCTCTCGCAGGGTCTGTCGTTGCACGACACGCTGAAGCAACTCGGACCTGGGCCCACAACGGTGGAGCGCGCGATTAGCGACTTGCTAGATAGCGCAGTTGCTCGGCTGCGCGATCAGGCGGGAAAGGTCGAGCGTTCGCAGATCGATCTCATCTGCCAAGGTCTTGCCGTTCTCCGCCCACTCGTTCCCATCTCCGTACTCTCCCAGCTCTCCGGCACCTCTGAGGGCGCTGTCCGTAGCTTCGCACTAGACCTCGGACGCCCTCTGCTACTGAAAGGCAGCAGCCTTCACTTCATCGACGAACCAGCGGAAACGTGGTTCCGGGACAGCTTCCGCCCGAACGCAACGACCCTTACGACCTTCCTCGAACGCCTTCGGCCGCTCGCCACGCAGAGCTCATATGCTGCCGCCGTCCTGCCGCAAGTGCTGCTTGAGGCCGGAAAGCTAGACGAGCTGGTGCAGCTCGCGCTCTCGGGTCAAGCGCTTCCAATCGACAACCCGCTCGAGAAGCGAGACGTCGAGATCCAGCGCCTCACTTTCGCTCTCCAGGCGTGCCTGCGCAACGGCCGCTACTTGGCGGCCGCGAAGATCGCCCTCAAGTCAGGGGCCGAGTGCGCTGGGGAGCAACGCCAGAACAGCCTCATCCAGAACAATACAGACTTGGCAGCGATCCTGCTGTCCCCGGACCGCATCGAGGAGGCCGTCTCGCGTCGCTCCTTCAGCTCCGCCTGGATGGGTTCCCATCACGCATACGACGCAGGCCTCCTCTCCGGGCGCGTCGAGTTTGCTGCGGAGGCCACGAGCAGGCTCCGCATGGCCCGGGAGTGGTTGAATGCCTGGGGTCGGCGGCCGAGCGATGAGCGACGGGATGAGCAGGTGACCGACTCGGACATTGCCGAGCTTGCGATGGCGGTGCTTCGTCTGCGAGGCCCACGACCCGCAGCCCACTTCTTGCGAGGATGGAGCCCGCGGCACCACTCACTGACAGCGGGGAGCCGTGTCGGCCAACGACTGATCGACCTCGGTCAGTATGAGCAATTCGATGCCCTAGCCACTGCGGCGGGTAACGACGTATGGCTACTATTGGGTTTGGCTGCGGAAGCAAGAACCGTGGGGCGTCTCCTCCCCAAAGCTTCTCTGGCACGACTGCTGCGCCTACTCGCCGATCGACGCGTGAAGCTGGCCGAACCCGAACAGTGGAATGAGAGATGGAGCGTGCTGGATGCCGTTCGGGCCGCCGTGGAACAAGGCTTGCGTGTACTTCCGCCGAAGGCGGACGAATGGGCGGGAGTTCTTCGTCGGTATCTTCCATCCGTCCCGCCCATCTCGCTCGCGAGCCGTTTCGCAACGGAGCGAACGGTTCTGCTGCGGGCCTACGCGCTCGAAGCCGCCTTGCGAGGGCAGACAACAACACCGATCGACGTAGCGCCTCCCGACGTACGCAAGGAAGTTGAGGCCGGCCACCAGTACGGACGGACCCAGGACTCGGAAGTCTTTCAATTGGAGTCCGACGCTCTTCTGCCCTGGTATGTCCTATCCGCCGAGGTCGCCTGCGGCCGTACCCCCACCGACCTGGCGAACTCCATCCAGCGGGCACTGAAGGCCACTACGTCCGCAGATGAGCGCAGGTACCACTCGGGCCCAATGAGCATCCAGACGGCCGCCCCCGAGTGGTTCCGGATCCTAGTCGAGGCGGGGGCCGCTGCTGGCCCAGCGCTAAAGACATTCAGGTCGTTTTTTGCTGATGGTAAGCATTCGCTGTGGCCCAACACGCTAACGTCCTTATGCCGATTGGCTGCGAGGACCCAGGGGCTTGAGCCTGCCGCGCTGGCCTTCGCGTCAGAGGCGTACAAAGCGCTGGAACCGTCGCGCGAGAACGCCGAATCTCGCGCCGACTCCTACATCGAGCTCGCACGGGCAATCCTGGTGGTCAGCGAAGCTGAGGCCCGTGCTTTCTTCAACCGCGCCGTCGAGATCGCCAGCCGCATCGGTGATGAGAACCTCGCCCGCTGGACTGCGCTGCTGAACCTCGCCCAGGCCGCCGGGGCATGCAAGACACCACGCCCGCGAACTGCGCACCGCCTAGCACGTGTCGCGGAACTCACCTACGAGTACGTCGCTCGTGACAAGTACTTCGACTGGAATAGCACTGTCGAGGCCTTGACAGATCTTTGCGCGTCTTCGGCCTTCGCCATCCTGAGTCGGTGGCGCGATCGTGGTTTTGGCAATCCCGAACGTCTGGTGCCCATCGCGGTGTACCGCTCGATCGAGCAGGGCTTGCTTCCGCTCACGGCTCCTGTTGCACTGGGTGGCCTGACAGCACAATGGGATCGGCTGGCGGATATTCGTCGTATCGTTGCTGAGGAACCGGATCCCGCTCGGCGGGCCTTGGCAGTCCAGATCGTTTATCGCTACTTGCGGTTGGAGACAGCGAACTGCGAGACCTGGTCAGAGCTCAAGAGGCTCGGCCACGAGCACAAGATCGACTTCCCTGATCTTGATCGCCTGCTCGCAGCCGAACGCATCCGCGAAGCAACCAAGAAGGAACCATCAGAGACCTTTATCCCCAGCGCGCCACGGGATCGTCGCTCCCCGGACTGGACCGCCATGTTCCAAGGCGTGGACCTGGCCGACGCTGCTGCTCTCCGAATAGCCTACGACGCAGTCCGGACGTACGATCCCCCGTACGAATTCGAGCGATTCTTCCGCGAGGCCTTAGCGCGCGTGAAGATCGGACGCGAGCCGGAGTTCATCAGTGCGATAACTGCATGGCCGGACTTCGGTATCTTTGAGGCGCGCTACTTGTTGGATGCGCTCCCCTCGCCGCTCCCCGCGCAGTTGTCGCTTCGGAGTGCCGTCCGGAGTGCATTGCTCGCCGCTTGTAAACGCGAGCCCCAGCGAGTTCAGCGGCGCGGCTGGGGCGCTTTCTTGCCCTTCGAGAGGCTCCATAACGAAGGAGTCGTCCCGGATCGAGACGTAGTTCACGCCACGCTTGACGGCTTCACTGCACAGGCAGACAGACTGGGCGCAACCGAACTCTTCCAGCTGCTTGATCCCCTTGCGGCCACCCTCTCGCCCGAGGATGCCGACGACGCCCTGAACTTCGGTCTGGACCTCCTTCAAGACGTCCTCCAGCCCGAGGATGGCGATGGCGCATGGCGCCCGGAGTTGCAGCCGCCCCATTCCCCCATCAGCGCGTTGGCTGGCTATGTGTGGGCCGGCCTCGGTTCTCCAGCCGTCGCGGAGCGCTGGCGATGTGCCCACGCGGTGCGGTCTGCGGTCGAACTTGCATGGGAGGACTTTCTCACCGAACTCGTGGGCATGGCGACCACAGGAGCAGCTGGTCCCTTCGTCGACCAAGGCCTGAAGTTCTATGCCTGGCATGCGCGCCAATGGTTGCTAATCGGCTTAGCCCGCGGAGCACTGGACATTCCCTCAGCTCTGGGCCCGGCGATCCCGCTGCTTCTGCGCTGCCTTCACGAGGAGCACGTACTGATCCGAGAGTTCGCGGCCCGAGCACTTCGAGCGCTTGTGGCCACGGGTCATCTGAAGGTCGAAGGACTGGATGATCTAGACTGCGTTAACCGACCGTGCCTGCCCGAGGCGGTGTACTCGAGTTGGTCGCCGCCCGTGGAGGACGACGTTCAGTCTGTCTCTGAACCTCCCGATGGTGACGAGAAGTACTACTTCGGCATAGACATCGGTCCGTATTGGCTCGCGCCGCTTGGCCACGCGTTCGGGCTCACTCAGGCTGCCGTCGAGCGACGCACCCGCAACGCCATTCGCCAGCACATGGGACCCATGCACGGGACCAGTTGGCGAGAAGACGCCAGGCACACGCGGAGGCTGTTCGGTGACGGCGACACCTATCACTCCCATGGAAGCCTACCTAAGGCTGACGACCTGAGCGCTTACCACGCCTATCACGCCATGATGATCGTCGCCGCTGCCCTTCTGAGGGAACGAGCCGTGCGGCATCATGCCGAGGAGCCGTTGAATGAGTTCCAAGATTGGCTCTCGGGCTACTTGCTAACGCGGACTGACGGCAAATGGCTTTTCGATCAGCGCGATCCTCGGCTCGTCCCCGATCCTCCTGCGCCGAAGGGCTACAGCGACACCCAGTGGTGTACCAACGTCCCTACGGACTACCTCGACCAGAAACTCGCCACCGACGACGGCATGATCGTGCTGTGGGCGCGCTGGACCGCCCGCGGAAACGACCGCACAGAGACCGTTTCCGTGCGCAGCGCTCTAGTCTCTCGAGTAGGCTCGGAGGCTCTTGTGACGGCCCTCGGAACAGCATCCGAACGTGACCACTTCAGCCTTCCTCGTGCCGGGGACGGAGACGACCTGGAAGCCGGCCCCTTGAAGCTTAGGGGCTGGGTATCAGACGAGGATGGCTTTTCTCGGCTAGACGAGCGCGATCCTTGGGCGACCGGGCTGTCTTACCCCTGCCTCGCGCCTTGTAGCGACACCATCGCACAGCTTGGGTTGATCCAGCAGCCGCGTGATCGCACTTGGATAGGCGGCTCACTTTCAGACGCCCTGCTCCGCAGCGAGACCTGGACCGTTGTCCAAGGGTACGGACGTGAAGCGGAAACCCTTCCGGGCGAGACGCTCAGCGGGGATGGGGCATTCGTGGCCCAGTTGCTTGCTGCGCACCCGGAGGACTGCTTGGTCCTGAGCGTCGAACTCCGACGTAGCCCTCCGCGATACGCGAGGGACAAGGATGAGCACAGCACGTACCCACAGCGGCACACTCGCTACTATCTGATGGGGGCCGATGGTGTCGCTCACGCGCTCGAGTGCTGTCCTTGAACTTGGACGCCGGTTGGTTACCCAACTCGACGTCCACGGTGATCTGCTCACATCATGGATGGCGCACTACATCGCGGAACTGATAGACGCAGCCGACACAGCTCCCGCCGACACCAAGGCTGTCGCACAGGAAGCGTGCGCCAACGCAATCTTGAAGCTCTGGCACCATCGAACCACTTTGCCGAGCGACTGTCGCCCTCTCGTTGATCTCGAGCCGGCGCTTCGAACGCTCGTTTCGCTTGATCCGGAGCGAACCCCATACCTGTACTACCCTGAGGTGCTGCGCGAAGCCAAGACAGCTGAGGCGGATGACGAATCCAAGCAGTGGCTCGACCTCGCAGTCGAGATCGACTATGCGGCGCGCCTTCTAATTCGATTTGCGCTCCGCTCTGCCACTAGTCGCGTCGCTTCGACCGCAGCGCACTGGGTCGCACTTGCTAACCAAGCTGGTGCGGACGAAAGCGGGGACAGGGTCATCGTTCAGTTCGTAGGAGGCAGCGACGAGGGCGACGTGGGCCAAGGCACACAGAGTGACGCCCTTAGAGAAGACCTGTCACGGCTAGAGGCTTTCATCGAGCTTGCTACTTCTCTCGCGAAGGACGTCAGAGCCCAGCTGGACTCCGAGAAGCAGAAGGAGGAATAGCATCGCTCTCGTCCACTACTCGGCAGCCGCGAACGCCGACGGGGACGCTGTGCACGCCGACCCGCTATGACCGTGAACGACGACAGCCAGCCAAACGGACTCGTCGACATCGACGAGATCGTAAGCCGTATAAGACGTTTTGTGAATGAGCCACGCAAGCAGCATGAACTCATCAGGCGCGGCGCCGCATGGCATCAGCCCTGCTCCGCACTGGACGTGATCGGCGATGCAGAATGGGCGCTCGACTCACACGCTCGGAGAGGACAGGGTGCGACATCCACCGGGTTGTTGTACCTTGCGCATTACGGCTTTCTGCAGGCCGCGTACCTTCAGCAGGACGCCGTATTTGCCGTTCAGCGGCATCTTGGAATTCCGGCTGACCGCCGCGCGCGCGATCCGGCTCTCGTACTCGTTCGCAACCTGCGCAACCAAGCTGTCGGTCACCCAACCGGTGGCAAGTATGGCGCCGTCCATTTTATCGTACGCGTCACGATGTGTCCGGACAGCTTCGAACTCATGTCGATCGCTGATGATGGCTCGCTTGAGCAGCAGACGGTTGACTGTTGTGAGTTACGCCAAGTGCAGAACCGTGGCATTGCAGGCCTCTTGCGCGAGGTGGTGCGAGAACTCGAGGAGGAGAAGCGGATGCATCTTGCGCGATTCCACGGGCAATCGCTGACGCCGGATCTCGACAAGCTCAGCTACCCGCTCGGGAAGGTCTTCGAAACCGCCCATGCAATGCAACGAGGCTCGATAGCTCCTGGCCATGACCTGGGCTCGATGGGGCTGGACAACATCGAAGCAGCTGTGACGCAGCTCCGCGCGAAGCTCAACGAGCGTGGGTATGAGCCAGGTGTGCTGCCGGGCGCTGACGTGGCAGTCGACGCAATTTCACATGCTGTCATGAGGCTGCGCGGCCTGTTCGCGTCAGACGCCGGAGAGCTCCCGGGCCGGGATGCCGAGGCCTTCGCGACGTACCTTGACGTTCATCTCAAGGAGTTGAAGGAGTTTGCTCGCGAGTTTGACGACGAGTACGCATCGATCGCGAAGCGCCCCGTGCGAACCGCAGCGACGCGAGTCCCTACTCGAAAAGGCAAGCAGCAGTCGCGTCGCAGGAGTTGAGGTAGAACACCGTCGGTTGGACTGGTTCGGAACCCTACAGCTTGGCGTTCACGTACTTGGCCAGGATCATCTTGGCAGCAGTCTGATACCCGACGCCGAGCTCCCGTCCGCGCTTCCGGAGCGCCTCCTTGAGCTCGTTGCTGAGCAGGATGGACGTCGGCCGCTGAGGGCGGACGACGACGGCCGTCCCAGCCGAGGCGATGTCATCGCCGAGGTCCTGCTTCTCGAACTCGCCCAGGGTCGCGTCGTGGCGGGTGGTCGCGTTCTTCATCTTCCGCGCGCCGGTGGTCTTCTTGCGTCGCTGCATCGTACGCCTCCTTCTCCTTCCTCCGCATCGCGCGGCAGCTGATCGGCCGAAGCTTGTCGCCGCGGCGCGCGAAGATCAGGGCCGCGCGGCGACCGCCGGCGGTCACGCCGAGGAGCAGGTAACGCGCCTCCTGTGTGACGGCTCGACGATGCGCCCGGCGAACAGCACAGGCGTATCGAGGATCGACTCCACGTCGCCGGTGCTGAACCCGTGCTTCGTCTGGCTCTTCGTGCTGTTCCCGGCGTCCCACTCCATCGCGGGATGCGTCCCCAGCCAGGCGGCGACGTCGGGATCGGCGGCCAGCTTCACCGCTCAGAGTATAGCTATGTCATAGGTATGCGTCAACCCGAACGGAGCTCTCAGGCACCTCCGGGGCCGCGCACGGCCGCCACCCCGCTGACATGCGCACCGAGCTCACGTGCGAGGAACGGAGCGGCGGTGGACGAGCTCGGCCAGGTCGCGCTCGTCGACCCGGATGGCGTGCGTCGAGATCCGAACGTACGCCAGCTGGCCCCGCTCGCAGAGGGCGTAGACGGTCGCCTTCGATGTGCGGAGCCGGGCTGCCACCTCCTTGACCGTCAGCAGTCGCGGACACGCACTCTCAGTCCCGCAATCTTGCATTGCGGGTGCATTAACTCTCGAGCGAATGTTAGCAACATCCGGCGACAGCATCGGGCGTGCCGAGTCTGGGTTCCCGAACAGTTGCGAGCCGTTGCTACACTCTGCCGAGGGCGACTCATGGTGAAGGCGCGATTGGGGTGCAAGTGGTCGCTGGTTCAAATCCAGTCGCCCCGACCCATCAGAAGCCCGCGGCATCCGAGGAGAAATCCGAGGGGTCGCGGGCTTCGTCTTTGCGGGTTTCGGGCGCCCTACGGAAACCCGTAAGTCCTCGCCGTGCCCCGTCCGGCGGTCAACGCCGGGCTTCGGCCCAGAGCGCGAGGGAGCCGTCGCCCTTGAGGCGCAGCTCCCAGTTGCCGACGGCGCGGTCGTCCGCGGCGTGACGTTGGCGCTTGCTCGCGACGAGCCGGTCGAAGGCGCCGACGACGATGTCGTTGCCGGGGAGCGTGTCGAGACGGCCGCGGAGGTCCTCGAGGAAGTCGGGGCGGCCCCAGGCGGCGACCACCAACGCATTCCAGATCACGATCGCGAACGCGAGCACCTCGCGCCGTGTCTCGAACGAGGCTTCGGGGGGGAGCTCTTCGAGGACGGGCTTGGCGTAGTCGAGGATCGCGGCGGAGATCTTCTTCACGGGCGCGATCCTGCCACGCCCGAGCGCCGAGGTCAGGCCGCGGCGGCGATCTCGTGCGGGAGCGGCGACTTCTCGCCGCGCAGGGCGGCCTGGGCGGCGAGGCGCAGGTACGCCTTGGGCTCGACGCCGGCGAGTTTCGCGCTCTCGATGAGGCTGTAGAAGAGCGCGGCCACCTCGGTCCCGCGCCGGGACTTGGAGCCGTAGTGGTTCTTGCGGCCAATCACCACGCCGCGCAGCCCGCGCTCGGTGCCATTGTTGTCGAGCGGGATCCGCGGATCGTCGAGGAAGCGCACGAGACCGCGCCACATGCCGAGCATGTAGTCGATGGCCTTCACGATCCCGCTCGCCGGCAGGGTCCGCGTCTTCACGGTGATCGCCCAGGCTCTGATCTGCTCCACCGCTTGTCGCGACCGCTCGTCCCGAAGTCGTCGTCGCAGGTCGTCGCCGGGTGGTCCAGTTGGGCACAGCCGATCGACGGCGTAGATCTCGCCGATGAGATCGACGACCTCCTTTACCTGCGCGGGGAAGGCGTGCTCGACGTCGAGGTACTTGCGCCGGACGTGCGCCCAGCAGTTCGCGAGGATGAAGCTGCCGGGCGCCTTCGCGAGCGACTCGTAGACGCCATACCCGTCCGCCATCACCGCGCCCTTGAAGTCGCGAAGCGCCTTCTTGGCCGCCTCGGCCGAGCGGCTGTCCTCGATGCAGTATGCGACCGCGTCCGGCGCCGCCACCGCCCAGACCTGCCACTGCTTCGCCTCCCCGACGTCCTTCCCCTTGCCGTCGAGGAGCCGCCAGCGTGTCTCGTCCGCGCCGATCACCGCGTGCGCGAGCACGTAGAGGTGGAGGGCCTCCTTGGCGCTCCCGAGGATCCGGGCCAGCCGCTCGATCTGATCCCAGAGCGTCTGCGAGTCCACGACGAGCCCCTCGCGCGCCATGGTCCGCACCTGCCGCTCCAGCGGCTGGTGATCGAGGTACTTGCCGGTGACCACCTCGACGGCGAAGTCCACCGAGTAGCGGGCGCCCGGAAAGAGCTTCACCGGGCCCGGCGCCGTCTCGATGCAGCCGTTGCACTCGCAGCGGTACTTCTGCCGCTTCTGCTTCACCACGACGAAGCGCCGCTCGACGACGGTGATCTCCTCCGACTCCTCGAACTGGCCGGCGAAGGGGGCGAGGGCCTTGCCGCACTTCGGGCAGCCCATGTCTCCGTGGTCGAGCGTGAAGAGCTTCTCCACCACCGGCAGCGCCGGCTGCTCGCGCGGGCCGTGGCCCACCTGCGGCTTCTTCTCCGGCGCCTCGGCCCTCTCGACCGGGCGCTTCTCCGACGACTTCCCGAAGAGCAGCTTGTTCTTCACCGCGAGCTGCGCCTCGAGCTGGGCGAGCCGGAGCTGAAGGTCGGCTGGGCTCGCGCCCTTCAGCGCCAGGTTCTCGCTCGTCAGCGCGACGACCTTGTCCGTGAGCCGCTCGTTCTCGCGCACCAGCAGCTTCGCCGCCTGGCGGAGGATCTGTGGATCCTTCTCGGAGTCGAGATCGAGCACGCGCCAGCGTTCTCCCATGACGGGATCGCGGGCGAAAGCCCCATGACCCATAGACACTCACGGTGCGGGGAACACGAACGGCGCGGGACT
>WNFU01008492.1_pt1 | contig 11859 bp, 10 predicted proteins | sample 5400121 | NCBI WGS metagenome assembly WNFU01 (sample SAMN13153360, study PRJNA577476) | soil metagenome | isolation source: 100 cm soil or saprolite under grassland replicate 1 | place: USA:California | collected 2016-06-15 | reverse complement strand
ACGTGCCAGGGGTGGTTCGTCCATGGACTCAGCGCCAGTCGAATCTTGCCCACAATCTGTGTCCACATGTGCACGGTGATGGCAGTGTCCTGCCACTCCGCGAAAGGCAGAGGTGGCCAATAATCAGACGTGCCGTTCACTTTAGTCTCGCTACTCCCGGTTAATGAAATCCGAAAAGGAGCGCTTCACCTTCTCAAACATTCCTCGCGCTTCTTCCTGTGCTTTATAGAAGCCATGCTTGATCTTTCTTTTGACGTTGCTGATGACGCCGCTTCCCTCTCCCTGGTCGGAATCGCTTGCGACGTCTTCCATGGTCGCGCCGGCAAACATTCCCTCGGTTCTCTTCACAATGCCGCGAGTCGCGCCGATGTATATCGTACCGACCGGGTGCGACGATCGATTTAGCAAAGTAATAATCCAGACCGGTTCGCCGCGCTCATCCGTGCGCAATGTGTAATCTGCTGTCGCAAAATGCGTATGCGACGTGTCCGCTATGTGACTGGCCACCGCGAAACCGCCGCTCGAATCCAGGTTCAACCGTGAAACATTGAGCGTTGCGCCTTCGGCAGAACCGGCTGTCGACCGATCCGGGCTCTCATCAGAATCAATCTTTCCATCCACGATCCCCAGTTCGCGCACACCGCGACCCTCTGGGTCCTCCAGAATGATTTTCCATTTCTCCGGTTGCGGGGCGCCTTTGACACCGGTAATCGACACAATGTGATTCAGCGCGCCGCGACCGAATTGCGTACCCACCACGCGCAACGCTTCGTAAGCAGTGGCGTTTTCCTGCGCCCACACCGGCGTAACCAAAAGCAAAAGCGCAGCAAACGATTTCCACATGCTGCAAAATTGAGCAGCGGTTTCGGCGAGTGTCCATTGTGTTTTTAGCCGAACCGGCAGCACATGCACGCTTGAACCCGCATGCGCTATTGCTTGAATGAGCGCCCGAAATCTGCTCACGTTTTGCGAGCCGGAATGAAGAGACGGAAAGTGGAATTCAGCAGTCACACTGCGAACCTTGCGTTGCTGCGCAACTACGTCCGCGATTTTCTCAATGGCTACCCGTTCTCCGAAAAGCAGCGGCTCCTAATGGTGCTCGGCGTGGACGAGGCATGCACGAACGTGATTCGCTACGCTTACCGTTTGCGCGACGACCAACTGATCTCATTGCGGATGGAGGGACTGCGCAGATGCGTGCGCGTGCGGTTGCGCGATTATGGCGAACAGGTCCTTCCCGAAGAAATGAAGGGCCGGTCTCATGATATGATCAAACCGGGCGGGCTCGGTTTGTATCTCATTCGGAACGCCTTTGACGAAGTCGATTACATACACAAACGCCGCGGCACGGAACTGGTGCTGACGAAAAATTTGGAATAAAAATAGCCCAGCGCTTTAGCGCTGGGTTCACCGTTATGTCATACGAATGAGTCCCAGCGGGACGACAGAAAGGCGACTAAGATCGATTATAGCGATTTGTTTTCTTCTTTCGTCCCTGCGGGGACTTTTGGCTGATTTTGACCATTGACCCAGCGTTGAAACGCTGGGCTATTGCCACACTCACATGAAACCGCCCGAACCAGATGCTGCTTTTGAAATCTCGCTGCGACCGCCGGACTTCAGCGAGTTCACCGGCCAGGTGAAAGTGCGCGAGCGGTTGGAGTTGATGGTGGCAGCCGCGAAAATGCGCGGCGACGTGCTGGAACACATTCTCCTCAGCGGCCCGTCCGGTCTGGGCAAAACGACGCTCGCTTACATTATCGCCAACGCGATGAGTGTGAACATTAAAAACACCAGTGGGCCGGTGATTGAGAAGGCCGGTGAACTGGCAGGTCTTTTAACAAGCCTTGAAAAAGGCGACGTGCTTTTCATCGATGAGATTCACCGGCTGCAACCCGCGATTGAGGAATATCTCTACCCGGCGATGGAAGATTACCGGCTTGACATCATCATCGACCAGGGACCGCAGGCGCGAAGTCTGCGCCTTAATTTGCCGAAGTTTACTTTGATCGGCGCGACCACGCGCTCCGGGATGGTGAGCGCGCCGCTTCGGTCGCGTTTCGGCATGACGGCGCGGCTCGATTATTACAATGCCGAGGAGATGCAAAAAATCATTATGCGTAGCGCGCGCTTGCTCGGCGTCGAGATTGACGCAGCCGGCGCGGCCGAGATCGCTACGCGCTCACGCGGCACGCCTCGCACAGCAAACAATCTTTTGCGCTGGGTGCGCGATTATGTGCAGGTGAAAGCCGAAGGGAAAATCACCGCGGAGCTTGCTGACCGCGCCCTTCTCATGCTGGAGATCGATCGCGACGGTTTTGATCAATGGGACAAGCGCATCATTGAAACGTTGATTCACAAATTTAATGGTGGTCCTGTTGGTTTGAATTCACTGGCGGTCGCGGTTGGCGAGGAAGCCGGTACAATCGAAGAAGTGAACGAGCCGTATCTGATCATGGAAGGTTACATCAAGCGCACGCCGCAAGGCCGCGTCGCGACCGCGAACGCCTATCGCAAGCTCGGGCTCAAACCGCCTGCTGGCGCACAGGCCGAACTTTTGTAGGGCGTTTCTGTGAAACGCCATGGCGTCTGACACAGGCGCCCTACAATTCTGCAATTGAACGTTGGACGTTGAGCGTTGGGCGTTGAACGTTTTCTTAAATGCAACTGACGGCCGATTTCTTCCAAACATCGACGAAGGTGTTCAGCGTTTCTGAGCTGACGCGAAGCATTCGCGGCACGCTCGAAGCGAAATTCGGCGCGGTCTGGGTACAGGGCGAAATTTCAAATTACAAACTGCAACCGAGCGGCCATCAGTATTTCACGCTCAAAGATCAGCGTGCCAAGATCGAGTGCGTGATCTGGCGCGACACGATGTCGCCATTGCGACAACCTCTTGTCGATGGAGCACAGGTGCAGGTTTACGGCACCGTCACGGTTTTCGAAGCACAGGGAAAATATCAGTTGAGGGTCGAGATTCTTCAGCCGCGCGGAGTCGGCGTGCTCCAGGCCAAATTCGAAGCGCTTAAGCGCAAGCTCGAAGCGGAAGGATTGTTCGCGCCCGAACGCAAACGGCCGTTGCCAAAATTTCCGCGGCGAATCGGAATCGTGACGTCGCCGACCGGCGCAGCGATTCGCGACATGCTGAACGTCCTGCGCCGGCGCGCGCCATGGTTGCAGATTTTGATCAACCCAGTACGCGTGCAGGGAACAGGCGCAGCGCAGGAGATCGCGGTTGCGATTCGCGAGCTCGCTTTGCCTAACGAGGCGTTTGCACCTCTCGATCTTATCGTGGTCACACGCGGCGGCGGGAGCATCGAAGATTTGTGGGAGTTCAACGAGGAGATTGTCGCACGCGCGATATTCAATTCCGCAGTGCCAATTGTCTCGGCGGTCGGTCACGAAATCGATTTCACCATCTGCGATTTCGTTGCGGATTTGCGCGCGCCCACACCAAGCGCCGCCGCGGAATTAATTGTGCCCGACGTTGTCGATCTTCGGCGACAGATTGATAGTTGCGCCCGCGCGCTCGCGCGCCAGTTGCTCAACCGCGTGCGCGACGTGCAACAAAGACTGGATTACGCGCGCGAAACTTTGCAGCGTTGCCTAGCGCACAAAATCGACAGTTACAAGCGCGGCCTTCTCCACATTGCGCGTGCGTTACAGGCACGCAGTCCTGGACGAGAGCTCATGATGCGCCGCAACCGTTTTGCCGATTTGCATCGGCGATTGATTGCATGCCCGCCGCGATTACTGGAAAACGCAAAGCACCGTTTCCAAAGCATCGAAGGAATTTTGCGCGTGCTCGGACCGGACGCGACGTTGCGACGCGGCTACAGCATCACGATCAACGAGCGCGGAAAAATCATTCGTACAATCGCAGCAGTCCGGCCAAAGATGAAAATTCGCACCCGCATCAGCGACGGCGAATTCGGCTCGGAGATTCTGTAGAGGTAATAAGGCGATCTTGTGTCAAAAGTAAGGACTGACCCCCTTTCACTTCGACCGAACTCCATCCGGCTTTGCTGAGATGATCTGCGATGATTTCCCAGTACTTCGCGCGCCGGGGAGTATAACCGCTGAGATCCTACGGTGTCAGGAAAATTTTGCCTGTGTAAGGATCTTCTACTGCGGTTCCTGGCGGAAAACCGGTCACGTCGACGTAACCGCTATCTGGCGCGAACGGACTGGTAACTAAGCCTGGTTTACCGGGGACAGGAGTTCCATACGGCAGCTCAGTTTTTTGCTGGCTCGCGCCAGAGGCTGCCTTCGCCCACCGGACATCGCGCTGACCCGTAGGCGCAGGGACTGGGCTGCCCGAAGTCTGACCATTCGAAGCATCGCTCGGAGGAGTCTCATTATGCTTATGACTGCTCCGGTGCCGTCGCGGCTGCTCCTTCGGGTGTGCGATTGCGCTACGTAGCGTTCTAAAAAAATCTCGGAAAGGCCCTGCTTTTGCAACATCAGTCGCATTCATCAGCGTGGCCATCGCAAACCAGACTACGATTGCGCGGAGCGACCGTTTCACTAGGACTGTTTCGTATCAGCCGTTCGCCGTGCGCGCCTTGGGCTTCAACACTGCGGAAGGAACTGGAAGTCGCGCACATTTCGGCAGATGGTGTGACTTTAGAACACTGCCTGCCAGGACTCGAACGTTTACTCCTGACACTAAGACAGCGGCACTGAAGCAGGCCCTCCGGCGCTGTGCATTTAGTCGGGGAAACTGAAACTGCTGTAAGTCCTCACTATTGACACAAGATCATCCAGATTTAGCGAAAGGAACAAGTTATCTTTGCAGCTTAAACGCCACAGTTGCCAGCGGCGGCAAGTGAATGAGGATTGAGTGTTCTCGGCCCATCCAGGGCACGTCCTGGGTTTGGACACCGCCAAGATTCCCTACGTTGCTGCCGCCGTACGTTTCTGCGTCGGTGTTGATAAGCTCACGATAGAAACCGGGCTCGGGGACGCCGAGGCGGTAATCGTAGCGCACCATGGGCGTTGCGTTCACTACAAACGCGACCACGTCGCCTTCGCGCGATTTTCTTAGGAACGAGACGACGCTGTTATCGGCGTCGTGAAGGTCGATCCAATCGAATCCTTCGTAGGTATCGTCGAGCTGCCAAAGCGCCGGTTCGCTCTTGTAAATGTAATTCAAGTGTTGCACCAGCCGGCGCAGGCCGTCGTGCCGCGGCAATTCCAATAGTTGCCAGTCAAGGCTCGTGTCGTGGTTCCATTCATTCCGCTGACCGAACTCACCCCCCATGAAAAGGAGCTTTTTGCCGGGATGACCATACATCCACGCCAGAAACATCCGGAGATTGGCAAATTTCTGCCATTCGTCACCCGGCATTTTGGATAACAACGAGCGCTTGCCGTACACCACTTCGTCGTGGCTCAGCACAAGAATGAAATTCTCGTGGAACGCGTAGAGCAGCGAGAAGGTGATGTTGCCGTGATGATAGCGCCGGTAAATCGCGTCGATGCTCATGTATTGCAGGAAATCGTGCATCCAGCCCATGTTCCATTTGAACCCGAACCCGAGCCCGCCCAGATAAGTCGGACGCGATACGCCGGGCCAGTCGGTTGATTCCTCGGCGATAGTCATGATGCCGGGGAAACGCTCGTAACAAACTTCGTTGAAGCGTTTCAAGAAATAGATGGCGTCGAGATTCTCGCGGCCGCCATAAACGTTTGGGATCCATTGGCCGGGCTTCCGCGAATAGTCGAGGTAAAGCATCGACGCTACGGCGTCCACGCGTAGGCCATCGACGTGATATTTGTCGAGCCAGAAGAGCGCATTGCCGATAAGAAAATTGCGCACCTCGTTGCGGCCAAAATTGAAAATGAGCGTGCCCCAATCCTGTTGCTCGCCCTGGCGCGGGTCGAGGTGCTCGTAGAGATCGGTGCCGTCGAATTCGGCGAGGGCGTGCGCGTCCTTCGGAAAATGCGCAGGCACCCAGTCCATGATCACGCCGATGCCAGCCTGATGACATTTGTCGATGAAATGGCGAAATTCGTCGGGCGCGCCGAACCGGCTGGTGGGCGCGTAATAATTTGTGACCTGGTAACCCCAGGAACCTTCGAACGGATGCTCGGCAACCGGCAACAGCTCAATATGCGTGTAACCCATCTCCAGCACATACGGCAGCAACTCGTCGGCGAGCTCGAGATAACTCAGTTGGCGATTTCCCTCTTCAGTTTTGCGACGCCACGAGCCGAGGTGGACTTCGTAAGTGCTGATGGCGCTCTTCGGCCAATCCCGCTTCCAGCGCGATTCCATCCACGCACCATCGTTCCAGACGTAACGTTCCAGATCGTACACCATGGACGCTGTCGATTTGCCGTGCTGATTGAAAAATGCGAACGGATCGCTCTTGAGCAGCGCCGCGCCGGTCTGAGTGCGGATTTCGAACTTGTAGTGCGCCCCTTGCTTGATCCCAGGCAAAAATAATTCCCAAACACCGCTGCCGATGAGTCTGCGCATCGGATTGATCCGGCCATCCCAATCGTTGAAATCACCAACTACGCTGACGCGCTGCGCGTTCGGTGCCCACACGGCGAAATAAACCCCGGCCGCGTCGCCAATGGTGCGCGGATGCGCGCCAAACTTTTCGTAAATCTTCCAGTGTTGCCCTTCAGTGAAGAGATGCAGATCGACTTCGCCCATGATCGGCCCGTACTGATACGGATCCCGCGTGAGCTGCTGCGAGCCGTCCCAGGCAGTGACACGGAGACGATACGGAAGATCACGCGTCGCGCCTAGGACGGCCGCGCAAAAGAACCCGTCCTGCTGAATTTTCTGCGCTGCGATCGGCTCCTCCGGATCTCGATCCAGCACAATCTCGATCTTGCGCGCGTCCGGACGAAAGACACGGATCTCCAAATCGTCGCCAACCCGGTGCGGGCCCAATACGCGGAACGGATCAGAATGCGTTCCTGCGACGAAGTTCTTCACTTCGTCGGACGGCAATCCCGCGATCTCAAAAGGTTTCATTATGTTGCGTCAAAGGTAGCGGCGATTGACCCCAATCGCCCAGGCGGTTCAGGTGAACCGCCCCTACCTCCATCGCTTCAACATTTCATCGTTTCAATCAATGATTTCGATTGTTCCCCAAACGCGCGATGCAGCGGTGATCCGCGATAAATGAGAAGAAGGAGAGTTAATCGCCATGGCAAAAGTTGTTAAAGTTATCGAACTGATGTCGCAATCGCCGAAGAGCTGTGAAGACGCCGCGCAGGGCGCAGTAGATGAAGCGTCGAAGACGCTGCGGAATATTCGTTCGCTCTACATCAAGGAGTTCACTGCCGAAGTGGACAACGGAAAAGTCACCAACTATCGCATTAACGCCAAAGTCACATTCGATCTCGAGCGCTGAGAAACGCCTGTAGCTGTGCGAAGCGCGGCGTTCGCGTACCAATCGGATCACGTCGCTCACGGAGCGACGGCTACAGTTTTTTCGGCCTCAACAGCGGAAACAGAATGACGTCGCGGATGGATTCCGCGCCGGTGAGCAGCATCGTGAGCCGATCCATCCCGATGCCGACGCCGCCAGCCGGCGGCATGCCGTGCTCAAGCGCAAGCAGAAATTCCTCGTCGATCTTCTGCTTCTCTTCGCCCGCCTGCTCGAGCAGGCGCTCACGTTGCACAATAGGATCGTTCAACTCGCTGTAACCTGGCGCGATCTCCGCGCCGTTAATGATCAGTTCAAAAACATCGACGAGCGAGCTGTCCGCTGCGTTTTGTTTTGCCAGGGGCACCAGTTCTTTCGGACAGTGCGTCACAAACAGAGGATCGATCGTCTTCTCTTCGACGAGCTTTTCAAACACATGCTGCGTCACCTCGAAATCGGCCAGTTGCGGCAAGATTTCCAATTTGAAGTCATTGGTCGCGCGTTCGCGGCGCTGTTCACTCGAGAGCGCAAACCAATTTTTCCCGGCGACTTCGCGTACAACATCGTGGTAGCGGGCCCGCCGCCACGGTCGTTTTAAATTGATGGTGCGGACAATTTTCCCATCGGCGTCTCGATGCTCAACTGTTAGTGAGCCGCAGATTCTCTCGGCGAGATAACAAATCAGTTCTTCGACGAGATTCGCCACCTTCTCGAAATCGGCATAGGCCCAATAGGCTTCGAGCATTGTGAATTCGGGATTGTGTTTCCTGGAAATCCCTTCATTGCGAAAATTACGATTGATTTCGAATACCTTGTTGAACCCGCCGACGAGCAAACGTTTGAGATAGAGCTCCAGCGCGATGCGCAGATAGAGATCGAGGCCGAGCGCCTTGTGATGTGTGCTGAACGGTTCGGCCGCGGCACCTCCAGCGACCGTTTGCAAGATTGGCGTCTCCACTTCCAGGAAGCCGCGTTCCTCGAAGAAACGCCTCGCTTCGCTGATAATGGCAATGCGTTTTTCAAAAACCGCGCGGGAACACTCGTTGGTGAGAAGATCGAGATAACGTTGGCGGTAGCGCGCCTCAATATCCTGTAATCCATGCCATTTCTCGGGAAGCGGCCGCAGGGCCTTCGCAAGCAGCCGGAACGAGCGGACTTTTAGTGTTGGTTCGCCGCTTTTGGTGACAAAACATGTCCCTTCCACCCCGATGAAATCACCAATATCCAGCAAGCGAAAAAGATCGATTAGCTCCGGCCCAACTTCTTTTGCGTGAATATAGATCTGAATGCGACCGGTGGCGTCGCGCAGATCCAGGAAGTGGCTTTTGCCCATGTCGCGATGCGCCGTGATGCGCCCCGCCGCGCGAAGCGTCTCGCCTTCTTTAAATTGCTCGCGCACCTCCGCGATCGATCCGCTTACGTCAAAACCAGAACCGAACGGCTCGACACCTTTAGCGCGGAGGGCATCGAGTTTTTTGCGCCGCAGCGCGATCAGCTCATTTTCTTCTTCCATCGTCGGAGAGCGAACGTAAGGCCTTTGTGAACGTGCGAAACTCGGCTCTGTCAGGTCGAATGCATTTCAATCATTGTCGGATGAGTTGGTTGATAAAGGCCGATCTCGCCTCCGCTCGGCAACCGAAGACTCGTGCTGGTTCCCCACTCGGCTTCCACCGGACTCGAGCACACAACGCCTTTATTTTTCAGCCGGGCAATCGCGCTGCGTAAATCGTCACACATTAGATAGAGCACAGCCCCCAGCATTGGATGTTCCGCATGCATTTGCACAAACTCGGTGTCACTGGGATGAACGGCCAGCTCCGCAGGCGGCAACGCAAATAGAAGCCAGCCATCGCCAAGATCGGTCGACGGGAATTCCAGCACGGTTTTAAAGAACGCACGATCCGCTTCCGGATCTTTGCTGTAGAGAAGAAAATGCGCTCCTCCAATCACTCCGGCAGTATATTGACGTCGCCGGCAATGAACAGCTTCAATAACGTGCCGAAGCGTCAGCGCGATATTAGGTTTGCCAACGAAATACCGGGAATGAGATAGTGCGTCTGACGCGCCTATGGGAAGTTCCGTCGCGGCGCTGCCATTCAAATGACCGTTAATTTGCCGGAAACAACTTCGAAGATGGAAGGGCCGCTGGTGAAGCAGTTCTCCGTCTTCCTGCCCAACAAGGTCGGGGCGATGTTGGAAATTGTGAAGTTGCTCAACACGCAGAACACCCACGTCGTGGCCTTGAGCGTATCGGAATCCACCGACTCGGCCATTGCGCGGATAATCGCCAGCGATCCGGAGCGCGTGGAGAATTTGTTCCGGGAAAAAAATGTTCCCTTTGGCGTTAGCGAAGTGGTGGTGGTGGAGTTGCGAGAAGTCGCCACTCGGCTGGCGAAACTGCTTGCTGCATTGGTGATGGCGGAGGTGAACGTTCATTTCGCTTATCCCCTGCTGATCCGCCCGCGAGGTTTTGCCGCGATCGCGTTGCACGTAGACGACACGGAATGCGCGTCCTCGGTGCTGATGGGCGAGGGATTCAAAATACTGAGCCAGGACGATATTTCACGCTAGCGCGCCGTGATTCGTTAAAGCGTTGAAGCGTTCACAAGGAACGACGGCTTGGGGCAGCCGTCGCAGAAAACATGACGGCTGGAAAACCGTCACTCCTCAAGGCGCTTCCGTTTCAACGCTTCAACTCTTCAACAGTGCAACGCGGTGGAAGCCCAGTTGACAGGCTGGCAAGAGCGCGGTTACAGAAGTGGGTTCATTGCGCTATGCGGACTCTTCTCTCACGCGCTATCCAGGTCGATCCCAGCTTCCACATCGGGCTCGGCCTGATTGTAATTCTGGCGGTGGCAGAGATCTTTCTCGCAACCTCCTATTATGTCGGTAGGGCCCGCGCTGCCCGAATCTCGGCACAGGCGGTCGCAGCGAATGTGGCACGCCCTGCGGCTCCATCTGTTTCCGCGCAAACACCTGCGCCAGCACCGGCGCAGCCGGCAGTTTCGCCGGCGGCGGTCCCCGCCCCTTCTCCGTCGCTTATCGATCAGTTGCTGCGCGAAGGCATTGAGCTGCGCGATCGCGGCGATACGACAAACGCCCTAGCTCGCTTACAAGAAGCGTTGGACAGCGAACCGAACAACACTGCTGTGCTCGAGGAGATGGCCAAGACCTATGAATCCATGCAACTCCTCGACCGTGCGAATGACGTGTGGCGCAAGCTTCAGCAAATGGGGCCGTCGGCTGGTGCCGCGTACGAGCTGGCCGATCAACGTCTGAAACTGGGGGTGCCGGCTCCAGTAACGGAGCAGTCCGGTACCGCGAATCCGACAACCGATGCTGCCTCACATAAAGATGTTGGCGGCAACCCGGAAGGGCCAATTATGGGTATCAGCGAGGTCAAAACTAGTGAGATACCCGACCCGGACGCGGAGACAAATCTCGCATTTCAGATCGGCGTCAAAAAGCAACCTGGAGCGACCATCGATCACACGAAGGTGAAAATTAAGGTGGAGTTCTACGACACGGTCGGGGACAAGGACGTCAAGTTGACCGACGCCGACGTGAATTACGACTGGCTGACGCCAAAGCACGATTGGACAGAGACGAATCCGGAGGTGCTCTCAGTGAAGTATATGCGCGCAAAAACAAGCGGCGCTTCGTCGGAGGCTTCGCTGGCTGAGGCGGCTGCAACAGTGCGCCCGGGTCACAAAACTCGAGACAAAAGTTCTACCTTGAACAGCGGGAAACGAAAATATTTGGGGTACATCATTCGGGTTTATTACGATGATGACTTGCAAGCCGTTCAGGCGGAACCGTCACGGCTTTTGCAACTTTTCCCCCCTTCGAAGAGTACCTCGGCACGATGACGCCGCGTATTTGGGATTTGCCAGACGCACGAGCAAAGCGGCTTAACTGATGTAACGCGCGAAGATGGATCTCCAAAATGACAAAATCCGAATGACGAATAACGAAAATAATGTCGACGGCTGAATGATGAAACGAAACGCCGGCATGAACATATTTCCTTTCGCCTCCGTGATTCATTTTGTCCGACCCTCCAGAACGATTAGTCGAACTCATCCCGCCATTTTGAACTTCGTCATTCCTTCGTCATTCGGCTTTCGTGGTTCGTCTTTAACGAAGCTGGCCAAGCGCATTCTTCACCTTATATGCGTTTTCTATTTTGCCGCAGCAGCAGAAGGACAAATTCAAGTGGACCTGAAATTCAAGCGAATGCAGTACATCGCTTACGAACCGGTCGTAGCGACGCTTGCCATCACCAATCTGGCCGGACGCAATATCGACCTTCACGATGCCAATGGACAATCATGGCTTGGATTCGAGGTGACCGGAAATGACGATCAGCCGACCGCGCTGCTCAGCACCGAAAACGCGCAGCCGCCTTTGAAAATCGAAGCCGGGCAGAGAGTTACGCGACAAATTGATCTCGCTTCGCTTTATCCCG
>WNFU01009974.1_pt1 | contig 11862 bp, 13 predicted proteins | sample 5400121 | NCBI WGS metagenome assembly WNFU01 (sample SAMN13153360, study PRJNA577476) | soil metagenome | isolation source: 100 cm soil or saprolite under grassland replicate 1 | place: USA:California | collected 2016-06-15 | reverse complement strand
AGCCCGGCTGACCTACCGGGTCCTATCGCCATCCCCGTAGGGCCTGTCGATTTCCTACCGGTGGGCGTGACAGGGCTCGAACCTGTGACCTCGTCGTTGTAAGTGATCCCGCGCTGACCGCCATGCCGACCTGCGGTTTCCCTGCTCGCTGGGCTCCAGAAGCGGCGAGGTTATGCGCTGTGGACAGGCAGGTTGCCGAGGTGGCCGTCAGGACCGTTCCGGCCAGGGCGCTTCGCCCGCCAGGAGCCACGTTCGCCAAGCAGCTTTGAGCCTGCCGCCGCTGGCTGCAAACAACCCACGAATTACGGGGACTAAGCGGCCCGGCGGCGAGAGTCCCGCTCTACCAAACCGCCTATGCCTCCAGGATTCTTTGCAAGACATCCTGCATCCCCATCGGAGTTACGCCACGCTCCACCATCTTATCCAAGATTACGTTAGACAACGTAACGGAGTCGACACCACCGCAGTAACGCGACGTGTATCTCCGCAGAATCAGTCGACCAGGAAACTCACTAATCCATCCACCGTCGCTCAGAGATCTTTCCAGCCGACCTCTGTGCTCCTCGATACGCGCTCGGAGTGTCTCCACTGTCAGTTCTTCACCGAGGCGCGCGATTCTCTCGACGGAATTTGCGATAGATGGCTTTAGATCCTCAGCAAGCGACTCACTATTGGGCGAAGCACCAATGCTAATCGCCCGAATCAGCTCATCATTGATTTCCCTCTGTGCACGTTCAAGCACGAGGCGATCAACAACATCTCTAGCGCATTTACCCAGCGCCGCGAGCACGTCGTCATCAGAGGGAAAGGGGTCCCGACCAAGTAGAGAAATCGTCGCAGCGCGAACACTACCGATATCAAGAAGATAATTTTCTATGTGGTAGACATCCCAGGTAAATTCTTGGGCGCTAGACCCGTCAATGGAAATGGACGAATCCGCATCCTTGTCAACGACCGCAAAGAACCGATTCCTAATACCCGCCTGGGATACTGATTCTGCTAGTACTCTATACAAGTCCCGAACTCGCTGCTTCGATCCACCACTGGCAAGGTTTACTCTTCGAGCGAAGTCGGGGAACAAGCGCCGCACCATGTTCACATCGAAGCCATTTTCAGACTTACCCTCGAAGATCACAACTTTACCGTGCGGCTGATAAGAAGCTAAGTCGCCGACCAAGTCAATGATTACTCGGTCCACGTCATCATCGGCAACTACTTCAGTCGCCTGATTCTGACCTGCCTCGGTGACGCTCGGCAGCATCATGTGGTAGACCCGATAGTTAACATTCCCCACGGCCTGACGCAGCAAGGTGTCCGAGTGAGTCACCAGCCACAACTGATTGCCTTGGGCTAGGCCAAGATGACGATAGTAGAAGTCCGTGAACCCTTGCAACAAGCTGGGATTCAGGTGTAGCTCAGGCTCATCCAAGAGGATAACTGAGTTCCGCGGAATTGAGTTTTTGAGGCGTAGATAGCCATATAGAATTTCCTTCTCACCAGAGCTAAGATCATCGATATCGTGCCATTCGCCAGTGCTCAGCCCTACTGGAAAATCGAGACTTCCCTGCGGGCTAGGCCGAACACCTTCATATGTTTTGTCAGGAAAGAACGTCTGAAAAAGTTCTGCAAGAATCTCGTTGAGATCCTCGCCCTCGGGCGCCTCCCCAGACTCCTTGCCTATCAAATTCCTCAGATAACTAGTCGCAAGCTCTGTCTTCACATTCTGGTACTTTGCTTGCCAGTTGTAAAGGGCTTGCTGACGGCGTTGATCGGCGAACGTACGTATGTCTAGATTTATGCCGCCCAAGGTCTGACGCGTATAGGAACGCGACGCGCTATGGTATTCGATTACTCCAAGGGCATCCGGCCTATAGGCCTGAAACGCGACTTCCGCGGGCTTGCACTCCGAGGTGTACATCGAACCATCGGGCGTAATGTGCAACGAAAGAGTATACGAAGACGACTGCATCAGCGCCTGTCGAACATCTGCTGAAAGTCGGCTAACTACTGCGTCAACTGCCTCGCGATACTGACGGAGCTGTGTAGCGATCGCCATTCGATTGAATGTCGAGTAATCAACCCGTTGACCAGTTACCTCCTGCCAGGCCAGAGCTTGGACAAGCTCCTCGGCATGCTCCCTAATAAACTCGATTTCACTCTTGGCAAATTCGATGGTTCCTGAGATCTCAATTGGCTTTCCGTGGTCACGAAAGAGACGTTTGAGCGCTTCCGTATCCTGAATATTGATAGAGAACTCGCCGAACCATTGAAGGTACTCATCGGTTTGATATCCGCCATAGACAGACTTCAAGAGGCGGACGGCGTCAAAGACGCACGACTTCCCGCATCCGTTTTGGCCCGCAATTACAATAAAGTCCTTCAGGTCGCCGATTTCAAATTGTCGAACGGCGCGAAGATTGCTAATGATCAAGCTAAGGAAACGCACGTGTCCCCCTGCATAGCGTCAAGCGTAGTCTCCTGCATGTTCCTGGGCGTGAGCTTACGCCTTCCTGGCCACAGGGTGCGGCGAGATGGTACTGATCCGTCAAGTACGGTCGCCGACGACTGGGCCACGAACGGCTGCCCGTATCAACGACTGTGTCCGCTATTGACCAGCCGAGCCGTCCAAGGGGCGGCAACCCCTCAAACGAAGACGTAAGCGGCGGGTGACGAGATCAGTGCCACGCGATCCTTACCATGGATCGAAGCCCTACCGCCGTGCCCACCTGCGACTTTGCAGCCTAGGGGCCTCCTTGGCGCCGGTTTCAGTGGGCCGCGTCATGATTCGGCCGATGAGCCTCACCCGAGAGGCTGCCGGTGTCCCGTGGAGGCTGTCAAGCACGAATGGGCATCGTCGAGGTGCGGTGCTGCGGCGGGGAACCGGACATTCGCGCTTGACAGCGAGGCATCGGTGCCCCATCTGCGCCACGGTGGCCCGGACGATCCATTTGGCCGGTACGCCGGGGGAGGAGGTGTCCTCCCCCGGACCCCCTCCTCGCACCTGCGCCGTACTGCGGGTCGGCAGGGCTGTCATCCCTGCCTGCTACAGTTCGACGCGTTGAGCTACCGACCCCCAAGGGGGTGGTCACGCTGCCCCTGACGCTGCACTAGTCCCGGAAAAACCGCCTTATGCGGGGCACCACTGCCGCCCGGGGAGCCTGGCAGGAGGGCTCGAAGTTCGGTAAGGCCCGTTACGACGGCCCAGTGGAGACGCGGCATGCCATCTGCGGCGGGACGGTCACCTGTCGGACCTTCCCGTAACCTCTGGCCTTCGACGCAACAGCCTCTCCTTGTCTGGTTACTGGCGGATCGTCACACCTCGGGCTTGTCGGGAGGCATAGGAGTACCCGGCCGGACGGAGGGTTCGGCCGGGGTGTGACTCAGATTGAGTAGCCACGGGCCTGGAGCGCTTGAATGGTGCGCTCGGTCTCGTCGTGCTCGATCTGGTCGGCGAGTGCATCCATTCCCTGCTCGCGTGCGGCATCGGCGGTTGCTTGCGCGTTGCAGTTGTCTTGGTCGAGCTGGGCGAGGAACGGGTCCATGGCAACCTCCTGGGGTGTGGCCTGGCTGGTCTCTTGCTGATCAGTGCCGGGGTCCTCGCTGGCGGAAAGGCCGCCCGGAGGGCGCCGCGGAGCGGCGGGAGTACCGGAGTGAGCGCAGCGAGGGAGGAACGGACCGGCCTTGGAGCCGGCGGGGTGGCACTACGCTGGGGAGACCAGGCAGGCCAACCTTGGTGAGTCACGCATGGACCGTCACCATCGGACGGGGCTTGGGGTGCTCCCCGCTTCTGGCACGGATAGATCGTCACAACCGATCGGAGTGGTGTGACCATCGGATCGTCACACGGCGCGGTGGAGGTGACGGGCGGATCGTCACTGTGTCCGTCACCAATGGATCGTCACAGCTCGACGTGCGGAACGGATCGTCACAGCAGAGCGAGCACAACGGGTCACGCTCGGATCGTCACCGGCGGTCACGCCGGGGGTGACGTTCCGTTCGTGACCGCCGGTGACGATCCGTTGGTGCTTGACCTCGGCATGGTTGTAATGGGATCGCCATCGAAGATGGCGGCGCGCCGTAGGTGCGCGGAAATTGCGAGCGCTCCATGCGGCGCCCGGTCGGCTGAATGAATCGATCGCCGCCGAAGGCGGCTCCATGCAGCCGGACGGGTGACGGATGGATCAAGCGCGCTCGCACCTCTCCCCCAAGGGGGGCCAGTCGCCCGCGCTTTTTGCGGGCGACTGGCCCCCCGCAGGGGCTCCTGCCTGCGGTGATGCCGATGCCGAAGGCGAGGCCGGGTCCGCCACGGCGTGCGGGGCTTTGGCGGGGCTTTGGCGGGCTTTTGGCGGGGCTTTGGCGGACCCGTCGAGGCGCCTGCGCCGGGCCGGGTACGGCCATCCTCGGGGCCAGTCGGGTTGGGCTGCGGAGCTTGCTAGCGCAGCAGCAAGCGCCGAGGCGCTTCCCTACGGACGGCAATTCCAGCATGCCTGGAGGTGCCGGCCGGCGGGAATTGCTCGGCCGGATCGTGCCCGGGCGGTGACGATCCGCTCGTGACGGCTGAACGTCCGGAGCGAGACGGACGGATCGTCACAGCGAATGGCGAGGTGTGACGATTCGTTGGTGACGACCAGGAGGGGCCAGCGGCGCGGGGGTGTGACGTTCCGTCCGTGCCGCTGGCCTTCCTGGGGGCTGGAGCTAGAGGCCGTACTTGTCGCGCATGGCGTCTGCCTTGGCGCGGCAGGCGTCGGCCTCGTGCGGGAAGCTGGTGCCGGCGGCCTTGGCCCTGAGGCCCTCGTAGCGGCGCCAGGCGCGCTGGTGGGCGGCGTCGTCGTGGTGGTAGGTGTGCGGGCCACGCATCCCGCCACAGGGGCCGCACCAGGTGCCGGGCCGGCTGGTGCCGGCGTGCGGCGGCGGCTGATGCGAGTGGGCGCGCTCGCGCTGGCGGTGGGCCTGGTCCTCGTAGGCGCGGCGCCGCTGCTCCTGGCGCTGCCGCTCGCGGTCCTGTTCTTGGCGGCGTTTGCGGGCGCGATAGGCGGCGGTGCGGCAGGCGCCGGAGCAGAAGCGGCGCTTGCGGCCGGGGTCGTTGGGCTGGGTGAAGGTGGCGCCGCAGTGGGCGCAGTCGGTGTAGATGCTGGTCACCATCGGTTCGTCACCTCGTGGGCAACAGGAAGGCCACCCGGCGCGGGGGTCCGGGTGGCCTTCGGGACGGCAGGTCAGGGTCGGTGGTCGGTGAGGCGGCGCCTGCGCGGGCTGGTGGCCAGCTCCCACAGGCTGTACAGCGTCCAGCCGGCGCTGTAGAGCGCGATCGCCCAGCACACCACCCCAAGCGGGGTGAGCGGCTGGTGCGCCAGATGCCACAGGATGGCCGCTTGGACGGCCAGCAGCGCCAAGGGGATGCCGCGCAGGTGTTGCCTCATGGCGCCTCCTCCAGGTGCAGGGCCGGCTGTGGCCGCTGGCCATTGCCACCGGTGGGGGTGGCGTTGGCCTGGTGGGCAGCCAGGTGGCGCTGTGCGGTGCGTCGGGGCATGGGCGGGTCGAACGCGGCGGCGAACTGGCGCCAGCCGACCGACTGGCCGGCGGCCGCAAGCCGCTCGTAGACGCCTCGGGTGGCGCCGATGGCGCGGCGGGACTGGCGCGGGCTGATCGCCCGGGCACTACTGGCGTCGGCGCGCCGGTTGGGCGCCGATGCAGCGGCCGGCGTCGTGGCGCTGGTGGTCTGGAGGATGAGCAGGCGCACCATCAGCCGGACCAACAGGTGGACGCTGGCCAGCAGCGCCACAGGCACGCTGCCGGCTACCAGACGCGCGTCCCACCGGTCGGGCGCGTGCGCGGCGTTCAGATAGGCGCTGGCCACCGTCGAAACCGTGATCAGCAACCAGGCGAACCAGGCATCATGCTCGCTGGCCAGCCGCGCGCCGGACAGGGCCAGCCACAGCAGGAACGCGGTGGCGATGGTGATGAACGTGTCGATCAGCAGCGGGCCACACCAGCGCAACCACGAGGGCATGGCGCCGATGTGGGCCACGTAGGCGCTGATGGCCTCGAAGCTGACCAGGTAGGCGATGGCGGCCACCAGGGCGGCCAGGCTGGCCACGCAGATGACTAGCGCCACCCGTACCCGGGCAAGCCGTGGGTTGGCCAGTGGCGCGACAGGCGTCGTGGGCATCAGGGAACCTCCAGGGCTATTGGCGCCAGCGGAGCCGCCCGGCCAGACCAGCGGCGATGACGGCGCGGGTCTGGCGGGCGTGGACGGCGCACACCAGCCGTGCGGCGCCGTCCACCTCCACCAGTTCGGTGCCGGCGGCCGAGCATGCGCGCCACCCGTCGTGGTGGCCGGCCAGGGCGCCGAACCGCCAGATGGGCCGGCCGTAGGCACGGGCGTCGTACCAGAAGGCGGCGCAGGGGACGGCGCCGAGCGCGGGTGAGTAGAACGGGCTCACCTGGCCACCTCCCGCGAGGTCGGGCTGGTGGTGCAGGTGTGGGCGGCGATGATCTTGGCGGCGTCGGCGGGGGTGAAGGTGACCGCGATGGTGGCCTCGCAGCGCTCGCACACCACCGCGACACCGACGCTCAAGCGCACGGCGTACAGGTAGGATCGATCCTGCATCACGGGTCCTCCCGGAGATGCGAAAGGCCGGGAGCGGTCGCGTCGCTCCCGGCCTGCCTGTTGGCTGGATGCCCGAGGTGGCTACCAGCGCGGGCTGTTGGTGAAGTCGTCGTCCGTGGACGGGTCGAAGTCACGCCCGAGGGTTGGCGGGTCGGGCTCGTGCCAGCCGCCGGCGTGGTCGGTGTACTCGGCGGCGGCCTGCGCCTGGTCCTGGTTGGCGTACGGGTCCACGCTGTTGAACAGTCCCATTCGGGTCCTCCCAAGGGAACACGGGAAAGGCCCGGGGATGGTCGCGTCATCCCCGGGGCCTCGGTGCTGCGGGTGGGTTAGAAGGGCGGTTCGTCGTTGAACTGCCCCGAGGGCTTCGCCTTCGCGCCTGCGGTGGCGCGCTCGGGCTTGGCGGTCGCCCAGCGCAACGACGGGCCGATCTCGTCAGCCTCGATCTCGACCACGCTGCGGCGCTCCCCCTCGGGGGTCTCCCAGGAGCGGGCCTTGAGCCGGCCGACCACGATCACGCGGTCGCCCTTGGACAGGCTCTCGGTGGCGTTCTCGGCGAGCTGCCGCCAGGCGTTGACGCGGAAGAAGGAGGTCTCCCCGTCCTTCCAGTCGTTGCCGTCGCGGACGCGGGGGGTGACGGCCACGCGGAAGTTGGCCACGGCCGCGCCATTGGGGGTGAAGCGCAGCTCCGGCGCGTCGGTGAGGTTGCCGGTGATGATGGTGGTGGTGTCAGGCATCGTCCCCTCCTTGCGGGGCTCGAACGGTCCGGACGGGTGCAGGGTCCCGACCGGGCCAGGTGGTCAGGTGGGACCAGGGGATCAGGGGGGCCAGCCGGCTTGGCGGTCGCGTTCGGCTTCCAGCTCGATGACGAGGCGGTCGCCCAGCTCCAGGGCGTCCTGCTCCTGCTGCGGGTCCGGGTAGCCGGTAGTCCCGCCGGTAGAGGCGTCGTAGCCGTAATGGGTCAGCAAATCGGTTCACCTCCCTTCGTGAATTCGAGGGGGAATGCGTGCTCGCCACTGGTGGCACGGAACCGATTAGCGGTTCCTGCTAGCCATCGGGACCTACCGATGGGGGCCATGCGCTGTGCCTGCCTGGGACCGGGACGGGCGTCATGGGCGCTGGTTGCCCTCGTGCCGTGTGGCGCTCCCTATGGAGTTGTCAACGAGCAGCAGGTCAGGGGTCCGAGCGGGCGGGCGGTGGTCCCGCAGGGCCTCGCCTTGGAACAAGGCGGCCGCTTGCGGCCAAGCACGCGCCGGTCAGGGGCAAGCCGGAAAGGGAGAAATCCGGAGCAGATTGTTTGCGGAATGAATCGAATTGGCCGCCGGAGGCGGCTTCCTTGCCGCAAACAATCTGTGGAGGATTTGGACCGGGCTTGCCCCTGACGGCAAGGCGCGTGCTATTCCGCTCGCCTGCTCGGAGCGGCGGGCAGGTCGCGGGGTGCAGGGGTCCCCGCGAGCCAGCGCGTAGCGCTGCCGCCGCTGCAAGGCCCTCTGGCTGTCTGGTCACCGCTGCACCACCCCACGGTTGGCACGTGCACGCCGTGGGCGTGGCGCGCGGTGGCGGAGCCAGCGCCACCCGGCGCGGCAGGCCCGCAACGGGAGGGCGGCGGGGGGCCAGTGCGCTTGGGCGACCGCGATCAGCATCGCCCCGTCCAGGCCGAGGCCGGCGCCGTGGTGGATGAGCGCGGTGACGGCCTCCCGGTTGCCATCCCGCGCGGCGCTGGCGACCGCGAGGCGCAGCCGCCACCCGGCACCGTCCACCGGGCCAACGGGCGTCGGTGCCTGGTCCTGGCGGTCCTGGTCCCCGGCCTCGCTGTCGCCGATCAGGCCCGGCGGCAGGTCCGGAAGCCGGACCGCTGCGTGATCGTGGGAGGGCGGCGGCTCGATGGCGAGATGCCGCTCCACCTCGAGGGCGGCCACCCCAGCGCTCTCCTGCACCTCCGGCCACAAGCGGGCGCCGGGGAGCGGCTGATCGGGACGCCACGAGCGCGCCAGAGCGATCATCGCGGCGGCGCGGTCGCGGGTGGCGGGGGCGATGCGGGTGCGGGTGACGATGAGGTGTTGGTAGCGGCCTCTGCTGATGAGCCAGCCTTCGCCTTCGCGGGCCTGCTGCACCTGGCCCGGCTGGATCTTGGGCTGCTCCCCCAGCCTGGCGGAGCTGTTGCCGGTGGGCCCGTGCTGATCCAGCCGCCAGGTCTGCTCCACCACCTCCACCACCCCAGCGGCGCGGAGCATCCCGTCCGGGTTCGGCATTGCGTGGAGGAGCATGCCTCCGGCGCAGGCGCCGACCAGGCGGCGCTGCTGCGCCTCATCCCCGAGGCCATCGGCGCTTTGGGCGGACAGGACGACGTTGCAGCCGGCGTCGCGTACGCGCTCCACAAGCTGGATGGCGGTCTCGCGGCCGCCGCCGATGGCGGAGAACTCGTCAAAGACGAGGGTGGCGTCTTCGCCGCGGCGGGGTTTGCGGAGGGTGGCGTAGTGGGCGAAGTCCTCCAGCAGCAGCCGACACGCGGCGTCGGCGTCCTCCCGCCCGGCCAGGTAGGGGGCGCGCAGGTAGGCGAAGTCGACGTCCTCGAACGACCAGCCGAGATCGGCGGCGTCGAAGCCCTGGCCGACGGCGTGGAAGAAGTTGGCGAACCGGCTGATGGCGCCGACCACGGCGCGGGCCTGCTCCCGCCCTCGCAGCGACTGGACCTGGCGGGCGTGGTCGGGGTCGTGCGCCCACAGTCTGGCCAGCACCTCGGGGTCAAGCAGGCTCAGGAGCTGGCCGGATGACCGCACCGGACCCTCTGTGGTCGGGACGGTGAGGGCCAGCCGCAGGAGCAGGGAGGCGATGTCCTTGTAGTAGGGCTCTGACCAGCCGAGCATGGCCATCAGCCGGTTGTGGACGGCGGCTGGGGTGCCGCGCCAGCCGTCCATAGCCAGCTCGGGCCACAGGCCGACGCGGGCATGCGGATTTCCCGCGAGGTAGCCGGCTAGGGCGCGCTCGGCGAAGCCCGGGTCGGTGCCCTTGCCGTCGATCAGCACGAACTTCCGCCCGGCACGAGCGCTGAGGAACGCTTCGCGTTCCACGTCCACGCTCTTGCCCATCCCGGAGGTGCCCAGCAGCAGCCTTGAGCGCCGCGAGATCCAGCCGGGCAGGTACACCAGGCCATCACGCGCGGCCAGACCGAGGTCACCGTCCAGCGCGGCGCCAAGCGAGGGCTGCCCGTCGTGGTCGTCGTTGACGTTGGCGGCGCGGGTGATGGCGCGGGCCATGTGCCGGCGGTGCTCACGGGCCTGGCGGCGGACTTCGGCCGGGTGGAACGGCTGCCGCCGCCCGGCCACGTTCAGCGCGGCGGCCAGCGCGCCGAGCGGAACCGACAGGGGCACCTGGGGCCACACCAGCGCACCAGGGAATGGCAGGTGGATGACCGGCTTGCCGAACTGCTGGAGGATCCACAGGTAGCCGGAGAAGTGGAGCGCCAGCGCCGGGCCGGGGCCACCCTGCACCACGATCACCACCACCAGGGCGCCAAGGCTGAGCAGGGCGGCTTTCCACCAGCGCCACCCCAGCCACCGCAGCACGGCCTGCGCTGCCGCCCACGAGAACAGCACCAACGGGCTCAGCAGGAACAGGCCCAAGGCGATCAGCAGCGGCAGCGAGCCGGCGGCGGGCTGGCCGCCAGAGGGCATGCGGTAGCCGAGCTGGTTGTCGCGCACTGGATGGGGCCAGCCCCACCAGCCGCCATCGCGGGGCTGGGTGGGCCAACGCGGATCGTGGTTGGGCCGGAGCTCGCGCACCACCGAAGCGAGCTGTCCCGAGAGCGCGGCGTGCAGCTCCGAAGGGACGTAGTAGCTGACCAGCCGTGTTCCGGGCGGCAGCGTCTTGAACGCGGCCAGGACGCGGCGGCGGGCTTTCTGGTGAAGTTCCACCTCCACCAGCTCGAACGCCTCAGCGATCCCGCGCTCACGCCACAGGGCGGGGACCTCGACCGGCAGGGCGCCGTCCGCCAGATGCCAGGACGCCTTGCCCCGGCGGCGCCACAGTTCCCGCTCGCACACCCACCCGGCAGCGCCGGGCTCGGGCTCACGGGCCAGGCGCACCAGACTGACCGCGTGATGGTGGGCCAGCCGCACAGCGGCGGGCTCCCACGGCTCCAGGTGGTCAAGGCCGGCGTGACGGAGGCCCGCGGCCGTCGCGGTGATCCACGTGTGCCCCAACAGGCGGTGCCGGCTGATCCAGCCGGCCTGCTCCCATCGGCTGACCTGATCCCGGACGGTGCGGCGGCTCAACATCCCGACCGGCTCGGGCGACAGGCGGCTCAGCAGCACGCCCGCCACGTCTAGGCGGACGGTGTACTGCTCCCCGATCCAGTGCAACGCCGCCAGGTCGCGGCCGGTGAGCGAGCGACGGCCAGCGTCCCGGCGCGAACGAGTGAACGGAGTTCCGGGGTACAGCTCACGCATGGCGACCACCCGCCTTCGCCCGCATGCGACGGCGGGGGTGACGGCTGGCCCACGAGCGCCCGGCGGCTCGCAGGCAGGCCCGGCAGCGGCGGTGCCCTTCGGGCGTGTAGTAGGTGTTGGCCAGGTCAAAGGGGTGACCGTGCTTGCAGTGCGTCTTGTCGGCGTTGAAATGACGGGCCACCTCGGGGCCCTGGTGCAGCCGACGGCCCTGGCGGTCCTGCGCTAGCAGGCGCCGTAAGTCTTGCTGGCGCCTGCCGCCCCACACGCCGTAGGTCTGGCCGGTGCCGATCGCGTAGGCCAGACAGGCAGCCTCGACCGGGCAAACCTGGCACAACGCGAGGGCCTGGTCCTCACTGCCGGCGGTAAAGAACGGGTCTCGGGTCGCCGTGGCGGCGCCTCGGCATTCCGCACGGCTCTGCCAACCAGTCAGGGCGGTCATGCGGCATCACCACCCTGGCGCTTGGCGCGGCGGGCCTTGGCGGCTGCCAGGGATAGGCCAGCGAAGTAGGCGCTGCGCGCCTGCTCCGCACGCCGGGCGCGCTCGTTAGGGTCAAGGGTGCTGTCCGGGTCGACCTCGCGCTCGAAGCGCGCGAGGAAGGCGGTGCGGCCGGGGGCGGAGGTCACGCGCGAGTCGTTCTGCGCGTGCATGAGGTGGGCGGCCATGCGGGCCTGGAGGCTCCGCTCAGCCGGGCTGCGCTCCTGCCGACTGCGGGCAGGCGCGCGGGAAGCTGTACGCTCTTCGCGCATCTGGAGGGGGGTCCTTTCCTTCGGGTGCAGGCCCCGAGGCGCCGTAATCGCCTCGGGGCCGCT
>WNFU01008488.1_pt1 | contig 11863 bp, 6 predicted proteins | sample 5400121 | NCBI WGS metagenome assembly WNFU01 (sample SAMN13153360, study PRJNA577476) | soil metagenome | isolation source: 100 cm soil or saprolite under grassland replicate 1 | place: USA:California | collected 2016-06-15 | reverse complement strand
CGAGCGGGCGCGGGCAGCCGCGGAACGCTGACCATGGCCAAGACCACCGCAGCGAAACATCGTCGGGGAGCTGGTCGGCGGGTGCCGGTGGACCGGCGCCGGCTCCCGGCCGGGCCGCTGCTGGAAGCCGTCGCTGCCTATGCGGAGCGGCGCCAGCGGCCGGTGGAGGAGCTGCTGGGCGACACCCTCCTACGGGTGCTCCGCGACGCCGCCCGCTCGGGGACCGTGACCGTTGGCTCTGGGGAGCGCTGCTGCGACGCGCTCGGCTGGCACCCCCGCATGGTCTGGGGCGAGGTCTACGACCAGGCCATCGCCGACGACACCCCCCACACCGTCGCCGCGCCGGCGGGCACCGCGACCGCCTGGCGGCAGGGCTGCCGGTTCCTGGACTGCCGCGACGCCAACACCCGCCGCCGCGCCACGGTCCGCCGCGGCCGTGGCCACCAGCGCGACCCGCCCTGATGAGCCCCGCACGCCAACCCCGCAGTCCATGACAGGAGGAACATCCAATGGCAAGCGACAACTTCACCGTCCAGGTCGGCAACCTGACCGACGATCCCGAGCTGCGCTACACCCAAAACGGCACCCCGGTGACCAACTTCCGCCTGGCCGTCAACCAGCGCATCCGCGAGGCCGACGGCACCTGGCGGGACGGCGAGGCCTCGTTCTTCCGGGTCAACGCCTGGCGCGACCAGGCCGAGAACGTCGCCGAGTCCCTGGCCAAGGGCAACCGCGCCGTCGTCCTCGGACGGCTGCGGACCCGCTCGTGGGAGACCCCCGAAGGCGACAAGCGGTCGGTGACCGAGATCGACGCCGACGAGGTCGCCCCCAGCCTGAAATGGGCGATCGCCAAGCCGGAGCGGGCCGAGCGCAGCCGCAACGCCGAGCGCGGCGCCGAACGGGGCCAGTTCAACGACGACCCGCCATTCTAGACAGCCTGCGCCTCGGCGCCCCCGGTCGCTTGGCCGGGGGCGTCTGACTGTCCGGGACCCGGAGAACTGAGAACCTGGCAGCTTCCGGCGATCAACCCGTCGCGGTCCGTCATTCCGCGGTCCGTCGCTGTGATGGCCGTCGGGCGCTCGCTGAAGTCGTAGCGGTTCAACGATGGTGGCGTACGATGACCGCCGTCCCTCGGAGATGCTGGTGTTCTGTCGCACGGGACACGGTTCCTCAGAGCTAGTCGTACGGCCGAACTGCAGGCCGTCGTGGATCCACTGCACGGCGATGTCCTCGTTGCAAACTCCCCCGAAGGGACGCAACGACATATGTAAGATGAAGGCAACTGCCAGGGAGACCGGGTTAGCGTGAGCACTGGCACGTATGAACCTCAGCGCGGCGCAGCCCCCAGGCTCCGACCACGCGACCGCTCGCTTCTGCACTCTCGGCTGAAGGTTCGGGCTGGCCCCGCTGGCGTGCATCTGTTTGACCGGGCATCCGGGCTGAACATCCTGCTCGACGAGATGCGGCCGCCCCCTGCCGCATGGGCGGCTGCACCCAGGCAGGTGTCGGTGGCGCTCACCAACGCATGCGACCTGGCATGCCCCTACTGCTATGCCCCCAAGCAGCCAGCGACGCTGGACGCTGGCCGGCTTGCCAGCTGGCTCAGTGAACTTGACAAGAATGGCTGCCTGGGCGTGGGGTTTGGCGGTGGGGAGCCGACCCTCTACCGGCGTCTGCCCGAGGTGTGCCGCTACGCGGCACAGCAGACGGGACTCGCCGTGACGTTCACCACGCACGCCCACCGGCTGGATGATGCGCTTGCTGCCGTGCTGGTCGGCAGTATCCATTTCATGCGCGTCAGCATGGACGGGGTAGCCTCGACGTACGAGGCGCTTCGTGGCCGCTCCTTCGCCACGCTCCGTCACCGTCTCGATACGGTTCGGGCGCTCGCTCCGTTCGGGATCAACTTTGTGGTGAACGCGCGAACCGTGCGGGATCTTGATGCCGCGCTTGATCTGGCCGCTGAGACGGGGGCGTCCGAGTTTCTGCTGTTGCCAGAGCAGCCCGTGCGGGGTCGGGGCGGGATCGACCCCGCAACCGCTCTGGAGTTGCAGCGCTGGGTCGCGCGCTATCGGGGTGGCGTGCCGCTCGCCGTCAGTGAAGCCGGCTCGGACGGCCTGCCGGTATGCGCTCCGGTCGCTGGCGAGACAGGGCTGGACGCGTATGCGCACATCGATGCGACCGGTGTGCTCAAAGCATCTTCCTACGACCCAGAAGGAGCCCCGATCGGTCCGGACGGGGTGATGGCAGCGCTGGGCTGGCTGCGCGTCCAACACGAGGAGCGACGACGGTGAGGCTTTGGTTTGGCTACGGTTCCGAGCACTCGATGAATCTGGTCATGATTGGCCGGTTCAAGGATGCTAGCGACGCTACGCTGGCCAAGCAGGCCATCGACCGGCTGACCGACCACGTCAATGCCGAGGTCGAGGCGGGTCGCATGGAGGTCGGCCAGCCGACCGGCCGCTACGACGACGCGGTGAGTGTCCTGCTCGGCGAGCTGGCCGTCTACAGCATCGGCCCGGCAGAATTGGAGCAGTTCGCTTACAGCGCCACCGTCTCGCTCGACGGGACGGAGGTGGTCCTGGAGACCGACGAGATCGAAGTATCGGCGTTCTTGAAAGTGCTGATCGACAAGGGCGCCCGTGTCGAGGTGTTCTCCGCGCACGACTACCCCGACAACGGCCATGGCCCTGGCCCCTGACCCAGCCGCTGGAGACGGAGGCGCGCCGTGCCGCCCGTGAACTGGGATGCGTTCGCGCAGCTCCCCGGCGCGGCCGAAGACAACTTCGAGATGCTGTGTCGTGCACTGGTCCGCCGCCACTACGGCCGATACGGCGAGTTCGCGGCCCGTGCCGCTCAGCCAGGCGTCGAATTCCACCTGAAGCTGCACACCGCCTGCGACCTTGGAGAGCCTGGCCGCTGGTACGGCTGGCAATGCCGCTGGTATGACCTGCCGAGCGGCCGCGCCCTTGGAAGTCGACGCCGAGCCAAGATCCGAGAGGCGATCGCGACGACCGAGCGCGAGCTGCCCGGCCTCACCGACTGGGTGCTGTGGACCCGTCACCTGCTCACCGCAGGCGACCAAAGGTGGTTTTACAGGCTGCAAACCAAGATGCGGCTGGTGTTGTGGACCGCGGCCGAGGTCGAGGAGCACCTCAGCGGTGACGCGGAGATCCTGCGAAGCACCTACTTCGGCGAGCTCGTCCTCACCCCCAACAGCCTGGCCGACCTACACGCCCAGGCGGTTGCGCCGATCCGCCGGCGGTGGCAGCCGCAGGTCCACCAGATCGTCGACGCAGAACGTATGCTTCGGCGCATGCTGGGCGGCACCGAGCCATGGGATGACCTGCGCGAGCTCTCCGACCAGCTTGCCACCGAAGCTGACAGGGTCCGTGCCGACCTCGGCGATCCAGCCGAGCCGCTTGCCAACGCAACCGCCCAGGCGGCCGAGGTTGCCCGCGCCGCATCCGACCGTCTCGCCCAGGCGCGCTTGAGCGCGGCGACCTGGACCTGCTCCGTCAGCAGCTCGCCACTGGGCTCGCGCCGCTGTCCCCTGAGCTGGTGGCGCTCCCGCGCGGTCTGCGGGCGCTGCGCCGCCGCGCTGCGCTGAGCGTGACAAACGCGCTTGCTGATGTCCGTGCCGCCCGCGAACTGCTCGGCGACGTGGATGCCCACCTGGGCGCCCGACTCATCGCTGTGGTCGCCGATGCCGGGTGTGGCAAGACGGAACTGGCCGCCCAGCTCACCGCTGCTGAGAAGCACCGGCCGGCTGGCGTCCTGCTCCATGGCCGGAACCTGCAGGCCGGTCAGAACCTGGACGACATGGCCCGCAAGATCGTCCTGCATGAGACGCCGGTGGCGAGCATGGAGGCGCTGCTTGCGGCGGTCGACGCAGCCGGGCAGCGCGCCCGCCGGCGGCTCCCAGTCGTTATCGACGGGCTCAACGAGGCGGAGGATCCACGCGACTGGAAGTCCCCGCTCGCCTCCCTCCTTGAGGTGCTGCGGCGATATCCGTATGTCGTCGTCGTCAGCACGGTGCGCAGCTCGTTCGCGGATGAGGCACTCCCGGACAGTGTCGACCGGTTGGATATTCCCGACTTCGGACACGACACCCGTGAGGCCATCGAGCGGTACTTCGCCTACTATCGCATCGATCCCGCCGACGCCGAGCTGCCCTTCGGGCTGCTCGATCATCCACTCAACCTGCGCCTGTTCTGTGAAGTAACCAACCCCGACCGAGCGCAGGTCGTCGGCATCGAGGCCATCCCAAGGTCGCTGAGCGCAATCTTTGACCGCTACCTCACACAGGCAGCCCAGCGCATCGCCGAACTCGCCCCACGCACCCACCGATACTACGAGCTGGACATTCGCGACGCCCTGGAACAGATCGGTGTCGCGCTCTGGGAGCAGGGCACCCGGGACCTCGACAGAAAGGACTTGCGCCAGCGACTCGGCGACGACGCCCGCCCTTGGAACGAGAGCATCGTCCGCGCGTTGGAGGAGGATGGCGTGCTGCTGCGCGTCCCCGGTGACGCGCCGGGGGCGCCACGGGTCCAAGCCCTCTACGACCCACTCGCTGGCCACCTCATCGCCGACGCGGCCCTCAGCCGGCACGGTCGCGCCCAGTTCGCCCAATGGCTCCGCGCTCCTGCCACCCGCACGGCGCTGGCCGGTCCGCTACCCGACCGGCACCCGCTGGCAAGCGACACGTTTCTCGCGCTCGTCGGCCTTCTCCCGCGCCGACCGCACCGACAGCAGCTCTGGTCGCTGCTCGAGGAGCCGCTGCGAACCGTCGCTCTCCGCGAGGCCGCCGACCTGGAGGGCGCCTATCTCGACGCCGACACGGTCGAGCAGCTCAAGGCCGTGGTAGCGCCGCCAGCCGCCGGTCCACGCGACCTCTTCGATCGGTTGTCCCACACTCGCGGCGCGCCAGCCCATCCGCTTAACGCCGACTTCCTCGACGCCGTTCTACGGCCTATGGGCGTCGCCGAACGAGATTTGCGGTGGACCGAGTGGGTCCGGCGCCGCCGGAATGACATCCTGGAGGACCTGCGATGGCTGGAGGAGGGGTGGCATGCGTCCACCGAGCGGTCGCCCGCCGATCGGCTCCGCGCCCGATGGGTCATGTGGACAACTACCAGCACCGTCCGCCAACTCCGCGACCAAGCCACCTGCACCCTCTACTGGTTCGGCCGAGGCGATCCGGCCGCGCTGTTTGACCTTGCCTTGGACGCCCTGGCTACCAACGATTCGTACGTGCCCGAGCGGCTGCTCGCCGCCGCCTACGGCGTCACGATGGCCCACCAACTCCCCACCCCAGAGTTCGCCGATGCCCTCAAGACCTACCTGGCCCGGCTCCGTGACTGCTTCACCGGGCCGGCCGCCACCCACCCGACCAGCCACTGGCTCACTCGGCTGTACGCGCAGGGCACCGTCAGGCTCGCCAAGACGTACTACCCCGACGTGGTCCCCGCCGGGCTTGAAGCCAATGGGCGCATCCCGTTCGCGCCCGGTCCGACGGTCGACCCGATCCCCGACGGCGATCCGCGCGCGGCCGAAATTGACCGGACCCTGCACATGGACTTCCGGAACTACACCCTCGGCAGGCTGTTCCGGGACCGCAGAAATTACGACAGGTCCCACGCCGGCCACATGGAGGCGGTAGCCCACGTCCGCGGCACCGTCTGGGTGCTCGGCTGGCGGGAGGCGGAGCTCGGCGCCGTCGACGCAACCCTCAGGTCCAACGCGTCCAGCCACGAGGCCGCGCGGACCGAACGGTACGGGAAGAAGTACGGGTGGGTCGGCTTCTACACCCACGCCGGACGGCTCAACGACGATGGCCGGTTCCCCGCCGACCGCAGGGGCCTGCCAGAGGTGGACATCGATCCATCGTTCCCGGAGCGGCCGCCGCCTGTCCCCATTGCGGTCCCGATCTGGGCCCGCCCCACGCCAGCGGACGACCGGCGCTGGATACGGCACGGCATCGTCACCGTGCCCGATGAGCTGCTGCGCCGGCCGGACATCGGCCCGCACCCAGGCCCATGGATCGCCGTGCACGGCCACCTGAACGCTGACGACCAATCGCCCCGCCGACGCGTGTTCGGCCTGCTCATGGCCTTGCTCGTCAAGGACGCGGATGCCGATCGGCTGGTAGACGCGGTCCGCGCGCGCCACTATCCCGGCAACGACTGGCTGCCACAGCAACCGCCCATGGACATCTACACGTTCGCCGGGGAGATTCCGTGGAGTCCCGACTTCGCCAGGGACGACCCGGACGGCGACGCCGCAGCCGAGCGCTACCGCTATCCCGTCTCGGTCGAGAACGGGTCCCCCATCGAGGTCGAGATCCTCGCCCACGAATACGTATGGGAGAGCTACCACAGCGCGCTGAACCAAGCACATGGCGCGCTGATCCCGTCCCGGCCGTTCTCCGACGCCTTCGGCCTGCGCGGGATGCCGCAGACGTTCAACCAGGCCTTGCCCGACGGGACGGTCACGGCCGTGTCGCTTCGTGGCCCGGCCGGCCTTAGCGGCCAGCTGCTGTACCTGCGCGAGGACCTGGTGCACCGGTACGCGGCAGGTCGGCAGCTCCTGTGGTTCATGTGGGGTGAGCGGCAGCTCCTCCCGCCGGAGTTCCCACCACCGAGATGGCTATCTCGCGTCTACGACGACGGGGCGCACATCTGGCGGCACATCCGCCGTGGCGAGGAGCTGTTTCCTCCGTTCGCATCCCATTAGCGCGGAGATGCGCCGAGCGGCAGCTGGCGTAGGCCCACTAGGAATTGCGACTCACACGGCCGTCGGATCCGCACCCGCTCCCGGTCCGATAACCACGGCAATCTGGCCGGCGGTCAGGATCGGCGGCCTCGTGCAGTAAATGCCGCCGATAGACCTGAGGCGGGGCAATGGGAATGTGGATCTGGCTTCCCGTATGGCGTGGCTGATCAGCCTGCTCACTGTAGGCTCGGCGTTGCTCCTGCAAGTCCCTGCTCTCGACCAACGATCGACACTACTGCATCACTGCTGATGGGAGTCGGCGCGCTCTTTGCCGGCTTGCCAGCCTTGGCGTCCCCCTATCCCCATAGCACCGGCGACGTGCCCGCGACCAATGGCAAAGGGCGCCTCCCGGGCGGGAGCACCAAGGGCGCCTTGCCATACTCGGGACTCGCCCAGGAAAGATGCTCAGCTCAGGCTGCGGGGTGGAGCTGGTGGCGGGCGTGCTCGGCCAGCAGCATCACCCCAACCTTGTCCATGTGGGCTGGCAGGGACCGCAGCAGGGCCAGCAGCTTGGCGGGGGTGAGCACCGGGACGCTGTCCACGTAGATCTCGTCCCAGGGGATCTGGGTGTCGTGGACGCACAGCAGGGGGAGCACCGGCGCGCCGATCGTGCCGGCGAGCTGCTGGGCTTCCCAGCGCACGGTGGCCAGGGTCTGGTCGAGCGGGTGGCCGTTGTGCCAGGCCGACCCGTCCACCGTCAGGGTGATGCGGCCGTGCCAGGCTTTGGAGTCGACCAGGAACACCCCTGGCGGGCCGATCAGCAGGTGATCGCCGTTGGCGCGGCTTTGGGGGATGGCCAGGTCGTGCAGCACCGTCCAACCCTCGCGGACCAGCTTGCGGAGGTGGCGCGCGGTGCGCCGCTCCCCGCGGGCGCCTCGCCGCCAGGCGACGGTCTCCGCGGAGATGCGGAAGCGGAGCCGCCAGCCCACCGCGGCGGCGGCCAGCGCGGCGGCCGGGCCGGCCACCAGCGGGCCGGCGCCATGGGCCAGGGTGCCGGCCAGCCCGCCGGCGGCGATCACGGTGGCCAGCCGCCACGGCAGCGTGCGGACGAAGCTGGCCCATTCGCCGGCGCGGGCGTGCTGGTAGTGGGCCATGGCGGAGGCGCCAGGGGCGCCGAAGGTGCCGCCGCGCTCCCAACCGGCACCCGGCGCACCCGCCGGGAGCATCGGCGCAGACTCTGACGGGTCGGGGAGCTGGTGGAGGGGGCGGATGCTGACGCCGACCGGCGGGTCGTCGTCTTGGTCCTGCTCGTGGTGGTGGGGCAGGTAGGCGGGCTGGTGGGCCATCGGGGCCTCCCTGGTGGTTAGCCGGCGGCCCGCTCGGGACCCTGGACCGGGTTGGGATCGCGGCTGGCGGCATGCCGGCTGATGGACTCGCCGTGATGGTTGTCGATGCTTCTAACCGAACCCGGTGACGCGGTTCGGTCAAGCTGCCGCTGGTGTTGCTGGCGGGCCTGCATCCGCTGGATCGCGCTGCTGACCTGCTGCCATGCCCGTTCCTGTTCAGCGTCGGACCGCCCTGGCGGCAGTCCCAGGGGCCGGTCGGTGTCGTCGATCTGGAAGCGCTGCCGGTAGTCCTGGACCTGCCGGGCCGTCTGCCGCCAGGCCCGGCGGCCACGCACCGACTCCGGCAGCGGGCCGAGCGCGCCTGTCAGGTAGGCGGGCTGTTCCAGTTCGGCGAACGCGACCCGCTGGCGGGACCGCAACCCCAGCTCCCCAGTGACCTCCAGGTAGTTGTGGCCCACGTCCTGGTGGTCCTCCACCCATGCCTCGTGCCGCTGCTGCGCCGCCCTGGCCTGGACCTCCGCCTGCGCGGCCCGCTCCGCCTGCCGGACCGCCAACGCCCGCGCAGCCGGGTCCTCCTGCTCGGGAGCGCGGCGGCGGCCGAACAGACCACCCCGGCCCCGCCCCGGATGCTCGGCCTCGACCGCGGCGAGCTGCTGCTCGGCCTGCCGGCGCCGCTCGGTCGCCCGCTCCAGCAGGCGGGCGTGGTCGGGTGGCGCCTGATCAAGCTCCGTCTGGAGCCGGTCGCGCCCGGCACGCAGCTCCCCGGTTGGCGTGGCGCGCACGTCCAACCGCGCGCTGGTGTCGATCGCCAACCGCTGCCCACCCTGACGCGAAAGCGCGGCGGCGAGCTGGTCGTAGGCGTCGGGGGGCTCCCGGTCGGGCAGGTCCACCTCGCCAGCGTGGGGTTCTGGCCCGACGATGGTGTGCAGGCGCGTGTCCTCCTTCGCGCGGGAGAGCTGCACGTACAGCCAGTTGGCATCCTCCTGGCCGGTGATCCTGACCAGCGCCCGCCACCTGGTGAGCCCCTGCGCCTTGTGCCCGGTGGTCGCATACGCCAGATCCACCACCCGCCGCCCCGGCGGCACCGGCCCGTCCAGGTAGGCGGCGGGCAGGGTGAGCTGGCGGCCCCGCTCCGTCTCCAGCGTCAACGCGCGCCGCTCGGGGTCGACGGCGGTCACAGACCCTGTGCTGCCGTTGGCGACTCCAAGGCCGCGGAGGTCGTTGCGGCCCAACACGACCCGATCCCCAACGTGGATCTGCCGGTCGCCGATCTGGAGCACCTGCGCGCCGAGGCGGCCGTTGCGGGCCATGACCTGTTGGCAGGTGCTGTTGAGCCGGTCGACCTCATCGCGGCGGTAGGCCAGGATCACCGCCTCCCCACCCGGCTCGGCGGCCCGTCCGGCGGCTTCGGCGTCCTGGTGGGCCTGCCACCAGTCCCGCACCAAGTTCAGGGTCAGCTCGGTCTTGGAGGTGGCCGGGACCATCCGCTGGTGTTCGCGGTAGGCGTCCACGGCCTGGTCGACCTGGCCGTCGCGGACCAGCTCCAGCGCCTCCCGCTCCCACGCCTGCTGCTGCCGCCGGTTCTCCGACAGCACGCTGGCGCCCAGGCGGACGCGCAGGCCGCGGAAGCCGCCGCCGGCGTCGATCGCGCCCAGCTGCCGGTCGTCGCCGACCAGCATGACCTTCGCGCCGGCCTGGCGGGCGTGGTGGAGAAGGCGGGCGAGCTTGCGGGAGCCGACCATGCTCGCCTCGTCCACCACCAGCACCGACCGCCCGTCCAACACCGCTCCTTCGGCCTGATCGCGGCCGGCGGCACGCGAAGCATGAGGGGCGCGCGCGTCCTGGTCGAGCTCGACGAGGAGCCGGTCGACGGTGGCGACCTCCTCGAATCCCTCCGCTTCCAGGCTGGTCGCCGCGATCCCCGTGGGCGCCGCGCCCACGACCCGGTAGCCGTCCAGCGCGAACGCATGCCGGGCCACGCCGAGGGCGTAGGTCTTGCCGGTGCCGGCCTTGCCGACCACCACCCGCACCCCATCCGCTGACAGGGTCAGGTCGCGGACCATGCCGGCCTGGTCCTCGCCCACCGTGGGATGCTCCCCAAGGGCCGCGCGCACCGTCTCAGGCGAACACACCGCGGCGTGTTCGCCGCGTCGTTCCAACGCGCCGGCGACCAGGTGCTGCTCGACGTCCAGCAGCTCCAGGGTGGACCAGCGCCGCTCCCCCAGGGTGCGGTCGGCGACCACGCTGACCGCCCGCTCCTCGAGGAACCGGTCCGCCAGCCCTTCCAGCGCGCTGCGGTCGGCGCCGACCAGCTGGTCGCCGAGGGCGGCGATCACTTCGGGACGCGCGAAGGTGGAGGCCTGCGCGGTCAGCCCCTGCGCGCCGGCGAGCCGATCGAATACCCCAGCGACCGCCACCTGGTCAGGGGTCGCGTGGGCGCCCAGCCCGTCGCCGCTGGCGGTTGCCTGGCTGGGTGTCTGCCGGCCGCGGCCAAGCACCTTGCGCAGCAGCTCCGGGACGTCCATACCGTGCTCGGCGGCCTCGGCGCGCCACCGCTCCGCCAGCGCGGCGGGCGCCTCCTGCCGCTTGGCCTGCCGCGTGGTATGGACCGCCCACTTGACCAGCTTGGGCGTTCGCACCCGCCCTTCGGCCTCCAGCCGCTCCACCTCGCCGTCGATCGCGTCCGCCCGCTTCGAGAACGCCTTGAGGAGGTCATCCGGCATGCCGGCCAGCTCGCGGTTGCCCCACCGATCCGCCTCACCCCAGGCGACCCCCAGCGACCGGGTCAGGGCGCGCTGGTAGGCGCCCCGGTAGATCGCGTCCGCCGCCAGCCGATGCCGGTACAGGTCGCGACCATCAAGCGCCGTCCAGCGACCATCCGGACCCTGCACCCGGTTCGCCACGATCACATGGGTGTGCAACAGGGGGTCCCCGGCGCGGCTGGTGCGGTGGTCGAACCCGACCGCGACTAACCCGTCGCCGGCGACGTGCTCGCATCCGCCATGGCCGCGTCGCGCGCCGACGTGGTCCTCCAGGTAGCCGAGCGCCTGCTCGGTCGCTTGGTGGTGGGCGTCCAGCACCTGGGCGGCGACCTTGGCGTCGCCCAGGCCGTACAGCAGCGACACGCTCTTGGTCGGCCGCAACACCACATCGAACGCCGGCACCCCATGGTCGCCATGCGACCGGCCCAGCAGCTCTCCGGTGTCGGGGTGGCGGCCGTGGAACATCCGCACGAACGCCTCGGTACTGGCGACGCCCTCCTGGCCCAAGGCTCCGGCGCCGCGGCCGAGCCAGCGGCCCGGTGACTCTCCGTGGCCAGACAGGTACTCTTCGCGGTTGTTGGCGACCTCGCGGACGTAGTAGTCCTCCCGGCCCACCGACAGCTTCGCGATATCCGCCACCATGCTCCGACCACCCCGCGCCCACCTGAGCGGGCGCCATTGCGGCACCCTGGTGCATTGCTCCTGGGGAAAAATGACGGGGTCGAGCGTAGAGCGAGCGGCGAAGCTTCATCCGTTATGGCGAGGCAAAGGAACCGTCAATGCTGGCGTAGAGGTGCGGTGCGTAGAAGATCTGGATCGTCAGTCGTGGAGTCGAAGGTTGAAGGCAGGGTCGTCGCTCGGAGCGCCGGGACAGGTCCGACAGGCATCAGTCGGGATGCCTGGCTCGCCGCCGAGCTGTCCGCCAAGGGAATCCCTCCAACCCACGGGAGCGTCAACATGGAGCAACAAGCACGCGAGCAGGCGTTCATCAGTGCCCTGACCACCGAGCAGTTCGTGCTCCAGGCCGCCCGCAGCGCC
>WNFU01008485.1_pt1 | contig 11867 bp, 8 predicted proteins | sample 5400121 | NCBI WGS metagenome assembly WNFU01 (sample SAMN13153360, study PRJNA577476) | soil metagenome | isolation source: 100 cm soil or saprolite under grassland replicate 1 | place: USA:California | collected 2016-06-15 | reverse complement strand
CCACTCCGTTGCGGCAGGCCAATCCCGAGTGTCCGCGCTGCGGGTACGTCGGCTGGGCCCCGGTAAACGCCTTGAGCGAGCGCGAGCGGCGCGCTTTGCGCGACCGGCCGCTCGAGCGGCGCCGGCTCAGGATTGCCTAGCTCGCTCCCAGGTCTCGACCAGTAGCGCCGGCTCCAGGGCATGCGCCGTGTTGCCGTCGCGGCCGGTCATGGTCTCGGCCGCGAGCAGCGCGTTGAGGATCGCCTCCTCGGTCGCTTCGATCACCGCGTCGTAGAACGGGGTGATCTCGGTGTCCGAGAGCATCCGAAGCTGCACTTCCCGCTCGCCCGAGGCGAGCCCCCGGTTGCCCGTGGCGAAGGCGAGGAAGAGGTCGCCGCTCGAATGGGCGCCGGTGCCGCCCATTCGCCCCACGCCGAGGCCAGCGCGCTGGGCGAGACGATCACACTGATGCGGGAGGAGCGGAGCGTCCGTCGCGACGACGCCGATGATCGAACCCGCCTCGTCAGGACGCTGCGGCTCCGGGACGCGGTCGCCGATCAGCTTCCCGACGGGTACGCCGTCGACGCGGAAGCGGCTCCGGCGGCCGTAGTTCGCCTGGACGAGCACGCCGACGGTGTAGCCATCGGCCTCGCGTGACGAGGTGCCGATGCCGCCCTTGAAGCCGTGGCAGATCATGCCGGTGCCTCCGCCGACGCTGCCTTCTTCGACAGCCTCGCCTGATGCTCCCTGTAGGGCCGCACGAACGTGCTCCGCGGTCACGTGCTGGCCGCGGATGTCGTTGAGGAAGCCGTCATAAGTTTCTCCGACGACCGGCAGCGCCCACGCGTCCTCCTCTGCCGAGATCGCGGCGATTGCGTCGCGCACGACGCCGACGCTGAAGGTGTTGGTGAGTCCGATCGGCGTCGTCAGCAAGCCGGACTCGCGCACCCATTCGAGCCCGGTCAGCTCACCGTTCCCGTTCAGTCGGTGGCAGCCGGCGAAGAGCGGCAGCTCCGGAAGGACGAGCACCGTGACGCCCGTGCGCACCCCGTCGCCCTCGATGAGCGTGGTGTGACCGATCCGGACACCGTCGACGTCCGTGATCGCGTTCCGGTCCCCAGGACGGCCCTCGCCGATCGCGATCCCGAGCTCCCGCGCTCTCACCTGTACACCTTACGTCGCTAGGCCTTAAGGTTCCCGCGGACTCCGGGCAGGGGCTCGGAGCTAAGAGGGGAGGAGATGCATGCGAATCTGCTGCAGGACACGCGGATCGAGAACGTGTCTTCGACGGCGGGTTTCGCGTCTCAGCTGCCGGACCAGGCAGCGACGGACGAGGGGCCGCCACCCGCGATCTCGCGAATGCACCGGCAACGGATTCCGACACGCTCTCCGGGCGGCAGTGGGACATGCGCCAGATCCACACCCCAGAGGCACATGCGATCACGGGCGGTAGCCCGGCGGTGCTCGTCGGCGACATCGACACGGGCATCGACTTCGCCCATCCGGATCTCACGCCGAACATCGACGTCGCGAACAGCGCGAACTGCGTCAGTGGCGCCCCCGTCTCGGGGGCCGCGGCCCAGGACGACAACGGCCACGGAACGCACACCGCCGGAACCATCGCGGCGGCGAGCAACGGCATCGGCATCGTCGGCGTGGCGCCGAACGTGCACATCGCAGGGATCAAGGCCGGTAACGGCGACGGGTTCTTCTTCCCGGAAGCCGTCGTCTGCTCATTCATGTGGGCGGCCTCGCACCACGTGGACGTCACGAACAACAGCTACTTCGCCGACCCCTTCCTGTTCAACTGCAAGAACGACCCGACACAGCGGGCAATTTGGGCGGCAGAGGCGCGCGCGATCCTGTTCGCCGAGCGGCACGGCGTCACGGTCGTCGCGGCCGAGGGCAACCAGGCCGAAGACACGGCGCACCCGAGCGTCGACAAAACCAGCCCGGACGACACGACGCCCATCACGCGTGTGATCCACAACAACTGCGCGATCATCCCGGTCGAGGTCCCGGGCGTGGTCGGCGTGACCGCGGTCGGGCACAACCAGCAGCTCGGGAGCGACGGCCAGCCGGCGGGCTACCTGAAGGCGTACTACTCGAGCTTCGGCGTGGGCGTCACGCAGCTCACCGCCCCCGGCGGCGATCGCCGCTTCGGGGTCAATGCGGAGGCCACGAACGGTCGCGTCCTCTCGACCTGGCCGGCAGCTCTTGCAAGTGACTGCCCGGCCTCACTGAGGGTCGTCGACGCGGGCGGCGTCTACTGCTATCTGCAGGGAACGTCGATGGCATCACCGCACGTGGCAGGGACGGCGGCGCTGGTCGTCAGCCGCTTCGGCACGCTCGCGAACCCGGTCGCGAAGATGTCGCCGGGCCAGGTGACGGCGTACCTCACCGGGACCGCGGATCCGCAACCCTGTCCCGGCATCCTGCCGACGACGAACCCGGTCGACGGCCGGGCGTATTTGAGCTTCCTTGGCGCAGACGACGGAAAGGTGCAGAGCTGCCAGGGCGGCCCGGCGTACAACTCGTGGTACGGCAAAGGTCAGGTGAACGCGCTCAGCGCGATCAACCATACGTCCGGCTAACGACGACAGCGAGGGGCCGGCGCTGCGCCGGCCCCTCGCTAGACTCGAAGCGTGGCCAAGGCCGAGACGCGCCGCGACCTGTGGGGTGCCGAGACGACGAAGGCGATCGCCAACTTCCCGGTCTCCGGCGAGCCGATTCCTGTCTCCGTCGCGCGCTGGCTCGGCCGGATCAAGGCGGCGGCGGCACGCGTCAACGCGGACCTCGGCCTGCTCGAGGAGGACAAGGCGCAGCGCATCGCCGAGGCCGGCGACCGCGTTGCCGCCGGCGAGCTCGATGATCAGTTTCCCATCGACGTCTTCCAGACCGGCTCGGGAACCTCGTCGAACATGAACGCAAACGAGGTGATCGCGGCGCTCGCCGGCGAGGACGTGCACGCCAACGACGACGTGAACATGGGGCAGTCCTCGAACGACGTCTTCCCGTCCGCCGTTCACCTCGCGGCGCTCGACGAGATCACGAACGAGCTCATGCCAGCCTTGCAGCGTCTCGCCGATTCGTTGCAGGCGAAGGCGGCGGAATTCGACGACGTCGTCAAGTCGGGCCGCACGCACCTCATGGACGCGGTGCCCGTGACGCTCGGCCAGGAGTTCGGCGGCTACGCGGCCCAGATCCGCCAGGGCTACGACCGGGTCGGCGCGACGCTCGAGCGGCTCGGGCAGATCCCGCTCGGCGGCACCGCCGTCGGCACCGGGCTCAATACGCATCCCGAGTTCGCCGCGCGCGTCCGGGGGCGGCTCTCCGAGGAAACCGGGCTCACGATCTCCGCGCCCGCCGACGCCTTCGAGGCGCAGGCGGCACGCGACGCGCTCGTCGAGAGCTCCGGCGCTCTCAAGACGGTTGCGGTCTCGCTCACGAAGATCGCGAACGACCTCCGGCTGATGGGCTCCGGGCCGCGAGCCGGGCTCGCGGAGATCTTCCTCCCCGAGCTCCAGAAGGGCAGCTCGATCATGCCCGGCAAGGTCAATCCCGTCATTCCCGAGGTCGTGACACAGGTCGCGGCCCAGGTAATCGGCAATGACGCGGCGATCGCCGTCGGGGGTATGCAGGGCCACTTCGAGCTGAACGTGTTCGTGCCGATGCTGGCCCGAAATCTGCTCGACTCGATCAAGCTCCTCACGTCCGCGTCTCGTCTCCTCGCTGAGAAGTGCGTGGACGGGATCGAGGCAAATCGCGAGGTGTGCGAACGCTACGCCGAGCTGACCCTGTCCGCGGCGACCGCGCTCAACCCCTACATCGGCTACGACGCGGCGAGCGAGATCGTCAAGGAGGCCGTCGCCTCGGGCCGCCCGCTGCGGGATGTGGCCCGCGAGCGGGGCGTCGCGGACGACGTGCTCGACAGGGCGCTCGACTATCGCGCGATGGCGAAGCCGCACGACCCGCGGGCCTAGACTCCCGGAGTCCTCACCTAACCAGGGTCAAAAACCTGTGCTAGCTTGCCCGGCCGTCGGCTGACCGGCTTGATCGGGTGGAAGATCAGGATCTATATTCCCGTTGACGGCGGCCTGGCTGCGTCGTCCAACACTGGGAAAGGGGAGAACAGGTGGATTACTTTCTGGGTCGGGGCCTGCCGCGCGCCGCGCGTGGTCGGGTCCGCCGACTGACGGTCGTCCTTGTAGGCCTGATTCTGGCCGCTGGATTCGCGCTCGGTGCGCAGTCCGCGGCGTCGCAGGGAGAAGAGGAGGCGACGGCCGCGCCCTTCTCGCATCTCGATATCCGCGCCTTCGGGAACGCGGGTTCGTTCAAGCCGCTGTCCCTCGCCGGCGATCGCACGGTGGGCGTCATCCTCAAGTTGAAGGGTGACTCCGTCGGTCAACGCCAGATCGAGGCACGCCGGCAAGGACGTGAGCTGACGAAGGCGGAGCGAGCCGCGATTCGCGAGCAGCTCCGGAATCAGCAGGCACCTGTTGCAGACCGCATCGGCGCTCTCGGAGGAACGGTCTTCGAGCGGTACCAGGACGCGTACAACGGCCTGGCCGTCCGGATTCCGCTGAAGAGCCTGCCGGCGCTCGCAGATCTGCCGGAGGTCGCGTCCCTCCAGCCCGATCGCCAGGTGACACTCGACAACGTCGCCGGCGTGCAGTACATCCGTGGCAACGAGGCGTGGGCCGACACCGGCCGCACGGGCACGGGTCAGAAGATCGCCGTCATCGACACGGGCATCGACTACTTCCACGCCAACTTCGGCGGTTCGGGCAATCCGGCCGATTTCGCGAACGACAATCACACGATCATCGAGCCGGGCTCGTTCCCGACTGCCAAGGTCCTCGGCGGCCGCGACTTCGTCGGCGACGCCTATGACTCGAGCTCGGACGATCCGGCGAAGACCATTCCGCATCCTGATCCCGATCCCGCGGACTGCAACGGCCACGGCTCGCACACCGCGGGCACGGCGGCCGGTTTCGGCGTTCTCTCCACCGGCGCCACGTACGGCGGGCCGTACAACGGCACGACGTACAGCAACAGCTTCACCGTGGGTCCCGGGGTTGCGCCCGAGGCGAACATCTACGCCTACCGTGTCTTCGGGTGCTCGGGCTCTGCCACGGACGCGGTCATCGTCGCGGCGCTCGACCAGGCGCTCGAGGATGGTGTGGACGTCGTCAACATGTCGCTCGGCTCCGTCTTCGGGCGGGCGGACGCGGCGGATTCGGAAGCGTCCAACACACTGGCGCAGAACGGCGTCGTGATCGTGGCCTCGGCCGGCAACAGCGGCCCGAGCGGCTACATCACGGGGAGTCCGGCAGCTGCGACGCGCGCCCTCTCGGTTGCGGCGATCGATGCCTCGAGCCCGACATTCCCGGGTGCGAACATCACGCTCAGCACGGACGGGAGCATTCTCGCGCAGATGTCCAACGGCCCCTTCCAGGGCGATCCGGGTCCCGCCGTGCCGAGCGGTTCACTCCAGGTGGTCGTGCTGAAGGAGGCGGACGGCTCGGTCTCGCTCGGTTGTGACGCGTCCGACTACTCGGGTTTCAGTGTCAGCGGCAAGCTCGTGGTCGTGCTCCGCGGGGTCTGTGCCCGCGTGCACAAGGCCATCGTCGGCCAGAAGCAGGGAGCGGCGGCCGTCGCGATGATCAATACCGGGACCGGCTATCCGCCCTTCGAGGGCGACATCACGTCGGACCCTGACACCGGCGAGCAGTTCCACGTCACCATCCCGTTCTTCGGAGTCAAGGGCCTCCTCGGTTCGACTCCGGCGAGCGACGGTGACAAGCTCGCTGCGGCTGACGGCGGCTCGTCGAGCTACGCGGCCGCAACGGTTCCCAATCCCGGGTATCAGGTTGCGGCCTCGTTCACATCGGGCGGCCCGCGCAACGTGGACAGCGCCGTGAAACCGGAGGTCATCGCCCCGGGCGTGAGTGTGAAGTCCACCGCTATGGGCAGCGGCACGCAGGGAACACGGATGTCCGGCACCTCGATGGCTGCACCGCATACCGCCGGCGTCGCAGCGCTGGTGTCGCAGGCCCATCCGTCGTGGTCGACCGAGGCCATCAAGGCCGCGATCATCGACACGTCGAATGCCACGAGCTCGAAGATCCTCGGCTACAACCCGAGAGTCTCCGGCGCGGGCGTCGTCGACGCCCGGAAGGCTGTCGACACGGTCGCCTATGCCACCACGAGCGGCGGCAGCGACACGATCAACTTCGGTTACCACGCCCTGTCGGGCGCCTACACGCAGACCATCCCGGTGACGCTGCACAACACGAGTGGATCGCCGCTCGCCTACGACCTGTCGGTGGAGGCGATCGGCACGCTGGGCTCGACGACGAGCGTCTCGCCGGGTTCGGTCAACGTTCCGGCGGGCAGCACGGCGTCGCTCGACGTGACGGTGTCGCTGAGCGCGGCGGCGGTCGCAGCCTTGCCGGCTGCACTTGCGTCGAACTTCGGCGCGGTCCAGACCGCGCGAGGCGCAGTGGTCGCAACACCCACGCCCAGCGGGGCGGGGATCTACAGCCTCCGCGTTCCGTACATCTTCGTTCCACGTGGTCTCTCGAACGTGGCCGCAGGCCCGAAGAGCGAGTACACGAAGGCGGGAGACATGCGGAACGCGACGGTCCCGCTGTCGAACACGGGCGTCCACGGCAGTACGGCGGACGTCTATGCGTGGGGGATCCACGACAACAACGACATCAGTGGCGGCGAGGACTCGATGGACGTCCGTGATGTGGGAGTCCAGGCCCAGCCGAAGTCGTTCCTCTGCGGTACCGACACGAGCGGCGTCTGCTCCGCCGCAGACGATCGGTCGCTCATCTTCGCGATCAACGTGTACGGCCAGGCGGCGAACCCGGCAGTGAGCGAGTTCGACGTCCTGATCGACCTTCAGAACGACGGTCGGCCGGACTTCTTCGTCGTCGGCGTGGACTTCGGCGCCGTCACAGCGGGGACGTTCGACGGACGGTTCACGTCGTTCATCTTCGACAGGGGCGGCAACCTCGTCGACTTGTGGGTCGCTCGCGCGCCGATGAACGGCTCGACCGTCGAGCTACCCACGCTGGCCAGCGAGATCGGTCTCGACCCGGCCGTCAACTCGACGAAGTTCAACTACGCCGTGAACGCGTTCTCGATCGTTCCGGAAAACTTTGTCGACACGACGGCCGCTGCGTCCTTCCGGTCGCATCAGCCGCCGGTCTCCACGGGTCAGCGGATTCCGCTGGCGCCCGGTGGGTCGGCGACCCTCGACGTGTCCGTCGACCGCGGGAAGTTCGCGGGCACTCCGCAGCTCGGATGGCTCGTCGTTGCTCTCGATGACGCCAACGGCGCCGCCCAGGCGGACGAGGTGCCAGCCGGGGACGTGAAGTAGCGCAAGGCAAAAGGCGGCAAGAACGAAGGGCCCCGGTGTACGCCGGGGCCCTTCGTTTCCGGCTTAATCGTTGGGGTTGCAGTCCGGCAGGGGCGCCGTCACGAAGAGCCTCGCCCGGCTTCCGGCCGATCCGAACGCCTGGAGTGAGAACGACTCGCAACGGCCCGCGGAGAGCATGAATCGGACGCGGAACGTTCCGGTTGGACTGGTCACGATCCGCCGCATCGCCGTCTGCCCGGCCACGGTCAGCCGCACGCGCACCGTCTCATGAGACTCGAACCCGCGTCCGGTGACGACCACAGGGGTTCGATCGAGGAGGCGGAGCGCCGGACGAGTGCTCGTCGCTCCCAGGGCCGGCGTTGCCGCTACGGCCACCGCGATGGCTGTGAGAAGCGGCGCTCTCCGCATTTGGCCGCAGGGTAGCAGCGAAGCGTTTGGCCATCTCCGGGGCGGAAAAGGTTGTGTGATGAGCAAGAAGCCGAACAAAGAGGAACGCGACGAACTCGACGAGTCCGAGCTCGAGGAGCAAGACGGAGAGCCGCTACCTGATCGCGAAGCGATGTCCGTGATCGAGCCGCCGTTCGTCTCGCCTCCAGGCGTGACGCTCCCCGTTGAACCGCCCGACTAGCGCCGACTAAAAGCGCGAGAGAGGCGGGGCTCACAGCCGATCGACCGGATCTTTCGTTTTGGACCGGTCCCTGGGCGGGTACAAGGCCTGTATGACCGAGGAAAAGTATCCAGAGCTGACCGAGGAAGAGCTCGAGGAACAGACCGCCGAGGTCCTCCCCGAACGGGAAGAGATGTCGGTCATCCAGCCGATCTCCCCAATCGGCGGGGGGTTCACCCTCCCGGTCGAGCCACCCGAGGGCGAGACCGGATAGCGACCCCGAGTTAGTACGCGATCGCGCGCGCGGCTGCGTGTCGCTGCTCGTCCGCCCGGTAGCTGGAGCGCACGAGTGGCCCCGCGAAGACCGAGCCGAACCCGAGCGCTTCGCCCTGCTCGCGAAGCCAGCGGAACTCGTCGGGGTGTAGCCAGCGGTCGATCGTCGCGTGCTTCGGGCTCGGCTGGAGGTATTGGCCGATCGTCACGACGTCGACGTCGTGCCGGCGTAGGTCGCACATCGTCTCCACGACCTCGTCGTTCGTCTCGCCGAGCCCGACGATGATGCCCGACTTCGTCAGGACCGGGTAGTCGGCGAGCTCCTTGGCGCGCTGCAGCAGCCAGAGTGCTTTGTCGTAGCTCGCTTTGGCGCCGCGCATGTGTGGATGGAGGCGGCGCACCGTCTCGATGTTGTGGTTGAAGACGTCCGGACGCTCCGCGAGAACGGTGTGCAGTGCTTCTTCCTCGACGTCGAGGAAGTCAGGCGTGAGAACCTCGACGGACGCTTGCGGCACCTTCCGCTTGAGCGCCCGGATGGTCGCGGCGTAGTGGCCTGCACCGCGGTCCGGGAGGTCGTCGCGATCAACCGACGTGACGACGACGTGTGTGAGCTGCATCTGCGCGGCCACGTTCGCAAGCCGGAGCGGCTCGAGGGGATCCGGCGGTCCGTCGGGCTTGCCGCTGTGGACGTAGCAATAGCGGCAGGCGCGCGTGCACGTGTCGCCGAGGATCTGGAAGGTCGCAGTCCCGCGGCCCCAGCATTCGCCGATGTTGGGGCAGCGCGCCTCTTCGCAGATCGTGTGCAGGCTCGCGCCGTGGATGAGCTTCTTGACGTCGTAGTACCGCGAGTCCGCGCTCGGGGCGCGGACCTTCATCCACTCCGGGCGGCGGGGGCGTTCAGCGACGGGCAGCGAAGAGTGCACGCTCCCGAGTCTAGAGATTGACCTCTGCGCTTCGGGGGAGGGGCGGCTTGCGCCGCCCCTCCCGCAGCCGATATGTCAGCCGGTCGTCACCGCCCAGGTGTCCGTGTTGCCGAACGTTCCCGGACAGTCGGCGAGCGGCCAGGGCGCAGGCAGCACGCGCTCCCCGGCGGCGAACGACGTCGCACGGTAGTTCTGCACCGGACTGCAAACAGTCGCGTTCTGCGCATCGGTCCAAACGCCGAGGCCGTAGGTCGCGGTAGCTGCCGCATAGACGTAGTCGCCGATCCGCTCTTGGTAGATGTCGTGACCGGGATACGTTCCGCGGAGGTCGTTGTGACCCGCCGAGGTGTTTGTCGACCCGTTGTAGACGATGGACCACGCTCCGGGCGATCCGTTCGCGCCCAGCGGCGCCGTCAGGAAGACGCCGTGGTAGGGCCGTGGGGACGTCATGTCGGCCGCGCGCCATGGGGCCGTATCGGCCTCGTAGACGACGTAGATCCGGTTACCCGTCGGCGAGATTGCAGGTGCTGCGTACAGCGGCCGGTCGCCGGCGAGCGACACGGTCGCCGGGCTGCTCCAGGTCGCGCCACCGTCGAGCGACCAGGAGAGCTGCGCCGTGTTCGCGTTCACGTTCGAACCGCCGTCCGCCCAGGCGTCGACGATCTCGTTCGTCGCACCGGCACCGGTCGGCGCGCCGTTGGCAATGTCGACGCTCGGCCCTGCCGACAGGTCGGTGCGAGCGCCTGCGAAGCCGTCCATCACGCACCGGCCGTAGACCGGGTCGACGAAGAAGCAGGGATCGGTGATCTGGCGGACAACCTGCATCTTGGTCCAAGAGCGACCTCCGTCGAACGACTTGAACAGGACGTGGAACCCATGTGTCGGCAGCCCGACGAGCGTCGGGTTCTCGAACATCTCGGCGAAGAGGTAGACGACTCCGTGGCTGTCGGTGCGGATCGTGCAGCCGCTGATGCCAAAGAGAGTCGGGCCCTTGCCGTTCGTGCCCGCCGGCGTGATCTGCTGGGTGCTCCACGTATCCCCGCCGTCGTCGGACACCGACGCACTCAGGGGTGCTGGGAAGTTCCCACCCAGGCCCGGGTGCCGGCCGACACTGCGGAACTCCGGATTGCAGATGTAGACGCGACCGAAGAAGGGGCTGGAGGCGGCGTTGTCCGCCCAGATCTGCTCCTTGTCCTGGAACGCGGTCTGGCCGGTGTGTGTGTTGACGATCACCGGCGCTCGCCAGCTCACCTTGTTGAGCACGCTCGTCGGCGTCGGGTTGTCCAGCCGCGAGACGCCCACGCCGAGGAAGCCGTGGAACTCGGGGTTCGGGAACGCAAACCCCGACGGCCACGCGCCCACGAGGTTCGCGTAGTAGACCCGCGACCCGTTCGCCCAGGCGAAGTGTCCGTTGGCCGGGACGGGTCCTACCGCAACCGCCGGATCGCCGGAGGACACGAGGGTGTTCTCGAAGTACCACGGCAGCGTATGGATCGGTCCCGGGTGTGCCGTGCAGGTCGCGGTCGGGTTGCAGTCCGCGGCCGTCCAGCCGGTGTAGGCTGGCTGGATCCACGTGTTTCCCCTGTCGAAGGAGAATGCGACCGCGGAAAGACCGACGCCGTCGTCCGCCGGGTCCGCACACGTTCCGAATGTCACCGTGTCCGCCTGCGGACACGGCGCCCAGTCGACGAAATCGTTCCAACCCGAGACGGCAAAGTTCGGGTGGTTTGCATCGACGGCGACCGCCGGTTCGTTTTGATGGTTTTGAGGCGTCGTGTCAGGCGGGCTGCCGACGCTGACGTTTCCTGCGAGCGCCGTGGCGGCCGCGCACAGCCCGCAGGCCATGCTCGCTGCTATCGCCGCAATTTTTCTGGTCATTCGCGTCCTCCATCGAGAAGAGAGCGAGCGGCTGCCCGCCCTGGGCTTACGTGAACACAGGTGCCTGACCTCGACCAGATGAGTCTGGACCGCTGCAGATGCCTTGTTCGCGATGCACTCCCCATGGCCACGACCAAGCGGAACGATTCTCACGCCGCGAGCGGGCCGGGTCAATGCCCGGCGCGAAGTCCCGACTAGCGGGGGTCGGTGTTCATCGTGACGCGAGCTGTGCGTGGATCGGCTGGGGCCAGAGTCCGACTCCCTCGAGGGCCGGGAGCGGCTCGAACTCGAGCTCGAAGACAGCCGCGATTCCGTCATGGGCAAACGGTCGGACGTCGTCCACGCTTACCGCCCGGTCGAGCTCGCGGGCGATGGTCGTGAAGGCTGCGTCCTCCAGGCCGCACGCCGTGATCCACTCCGTGAAGGGAGCCGGGTCGAGATCGACGTTGAGCGCGTAGCCGTGCGTCGTGACCCAGCGTGAGATGTGAACGCCGATCGAGGCGATCTTGCGGGGCGGCCGCTCGAGCCACACTCCCGTCAGGCCCTCGAGACGCGTCGCCTCGATCCCGAGTGGCGCGACCGTGCGGATGAGCGCCTCCTCGAGGTCGCGCACGTACTTCTTGATGTCTTTGCCGTGGCGCTTCAGGTCCAGGACCGGGTAGCAGACCAGCTGGCCGGGTCCGTGGTACGTCGACTTGCCGCCGCGATCCGTCTCCACCACGTCCACGTCGGCGCCATTCGGCACGTGCAGCTCGCCCGTGTCGGTTCGGCGCCCGAGCGTAACCACCGGCGGGTGCTCGAGGAAGATCACGGT
>WNFU01008483.1_pt1 | contig 11867 bp, 13 predicted proteins | sample 5400121 | NCBI WGS metagenome assembly WNFU01 (sample SAMN13153360, study PRJNA577476) | soil metagenome | isolation source: 100 cm soil or saprolite under grassland replicate 1 | place: USA:California | collected 2016-06-15 | reverse complement strand
GCGGATGCTGCGGGAACAGGCGCAATGCACGCCGCCAGGCCAGTAGGTGCGCGGGGTCGGCGGCTGGAGCGAATTTCAGTTTGCCGAGCGTCGAATGCCAACGCTCGACGAAATCAACACCGCCGCGCCGGACACACCGGTATTCATTCTGCATCTCTACCGGAACAACGGATTGATGGCGTGACGTTCCAACCGTCAACAAAACTCCTTCGCATTGAGGAGTAGAGAAAGCCGGTCTGGGCAAAATGGCTTTCATTCCAGGTAAAACGCCGATCAAGTCTCGGAGGACTCGCCACGCAGCAAATCTTAGCGAATCTCGCGCTGCGCGGACAGTCGGTACAACCCACTTCATCCTTTTGCCACCGGATAACGCAGGATGGTTTTCAATCGTTCTGCGGGAACTCGGCGAGGGTTGGAGAGGTAAATCTCGTGATGCCGGCCGTGAAAGCTCAAGCCGTTCTGTTCCGCGTGGGCCTGCATCAGCACAATAGTCTCGGGCTCGCGTTCGTACGGGCCAACGTGCAACATTTGTATGCACAGTCCCTGGGTGAATGATTCGAGCTTTACTTCGCGAACGTTCGGACTCTTGCCTCTTTTCAGTAGCGCCGCGATAGCGTTATCGAGTTCCTTTGTCTTCACGATTTCCGGTGTGCGGATGAGGAGTTTCCAGCGCCAATTCGCTTTGGGGACGCGCGAGAAGTCATCCTGGCCGTCTGCCCACCATTGCGCCTCCAGTTTGCAGACGGCGTAGTCTTGCTCGCCGGCAAACTTCCGGGTCATTCTAATCGTGAACGCCACTCCGTACAGCGCACCAATCTTCTCGGTGAAGACTGCGCCTCCAGGTTCTCCCTGCCCGCTGATGGCAAGATAAGTGGCCTTTTTGATGGTCAGCAGAACTGGTTTCCTCTGCGTGACGTAGTCGTCTTTGTGTAATTTGTAGAGATCAATCTTTTCTTTGGCCTTCATAATCACCTTAAATTCTCCGGAACTCGCACCATGCCGGGTTGATAGAGTGGCTTGCCCAGTGAGTGCCAAAACCAAACACCCGCCAGGACGAGCAGGAGCACGAACAACTCTCCTACTGTCAATAGAATGCCTTTGACCAGTTTCATCGGCGCACAAGTTCCCGTTTTTCAGGACGCCAAGAGCAGTTGGATTTCCGTCAGGTAATTTTTCGGGTTGCCCTTGAAAATCATGCCCGGCCCTTTGACGTAAACTTCGCGCGTGGGCAGCGCGATTTTCTGTTTCCCCTCCAGTACTGCCTGCAAAATCCTCGCGTAACTACGCCCCAATTGGTCGTAAGGCCCGCGATGAATTAACGTGAGACAGCGCCCGCCCGCAAGCGTGCGAATCGAAACACCGGCCGCGGTGACCTCCTTGCGGATGGGAAAACAAGGCTCGAAGTCCGCGTCCTCATCGCGATATTCGCCATCGTAGTAAAGGCAGAGCGGTTTACCGCAGATGTAACGGCCAACTGCTTTGCCAAGTCGCGAAAAGCCCGCGCTGCAATCGCTGTATTTACCTTTCATGCGAAAACCCGCGACCAAGATCGGCTCAACTTTTTTTTCTTCCACCGCGAAGTTGCCGCCGTCGAGGAGCTGCTTGGCTGCCTTCTCCCTTGCAATGATTTCGTTGAGCGAGCGAACTATGTCACGGTCTTCCCGAATGCGCTGTTGAAGCATGCTCTTCTGCCGCTCCAGGTAGTTGAGAATGTCCGCCTCGTCGGCGCATTCCCCGAGCACGGCGGCGATATCCTCGATGGAAAACTCCATCGCGCGCAGTCGCATGATGACCCGCGCCTTCTCGATTTTGCTGGCGTCGTAAGAACGATAGCCCGTGGTTTGATCCACCGAACTGGGAACGAGAATGCCCTTTTCGTGGTAGAACCGCAGCGTTTTGACGGACAATCCGGTGACCTGTGAGAACTCACCGATGCTGTAGGATGTCTTCATTTCGCATTAGGTTTGCGGCCTCCAGCAAGGGGAGAGTCAAGGAATATTTTGATGCAGCGGGTTGAAAGGAGTTGAAAACCTTCCCACGTTGCCTTAACCGCCTTCGTTCATCTTGAAGACCGGCGGCCACTGTCTTTTGAACCCTTCACCCCAGGAGCTTGCGCGTGCCCGTCTATTCCCACTCTTGTTCCAATCTCAAGAATTGAAAGGTTTCACAACGATGCTGCCGCCAGCCCGCGCGAAGATTGTCAGGTCGCCTTCGCCTGCTTTGCCGTCGCCGTTCACGACGACCACTCCACTCAACACGAGGAAGGTGCTGGTGTGGCCGTCGGGTAACGTGAGGTCAGCCGACTTGCCCGCACGCAAGTTCATCACCTCCCACAGATTGATGGGCGTGAAGATCTTTGCCGGGCCTTTGTGTCCGGCGTATTCGCCCGCGATGACGCTGCACCGTTCCAGCATCCTGCGGCAAAGGAACGTATTGAGCTAATCCCACCAGAAAAAGAATTTCTGGGTCTTTTTTAGCTCCAAGGCCAAGCGCGCAACGTCTCCGACTCCTTGGTCAACGATGTCAGAGTAGAACTCGTACAGCTTTTTTGCGAGCTGCTTGCTGTCCTTGATCGATTTGGTAAACTTGCCCTCGCACCAGTCGTGCCCTGCGCCTGTGAGCAGAAATGGCTGGGCCTTTTCCAACTCGTCAAACCAACGCACCCGGTCGGCGGGATACACTTCGGAATTCGCAACGTTGGTTTGGAATGCCGCGAAGACGTCGTTTCGCTTGTTCGTTGGGAGCAACGCTAGCTGGTCCTTTCCGCTGGCGTAACCCCGCGAACTTTTGACCAGATAATGACCACGCTGGAGTAGCGGCTCGTGATGCTCGGCGAGAATCCTGTCCGCCAACTCCGTCACAACTTCGAATCGAACGCAGCCCAGTAATGGATGTCCATCCTCGTTTGAAATCGGCCTTGCCTTCGCGCCACAGAGTTTTTCGAGTTCCTGAATAGCTTTCTGGAAATCCGCCGACTTCGCCCTGGCTTTGAAGTCTGGTATCAGCAGATCGTTGTAATCGCGCTCTGATTCCGGCTCAAGCCGTTCCTTTTTAGGCGCCCGCACGCCCTTTAATTCCTTTCCACGCTTGCCGCCCGCCTTACGCAGTATCGTCGTCAGTTCTTCCTCACCTTCGGCAATCTTGAGTTGCTGCCGCAGTTCGTTGATCTGCTTTTGCCTCTTTTTGCCGGCGAACTTTCCGAGGAATGACAACTGATCCTTTGCGATCTTGATTCCCTCGTACGCAAGATCCAGCGCCGTTTCGCGCTCTTCATTCATTGCATTCACGTCCGCGCCCGCCTTCAATAACACCTCCGCAATCTCCAAACTGCCGACACGCACGGCCGCCATGAGCGCCGTGAACTGGCTGTCGTCCATCGTCGAGTTGGGGTCCGCGCCGGCATCGAAAAGCGATTGCACAATCTTTGCCTTGCCCGACATGATCGCGCTGATAAGTGCTTCACCGTCGGGCTTTGCGGCGACTTTGCCTGCTTTCTGATTCTGTTCCTTCTCCGCCTTGAGCAGCAAATTCACAACAGCCTTGTGCCCCGAACTCGACGCCGCTTCGAGCGGCGAGAAATCTGAATCAGGGACGGAGACGAGCGCGCCATGTTCGAGCAGCAGTTGCACAACCTGCTTGTGTCCGTCTGACGCGGCACTGAACAACACCGTAAATCCGTCCTTCGTTTTCGCATTAGGATCAGCCTTCAGTTCGAGCAACGCACGCGTGGCGTCCAGGTGTCCCTCGCCCGCAGCCTCCATCAGCGGCGTGCTGCCGCCGCGGTCGGTGACTTGAACCTTCGCTCCGGCTTTCACAAGCAGCCGGATGACTTCCGCATGACCGCGCTTTGCCGCATAATGAAGCGGAGTCGCCCCACTCTTGTCCCTGGCGACAACCGTCGCTCCAGCCTCGATCAGCACCGCAGCCACATCTGCGTGACCGCCCCGCGCCGCGTGCATCAACGCCGTGCGGTTGCCGTCCTCGCCGCTGGAGCCACATTTCTCGTCCGGATTCGCGCCCAATTTGAGCAACAGCCTTACTGCGTTTAGCTGTCCGTCCTCTGCCGCATAGGTCAACGCCGTGCCTTCTTCTTCTTCGGTGCTGGACGAGTATTTCAGGTTCACATCCACGCCATCACCGAGCAGTTCCTGCAACCGCTGGCAATCGCCATTCTTCGCTGCCGTGATCCACGCCAGTTCGCGCGAACCCTCCGCAAATTTCAACGGCTTCGCGCCTGCATCCGTCAACAGCTTGATCATCGTCTGGTCCTTCGCTTTGACCGCGTAAGCTATCGCTGAAAGGCCGTTGGAGTCCACAGCTTCAAGGTCAGCCTTGGCGGCAATGAGCTGCCCTGCAATGTCTGCGAGACCCTTTCTGACGGAAACAATCAGCGGCGTAGCCTCACGTAGATGTTCCGGATTCGGGACGTGAGCAATCCGGCAGCCACCTTCAATTCTTACCTCCCGTTTGCCAAATTCACCGACAGTCGCCCCATCCTTCAGGTTCACATCCGCACCATGTCGCAGCAGCAGGCGAACGAAATCACCCTGGTTGTTCTGAACCGCCTTCATCAGCGCCGTCTGACCGAATCTTGGCTTCAGATTCACATCTGCGCCGCCCAGGATCAATTCTTCGGCGACAAGCACTCGTCCATGTTCGGCTGCGCCCGTCAGCACCGATCCGAGATAACCTTGATGATTCACATCCGCCCCGGCCCTGATGAGCGCACGAAGAATCTCCATGTCACCAGACTTCACCGCGTTCTCCAACGGGGTGCCCATCGGCGGATCGTAATTCACGTCCGCTCCGTGTTTGATCAGCAACAACGCGAGCCGGGTGTTCGCATAACGGGCAGCGGAACAAAGTTGATTCGGCACCGGCGCGCCAGCCGCCAGCAGCGCTTCGGTGATTTCGTTATACACGTTGGCGTCCGCCACCGCACTCGCGCGCTCCTTCGCCTCGGACCGCTTGGTCAACCTCGTTAGCAGCCCGGTGGGGCCGGACCTTGGCTTCTGCTTTACGTTCGCAATCGAGTACGCCTTGTTGCACGCTTCGGCAGCCATCATCGACGCGTTTGCACCCGGCATCCTTCCCTCTGCGATCAGTTTTCGAACTGCCGTAACGTCACCCGCCTCCACTGCGGGAAGAAAAGGATCTTTGGGAGCGGAGCCGCGGCGCGATTTCGAGGGGGAAGCTTTCTTTGCCATGAGAGCATTCTAGCAATGTTGTCCAGTTTGAAAAGGTTGCTTACGATCAATCCTGCGGCATCCAACCCGCGTCGGCCGCGGCGGAGGCCAATTCGGATGAAGTGACACTTCAAGACATGAGAAAGGCGCTCGACGAGCCGACGCTCGGCATCAAGGTCATTGCTGAAAGGCGCGTTGCAGGATGGCGTTTTTTGCACGTTCCGACGCGTGCAAAGGCAAAAAAAACAGTTTGGGCGAGCCAAGCCGGCGATACTCGGCAATGGTTGAGGGCGAATCTGCTTCACCGGTCATCGACGAAACTGCTTAGGAATCGTTTGATTCCGGCAGCACGGGTTTGATGTCGGCAACTGGAGAGTACGACTTGGCAGTGGTCCTGATGTTTCATTGTCCTTCAAATGTCTTCGCAGGATCGCTTGAAAAGGTATTCACGTAAGGCCGGGTCATCCGTCAGGCTTGCGGCGCGAGTGAACGCTTCTCGCGCTTCGCCGTTCCGATCCAACAATTGGAGCAGATGCCCGCGCGCGGCCCAATACGGCTGGTAATTCACCACGCGGTCGGCGGGAATTTTCTCAAGCGCGGCAAGTCCATCGGCGGGCTTCCCGGATTGCGCGAATGCAACGGCTCGCCCGACCAGCGAGCCGATGCCGGGCGCGGTGCGGACCAAACCTTCATACAACAAGGCGATTTGCGACCAATCGGTGCTTCCGGTTTGTGCGCGGCTGGCGTGAATGGACTGAATGGCGGCCTCCAATTGATAGCGACCCATGTGCCGGAACGTCGCTGCTGTTCGCAGGTGGTCTTCCGCTTCGTCCATCATTGGCTGCGACCAGAGCGCGGTGTCCTGTTTGTCGAGCGGCACGAATTCGCCGGCGCTCGTAAAACGCGCCGCGCGGCGCGCTTCGCAGTGCAGCATGAGCGCGAGCAGACCGCGAGCCTCGGGTTCGGTCGGCATCAACTGAACGAGCGTCCGCCCGATGCTGATGGCTTCGCCGGCGAGCGCGTGGTGTGTCGAGCCGACTTCATTCAAACTGTCCCAGCCGGTCGTGTAGGCGGAATAGATCGCATCGAGCACGAAAAACACGCGCTCGGCCCAATCAGGCGGGTCGGGCACGCGAAATGGAATGGCGGCGCTGCGAATTTTGCTCTTCGCGCGAACGAGCCGCTGGCTCATCGCCGCGGGTGAAACCAGAAACGCCGAAGCGATGCGAGCCGCGTCAATGCCCAGAACCGTTTGCAGCATCAGCGGCGTGCGCGAGGCGGGATCAATTGCCGGATGCGCGCAAACGAAAAGCAATTTCAGTCGCTCGTCGGGAAAATGCTCGCCTGCCTCGGCCACGGTCTGCGCTTCGTTGGCAAGTTGCTGGAGAAACGTTTCAGAATCCTGCCGAACCTGATTGTGTCGAGCGGCGTCAATCAAACGATTGCGCGCCACGCGCAGTAGCCACGCTTCCGGTCTTTCGGGAACAGCGTCCATCGGCCATCTCTCCAACGCGGCCACGAAGGCTTCGCTCAAGGCGTCCTCCGCTCCGGCGACATCGCCTGAACGCGACGCGAGGAACGCGATCAGCCGGCCATACGAATTGCGCGCGATGGCTTCAATTGCTTCGTGCGTCGCCGCTTCGCTCATGGATGGATTGCTCCGCTACTTCCTCCGGCTGATGTCGCAGAGCATGTCCGAATGAATGTTCAGGCCGATGTTCGTCAGGTTGTAAACGTGCTCAGTCGCCACGAGCCAGACGATCTCGCAGATTTGCCGCTCGGAAAAAAGCCGGGCCAGGCGCGCGAACGTATCGGGATTGACCTTTTTCTCCTTCGTCAACTCGGTCACGTAATCCAGCGCAGCGCGTTCGGCCTCGGTGAACAGGCTGCTCGTCCGGTATTGAGCCAGCGCGTCGAATTTTGCCTGATTCATAGACGCCTGGATGGTGAACGCGCGGGCGATGTCCATGCAGAACTCGCAGACGTTGATGCGCGCGACCTGTTCGCGAATCAACAACACGAACTCCGGCGAGAGCGTCAGCTTTTTATCGAGCTTGCCGATCTTCGCGTAGAAGAATCCGAATGCCGCCGGCAATCGCGCGCTGTGGACCTTGAGCGGCGTGATGACTTTGCCGAATTGCCGGCGCGTGAAGTAATACGCCAGCCTCATGAGCAACCCTCGCGGGTGCTCGATGGCCGGAAGAAATGTGTCAACAGTATTCATAACAAACTGGTTGCTTAGTATTTGCGGAATGTTGTCGTTTCGATGAAGCGCCTCAAGACGCTTTCGGTGTTCCCACTGCAAAATATGAACCCAGCAATGGGCGGATTTCAACTGACGCGAACGCCGCTGCCGGATGACGCGCAGCCCATTCGAGCGCGGCATCCAGATCCGGCACGTCAATGATGGCGAAGCCGGCGAGAAATTCCTTCGTCTCGGGATACGGACCGTCGTGGACGCGCCGCTTGCCGTCGCGCACCGAAACCGTCGTTGCGGTCTCCGACGATTCCAATCCCGCGCCGCCGATAAAGACGCCCGCCGCATGCAGCGCTTCGCCGTAGGCTTTACCGGCCGCGCCAAATGACTGGTCCTTGCGCCGCGCGGCGAGTTCCGGTGTTTCGTGAACGAGTAATGCGTATTTCATAATGGTTTCTGTCGTTTTCGTTGTTGTTTGCGCCGCAGAATTCCTGCGGCTTTCACAAGCGATGACGTGCGGCGAACTCCCATTTCGACAATTGGGCTGAATTTTGTCGCGGTCGTGTAACCTGAGCCGTTTCAGGACCGCCCGCAAGCCTTCGCACCGGAAGACGTTTGTGGCTAAACCTAAAATCGAATGTAAATTCAGCCGTTCGCTCGTCCGCGCGCCTTCCGAGATAAACGCAAGACGCTGGGAACGAAGCCAAATGCGAAACCTTTGATGATGAAGAGGCGTTTCGATAGAGTATGAAGCCGGCTACTACGCCGTTTTCTTTGAAGATCCGTGCGGAAATCGCCTTGAAGTGTGTCACCGCCTGCGCACGTGAAAGGGATGAATGTCCCAAATGGCGCGCTCAGTTCGTCGTAGCAATGAAACAATCGAATGCGGGATGTTCGAGTGGGGCAGTACCGGGCACAAGCTTGATCTACGGAACTCGTGAGTCACTATATCCCGTTCGTCGGTCTGAGGAAACACTGGAAACAGCCGGAAATATGAATCAAAACGAAAACACCAAATCAGCCGCGCGCTATCTCACGGCGCTTGTTCGAATTCTCCTGGGTCTGATGTTCCTCGTCTTTGGACTGAACGGGTTCTTGAACTTCATGCCTACTCCGAAAGACATGCCGCAGGACATCATGACCGTGTTCGGTGCCCTGACGAATGCGGGTTACATGACCGTGGTGTCCGGCGCGGAAGTGCTCATCGCCGTCATGCTTCTGACGAACCGTTTCGTCCCGTTGGCGCTGGCGATGCTCGCGCCGATTGTCGTCGGGATCATCACGTTCCACGTCGCCATGGCGCCGGCGACAATTGGACCGGGCATCGTCGTTCTGGTGATGGAACTTTACCTCGCGTGGGCCTATCGCGGCGCATTTCGACCTATGCTTGCCGCCAAAACGTCACCCGGCGCGAAGTGAACACAAACAAGGCTGCAAATCGAAAGGAAATCCCGGACCAGCCGTGAAACCGAGGATTCCATTTACCGGCGGTTGCGCGTGCGGAGCGATTCGTTACGAATGCTCGGCTGAACCCATCATGACCTTCAAGTGTCACTGCCGCGACTGCCAACGAGTGACCGGCGGTGGATTCGTCGCCGGCCTGCTGGTGCCCGCGTCGGCGTTCCGGCTGACGAAGGGACAACTGCGCTACCATTTCACACTGAGCCTGGCGGGCGGCAAACACAAACGCGGCTTTTGTGCGGACTGCGGCTCGCGAATCACTGGCGGCGAATCCGACCAGCGTACCACGGGATTTGTCGGAGTCACCGCCGGCAGCCTGGATGATTCAAGTTGGTTTCGCCCGCAAATGGATATATTCGTTTCGGACGCACAGCCGTCGGACCAGATGGACCCGGCAATTCCGAAATATGAACTTTATCCTCCCTCGCCAAAGAACGCTTGATTCAACAAATCGTCAGAACATGAAACCACGAATCAGCCTGATTACAATTTGCGTGGACGATTTGGAAAAGTCCTTGCGCCTTTACCGCGATGGACTCGGCCTTCCGACCAAAGGAATCGTCGGCACATCAAACCAAAGATGAAAACGACCGTGTCCAAGTTAATCGCAATGTTTGCTACTATTGCCGCGAGCTGTGTGGCCGCGACCCTCGTTCAAGCAGCGCAGGAGAAACCAATTATGGAAAGTGCAACCCCCAAACCCACCAAAGGCGGCCATGCCGCGGTCAACGGCGTGAACTACTACTACGCGATCTACGGCAAGGGCAAGCCGCTCCTGCTGCTTCACGGCGGGTTGGGCCAGATCGAGATGTTCGGTCCCAACCTGACCAAGCTTGCGCAGAGCCGGCAGGTCATCGGCGTCGATCTGCAGGGCCACGGCCGCACGCCGCTGGGCGACCGCGAGATCAGCCTGGTCGACATGGGCAACGACATGGCCGGCGTGCTGAAGAAGCTCGGCTACGACAAGGTCGACGTGCTCGGCTATTCGTTGGGTGGCGGCGTCGCGTTCCAATTCGCCGCTCAACATCCGGAAATGGTTCGCCGCCTGGTGCTGGTTTCCACCCTGTTTGCACAAGACGGGTTCTATCCGGAGATGCTGCCGCAGCAGGCGACGGTCAGTGCCGCGATGGCGGAGCAGATGAAGGAAACGCCGATGTACAAGTCGTACGTAGCGATTGCGCCGCACCCGGAGGAGTTTCTGAAGCTGCTCGACGCCATGGGCGCATACATGCGCAAGCCGTACGATTGGTTGGCAGAGGTCAAGAAGTTGATCATGCCAGTGATGCTCATTTACGCCGATAGCGACATGATTCGGCCGGAGCACATGGTGAAGTTCTACCAACTGCTTGGCGGCGGACTGAAGGATGCCGGCTGGCAGCGCGAGCACATGTCGCAGAATCGCCTGGCGATCCTGCCGAACATCACGCACTACGAAATGGGCCTCGCACCGCAGATGGTTGACGCCGCTCTGCCGTTCCTTAACGGCGAGGGCCGCGCCAAGAGCTGGGACGAGCAGGTGAGCGGGAAGTAAACCTCGCATGCTCGGCCTCCGCTAAAAGACGACGCATGCAGAAAGGAGACAAGCGATATGACGAAACACAAGACGGGAACACGTGAAGAGTGGCTCGCAGCGCGGCTCGATCTGTTGAAGGCGGATTACGACTTCAACGCGTCGTTCACGGAAGAGCAACAGCGCACGGGAAATGTTAATTACAATTACAGCAAGGGCTGCGTCAGCTCACGGCAGGTAGAGATCGCTGCGACCGAAACCGCCCCTGAAGTGGTGACCGAAGGCCCGCGCGCAGAAATCGCCGAAAGTGTTGGTACGGATTGGGCAACCTACATCCGCGAGATGCCCGGTATGAGCGCTTTTGCGCTCGAAGACGGCGTCGTTTATCACACCTATTCCGCCTACGCGCGCGGACTGGACGGCCTCTGGGGCGGGTATCCGTGGCTTGACCGCGCTCCCACAGGGCGCAATGAGACCGGCGGCATCTGGTGGCGTCGCCACGATGAGTATGAATCGCAATCTCATAACCCAGGCTCGTGTTGCCGTTGAGAACACCGGAATAAAGGCTAAGGAGAACGTTATGCCGAAAATCAAAACCGTCCGCGGAATCGAAAACCGCAATGTGGTTTCGCAAAAAGAATGGCTTGTCGCCCGCAAGAAGCTTCTAGTGGAAGAAAAGAAGTTCACGAAATTGCGCGACAAATTGAACCTTCGACGCCGCAAGCTGCCGTGGGTCAAAATCGAAAAGGAATATGTTTTCGACGCGCCGACGGGAAAGGTGACCCTCGGCGATTTGTTCTGCGGCAAGAGCCAACTTATCGTCTATCACTTCATGTTTGGGCCGGGCTGGAAGGAAGGTTGCGAGCATTGCTCATTTTGGGCCGACCATTTCGACAGCGTGAACATTCACATTGGACAGCGCGACACGACTTTCGCCGTTGTTTCCCGCGCGCCCCTGGCGGAAATTGAGCCGTTCAAGAAGCGCATGGGCTGGAAGTTCAATTGGGTTTACGAATACAAAGGCGTGTCAAAAGACTGCTGCGCATGAACGCTCGGCCGATATATGGCGCACCAACTACGACTTAAAGACTCAGCCGGCGGCGATGAAGGCACGCTGCCGGCCGAGTTTATCGCGGTTTACGTTCTTGTATTCGCCGCCAGCGTATCAGCGACAGTTCATTTCTGCCGCTCGATGTGCTGCGAAATGGAAATGCCCGGTAGCTGGACGATGTCCATAATATGGGTACGAATGCGCGGCCAGACCTGGTTCGCGTCGGCCACAAGCTTCCTGCTTATGTGGCTGGCAATGATGGTGGCCATGATGCTGCCGTCGGCGATGCCGCGAGGAGATTGATTCCCAAGTGCCGCGGTATTGAAGCGTCGGATAACTATTTCCCGAGCTGTAGCTTCAAAAACTTTGCGACGTCTGGTTTGCCCCACTTGCTTGCCAACTCGGAGGCATCGCGGCCCTCACGATCAACAGCCTTGATGTCTGAGCCGGCACCAATCAGCA
>WNFU01008481.1_pt1 | contig 11869 bp, 9 predicted proteins | sample 5400121 | NCBI WGS metagenome assembly WNFU01 (sample SAMN13153360, study PRJNA577476) | soil metagenome | isolation source: 100 cm soil or saprolite under grassland replicate 1 | place: USA:California | collected 2016-06-15 | reverse complement strand
TCTAGTGTCCCGCTAGCTCCGCGCATGCCCGCCTGAATTCAAATTGCCGCCCCTCGGTGTCCATCCGTGTCCTCCTAGAGCCCGCCTGGTGCCGGGAATCTGTGCCCCGGCTGTGCCCCGGCGACGCAAAATTCGTGCACTCGACAGACGTATCTACGAGATCGCCGGTTTCATTCCGACCAGGTCGGCGCTGGTCTGCCAGAGCCTTGCCATCATGGCGCGGTCGTAGGCGACCTTGTTGGCGGTCTTGGGCTTTCCATTGGCGAAGAACTGGCCCGTGACGCCGTCCACGTCGGGTGAAGACGCCAAGAAGATCGATGTCTGGGCACCCTGGGCTGGGGTCTTCAGAAACGGGCGGACAACGTGGCCGATGAACGTAAAGAACCAAGCCTGGTCCTCAGCCCCGAAGTTGGTGCGCACGACGCCGGGGTGCAGTGAAGTGGCCGTGACGCCGGTGCCCTCGAGTCGGCGGGCCAGCTCGTTGGTGAACATGATGTTGGCGAGCTTGGACTGGCTGTAGGCGCGCTGTCCAGAGTAGTTGCGAGCGCTCTGCAGGTCGTCGAAATCGATCCGGCCAGCCGACTGTGCGCCTGAGGAGACTGTGACGACCCTTGCCGGTGCGCTTGCCTTAAGCCGATCGAGAAGCAGGTTGGTTAGCAGGAATGGGGCCAGGTGGTTGAGGGCGAATGTGCGCTCCAGGCCGTCGGCAGTCGGATGGCGGTGTGCCCAGAACCCGCCGACGTTGTTGATGAGCACGTCGAGCCGCGGATAAGTCTCGAGGACGGCGACGGCGAGCCGCCTGACCTCGGCCTGGGAGGACATGTCCGCTGCGAATGCGTCGACTTCCGGGTTTCCTGACGCGGCCCGGATATCAGCCGCGACCTGTCCGGTGCGCGTGACGTCGCGACCGGTGATGCCGACCCGGGCCCCGAGGCGGGCAAGGCCGATCGCGGTGGCCTTGCCAATTCCTCCGGTGCCGCCGGTGATCAGCACGATCTTGCCGACCATGAGATTTGTTTCAGACACTGATGACAACCGTTCCTCGCGCATGTCCTTCTCCGACATGAGCGAGCGCCTTACCGGTATCACTCAGCGCGTAAGTTGCGTCGATGACCGGTGTGATCTTGCCGGCTTCGATGAGCTCCTTCAGGACGAGCAGGTCCGCTCGGTTGGCAAATTTGATGGCCGGACCCAGCTGCCGGCGATCGAACATCGACACTGTGGCCGACTTGAGGACGGTACCGATGGTGCCGAACCAACGACCGCCCGACGTTCCGTTGTTGGACTGCAGCTTTCCGCTGGGGGTGAGCACGCGCCTGGTGTCTGACAATGAATGGTTCGCCACGTTGTCGAGGATGAAGTCGAAGCGGTGCCCGTTTCGGGTGAAGTCTTCACGTGTGTAATCGATGACATGGTCAGCGCCGATCGAGCGGACCATCTCTACGTTCCGCGTGCTACACACGCCGGTCACCTCGGCGCCGAACGCTTTGGCGATCTGCACGGCGAATGTACCGATGCCGCCCGAGGCACCATTGATCAAGACCTTCTGACCTGGCTTGATCTTGCCCTGGTCGCGTAGCAGCTGTAGAGCGGTGGATGCAGACACGCCGACGGCCGCGGCCTGCTGGAAGGTGAGGTTGGCCGGCTTCGGAACGAAGTGGTCCGCAGGAGCGGACGCGTACTCGGCAAAGGCGCCCGTGCACCAACCGAATACCTCATCGCCTGGCCGGAGGCCGGTCACGCCATTGCCGACCGCCTCGACCGTTCCCGCTACGTCCGTTCCCGGCACACGGCCTTTTGGCTTCCCGTAGGCCGGACGAGCGATGTACGGCACGCCTGTCACAACGAGCCAGTCACCCACATGTATGGAAGCCGCGTGAACGCGAACCAGCACCTCACCGTCCTTGACCGCGGGCCTGGCGATTTCCTGAAGACCGAGAACAGCCTCGGGTTTGCCGTACCTGTCTTGAACTATTGCTTTCATCGGTACACCTCGGGCTTGAAGCCCTTGAAAATGAGCCAGAACGGCATCACGACCTCAAAGAAGAAGCCTGGGATCGTGAGATACAGGCCGATGTGGATGCCAAAGATTTCAGCGATCGTCCCCGCTGCGAGAATCGGGTAGCCGATTAAGCCCGAGATCGCCAGCCAGCGTGGGATCAGCTGGGTCCGAAACAGCAGCACGCACAGCAATGTGGCCCCGACTCCGAGCACCATCTCGCCCATTTGGTAGGCGGTGAAGTTCGTCTGGACGAGGATCGAGCCGAGGGTTTGCGCGCCGGGCTCACCAGCGTGCTTGGCCAGCGGAACGATCAGGAGGAGAGCAAGCGCCCCGACGGCGAGGAGCACGACTTCGACGATCATCGTGGCCAGGTAGGCCAGCGCGGTTCTCTGGCTGTGCTTCTCGAGGATTGGGAAGAACAGAACTCCCTTCCCCACATCCACGCCGGTGTTCAAGAAGATCAAAAAGGCGCCCGTGATTAAGAGGGTCTGACTGGCGCCGATCGTCGAGAGAAAATTTGAGCTGCCGACCAGGGAGGTCGCCAGTCCCGAGCCGATTCCGTACGAGAGAAAGCCCAACAGGAACAAGGCCCCGATGAGCCTCGAATACGTCATCCGAGACCCGCCGCCGTTGGTCGTCCGTTTCGTATCGATCATGAGCTGCACTCCTTTTGTGTGATGGTGTGATCTTCTGCGCCGCTCTAGGGGGCAGACATCGGGGCCAGTACTGACTGACCACGTATTCGACTACGTGGTCGACCCGTACTCGCACCGACGACTCCCGGCGTCGCCCTAGCTCAAGCTGGCGTAGTGAACTACATGGCCGAAGTGAGGCTGCGAGTCAAATCGGGGACGGACCTTTCATGGATCCGCCAGAGCCTCGACGCTGCGTGCCGGCGAGTCGACGGCACCAGCCCTGGCCTGACGATCTTGAGCGCGGTCCACGTAAGAGACGACGGCCGTCTCTCATGCATCGTTGCGGCGGCCAGCCGCGAGGACGTCCAGCGCATGTTTGAGATCGCGCTGCTGCCTTCGGCTCGGGTCCTAGAAGTGGTGGAAGTCTAGGTCGGCGTCAGTTCCCGCGCCACCCAGCTGGAGATCTCGACCCGGGAGTTGACTCCTAGCTTGTCGAGGATGTTCGACACGTGCGTCTCGACGGTTCGCTCGGACAGGAATATGCGCGAAGCGATCTCCTTGTTGCTGAGGCCCTCCGATACCAGTTCGGCGATCTCGACCTCCCGCTTGCTCAGCTGCATCGTGCTCGTCTTTATCGCAAGGCCCGCCACTCTCGATGGCCTCTTCTCCTCGAGTGCGTAGGCGATCGCCTCGTCCATCACCATCCGCCTCCCCGCTTGCGTCTCAGACTCCAGGGCTGTGGGTCCCAGGGACGTGGAAGTGGTTTCTCGTGCCTGCTTGATAAGCGGTTCCATGTGCTGCATCAGTCGGATGCCCGTCTCGGCCTGCAGGTTCTCCGCGGCACCCAGCAGCCTTGCGGCGCGCTGGAGTCGGCCGGACATCGCAGCCTGGCAGGCGAGCCCGTCCAGCATGTAAAGGATCATGTCCCGGTTCTCCAGGCGTCGCTCGATTGCCAGGGCTTCCTCGAACAGCGGGCCGGCCGTCGCTGGTTGTCCGTTTTGGAGGAGGGAGAAGCCGTACATCGAAATGAGGTAACTCAGGGTTTGGATGTCGCCGCGGTCGCGGGCTCGGCCGGCCCATTCTGAGTAAACCCGTCCCACTGCTTGTAGGTCCGTGTCGCCGAGAGCGATAAAGGCTTCAGTCAGGGCCAGCATTGCGTCGGCGGGTGCATCATCAAGCGCACTGGCCAGGACCTTTGCCTCACGCAGCTGGGACCGAGCACCTTCGAGGTCGCCGCTCATTACACGGACTCCCGCGGACACGGCAAGGATCCGGGCGAGCAGAGGCCCATCATGCAGCGCGCGCGCCATTTCCTCAGACTCGACAAGCAGCGGCTGGGCAGTGGTCGCATCCCCCTGCGTCATGGCCATGAAACCTCGCGCGTAGAGCGCACGCGCGGTGGTGGCAGCGTCGCCCTCGTTGCGCTCGAGGAACCGGTCCAGCCAATAGGTGCCCTCGCTTGTGGCGCGCGTGGTCCAGTACCAAAGAAGCGAGCCGACCATCGACATGCCGACAGCGTGGTCAGGACCGTTGATGCAATGCGCGAGAGCGGCGCGCACATTGTCTGCCTCGCCATCCATTCGTTTGAGCCACTCGACGACGTTGACTGATTGCGCGGCCTCCTCTCCCACCTTGCACATGGCGGAGTAGAAACGGACGAAGGCTTTCATCGTCGTGGCCTGCTCACTCGCATCGCGCAGCTTTAGCAACGCGTACTCGCGCATCGTTTCGTGAAGCCGGTAGCGCGCGATTGCAGCGGGGGGCATTCGGGCCACGAATGACTTTTCAATCAGACTAGACAACAGTTCGAGCACTGACGATTGGTCGATGGTTGTTCCGGCCGCAACCGCTTCAGCAGCATCGAGTCCAAAGTCGGAAGGGAACACGGCCAGTCGGCGCAGAACCGCCGCCTCGTGGCCGGTCAACAGATCGTGACTCCAGTCAATGGTGGCCATCAGGGTCTGCTGCCTCGGCAGAGCCGTCCGGCTGCCTCCAGTGAGCAACGCGAAACGGTCGCTCAGCCTTTCGATCAGCTCCTTCAGTCCGATGGTTCGTAAGCGGACCGCCGCGAGCTCCAGCGCCAGAGGCATGCCGTCGAGGTGGCGACAGAGATCGGAGACGAGTTGCATGGTGGCAGCTGTGTCATCGAGCTGGATTCCGGCATCCGCGGACCGCGCCATGAAGAGAGCCACGGCCTCCGACTGCGCAGAGCCAAAGCCTTCTTCCGGCAGGGTCAACGGCGGAACCTGAAGCACGCGCTCGCCAGAGATACCCAACGGCTGGCGGCTGGTGGCGAGCAGCCGAACCCCGGCGGCCTCCTTCAATACGACGTCGGCAAGCACCGCGATGGCGTCCAAAAGGTGCTCGCAGTTGTCGAGGACAAGAAGCGCTTCGCGAGAGACCAGGTGGGTGACCAGGAGCGAGGTTGGCCACTGTCCAGACTTGTCTGCCAAGCCCAGGCCGGTGATCACGGCCTTAGGAACCAGATGGGGATCTTCGAGACCGGCAAGGTCGATGAACCAAGCGCCGTCGTGCACGGTCCTCCTGAGATCCGCGGCGGCACGTAGGGCGAGGCGGGTTTTGCCTACGCCGCCAGGTCCGACCAAGGTGAGCAGGCGCGCGTTAGCGAATGCGGCCTTCACCTCGGTCAGCAACCGGCGCCGACCGACGAAGCTGGTCGACTCCGCCGGAAGTTTGCCAATGCCGGATCGATTGGCGGGGGACATGCCGCCAGTTTAGGTTGGGTTTTGGGGCCCGGCGACGGACCCCAACGAGAGACTTACTGCTTCGAGGACGCCATCCAGCTCGCGATCTGAGCGCGCGAGTTAAAGCCGAGCTTGTTCATGATGCCGCGAACGTGGGTTGCGACGGTGGCCTCAGAGATGAACAGGCGCGCTCCGATCTGCCTGTTGCTCAGACCCTCGGCGATCAACTGCGCGACCTCCGCCTGCCGTTTCGGAAGTAGCCCCGGAGCAACGGAGTCTCCGGCCCCGAGTTCGTCTTGAGTGGCTTCGCCGAGAGCGAGGCGCACCGCCATATCGCGGCTCATGTGTTTGCCTGCCTCGAATTCGGCCTCGAACTTCGCTGTACCAAGCGCTCCAATCGCGGACTCTTTGGCCTCGGCCAACAATGGAACTGCCGGTCCCATCATGCCCGCGCCAGCACCCGTGGCCACAGCTTCTGCCGCCCCGAGCAGCTGGGCTGCAAGGCGCGCCTGGCCAGAGCTGGCGGCGCGCCAGCCCAATGCCGCAAGCCCGTAGTACTGGCCGAGACGGTTATCGATCTGGCGAGCGACCCGCAACGCTTCGACGCCGCGCGACAAGGCGGAATCAAGGTCGCCGGCCATCACTCCAACCATGCCAAGGTTGCCAAGCATGGCTTCAACTTGATACAGGTCGCCGGCTTCTCGGCTGAGGCGCACGCCGTCCAAAGACACAGCTCTTGCGGTCTCCAGGTCCCCCTCGACTAACGCGAGAACGGCTCGAGACAGCAGCAACTCGATCGTCGCCGGAAAGTCATGAAGGCCAGGGGTAATCTCTTCGGCCTGCTCGAGGTATCGTCTGGCCGCTTCGAGATCGCCGGCCACGCTCTCAACTGTCGCGGCCATTGACAATGACTCCGACAATTTCGCCAGCTGCCGTGTCTCTCGAGCCGTCGTTACTGCTCGAGCGATCCATGGCCTGGCGGTTGCGGCGTCTGCTTGCAGCAGGCTTAACCACCCACGAAGGTAGTAAGCGCGCACTTGCGTCGCTGGAGCCGCGTCTTCAGCTCCCAGCAGCTGGTCAAGCCAGCGCGTGCTCTCCGTGGTTCCGTGGGTGATCCAGTAGTAACCCATCGAAGCGGCGATATCCAGACCGCGGGCGAGGTCTCCGCGCGCCACACACTGATGGAGAACGGCTCGGATGTTGTCGATTTCCAGGTCCGCCCACGCGAGCCAATCGACGAGCCGGTACCGAGCTTGGTCCACAGATTGCAAACACGTCGCCCGGTAGTACTCGAGGCAACGCTCCTCGAGAACCCCCTCCTCAGCTGCACCCCGCAGCTTGCGGGTGGCGTATTCGCGCATCGTCTCGTGCAGTCGATAGCAAGCAAGGCTCCTGACGTCTTGTTTGGTCACGAGCGATTTGTCGACCAGCGAGGTCATCGTGTCGAGCACGTCGGCTGCCGACAGGTCGTCGGACGTGCACACCGACTCGACATCTTCGAGGGTGAACCTACCGGCGAACACGCATAGGCGTCGAAGCAAGGCTTGTTCGCCATCGCCCAGGAGTTCGTAACTCCAGTCGATGGTCGTTTCGAGAGTCTGATGGCGCGGTAGGGCGACGTGGCCTCCTCCCGTGAGGAGGGCGAATCGATCACTCAATCGCTCGAGGATCTGCTCAACGGCGAGCGCCCGGGTTCTCACCGCGGCGAGCTCGATCGCCAGCGGCAGTCCGTCGAGCCGCCGACACAGACCCACAATGGCAGCTTGATTTTCAGTGGTCAACCCAAACGCGCCTGATGCCGCGGCCGCGCGCTCGGTAAAGAGCATGACGGCCTCGTTCTGTCGAAGCTGGGCAAGGGACTCTGTTCCATTTCCAGCCGGTAGTTCGAGAGGCGGGACGGCCACTACGTGCTCGCCAGGCACCTGGAGCGGCTCTCGGCTGGTGGTGATCACCCGCACGTTCGGCGCAGCGCGAAGGACTTCGGCCACGAGCTGAGCGGCTTCGCGGAGAAGGTGTTCGCAGTTGTCGACAACGAGAAGCAGCCGCTTTTCGTGTAGGTATGAGGCGAGGATCTGCGCCGGCTGGATTCCAGCTTGGTCTCGGAGGTCGAGAGCCGCGACCACGGAGTTCGCCACGAGGGCGCCATCGCGAACCTCGGCGAGCTCGACCCACCAGGCGCCGTCGGCGAATCCCCGTGCGAGGTCGGCTGCGATTCGAAGGGCGAGTCGACTCTTCCCGGCTCCCCCTGGCCCAACCAGGCTGACGAGGCGGGCGGCCGTGAGCTTCTTCCTGATCTCGCCAAGCTGCTGGCGGCGGCCGACGAAACTTGTGAGTTCGGCCGGGAGATTGCCCGACGGGCGGCGAGTTCTGGCCATCGTGAGTACGAACTTACCGCGCTATTGCGGTCGTAGCCCAGTCGACTACCCATCGAATCATCAATTCAGACGATTCGGGCGGTGGGGTCGCAGCCGCAGGCTGACAGGCGTGAAGGAGCTATCCAACCACCGAGTCGAGGTGACCTTCGTCGGCCCGCCTCCGGCGCGACAAGTAGCACTGGCGTCTGGGGTCACCGAGGTGGAGGTCGACGGCCGCCGGCTGCGCTGCTTTGTCTGTGGCAGCTTTCAGCCGTTTCTCGAAGCCTTGCACGGTTCCGAGGTCATAAGCCTGACCTCCACACGGTCATCGTGTCGATGACCTCCTTAAACAAAAGGAGCTTCAGATGAGTCCACATAGAAAGACCTCGCTTGCTGCTGGCGTGCTCTACCTGCTGACATTCGTCTCGATCCCGACCCTCGCCATGTACGGACCGGTCAAGGGGGCCAACTACGTCCTCGGCGCCGGCCCGGACACCGGCGCCATCTTCGGCGGCATCCTGGAGATGATCGTGGCCCTCGCGGGCATCGGCACCGCCGTCGCGCTGTTCCCGGTGGTCAAGAGGCAGAACGAGGGCGTCGCGCTCGGCTTCGTTGCCTCACGAACTCTGGAAGCCGCCGGCACCTTCGCCAGCGTCGCGTGCCTCCTGACGGTTGTGACCTTGAGGCAGGAGGGAGCCGGAGCAAGTGCGCTGGTCACCAGCCATGCGCTGGTCGCGTTGTATGACCGGTTGTTCTTGATCACGCAGAGCTTCATCCCGGCTGTGAACGCCCTGCTGCTCGGCTATCTGCTTTACCAGTCGCGCCTGGTGCCGAGAGCTCTTCCCCTGCTCGGACTTATCGGAGCTCCGCTGCTAGTCGCAGCAGACCTCGCCGTTCTGTTCGACCTTATCGGCCGAACGTCCACACCGGCGCTGGTAACCGCACTCCCGATCGCTCTCTGGGAGTTTTCGCTGGGCGTCTGGCTGGTCGTCAAAGGTTTCAAGCCCTCTGCCATCACCGCCCTTTACAGCCGAACTGCCGGTGTGGACAACGCTTCCCTGGCCCCTGCGCCGGCTGCCCGATAGAGTTCCCGCCTCCGTCCGGCAGTACCTGGAGCCTGGCTTCGGCCGGGCTCCATCGCGCTCAGTTAACTGTGGCGCCAGGCCTCCCAGAGTGGGAGAGCGCCAGCTGCTCTTTACCTCCAAGCGGGCGGAGGCTCTGCTGCGACAGTACGGCTGCGTCGGCCGAGATGAACGCTCCGACTTCCTGGATGACTTCGGAAGGCCGCTCCGAGTGCGCGTTGTGTCCAGCACAAAACCCGCTCGGTTCTCCAGCCGCTACCACTAGGCCGGCATTCCAGCCAGGCGCTCGTCCGCCAGGAGGTGGCTTTATCGAATCCACATCAAGTCCAGTGCACGCGATCAACCAGGCAATGATCGAGTTCGAGTTCCACATTTCGCCAGTCCGGAGCTCGTCACGGCCCCACACGAGGATCGGTATCTGCGGCACCAATTCAAGCAGGCGCCGGGCATCGGCTACATCGTCACTCAGTCGTCGCGGACTGTCGACCGCCTCACCGATGTCAGGAATCACGCCGTCGCGCCACCTGCGCATTTCGTACCGAAAGATGCGAAACCGCCCAGCCCACCGGGCTCCAACTGGGCCTTCGGCGACCACGCCTCGCTCCTGCCCGCGGCCGTCAACAACTGGCGTCTGCTCGATCGTGAAACGACCCTCAGGCACGAAGACGTGCAGGCCAGAGTGATAGAGATCGAACACCGGCCGGCGGTCGAGGCGTGCCTTGATCGCTTCATAGATGCGTCCGTTCAAGCGCACAAAGTTGCCACCCGCGCCCAATGGGAGCCAGTAGAGGTCTATTCCGACTCGCGCATCAAGTGCGGAAGTCGCGGCGAGAGCCATTACAAGCAGCGTATTGGTGGACATTCGTCGCGACACGGGTCCTTCGGCCCGCTGAGCGAAGGCCACACGGTTTCTGGAGGAGTCTGCCTCGTTGACGAGCGGTCCCAACGCACAAGACGCCGACTGAGGACGGGCTCGCATTCAAACACTGGCCCGGGCCTGGGATCGAAACTGGGGCTTGGGACTATGACCTGCGGCCGCACGGTCCTGCGCTGTGCGTCCTCAGGCGTGCCGGCCTGCGATTTCGAAGCAGGTGCCTCACGGTCCCGGGGCCGTGCGCGTGCTGATGTATCGGCTGTGCTGTGGCCGTGAGCGAGTTCAATCGACGCTCCGCAATCCACTGGAACGGGGCTGCCGCCGCCGAGTTCCTGGAAAATCTGTGACCTCCCTGGTGACACGGCGGGGTAAGCGGAGGCGGCAAAGCGTCGATTCTGAATACTGCGAAGATCCCTCTGGTGGTTGCTGCCACAGGGTTGACCCCTTTGAATACAGGCTTCGTGCCCTTGAATCGATCTGTCGCCTTGAGGTCAGCGACCACCGCGAGAAGACGGCGCCGAGCGAGCAGTGACCTGATAGGAGGCTGGTAAGAGCCCCATCGCAGTAGTGTCCGCGCGCCCGGCTGCCGAACACCAATCCACCCAGCAGAGGAGGCCGATGGCAGCACTGAGTATCGCAGACGTTCCAGCCAACGTGACTGTAGGAGTCGACACCCACAAGCACTCGCATATCGCCCGGGCGAAGGATGGACTGGGCCGCCACCTCGGCCAGCTCGAGATCGAAACCGACCCACAGGGCTACGCCGGCCTTTTGGCCTGGGCGCAAGGATTCGGGCCAGTCGTGACCTTTGGGATTGAGGGCACCAGCAGCTACGGCGCTGGCCTGACCAGATTCCTCCGAGCCCACGGCCAAGCGGTCATCGAGGTGCTCCGTCCGGTGCGCCGGGATCGACGCTTTGGAGGCAAGTCCGATCCCATCGATGCCGACGTCGCGGCGGGTGCGGTGCTATCGGGCAAGGCCACAGCCGTACCCAAGGCCGGCGACGCTGGCGTGGAGATGGTCAGGGCACTAAAGATCGCCAAGCAGACTGCAATCAAAGCGCGAACTCAAGCCGTGAACGCAGTGAAGGCCATGATCGTGATGTCGCCCGACCCAGTTCGTGAGCAGCTGCGCCACCTGAAGACGCCTGCACTAACACGGACGTGCTGCGCCTACCGAGTCGACGGAGTTTCTGACCCAACCTCTGCCATCAAGCTCTCCCTACGCTCGATGTGTCGACGATACGTTGCGCTCGACCACGAGGTGCGTGCGCTCGAGAAGGAGCTCGACGTCCTCACTGTTCGACTCGTCCCTCAACTGCGCGAGCGATTCGGTGTCGGCCAGGATGTGGCCGCGACCCTGGTGTTGGCGGCCGGCAACAGTGGGGACCGTCTTCGCTCCGAGGCATCCTTCTCAATGCTGTGCGGCGCGTCGCCGATTCCGGCCTCGTCCGGCATGGTGCAGCGTCACCGGCTCAATCGCGGCGGCGACCGTCAAGCCAACGCAGCGTTACACCATATCGTCATCGTCAGGCTGCGACATGACGAGGCCACCAAGGCCTACTTCGCGAAGCGCAAGGCCGAAGGCAAATCCAAGAAGGAGATCTTCCGTTGCCTAAAGAGATACGTGGCGCGGGAGGTCTACAGGACCTTGGTCGGCCCACGCGAGGAGGCTATTCGCAGCGCCGCATGAGCGACTGAAATTACCCACTTGACATCTATAGGAGGATCGATTTTTGGTCGGGGGCCCGGGATTTGAACCCGGGGCCTCACGGTCCCGAACCCTACGTACGTCGTGTCCTCACGTGTCCCGCCGGTTCCTCCAGTGTCCTCCTGTACTCAATAGCGCCCATCGTCATGTCCTGTGGTGTCCTCCTGTGTCCTCCGGGTTCCGCGAATGCGTGACAAATCTGTGACACGGTCCGGAAACTCCCAGCCACACAGCGCCACACGCGCGGTTCCCCAAGCCAGTGAACTCGGCGCGAGCGGCGCTCCCTCCCTCCTCAGCCCGCCGCTCTCTTGACAAGCTTGCCGATCTTTTCCTCGACGGCGGCGGTGAGCCTCTTCAGGGCAAAAGAGGTTGGCCAGATGTCACCGTCGTCGAGGTTTGCAGCGTCTTGGAAACCGAACGTCGCGTATCTCGACTTGAACTTCTGCCCGCTCTGGAAGAAGCAGACAACCTTGCCGTCCTTGGCATACGCGGGCATCCCGTACCAGG